>JAEEGJ010002052.1_pt1 | contig 157478 bp, 147 predicted proteins | sample 8958761 | NCBI WGS metagenome assembly JAEEGJ01 (sample SAMN16246546, study PRJNA631951) | gut metagenome | biome: gut microbiome; feature: rumen; material: RS-attached | host: Bos | place: Iran: Karaj | collected 2018-10
AGGTCATGTTCCCATATCCTTCGGTCTGAACGCTTCCGTCCGGGCGCGAACTCCGCTGATGGAAGATCTGCTTCGGCGCCGTGATCCGGATTGATCCCGGTTCATGTGCCTCCGCGCCGGTCAGCACGATGTCCATCTGGTACTGGACGGAGAACGTGTCGCCGTTGTCGTACTCTTTTTTGAGCAGCAGGCGTTCGGGAATCCCGTCGTAGTCGGTCGTCACCCACTTCAGCTTCGCGTCCCGGATCTGCACCGCGCCTGCGGCAACTGCCACGTGCGGTTTGAACAAATCCCCCGCCGAGCAGAACACCACCAGCACGGAAAGAACGATAGCAATGACTTTTCTTACTTTATCGAACATAAGAACCCCCCTTTGGGAATGAATTATTTCAACGCAAAAAATGCCGCGGAATCACCCGCAGCATTTCCTTTCCCACGTAGTTATCCATCCTTGAGTATACCATTCGCGAACAACCTCTTCAACGACAGAATACGTAGTTTTTTTTCAGTTTGAGTAATGGCGAACGAAACGCTTCGGAAAATGCGCCCCTCTCGCCCGGTTTACCTCGTAAAATTCGTCCACACGCGGGGCTCCGTCTTCGGCAGCCCGAGTTCCTTTTTGCCGAGCGCGATGCTCTGCATCAGGAAGACCATGTTGCGCGCCAGAACGCGCATCACCTGGCAGCCCTCGTCGTCGACGCGGCCCTCTCCCGGCTCCCAGCCGTAGATGTTGTTCCAGTACTGGCTCGTCGCCACCGGCATGTTCGAGAGCGTGAAGAACCGGTTCAGCTCGTCGAAGGTGGCCGTACAGCCGGATCTGCGCGCGCTGACCACGCTCGCGCCGACCTTCAGACTCTTGTCAAAGTGCGAGCTGTAGAAAATGCGCTGCAGCGCCGCGAGAAGCGTGCCGTTCGCCGAGCCGTAGTAGACCGGCGAGCCGATGACGAGACCGTCCGCCGCCTCGAATTTGGCGGCGAGCTCGTTGACCTTGTCGTCGAAGACGCATTTGCCGGTCTTGCGGCAGGACTCGCAGGCAATGCAGCCCCGGATCGGCGAGGTGCCGAGCAGGATGTTCTCATACTCCACGCCGTTTTCCTCAAAAACCTTCTCCATCTCGGAAAATGCAACCGCAATGTTGCCGTTCTTCCGGGGACTTCCGTTGATCATCAAAACCTTGAATTTCCTGTCCATGTTCGCTCCTTTACAGCTTCAAAAGTGTCGCGCGGCACGGCGCACCGTCCGCTCCGCCGAGGTTTATGGGTGCCGCGTGCAGCATTATTGCGGGACCATGCTAAGCTCCACGCCATTGATCACGATCGACAAAACCTCGCCGCTTACCGCGACGTACGACTTGTTCATCAGTTTTTGCGAAGTCCCGTTTATCGTGACATACTCCGAGTACAGCCGGGGCTTCAGGGCCAACACCATGCCGGACTCATTTTCCACTCTGTCGTTGGGGTCAACGGAATCGTAAATCCAGGAAAAGAACAGAAAATTCCTCTCCGCTCCCTTCACGATCATCACCGTGGCGAGGTCTTCCTTCGCCTTGTTCTGAAGTGAAAACTTACTGATGCAATCGCTATCCTCCGACAGCTTACGATAGAGAAAACTGCTCTTTTTGATCACGTTGACGCTTGAAATCGTACCGTTGCGCACCGTGCCGAAGCCTTCGCTCACGATACAATCGAAGACAAATTCATCCTCCGCGATCTGCAGGCTCGACTCTCCAGCAAGCACATCCGTTCGAAGAAGCGACCTGCTCGTGAACCGGTAGCCGCATTTCCAGAGCACCAGGTATCCCACAAACGCTACGGCGAGAATGATCACAAAAACATTCACGGCGCGGCTCTTGCGGCGGCCCTGCTTCTCTTCGGGCTGTCTGTTATTCACAGCCGGCTCCTGCCCCGTATACTCATCCTGCTTGGCAAATTCTTCCGCCATTTTTCGTCCCCCCAGCTTTTTTTTGTATCTCAGGAAGCCAGCAGCGGCTCCCCATGGTCGTACAGCGCCTCGTTGATGACGCTTATGTCATACACACCGTTGTCGATGAAAAATTCCACGATCAGATCGAATCGGCTGCTGGGCGAAAGTGCGAAGCCCGCGCGGGCAAGCATGTCCTTCGTCTCGTCCAGCGACAGTTTAAGCGCCAGGGCAAATGCCACCGCCGTCGGCTTCTTCGGCCGGTAATCTACGTTGCTCCGGATCTTCGAGAAAAGCTTCCGGTCTGCGCCGGCGCGTTTGTATACTTCCGCATCTGTAAAGCCGCGCTCATCAATCATCCGCAGCAGGCTCTGCTGCCAGGTCTCGCCGACCTGCGCCACCGCCTCCTGCAGCGTGCGCTTGCGCATCTGCACGGATTGCGAGGAAACCTCTGCCTTCGCATATTGCGCCGGTTCCGCTGCGGGCGCCTCCTCCATCATCATTGCGAAGCACTCCGCCGGTGCTTCCGCGTCCATGTCCGCAGTTTCCTCGACATCCGTATAGGCGCAAGCGTCCTCTCTGGCTGCGAATTTGGCGGCGTGTCCGAAGAGTTTTCTCCGGGATTTTTCCTCCTTCGCAGCCACCGGCATACAGTTCGCCATCATGGCGCTTGCCTGCATCGAAGCATTCAGCCCGGCTGCAGCGCCGGCCGCACTTCCTCCCATCGCGGTGCCGGCTGCAGCGCCGGCCATACTGTCCGTGGACGCCGTGGCTATGCCGTCACCCTCGGGACGGTAATTGCGGCGCAAAAACTCCGCCAGAGCGTCCCACAGGCGCTGCTTCTCGGCTGCTTTTGCTTTATTTTTCGAGTTAAAGATGCTCATAAAACTCCCATCCGGCCGCGGATTTTCAATAACCGAGCTCGTCGTTCACCAGGATCACGTGGATGCGGCCCTCGTGGCGCGAGTAGCGCGTGATCAGGATCTGGCAGCAAATGGTATCCGGCGACTTGCAATTCATGCAGGCACCGGTGCGGGTGCACGGCGTGGAAAGGCCGAATCGCTGAGCATTGATGGGCGCAGCGACGTTGCGGGCGCGCTTCATGGCGCTGTCCACATCCGGGCAGATCTTGTTCATGCTGACGATGAACACAACGTACTTCGGGCCCTGCGCAATAGCCGAAACGCGGTTCGCATTGCCGTCCACATTGATCAGAACGCCGTCCTCGGTCATGGCGTTGGCGCTGGAGATAAAGTAATCCGCATCGTAGGTCGCAAGCATCGCCTCCCGCTTGTTGGGCGTGGCGTCGCGGTCAATGAAATCGTAACTGCCGCCTCGCAGCGCTTCCGTGAGACCGATCTCCGCGGCGCTCATGCAGCCGCCCATGCCGACGCTGGCGCCCTCGGGAATCAGCTCCAGAGCCATCTGCAGCGCTTCCTCGCGGGTTTCCGCATAGTAGCCGGTCATGTTGCGGGATTCAAGCCCCTTGATCACCCGCTCCGCCAGCAGGCGGTTTCTCTTCTTCGTCATTTCGTTCATGCTTCCACCTCCGTTGTATTTTCCTGTTCGTGCCGTTCCCTCTGTTTTCAAACAGTCAGTTCGCATTCGTCTCGATACGCGGCCGGTTCACTTTTATATGCGCTGCCCGCAGTGCGCAGGCGATGCCCCAGGTTGCAAGCAAAATGCCCGCGAAAATGCCGATTCCCACCGGCAATCCCCAGTTGACAAAGCCGTAAAAATCGTTGGTGTCGGGCCAAACGCCGACGCCGTTAATCAGGATGTTCGTTAAGTACGCGGCGCCGTAGGCAAGCACCGGCACCATCGTAAAGAACGTCCAGCCGAAGGGAATCTCCTCCTCATCGCTGCTCAGCACGAACTCCGCCATTGCCGTCAGGGGCAGCACCAGATGGAAGAAAAAGTTCGCCCCGTGATACATCTTGAGCATCCCGTACATCGGCCCGAGAAATGCCGCAATCGTGAGGAACGTAAGCCCCACAGCCGCAGCCACCGTCAGCTTCGCGAGCATCGGCTGTCTCTTCCCGCGCAGCCGCCGCAGCAGGCATACCACCGCCACAATCCCGCAGGCCTCGTTCGAGAGCACCGTAAAATACTTCAGGTTCGATATCCCGTTTGCCTGCAGCGTCTGATCTTCGCCCCGGAAGAAGAGCATCAAAATCGTACCGACCACCGCGAGGACCACAATCATAATATTCAATAACAAGGCAATCTTAGGAACAAAGTAATCATCATTTTTACTGTTTTCCATACACGCGCTTCCCATCCCTCAACACCTCAGACAACAGCTCCTCGTTTCCGACCAACTGCTTGATATCGAGCAGATCAACCTTCTTTTGCAAATTCTCCCGCAAGAGTTCCGCGATTTCGAAGAATTGAAGTCCCGACACATTTCCGCCGAGCACAAGATCGACATCGCTCTTTTCGGAAGCAGTCCCCCTCGCGTAGGAGCCGAAAAGGATGCAATATTCGACGGGATACTGCGCAAGCACTTTGGCGCAACCCTTTTGTATGTCCTCAACCGAAAAGATGCCATGTTCCTCGTCAACCGAATTCATTGCTATAATTTCCGAAAGTAGAAAACGATACTTTGCGGTTCTCTCCTTCGAAGTATCGTTCTCGTAGGTGACATACGTTCGAAGTGACACTCCGATCCTTTCCGAAGCCTCGCGCTGGGAAATGCGTTTTTGTAAACGTAACCGCTTTAATTCTGTCATTGCATCTCACCTCCTTCACGGAAAATGATAGCAAATTTGCATGTTGTTGTCAATGCAAAATGTGCAATTTTTGCACATATCATCAAGTGCAAAATGTGCAGTATTTGCACGTCTGTCATTTTGAATCAGTGCAAACGCCGCACATTTCTTTTTTACACCTCAACTCTCCCGGCCAGAATCTCGTTGTAGTCGGCGAGGTTCTTGCGCAGGAGATTCGGAATGTCGAGCTCGTAGGGACAGCGCGTCTTGCAGAGGCCGCAGTCGACGCAGTCCGCGATGCGCGCCATCTCTGTCTTCCAGTAGTCCGAAAGCCACGCCGCAGAGGGCGCGCGGCGGATCATCTGGGACATGCGTGCGCACTGGTTGATGACGATGCCGACGGTGCAGGGCGAGCAGTAGCCGCAGCCGCGGCAGAATTCGCCGAGGAGCTCCGCGCGGTCGCGCTCGATGGTGGCGCGCAGCTCGTCCGTCATGGCACAATCCTTCGAAAAATACGACAGCCAGTCGTCAAGCTCCCTATCCCGCTGGATACCCCAGATGGGCAGCGCGGGATACTGACTCATAAACGCCATGCAGGCGTCCGCATTGGTAAGAAGGCCGCCGGATAAGCCTTTCATGGCGATGAAGCCCATGCCCGCTGCCGCGGTGGCCTTCACCAGGGCGATGTCGCGGTCGGACGCGAGATACGAAAACGGAAACTGCAGCGTCTCATACAGACCGCTCGCAACGACCTCCTCCGCCACGCCGATCTTGTGGGCGGTGATGCCGATGTGGCGAATCTTCCCCTGCTCTTTGGCTTCCACCAGCGCCTCGTAAAGCCCCGTGCCGTCTCCGGGACGGAAACACTGCGGAGCACAGTGGAGCTGGTAAATATCGATGTAGTCCGTGCGAAGCGCCGCAAGGCTCTCCGCAAGCTCCCTGCGGAGGTCGTCGCCGTTCTTCGCCTGGGTTTTCGTGGAGATGAATACCTTCTCACGCATTCCCTCAAAGGCGATGCCGAGCTTCGTCTCACTGTCCGTGTAGGCGTGGGCCGTGTCGAAGAAGCGCATGCCGCCCTCGTAGGCGCGGCGCAGAAGCCGCACCGCGGTATCGGTGTCCACGCGCTGGATCGGCAGGGCGCCGAAGGCATTTTGCGGAACCGTGATGCCGGTCTTTCCCAAAGTGTAAAAAGGTACCATAAATCCTCCTGATAACGCACATCGTCAATCAAAAAAGCAACGCAAAAAAACCGCAAAAGCCGAAACGGCGCCCAAAGGCTCTGTCCCGGCTCCGGATTCCGAATTAACTTACGCGATCTCAATCTGGCACATGCGCATGGTGGTGAGCGCCGCCTCGTGGCTTTCGGGCGTCACGCCGGCGCAGCAGGCCGGATCCACGCTGATGCGGATCTCCGGATACAGTGCCTTTAAGATCAACGCGTTGGAGACGACGCAGATGTCGGTGCAAAGGCCCACGATCTCGATCTCGTCGACCTCGCCGTCTAAGAATTCCTCGAAAACGTCCGTCCAGCCGGTGAAGCCGAAGGAGGGCTTGTTGACAACCAAAGCGCCCATGGTGTCAAGCCCCTCGCGGATCTCCCAGCCCGGCGTGTCCTCCACGCAGTGCACCACGGGAAGGTGTTTGCCCTCGTTGGAGTTCATATAGCCCTCGTCGTGGGTGTCCCTTGTGAACACAACCTGCCAGCCCTCCGCCTTGCGGGCGCGGATCTTCTCCGCCACCGCGGGAACAATCGCCACAGCCTCCTTCGTGCCGAGACTGCCGTCGATGAAATCATTCTGCATATCGATCACTAATAAAACCTTCATAAAATCACCCCCTGGTAATCTGAATTCCCGGAATCACAGCCTGAATGTTCTTAAGGAGCGTGTTCAGGCCCATATCGCCGTCCACATGACCGCCCATCAAAACGCGGTCGTTCGCGTCGCACCAAGTGTACTCCTCCACCTGGCCGGTGGTGCGGGATGACAGAAAATGCAGCATCCGCACATCCGAAATCTTCGCGAAGGAATACTTCACATCGCCCATGTAGTTGAAGCGGATGCCGAGCAGCTTATCTGTCGCAAAGACGTAGCCGCCGTCCTGGTTGCGGACGATGATCCGCGGCGTCGCCATCTGCGCGTCGAAACTCGCCACATCCTCCGGCGTCTTCAAGAGATTATTGAGCATCGTGATCGTCTGCTCCGCCGGATCATTTTTCGACTTCTTCGTGATCAAAAGGATCGTGAGCAACACCATGAAACCGCCGATGCCCAGCATCACCTTGATCGCCGGCCCCACCTGCGGGTCGTTAAGCTTGCCGTCATAGATCAGCTTGCCCGCAACGCCGCCGACCATCAGCGCGATAATCACCGGCGCAAGCCATTTGTTGCCCGCGCTCTTCTTCGCCTTCGCGCGCACTTCCTTCGCGTAGGACTGCACCCATTTGGATGTCTCCGCCAAACCGCTCATCTCTCTTCCCTCCTCACTGCAGTCTTAATATCCGATCGCCGCTAAAACGCGGTCGATGACTTCCGCATTTTTCACGGAAAATTCTTCCGAAATGTGGGGCGTCTCCCCCTCTGAAATGCAGCGCCCGAGCTGCGCCACCTCCAAAGCATAGTTCTGCGGAACGAACACCTCCCGGGTGATCTCACCGGCGGGCGTCCCGTCCGGCAGGGCCTCGCGCGCGTATATCGTATAGCGAAGCAATCCCTCCTGGTTGTACTCCACGTCCGAGCGAATGCACCCCTTCGAGCCGTGGATGTAAAGCCGGTCGAACCGGGAGTTTGAGCCGATTCCTAAGTTCATTCCCACGGTAAATGCCGCCCTCGCCCCGCCTTTGAACCGCATCTGCGCGGTGGTGAGCATGTCGACGCCAAGGTCCGTGAATTCGGCGCTTGCATGCACCGAGGAAACCTCGTCATCGATCAGCGAGAGGATCATCGTCGTGCAGTAGCAGCCCAGGTCGTACATGGCTCCGCCGCCGTGCTCCCTATGGAGCCGGAAGTCCTCTTTATAGCCCTGGGTCACAAAGGCCGTGTCGATGAAATCCACGTCGCCGATGACACCGCTTGCGATGTCCTTCTTGAGGCTCTCCACATAGGGGCTGTGCAGGTACGCGTAGGCCTCCATGAGGATGACGCCGTTTTCCCGGGCGGTTTTGTACATGGCGCGGGCCTCGGATGCATTTAACGCAAGAGGCTTTTCGCACAACACGTGCTTGCCTGCCCGAAGCGCTTTCGTCACCCACGGAAGGTGCAAGTCGTTTGGCAGGGGAATGTACACCGCCTGCACCGCGTCGTCCGCGAGCAGCTCATCGTAGCTGCCGTAGGCCTTCTCGATACCGTACCGGGTGGCAAAGGACTGCGCCTTTTCCAGGCTTCTGCCCGCGATGGCGTACAGGCGGCAGTTGTCCGCCTTCTTCATGCCTGGAATGGTCGCCCAGCGGGCAATATTTGCGGTTCCGAGGATACCCCAGGTGACTTTTTTCGTGTCCATGGCAGGACCTCCTTAAAGTATTTGCAACCATGATAGGACTGCGGTTTTGCAAAAACAATGTTACATGTCATCCGCTTTCGGAGTATCATGTGCACTTAAACCGCGCCTGCACAGACTCCCGTAAAAGATTAAAAGATTAATCGAATTTTAATTTTTCTTCAAAGACCCTTTCATCTTGCTTTGGTATGATGACACTGTCGACAGGGAAAAGGCCCTGTGAAAAGTCAGGAAAAGCAAAACAAGCGTATAAAGGAGAAACAAAAATGAAAAAGCTTTACAAGTCCAACAGCGACAAGAAAATCTGCGGTGTGTGCGGCGGTATCGCCGAGTACTTCGGCATTGACTCCTCCACCGTACGTCTCATCACCGTGCTGCTCGTACTCTTCGCAGGCATGAGCATCTGGGTTTACATCATCGCAGCTCTCGTGCTGGACAAGGCGCCCACCTACACGAACTACATGGGCTACTACAGCAACGTAAACACCAACTATGACTACTACAACGGCTACGACAGCAACAACTACTACAACAACTAAGCGCTGCGCGTAGCGCGGGCACAACCCCGCGCCGCTGTCGCGGCATCACTCGATCGCGTCTACCCCGTCGCATTTTTCGATCGTGCTGATGGTTCCGTCCTCATTGTAGGAAAATTCAGCAACACAAACGCTGCGATGGAACAGACTGCCGCCCGGCAGCTCGTCCGTGTGGTAAAAAAGGTAGGAGTGTCCCTTGAAATCGCAGAGGCCGGGGTGGTTCGTAAAGCACGGCCCCTCCTCCATGAGGACGCCCTGATAAACCCACGGTCCTGCAGGGCCTACTGCTGTAGAATAACCGAAGTGCTCGTTGCGGCGCTCGCCCTCGGCGAAGCCTGCGAACACCATGTAATAGAGGCCGTCTCTCTTGTAGAACCACGGCCCCTCTCCGTACGTGGTTCCGGTCATGTGGCTGCCCTTACCGAAGGACTCCACGGTCATCGGAATCTTCTGCACGCCCACGGACTCGTCGATGGAGACCATGTCCTCGTTCAGAAGGACGTAGCGAAGCTCGGGATTGCCGAAGTAAAGGTACGCCTGCCCGTCATCGTCGATGAAGACGGTGGGGTCAATGTCGTTCCAGTCGCCCTCGTCCACCAGCGGATGCCCGATGTCCGTAAAAGGCCCCTCGGGCTTGTCCGAAACACCAACGGCGATGGCCATGCCGCCGCCCGTTTTGTGCACCGGGCAGTAAAGGTAGAATCGGCCGTTCCGCTCGATGCACTGCGGCGCCCACGCGCGGTCATCCGCCCACTCGATATCGTCGAGGCTGAAGATCTTGCCGTGGTCCGTCCAGTTCACCATGTCTTTTGTGGAGTAGCATCTCCAGTCAAACATCGTATAAATATTGTTGATGAGCTCATCCTCATCGTGCGTTGTGTAGAGATACAACGTGTCCCCGTACACCATCGGCGCCGGATCGGCCGTGTAGATGGACGTGATGATCGGGTTCTTACTTCTTTTTCCCATTTTTCCGAACCTCACAATCTTATAATTTCTCGGAATACGAGTTTACTTTCTGCGTCTTGTGCGAAAAGTTCTGCAACTTTACGCCGTACGTCGTGATCACTTCACTGTAGTGGTCAAGTTGCTTCTGATTAAGCTTCCCGGCCGCCTTCAGCTCCTCGTAGCGCGCCTTCAGCTCCTCCAGGTCCTCCTTCGTCGCGTCGCGGTAATTATTTTCCGCATTCAGGCGAAGCCTCAGAAGAATCTTCTCAAGATCCGGATGCGTCTCCCGCTTGAAAAATGAAAACATAGCATTTACCTCCGTAATTTGCCGCCGAAAAGAGCCAACGCCAGCGCTGACACCGGCCAAATGACCATCGTGATGAAGGACGCCCAACCCGGCGTGAGCGAGTCGCCGAGGCTTTTGTTAACCATCATGGACAAAATGCAAGCAACGACGAGCCCGAGTGCACCGGCGATGTGCAAAACCTCCCGAAGCGTCTTGCAAAGCCAGGGATTTTCCTCGGCAGAAATGTAGTTGTCCCGAAGGAGCAAAAACCACAAGCCCGCCAAAGCTCCCGCAAAAAGAACAAATCCGCCGAGATAACACACGACATTGTACTGATACACTGCTCCGGGGAACAGAAGTGCTCCTGCCGAAAAATCCGAAATTTTCTTCAGTTTGAGGGTCTGAATGTCCCCCGCAAAAAATCCGACCACATCCAGGATCGCCCAGAACAAAAGCGTCGCGATCACGCCCCACCACGGGCGTACCGGTTTCTTTGCATCGTCCATACTCACTCCTCCTTCGGCTCGCCGAGCCGGTCTTTGATGGCCTGCAGCTCATGCTCCAGGGCAATCGCCTTCTTCGCCTCCTTGGAGATCGTCTCGATCGCCTCATCCTGCCTGCGGTCGATGTCCCGCTGCGACACCGCCGGCGACCGCTTCGCGCGCACGCGCGAGATGATCTTGTAGAAGATCAGCGCGATGATATAAAGCACCGCCAGCATTCCGAACACCGCCATCGCTGCGAAAAATGCAAAAAACGCCGGATACCTCGTAAACAGATCCATGCAAAAGTCGTACATACTCCCTCTCCTCTCAAGGCCAACCATCGACCGTCATTACTCATAAATCGATTATAACACAAAACAACACAAAAAAACACCGCCGCCCGAAGGCGGCGGCATCATTATTCTGAAAAACTTTATTTTATAGAGATTTTGATATACGACGAGAATGCATTAATGCCTTTGCCGTAAATATACTCTTCCCAGCAGATGTACTCTTTCTTTCCTGCAGAGGAAACCTCAAGGAAATGCTTGTCAGGAACGTTCGGGTTCTCATAGATTCCGGTAACGACAAAGTAGTGAGCATAAGCCAAAGAGGATACTTTCAAAGTATTGTCACTCAGGGTGTAGAAGTCTAACTCGGCTTTGTTATGCCTGTAAAAAGCTAAGATAACCGGGATATCCTGATCAAGCATATCCCTAATTTCGTCATAAGAGACTCCGGCAAGACCCCTCCAGTAAGCCGTGCACCCGCTCAACTTTCTCATGAGGTATTGGTACCCGGAGATAGGCCCGTCGCCGCCGGAGAGCTCTCTTTCAATCCAATCCATTTTTCCATTGGAATTTTTAATATAATCGAGGAGCTCTTTCTTTACATCTTCCACCGAATATGTATAGCCTTTGCCATCCAGATAAAGATACGTATTAACTGCAGCGAAAATACCACATGATCCCTTAATCAGTTCACTCATTTCCTGCGCGAAATACTGTTTAATCTTAGTTGAAGTGCTATCCTTGAACTCCTCAAGCCGGTGGTTGCGGGTGGATAACTATTTGATTTATTGTACCACAGGCGGGGCGCGAAAACAATGATAGTATGTGATATCGGTTGATATTTTTTGGCGGATTCGTGAGGCGTCCGAAGCCGCAAAAAAGCGCCCGCCGGAGCGGGCGCCTGGATGCATTTTGTGCGGTTAGCGGAGGGCGAGGTGGATGGGGTCGTTGCGGCAGGCGGCCTCGAGCTGACCCTCGGGTGCGCCACAGAAGGTAAAGTCAATCGTTTCGATGTCGGAATCATTATCGTTTCTCCTCATTCCAGGTATAGTATGTATATCTTCCGCCGCCATGCTTGATGATGTCTCCGTTCTTTACAAGCTCCGCAAGCGCTCGCTGCACGGTTATTTCACTGATGTCAGGGCATTTCGCTGTGATTTCAGATTTTGTAATCTTTCCAAATTGTTCTTTGATAAGCGCCGCAACTCGTTCTGTCTTCGACAATCCTGAGTTAATCAGAAGATCAACTCTGCCGAAGAAATCCCTGTACGAACCGGCGATGATTCCCAGCATATACTGCACAAACGGTCGGTAATCATTTGCCGCTTCATGCCAGCCGGTTGAACTGGCTAGCAATGTTTCGTAGTAACTTTCCTTCGTGTCTGCAATTGCCTTCTCGATACTGATATAGCGGCCAACCAAACATCCCGACTGATACAGAAGAAGCAGTGTCAGAAGTCTACTCATCCTGCCGTTTCCGTCATTGAACGGATGAATACACAAGAAGTCTAAAACAATCATCGGGATAAGCAGCAGCGGGTCCAGATTCTCGTCCTTCAATGCTTCCTGCGCCTTATCGCACAATGACTCGACTGCTGACGCTGTCTCCCATGTCGGAACCGGCTGGAACCGCACATGTTTTGTTCCGTCCGGGAACAATTCAGCAATTACATTATCCGCATTCTTAAAGTTTCCTCCGCTCGATGGACCGTTGAACTTGTATAGATCCCGGTGCATCTGCAGAATCATATTCGGGCGAAGCGGTATGTAATTATAACTTTCGTGAATTATGTTGAGCACATCACGATAGCCCATAATCTCCTGCTCATTGCGGTTCTGTGGCGTTGTCTTGTCCATCACGAGCTGCTTCAGACGCGCCTCTGCGGTGACAATTCCCTCGATTCGGTTAGACGCCTCCGTACTTTGAATTTTGGCAATCTCAAGCAGGTCTGACAAGGCGTTCTTGTTCGCTTCCGTGTACAGCATTTGCTGTCCCTTTTGCTCGTGAATCCTCGTTAGAAGCCCGATAATCTCCGGCGTCAAAAGCTTATTGTATTCGCTGCGATAATCGATCGTTCGCATTTCTTACCTCATCTCGTTCAATTATATCATTTTCCACTTCAATTACATCATTTTACGCGCCAATGATACAATTGAAGTTTAGCACCAATTACATCAAAAGTCAATTCAATTATATCATTTTCACCACAAATGATATAATTGAACGTTAAAATGATCAAATTGAATTTTGCAGGATTTCGTTTCAACTATTTCGAACAGACCCTCCGGAACAGCAAAGGAGCGGGCCCCGCGGGGTCCGCTCCTTTTGGCAACGATTTGCTGTTTTTGATTGTTGTACCCTATTTATTCTCGAAGTGGCCGTAGTTGGCGAATTTGGTGTTGCCGTCGACCTGGAAGTGGAAGGTGCTGGTGATGTCCTGGTCGAGCATCTTGTAGGTCACGGCGATGTCGCCGCTGTAGTAGGCCGGGTAGTCCTCTTCCTTGGCGAGCTTGTCGAGGGTGATCTGCGGGTTGACGCCCAGTAGGCTTTCCATGCAGCGGTTCAGCTCGGTGATGAGCTCGGGGCTGATCTCGCCCTCGGATGCGGCCTCAGGGAAGGCCTTGGTGAGGCACGAGAATTCAGCGAAGGTGATGCTGTCGGGCTTGCCGTCGGTCAGGCCCACATGGTAGGTGAGCTTGATCGGGCGGGTGTCGAATTTGGCGAGGTATACCTCGCGGCCGTCGTCGGAGACGATCTGCTTGATCTCGTAGGTCGCATCTGCGCCCTGCAGCTGCTTGTTGCCGTCGCCGCAGTAGCGGTCGGCAAATGTGGTGAAATCAAGGAAGTTCTGCCCGCCGATATCGCCGCCGAACACCTTGTTCGGAAGCATCTTGTAGGTTGCAACCAGCGGCTGGTAATCGCCGTAGCCGTACACAATCTTGTATTTTTCGGGCTCTGCGGTAATGCTGAAGGAAAGGTCCGCGCAGTAAGGGTCGGTCACATCCATTTGCCGACGGAAGACGTAGCGGACGCCGTCCTTTTTGATCTCCGTGTTCAGGTCGTTGGGCCGGCTCTCGAAGTTGGCGGCCTTCGGATCCTTCGCGTGCATGATGATCTCGCCCAGCTCGTCGCCGAAGACGAGCTTCACGATGCGCTCCACATCAGCCTGCACCTCGGGCTCGGTGATGTCCACGTCCCCGAAATAAACTTCCATAAAATGCTCGTCGTCAAATACTTCCGGCTCATAGGCGTAGCTCACCTTGGCCGACACGAAGCCTTCGATTCCGAAGCTTCCCTCCTCTTTACCCTGCACAGGGAAAATGCTCTCCGTGAGCATTACATGCTGCCACTGACCGACTGACTTTTCGCGGTAGCCCTTCTCGAGCTTGTACACGGCAAGCGGTCCGATGGACGAGAAGTACGTATCCTTCCGGAGTGCGTCATACACCGCGTCCTTCGACTTGCACAGGCCGACGGTGTAGCGCGTGTAGCTCGTTCCCACCGGGTCCGTCGCTGCTTTCGCTGTGGACTTCGGGATGGCAGCCTCAAAATTCTTGTCCTCGTATTTCCAGACCGGCGTCTTTATAGCTTCCTCCGGTGGAATCGTGGGCTTCGGCGTCCCCGTGGGCTCGTCCTTCGCTGCGTCCGTGGGCGTCGCATTGTTGTCGCCGGGCTTGTCTGTGGGTGCGCCGGTTGCATTTTCCGTCTTGTTCTTCGATGAGTCCCCGTCGTCGTCCTTGCCGCATCCGGCGAGGCAGAGTGCTGTCAGGACAACCAGTAGTAACAATAACACTTTTGCTTTCTTCATAACAATCCCCCTAACTTTGCATACACTTTTGTTTTTGTTTATTAGGATTCGGCAGCAAATGTGCTGCTTGACTGTATAATAACACAGTTTTGTTGAAATGTCAATACTTTTTACCGTTAATTGTGGTTTACATGTCTATGTCCGCTGTTTCCCCATGCCGCATCCTCCCGGCCTCCAGCCATTGATGCCTTCCGCACCGGCTCGTCCGCGGGCGTGAAAAAAGCGCCCGCCGGAGCGGGCGCCTGGATGCATTTTGTGCGGTTAGCGGAGGGCGAGGTGGACGGGGTCGTTGCGGCAGGCTGCCTCGAGCTGACCCTCGGGTGCGCCACAGAAGATAAAGTCAATCGTTTCGATGTCGGAGACAGAAATCTCATCGTCAAGAAAAGCTTCGTTCTCGAAGAGAATCCGCCTTTGGCAGCCGGGGAGGACACAGTCCGTGAAGTACCGGTTGTCGAGGTTCTGCGCACGCTCGCCGTTTACATAGAATTCGGTGAATTCGCAGTAGAAGCAGTCTTCGGTCCGGTTTGTGATCAGAAACTCGAAGGCCTTTTCATCTGCGTGGTAGACGTAGTCGATGGTGACGCCGTCCTTGTCGTAAATCCGGTTTTCAAGATACTCGTAGCTGACGGTGCCGATGTACCGCAATGTCTTGATCTCGACCGTGGTCTTAAAGAGAATGTTGCTTAAGTTTTCGTCGTCAAAGCCCAAGAAATGAACTTCGATGTCTCGGGCTGCGGACAGGTCGATTCCCGAAAAATTCGAGACGTACAGCGGCAGGTAGGACTCCGCGCGACCGCCCGGAAGAGTTTCCAGCGGGGCATCCAGCACGTACGGGTAGCTCTTTATCATTTGCCGATCGATTGCGTATAGCTGGACGCAGATGTAGGCCTCGTGGTCGGAATTGTTCTCACAAATCAGGTGCAACGACGGGGTTTCGTACGAATCGTACTCTGCGCCGTCGGTCTTGATGATGATTCCTCCCTCGTCGTAGATCACCTGCTCCGGGATGTCCAGGTCGGGCCGCGGCCGGTTCGGGTCTTTCGTCGGCCGGACTTCGACGCTCGGGGTGACGCTCACGCCGCCCGGATTGTCGCTCCCGCCGCGCAGGCTTTGCACAAGCTCCCCGATTCCGAGACAGATCAGGATGATCCCCACCGCAATTACAACTCTTCTTCTCATGTTATCCCCCTACTTCGCTCGCTGCGAGCGAAGATACATTTGGTTGATTATAACATTTTCCGAAGGCAAATGCAATGCAAAAGGGGACCGACGTCGGTCGCCCCCCCCTGTAACTTGTCTTCGTTTTTGCGGTTTACTTCGCCTCTTCGCGGCGCTTCGTCACCGCGTAAAATACCGCTGCCGCGACGATGCCGAACAGTACCATCAGGTATCCCGTCGGGCTGTTGTCGGCCGTCTGCGGGGACGGCACCGTCTCACTCTCCGCCGCAGGCGTCGGAGACGGCTCCACGGTCGGTGACGGCTCTACACTCGGCGACGGTTCTACGATCGGCGAGGGCTCAACACTCGGTTCGGGCTCCACAATCGGCGAGGGCTCGATCTCCTCCCAGACGGCGCCGAAATCGTGCGCGCCTTCGACCTTGTACTTATCGCCAGGGTTATAGTTGGACCCCTGCCAGTAGAGGAACTTGTAGCCTTCCTTCGTCGGGGCATCGGGAATCGTAATCTCCGTGCCGTAATCAGCCTTCATCACGTAAGTTCCGGTCTGGCCGTTAAGCGTTCCGCCGTCCAGATCAAACGAGAGGTCGTAGCTGCGAAGCGTTGCCTTGTACGTTGCCTTGTAGGTCGCATCCTCGGTCGCCGCAACAATCTCGGGCGTCCAGCCGGAGAACTTGTAGGTATACTGTGCATCTTCCTTCTTCGTAGGGTCTTCGCCGTCGAAAGCAGGCGTTTCACCGCGTTTGACGGTGTATTTGCCGAGTTGGATGTCATCCTCGTCAACAAACTTAATGTCAAATGCTGTCTTCTCCAGCTCTACGGTAATATATACTCCGCCGCCCGAGGGAACATCAAGGTAATACTGATCGCCGACCTTGGAAAGCGCTTTCTTCGTGTCCTTGCCGTTGTAAGCGGCGACAATCTCATAGTCCTCGGCCAGATTCGGCTTGATATAAATCCTGTCGCCGACGTGGGCTGTCACATATCCGTTATCATCCTTGAAGAGTTCGTCACCGTCTGCATTCACCAGCTTAAACGAACCGCCGGCTTCCGGTTGCTCGCTCTTTATGATGTAGTTGACCAGTTTCTCCAGCTTGGGGTTGTTTTTGAAAAGGATGGGACCGTGATATGCATCACGCACAGCGGCAATCGTTCCGGATTCGGACTCTATTTTCCACGTAGTCAGCGTAAGCGGATAAACAACCATATCGCTCGTCAAGTCCGTTGCCTCGTCCATTTCCGCCGCATTATAAGGGAAAAGCACGCCGTAGTTCGTCGCATGGATGGTCTCTTCTACCACGACATCGGCCGGCGCATGGTAACAAATCCCGTCAAAGTCGATTCCGATATCGGCGGATTTGATATTCTTCGCCGTAATCTTCGTAGTTCCAGCCAAACAAACATCTTCCATAGGATGGATAAAGTGGATTCCGTATGCTTCCGGATTATCGACCTGACTTTCAATCAGTTCTGCCGTAATATCTCCGTCTACCTGAATGATAATATCTCCTCCCATGTCGCAAAGCGCAATGCCTGCTGACAAGGCGGTTCCTTTCGTAGTAATATTTCCGAAGAATCTGGCTCTAGCCGTCGAAGCGCCGCTGTCACTGTTGTAAAAGTACGCTCCGACTGCATCTTTTCCCTCAACAGTGACGTCACCGATCACCGTGGTATCAGCAGTGCCTCCCCCGCTTACCGGGCTGTAAACTCCGTATGCAGCATTCTCTGCAGTGACCTTCATCCATTTATCCAAATACACGGTTCCCGTATGATAAAAACTTATGCCATAAGCATCAAGTCCTTCGACATTCAGCGTACCGGTCACTTTAATCTCGGGCTTAACCTTCATCCATCCATCAACTTCAAAATTTACCGTGTAAGGATGCAGTCCATGCACGGTGGAACTCCTGGCAATCGCGGTCACATTTCCGTAAATATCCGCTTTGGCAAGATGATGCGCAAAATGATCCCATGCTGAGACCGCATAAAACGTATCGGACCCCCCTGCCGTATTGTCCTCCAAAGTCACATTGCCGCTGACCACAAGGCTCGCATCATCGTCAGACGCATTGACCTGAACAAGCTTTTGGGAAGAGCCGCTGATGTTTCCGGTAATCGTTATGTGCTCTCCCGAATCCACATACACAGATTCCTGCACTTCGTCAGCCAGCGCCATGCCTGCGAGGCTTCCGATGGTGAGCAGCGCCGCCATTAATACTGCGATCGGTCGTTGGAAGAGTTTTCTGATCTTTGATGATTTCATTTGCCGTGTCCTCGTTTTTGTTTTTGCCGTGTCCTCACGGCTTATTTCCCGCTTAAGCTTGCTATACTACAGCTGTAGACCAAATGCTTGATCACCGTAAGTTTACCACATTTTCCGAAGGCGGTAAAGGTGCGAGTGGGCCGACACCGCTTGCAATTCTGTAAGTCATCTCCCGGCTTCCAGCCATTGATGCATGCCGCAGCCGTGCTCCTCCGTCGGGCGCGGCGCAAAGCCGAAGCGCTCGTAAAATTCTTCCTTCCCCTTGGCTGCCTGCAGGCTCACCATCACGCGGTAGCCGGGCTTTAAGACGGTGCCGTTGATAAATGCCATCACGCGGTTCATGAGGTCGCGGCCGAGGCCCTTCGCCTGGCAGTCCGGACGCACGATGACGTCCGCAAGATATACGACATAACCGTGGTCCCAGATGACCCGGGTCATGGCGATCGGCTTGCCGTCCCGGCGGAAGCAGCAGAGATACGAGGAGTTCTTCAATCCCTCCGCGGCCTGCTCAAGAGGAAACTCGCTCCAGCCGACCAGGCGCCGCATCTCCATGTATTCTTCGGGGGTGATGGAATCGGTGATCTCGTAGTCGATGCGCAGCGCCTCCGTCAGGACGTCGGCCTGCGTCTCCATGTGGGCAAATTCTCGATATACCGGGCTCGGCACGTGGGGCTCGAACATCCCCGGGCGGAACCACAATGCCTGCACCGCGGTCATCCCCATGGCCCGTGCCGCAAAGAGCTCCTTCGACCCGCCGTCGCCCACGTAGAGGCACTCCTGCGGCGTTACGCCCAGCTCCTCGCAGATACTCTCAAAAACCGCCCGATTCGGCTTGATGATGCCGCATTCATAGGACATCCTTGTGACATCAAAATACGGGAACAGAACGCTTCCCTTGATCATCTCGCACTCATCCGAAAAACAGTTGCTGATGAGTCCGACCTTAAATCCGTTTTCATGCAGATCTTTAAGCAGCTTTACCGACGCCTCGGGAATATTTGCGAAGGTGTCGCCAAGCGCCTCGCGCCGTTTGCGCGTCACCAGCTTCACCGCCTCCGCGATCTTCTCCTCATCCCACGGTTTCTCCCCGTCCGGCGTCCTGCCGTCCGGGCCCTTCGTCCCGCCGTAACCGATCAGGCGGAGCGTCTTCGCAAGACCCTCCGCCATGGTGTATTTTCCGACGCTTCGGTCTACTTCCGTCGCGTGCCACGCGCCGCGAAATTCGTCGAGTGACACGCCGACGTTCTGCAGATCCTCGCGGATGTTTTCACTGAAGTACGTCCGTCCGGTAAACAGGGAAACCAGGGTCTCAAACATATCGAAAATTACTGCACGGATCATACTTATTCTCCTTTGTTATCTCTTATTCTGTTCTGTTATTGCTTATTTCAGCCGTTCGACTTGTCGTCCGGAAGCGCTCGCAGAGCGGCTTTTCGTCCTTTAATCCGGAGCCGTCAGCCACGGCCTCCTGCTCGCTGTAATACGCCTCCAGGCGCGGTCTTGCCGCCACGTAGTATCGCTCCAGCTGCGGATCAAACTGGGTTCCCATGCCCTCCATGATGATGGCGTCCGCCTTGTCAAAGGGCATGCTCGCCTTGTACACGCGCTTGCTCACCAGAGCGTCGTACACGTCCGCGATCGCCATGATGCGGGCCTCCAGCGGGATCTCCTCGCCCTTCAGCCCCTCGGGATAGCCCGAGCCGTCCCAGCGCTCGTGATGGTAGTGGGCTACATTTTCCGCGATCTCGTGGAACTCTTCGTCGTCCGTCCCCTCGAGGATGGCATGCACGATGCGCGCGCCCTCCGTCGCGTGGGCCTTCATCTTCTCAAACTCCTCCGGCTCGAACCGGCCGGGCTTTCGCAGGATCACGTCGTCCACCGCGATCTTGCCGAGGTCGTGCATGGGTGCTGCCTTGATCAGGTTTCGGATGAAATCCTCCGTGAGCCCCAGCACGTTGTCCTTGCGGATCTCGTCCGTCAGCATCCGCACGCCCTCGCTGGTGCGCCGGATGTGGCCGCCCGTGGAATTGTCGCGGCTCTCGACCATGGTTGCCATGCCGATGATCAGCTTATCGTGCATCTCCACGATGTTCCGGGTCTTCTCCGCCACCTGCTCCTTGAGCTTGTAATTGAAGCTGTTAAGAAGCGTCACGTACTGCTGCCGCTTCGTATCGTCCGAGAGGAAGAACTGGTATCCGCGCTTGCGCCTGCCCGAGTAGAGATACGTAAGCGACGCGAGATAAATGTTCTCGCCGCTTCGGTACCGGAACTCGTGGTTGCTCTGGTCCTCCAGGTACGTGTCGAGCCAGCGGTTTACATTTTTCGCCACCGCCGTCTCCTCCGGCAGCACGCGGTCCACCGTGACTTCCTTAAGCTCCGGGAACACCGCCAGCGCGGTCTCATTGCACCCCAGAAAATGCCGTTTGAAGTCGAAGGACAGAAACCCTCGCTCCCCCGTCTGCACCATCGAGTCGATGCCCACATCGGTGATGTCGTACAGGCAGACCTGGTGGATGATGATCAGGTACATGATCTGCGCGAACACGTACGCGGCGGGCAGAAATTCGATCTTGTCCGTGATCACCTGACGCCCCACATAGAACGCAAAGATCGCCACCGTCTCCGGGATGAACAGAAGTAAAATGATCTTCCGGGGGACATTTTTCTTCCGCACATAGCTGTACACCATGCCCGCGAGTCCCACGGCGAACAAGAACATCACCATGCCGCCGAACACCGTGTGCATCGGCCCGTACACCTTGTTCACAAGCCGCCCGACGCCGTCCTCCTTCGCGAAGTCGCAGCTTTTGTAAAACCACGTCTTGTCCCCGATGGACAGCACGCTTAAGTAAACGACCGTACATGCGGCAAATGCAACCACCCTCGCCCACTGCGGCACATGAATCTCGCAGAGGTTGAGAATGGATATCGTGATGATCAGCACCAGAAACGATCCGCCGAAATAGGTGATCTTATTGGCCAGGATCGCCTCCTCAAGGCTCGTCGCCCGCGCAGTCATCACATTTCCCATGATGGCGATCGGCACCATCACAAACACCAGCGTGACATGCACATCGAAGTGCTTATGCCACGACAGAATATACAAGATCGTCAACACGATCGACATGACAAACAAAACCTGATAGTATGCCGTGATCATGCATTTTCCTCCTGAAATTGTAAGTAACATTGGTTCCAAATATACTAATATACGCGTAAAATGCCCGGCTTCTGAGGCCGCCGGGTCACCGCCGTGCGGGAGCCTAGTCCTCGCCGACTAAATGAACGGTCTTCATCGTGTGGCCGACGGCGGCTAAGAACCTGCCGAACACGTCCTCCGTGCGAAGCTTAAGGCTCGAGGTGTTCACGCACGGATGACACCCGACGTACTCGTCCTTCAGGACGTCCTCGTCCACTAAAAGCTGCACGCAGTGGTCCTTGTCGTTCATAAGCCCCATGACGCTCACCGCGCCCGGCTCGATGTCGAGGTACCGAAGCATGTCGTCCGCGTCCGCAAATGAAAGCCGCGCCGAGTTGATCTGCGCCGACAGCTCCTTGGTTTTGAATTTCTTGTCGCCCGGCATCATCAAAAGATAATACGCGGTCTTCTGTCGGTTGCACAAAAACAAATTCTTGCAGATCACAACCCCCAGCACCGCGTCAATCGCATTGCACAATTCCATTGTCCCGGCCGCCTCGTGGTCGGTCCGCTGATACGTAATTCCCAGCTTATCCAGGTAGTCGTACACCCGGATTTCTCTCGGTAGCCGCCCGCTCTCATCCGTCGGGCGTCCGCTCTGCAGTTCCATGGTTTTTCGGTTCCTTTCCGAAGCTCTTTCCCTGGCTTCATCATAACACAAAAGAATTGTTTTGAGAATCGGCGAAACGCCCAATTCCCAACCGATTTCAGGTGACTTTATCATGCTTTTGATGTACAATAAGCGAAAGGGGGTAAATTACTATGAAGGGTCGTACAATTGCAGTCATTTTGTTCATTCTCTTGCTCGTGGTGCCGATGGCGTACATCATCATCGACGACACCCTGACAGCGCGGCGCGAGATGGCCAAACAGCGCGAGGTGTTCGAGGGCCTTCCCGGCGTCGACATCATCCGCAGCGAGTCGGACGATTTCCTCTGCCGAATCAACCTCTCCGCCGAGGAGTGGGCGAATCTTCAGAACCGCCTGACCATCACCGGCTGGTTCCGCTCCATCGTGACCGACCAGCTGCGAGGCACGATCAGCGATGAGCTGGACGGTGCATTTGCCGCCGACGAGGTCCGCCAGGTGGTAAACGTCTGGAGCGCGGACGTCGAGCAGGAGATCTTCTTCCTCAGCGACCGCGTCTACCGCAAGCGCCTGTACGTGATTCCTTGCGCGGACGGCCGCGTCCTGCTGGGCGTGCGGGTGACGTCGCGTGCGGCGGAGTGGGGGGAGCACTAAACAAGATTTGCAAAAAAAGACTCGGTACTTGCGAAAATGCAGGTACCGAGTTTTTCATTTGCCGTCTATTCCACTGTTACCGACTTCGCCAGATTTCTCGGTTTGTCGATGTCACAGCCGCGGTTCAGCGCAACGTAATATGCGAAGAGCTGAAGCGGGATGACGCCGAGGACGGGCTGCAGCAGAGGGTGCGTCGTCGGGATGACCAACAGCTCCGAAGCCTGGTCGCGAACCGCTGCGGCGGTCTCCTCCGTTGCGACGACGATGACATCCGCGCCGCGGGCGCGCACCTCCACGATGTTCGAGCGCGTTTTCTCCAGAAGCGGTGCGTACGTCGCCAATGCGATGACCAGCGTGCCGGGCTCGATCAGCGAGATCGTGCCGTGCTTGAGCTCGCCGGCCGCGTACGACTCGGAGTGGATGTAGCTGATTTCCTTGAGCTTCAAGGACCCCTCGAGGCCGAGCGCATAGTCGAGATTGCGGCCGATGTAGAAGACACTGTTCTGGTTGAAGTACCGCGAAGCCGCCTTCTGGTACACATCGATGTGCGCCAAGAGTTCCTCAACCTTCTCCGGCAGCGCAATCAGGTCCGCGACGATCTTCTCGTAATCGTCCGCGGCGATACGGCCGTTGATATCGGCCGTGTAGATGCCGAACATGATCAAAAGTGCCATCTGCGTCGTGTACGCCTTCGTGGTCGCCACGGCGATCTCCGGGCCGGCCCACGTGTAAAGAACGATATCGGACTCGCGCGCGATGGAGCTTCCCATCACGTTGACGATGGACAATACTTTCGAACCGCCCTTCTTCGCCTCGCGCAGAGCCGCCATCGAATCGAGCGTCTCGCCCGACTGGCTGATGACGATGACAAGCGTGTCCTCGCCGAGCAGCGGCTCACTGTACCGAAACTCCGACGCCAGGTACGCATCCACGGGGATGCGAAGAAGCTTTTCGAGGACGTATTTGCCGATCATGCCCACGTGGTATGCGGAACCGCAGGCCACGATGCAGATCTTGCGCAGCCCGCGCAGAAGCTCTGTCGACTCCGCAAGCTCCGGAATGACGATCTTCGTTTCCTGAAGTCTCGGGGAAACCGTCTTGCGGACCGCCTCGCCCTGCTCCATGATCTCCTTCAGCATAAAATGGGCATAGCCGCCCTTCTCGGCCGCGCTCACGTCCCACTCGATGGTGTGGCGCTCCTTCTCGATGGGAGCACGCTCGCGGTCGTAGATCGCTACATTTTCCGCTGTAAGGACCGCTACCTCGCCGTCCTCCATGTAGGTCACGGTGCGCGTGTGCGCCAGAAGCGCCGTCACGTCGGAGGCGATGAAATTGCCGTCCTCACCGTAGCCGATCAACAGCGGCGCGTCCTTGCGGGCCGCGATCATCTGGCCGGGCACGTCGCGGCACAGAATGCCCATGGCGTATGCGCCCTGAATTCTGCCGAGCACCGCGTACACCGCGTTCATCAGATTGCCGAGCTTGCGGTAGTAATACTCCATCAGCTGCGCGATGACCTCGGTGTCGGTCTCCGACTGAAAATGAATCCCCTTCCGCTCCAGGGATGCCCGGATCTCCAGGTAATTCTCGATAATTCCGTTGTGAACGACGGCGATCTTGCCGTCCGATCCGACATGCGGATGCGCGTTGGTGTCGTTGGGCTCGCCGTGGGTCGCCCATCTCGTGTGGCCGATTCCGATCTCACCCCGGAGCGGGTCCTGCTTCTCCAGCCGCTCGCGAAGCACCGAAAGACGACCCTTGGTCTTCACGACCTGAAGCTCATTTTCCGGCGAGACCACCGCCACGCCGGCCGAGTCGTACCCGCGGTACTCCAGCCGCTCCAATCCGTCCAGAAGGATCGGTACCGCCTCCGAACGTCCTGCATATCCTATGATTCCGCACATGTTGTTCTACTCCTGTAGTCCTTAGATTTTCCTGATTTCCCAATATACAATACAACAACCTTTTCCCCGACACAACTTCTCTTGGTTTACTTACCGTTTTTCTTGCTGTTTTACTTGCCGTTGCGGATCGCTTCGTTGATCTCCGCTGCAACCGACGCCAGGATCATCTCGAGATACCGGTCCGGATCGGGATAGGTATTCCTGCGGATCTTGAACTCGTCGAGGGTTCCGATCAGGCGGCGGATCTGCTCCTGGAAGCGGCACAGTACAAGCATCGTCCCCACCGCGTCCTTCTGGTCGTAGTGGATCATAACGCCCGCCGTGTAGCTCTCGTAGTACGTGATGACGCCCATGTTCCACAGCATGTACACCGCGTTGACGACTCTCTTTCCCTCGTCCGGCGCCGTGGCAAATGCCGTGTTCTCGTCCCCGTAATACAGCCGCTCGATGTTCACGCCCAAAGCCTTCGCGATCTTCGCCACCGTGGTCAGGTTGGGAATCTTCTTCGAATTCTCGTAGGCGCTTAAGGTCGTGTTCGAAATCCCGCACAGCCCGGAGAGCCGCTCCTGCGAATAATGCTTCTGCAGCCGTACCTCACGGATGTTTCCGCCGATCTTTTCTTCGTAAGACTCCATGTTCTCCCTCCTGACTTTCGTGCTGCGATCCTGTCGGTTTCATATTCAACGGTCGTTTAATACTTTCAATCATCATCTAGCAGTATTAAACCATCGTTGCATATATTATACTTCTTTTCTTCGAAAAACGCAAGAAAAAGATGACAGAGGGCGCTCACCGACCGGTTTGCAATCCTCTGTCATCCGTTTTTGCTCTTATTTTTCGTCTTACTTGTTTTGTCCTGCTTGCTTCGTCCTACCTGCGCTCCGCAAGCACTCCGGCGATCCAGCCGGTAACACCCTTTGGCAGCGTCTCGTCCATCGGGGTTCCGGCGTCGAACATCGCATTGCTCTGAATCTCGTTCATCAGGCAGTGCTGCCCCATCTCGTACCCGGGGTTGATGGAGGCGATTCCGCCGTCTCCGTTGTACACCCAGTCCGGCGTAAAGATTGTGCAATGTTTCATCGCACGGAGTCGCGGCAACCGCGGCACAACGTCCTTCTCGAAGTTGTAAAACTCGTCGCGCTTTGCCTCCGCATACAGCAGATATATGTCCCGCGCATCGAACTCGTCCAGCTTCTCGTCCGTCGAGATGTCCGCGGTTCCCACCGGGATCAGTGCGTCAAATCCTTCCGGATGCGCATCCGCGATCCGGAACGTAAATCTCGCACCCGAGGAATTTCCGAAGGCGAACCGCATTCCGACGCCCTTTGTGCGGTTTGCGATCACGCTTTGGATCAACTCGTAGGTCGGCTCGATGTACTCCTTCGCCCAGAAGCCCTTCACGCGGCCGTCCTCACCCCGGTACTCATTTGCCACGGGGATCAGAATGTAGGCCCCGCCGATGGTCTTCTGATATTCATCCGACGCGTACATCTCCGCGCCCGTGTAGTTGATGCAGATATCGCCCTCCAGCCCGTTGCTGGTGCCGTGAAAGAAGATGAGAATCGGCAGATCCTCCCTCTCCGGCCACCCGTGGGCGGTCGGGTCGAAGAAGTAATACTTCATCTTCGTGCCGTCACTCGCGGTGAACCAGTCCTTTTCGAACCGGTCGAAGTATTTGCCGAGCGGATAGGTCGGCGCCGATGAAATGAAGCTGCCCTCGGGCATCTCCGAAGCCCAGGGCTGTTTCGGTTTTTCTGTTTCTGCCATTGATTCATCCCCCTTTGGATCATGTTATTTTGATTTCACGGAAACGTCCACATTTCTCCAGAATTCGATGAGCAGTTCGTCCTTCGTTCCCGTCCGCTTGGAGAACTCAAAGCGGTACGAGGAATTGTCGTCGATCAGAGTGTTGGATTTGCCGTTAATGAGATCATCGATCTCCGAATCCTTGAACGGAATCTTTGCATCCTTGATCTTCGACTTTAAGTTGCTGTCGATCTTTCCCGTCGAAAAATCCTGCCCGTTGATCAGCACCGTCACGTCCGCGCTCTGATACTCCGGATAATAGTAAATCTTGTAAATCGCACATTCGTTGAGGCTGCAGTTGCTGCTTCGGAAGTTCGCAAGCTGCACCACAAGTCCGGTGTCCTTGATGACTCCGCCCTTCTTGACGCCGAGATTGTACGTAATGCTGTAAATCGTCCTGCCTCTGACCGAAGCGTTGTTATCGCTCTCCTTTTTGCTGGAGTCACACAGAACAATGTTGTTGTCGCGGAGCTCCTTCACGGTGGTCTTAAGCGTAAATTCATAGTTGTCCACCTTGAAAGTCGGCTTGAACGCGAAGAAATAATTATACCCGAAGTACGCTGCCGCGCCGAGGATCGCTATGATCCAGATGATCCAGCCCTTGCTGCCCTTCTTTTTCTTCGCTGCGGCTGCCTGCGCCTGTGCCTGTGCCTGCATCTGTGACTGCACTACCTGCGCCTGAGCGATCTGTGCCTGAGCCTGCGCGAATGCGTCCGCTTCCGCCGAAACGTTCTGCACTTCCGTTGTTACGACGTCTTTTTCGTTTCCGTCCATCTCTTCCTTCTCCTTGTTATTTTTGTATTTTACCCATAGGTGACGCAGCACCTGTTTGCAGTATAACAGACCTGCAAATGAATAGCAAGGCTACCTTTTTTCGTAGTCGATGAGGGTCATTGCGTCGTTGATGACGTGGGGCTCGCCCACGCGGACAAAGCCGCATTTTTCGTAGAGATGACAGTTCGCGGGCTCCTGCAAAATCGTGTCAAGCCGCCATACGTCCGCCTCCGGATGGAGCGCAAATGCATGCTGGATCGCGGCGTAGCCGAGGCCCTGGTTCTGGTAGCGCGGAAGAATGAAGATCGGCGAGATGCAGAAGACCTTCTCCACGTTCCCCTCGGCCTCCGAACGGTCGGCGATGTTGATGGCGCCGACCCGGGCGCCGTTCTTGACGATGAAGTAGTATTTGCGCCACGGCAGTGCAGCGCGCGCCTTGATCCGGTCAAGCGTCTCGATGGCCGGCGAGCCGTCGTCATGGTATTTTTCGTAGAGGGGCATAAAGCTCTCCACCTGCATCTTATGAAGCATCGGAAGCTCGTCCTCCCGGACTTCCTCGATCTTCGTCTGGTTCATCAGCATCGACACCTTCGGCCCGGGAAGCGAAAAATGCTTCTTGATCATCTGCGCGACGACCTCCGGCTCCAGGTTGGTGTTGTCGATGCGAAGATAGTTCGGGAACGGGATCTCGCCCTCTTTGCTCTCGAGGCGGTACTTTGTCTCCTCCCGTAAAATCCGGTCGTCGGACACGGCGAGATCACGCTTGGATGCCTTATTTAAAAGGCGGTTCTCGGTGTGGTTTCGCTGAAGCCGCACGGCCTGATCCGCCACCAGTTCCACGTAGTACACGGTGCCGCCGGTGTCCTCGAAGCGCTTCGCCACCTCGGCGATATAATCCCAGTCGGACTGCAGGTCGAAGGCCCACATGTACGTGAAGATCATGCCCTGGTACTCCGTCCGCATGAACTCCTCAAACACCACTTCGCGAAGCTTCGTGACCGCCGCTCCGTCGTAGCGCCCGAAGATCTCGATCACGGGCTCGATCATCATGTGGTTGTGAAACAACTGAAAATCCGTAATCTCCCGCAGACACTGGCCCACGGTCATTTTCCCGACAGCGCCGCTGCCGATGATAACAATCAGATCCATACTCATTCTCCCTTTTTATGTCTTTTCCCCGAAGTCGGATTCAAAACACGATCAGCGGTATCAGCATCTCGTCCTCCGTGAGGCTGCCGTGGTTGGAAAGCCAGCGGTTCTCCCGGGTGTAGAAGATGGACAGGTCGCCGGTGGCGATCGCGAGATAATCTCCCAGCATGCCGCGGAACTGTTCATGGGGCGTCCCCGTGCCCATGAGCTGATGGGCGATGACCTCCTCCATGGGCATCAGCAGGAAGCGGTCGCCGAACTGCTTTTTGAACGCATTCTCGAAGTATTCCCTGCGGTCCTCCTTCACGAAGAGGTTGAGGGCGCGGGGCTCTAAGGACGGCGTCCGCACAAGGCAGTCCCAGATCTCCGGATAATCCCGAAGGTCCACGTCCGCGGTGTCGATGTGGCCGTGGTCCGCGGTGACGATCACCAGGGAGTCCGTCAGTTCCGCTGCCAGCTCACTGATGGCTTCCTCCATGGTCACAAGTGCCTCGCGGACGATGTCCGCGCCGCAGCCGTAGCGATGCAAAAAGCCGTCGGGCTGGTTCCAGTAGACGTAGATGTATTTTTCGCCCTTCTCCCGGCAGGCCTCCTTCACGCGGGCACACATTTTCCGGATGTCGTCGGTCTTCGGCTCCCAGAACGGCGCGAACATTGTAGCCTTTTTGCCTGTCGCGCGGATGCGGTCGATGACGCTGACGTAGGGCGTGTACGTCTCCGGCACGCGGTAGTCCGCCACCTGCTCCTCCGTGCCCTGCTCGTAGTTGAAAAATACTGTGACGTTCTTGTCGACCTGAGGATAGTAGCAATCCCAGCCGAGCCAGCTGTGCTCGCAGGGCTGCAGGCCCGACATCACCGACGTGGTCGCCGCAACGGTCGTCGAGAGAAATGTCGACGTGTAGATGCCCGCCAGGTGCGAGCGGAACGGCCCGTCCGCCGCCAGGTGGCGCTCTAAGATCGCCTTCCCCATGCCGTCCAGCAGAAACACGATGACGTTTTTGTAGTCCTTTTCCAGATACTTATCAAGCATCGGCAGCGAGTCCCCCGCGGGCTCCGCGCCGAACTTCTTTAAGATCGAATTCGGCAGGTTCGCAATACAGTTTTTGTAATCCGGCATCACCAGTTTGTTCATGTTCGTATCCTCCTGCGCGGCCCGTTCCGCGCCTTCTCAAATTATCTAAATCTTTCGACAAATGTACAGCAGATGGCTCGACGCGCCCAAAAGTTCACGCTTTTCACACGTCGCCAAATGATACTTCAAAAATTCCTCGAACGCCTCGTCGGTCATCGAAAAATCCTCCCGATCCTCGGCCAGCTCCAACACCGTATCCACGGCCACAGTTGCGCACGGTTCGACCGATTCGTCAGTGAATAATCCCTCAAACTCCGTGATGTCATACCCCGTGAACAATTGCTCCGCAAAATGCTTCGTCCGGTACGCCTCGTCGAAGTTTTCCACAAGTCCGTCATGAAGCGTTTCCTTCAGGTAGTTGTCAAACAGGATCGCATACACGGACAAAAATGCAAACAAGAGGACGCCGCCCTTTTTGGTTACGCGTATCGCCTCACGGATGGCTTTTCGCACCTCCGCCGGCTCATATAAGTGATACATCGGTCCGAACGAAAGCGTCACATCGTACGCCTCGTCGCCAAAACCCGAAAGGTCCGTTGCGTCCCCCTGAATTGCCTGCAACCGAACACCCCTCGCCTCCGCGCCGCTGCCTTTCGCATCCTGCATTTCGGCCTCCGCTGCAGCGGCTGCCGCATTTGCGCGGAGCACCTCAAGATTCTTCTCCACCAGCTCCACCGCGGTCACGTCGAAGCCCTGTTTCGCCAGCGCGACCGAATACCGGCCGGTCCCCGCGCCGAGCTCGATCATCTTCGCGCCGGGCTTCGCATACCGGCGAATGTACTCCATCGTCGTCGCGAACTCCAGCTGCCCGTGTCGGCTTCTCTCAAGCCTCGTATCCTCGCAGCTTTCCTCGTAAAACCCCTTCACAATCGTCAAACGTTCGTCCATAGTTGTTCGTCCTTTCCACACTCATTTTCCGAATTATCGGAATGTTCCGAAGATTTCGACTAATCAGAACCTTCGGAATATTCTGAATCGTTTATCCCCCTCACGCAAGCTGTCTTGTCGTGATTTCAGCGTCCCCGCGCTGATTCTTTACCGCCACCTGGAACTCATCCTCGTACACGACTTCCCCCGGAATCTCGGTGCACTCGGAGACGTAGAACTGCAGGCCGTATTTGGCGCCCATCTCACGGTAAAATGTCATCTCCTCCCAGACGCGATTGCCCTCGGGCGTGTCCTTGAACCACGTGATCGCCCCGTCGGGATTGCCGTCCGAGTAATACGGCGGCACCGGCAGAATCTCCTCAAAATACTCGCGATTCCGCCAATACTCCGCGATCTCCTCCTCGCTCATCGTCCCCGCATCGACCAGCTTGGCGATCGCCGTGAAGATCCCCCTCGGCTGCTTGGTTGCCCACGCCATGTCGGCCGTGTGAACCCGGTAATACTTCATCCTTTGTTCCTTCCCTGCCGGCCCCCGCCCGGGTCACGGTATAAAACAAGCCGCTTACCCGGATGGATAAGCGGCAAATGAACTAATACTCTGCACCTGTTCTTCGCTGCACTCTCATCCGCATATGAAAACCAGACCGTAGGCTTCGCGCTCCACCGTCACAGAATCATAAATGCCGTAATGAGAATTACGATTGAACATTCTTTTGGTGCTCCTTTCGGAAAATATTGGGCTAACTTTACCACAGCATTTCGCGGTTGTCAACCACTTTTTTGACGACAAAGGTGACAATTGAGAACCGTCCCCAACTGTCATCTTATTCGAACTCAATCGTTCCCGGCGGCTTGCTCGTCAGGTCGAAAAATACGCGGTTGACGCCGCGGACTTCCTTGATGATGCGGGTCATGACCGTGTCGAGCACGTCGTACGGAATGCGCGCCATCTCGGCCGTCATAAAATCGGTCGTCTTCACGGCGCGAAGCGCAACCGCATGGTCGTACGTGCGCTCATCGCCCATGACGCCGACGGAGCGGACGTTCGTGAGCGCCGCATAGTACTGGTCCGGCTTCCACGAAGCAACCTCGCCGGTCTGCTTCGTATGCTCGGCGAGCGCTTTGCCGACTTCCTCGCGGAAAATGTAATCCGCATCCTGTACGATGCGCACCTTGTCCTCCGTGATATCGCCGATGATGCGGATTCCGAGGCCGGGGCCCGGGAACGGCTGACGCATCACGAGATTTTCCGGGATGCCGATCTGAAGGCCGGCCTTGCGAACCTCGTCCTTGAAGAGGTTGCGAAGCGGCTCGATAATTTCTTTGAAGTTGACATAATCCGGCAGACCGCCGACATTGTGGTGCGATTTGATCACCGCGGACTCGCCGCCGAGACCGGACTCCACCACGTCGGGGTAGATCGTTCCCTGCGCAAGGAAGTCAACGGCACCGATCTTCTTCGCCTCTTCCTCGAAGACGCGGATGAATTCTTCGCCGATGATCTTTCGCTTTGTCTCGGGATCGGTCACACCCGCAAGTTTGACGTAGAAACGATGCTGCGCATTCACGCGCACAAAATTCAGATCGAAGTTTCCGTTCGGTCCGAAGACTGCCTCCACCTCGTCACCCTCGTTCTTGCGAAGAAGGCCGTGATCGACGAAGACGCACGTCAGCTGCTTGCCGATGGCGCGGGACAGAAGGCCTGCCGCTACCGACGAATCGACACCGCCCGAGAGGCCGAGAAGCACTTTGCCGTCGCCGACCTTTGCACGAATATCGCGGATCGCCGTCTCGACGAAAGCGTCCATTTTCCACGAACCGTCACAGCCGCAGACGCCGCGAACGAAGTTGTAGATCATCTTCGTTCCCTCGGGCGTGTGAAGCACTTCCGGATGGAATTGAATGCCGTAGAGGTTGCTCTCTTTGTTCTCGCAGGCTGCGACCGGACAATCCTTCGAATGTGCCACGGAAGTAAAGCCCGGCGCCATTCTACTGATGTAGTCGAAGTGGCTCATCCAGCATACCGTCGACGCCGGAACGCCCGCAAAGAGCGCCGAATTCACATCGACCTCGACGTCGGTTCTGCCGTACTCCTGAACGCTTGCGCGCTCAACTTTGCCGCCGAGCACCTGCTGCATCAGCTGCGCTCCGTAGCACAGTCCGAGCACCGGAACGCCGAGTTCGAATAACTCGCGGGAACACGTCGGTGCGCCCTCCTCGTAGCAGCTGTTCGGACCGCCCGTCAGGATGATACCCTTCGGGTTCATCGCACGCACGGCGTCAAGCGCGGTGCGGTACGAATAAATCTCGCAGTAGACATTGCACTCGCGGACGCGGCGCGCCACGAGCTGGTTGTATTGTCCGCCGAAATCGATGACCAATACTTTGTCCATGTTTATGTCCTTTCTTAACTGTGCCCGAACCGGCATTCGCAAAATAAAGCCTCACTTACGCGACGGTTCGCCACAGTAACTCTTTTTACACGTTAATCGTAGCGGTCAAACCAAGGCTCTCCTTATTCGCCTCCAGAATCGGAGCGACAACGTTCGCCAGGAACGCCTCGGTCTGCTCTGCGGAGCGGCCCACGTAATTGGCCGGTACCATGTAGCTCTCAAGTTCCTCGCGGGTTACGTCGAACACGTCGTCCGCCGCGATGAGGTCGAGGAGGTTGTTCTCCAGACCCTTCTGCTTCACGGTCACGCCTGCTTCCATGGAGAGCTTGCGGATCTCCTCATGCAGCTCCTGGCGGTTGCCGCCCTGCTTCACGGCGTCCATCATGATGTTCTCGGTGGCCATGAACGGAAGCTCGCTGCGAAGGTGCTTCTCGATGACCTTCTCGTTGACAACAAGACCGTCCGCCACGTTGAGGCAGAGATCGAGGATACCGTCGATGGCGAGGAAGCCCTCGGAGATCGCCACACGCTTGTTCGCGGAGTCGTCCAGGGTGCGCTCAAACCACTGCGTCGCGGAGGTGATGGCCGGATTGAGGGCGTCGATGATCACGTAGCGGGAAAGCGACGCGATACGCTCGGAGCGCATGGGATTGCGCTTGTAAGCCATGGCCGAGGAACCGATCTGGTTCTTCTCGAAGGGCTCCTCCACTTCCTTTAAGTGCTGAAGAAGGCGGATATCATTGCTCATCTTGTGGGCCGACGCGGCAATGCCGGCAACCACGTTCATCACGCGGGTGTCAACCTTACGGGAGTAGGTTTGGCCGGACACCGGATAGCAACCCTCGAAGCCCATCTTCGCCGCGATCATCGGATCGAGAGCGTCGAGTTTCTCCTTATCGTTATTGAAGAGCTCCTTGAAGGACGCCTGCGTACCGGTGGTACCCTTGCATCCGAGAAGCTTCAGAGTCGAGATCACGTAGTCAACGTCCGCAAGGTCCATGCAGAACTCCTGGAGCCACAGCGTCGCACGCTTGCCCACCGTGGTAGGCTGCGCCGGCTGAAAATGCGTAAACGCCAGCGTCGGCAGGCTCTTGTATTTGTCAGCGAACTTCGACAGCTTGTCGATGACGTTAATGAGCTTTCCGCGCACCAGCTTGAGGGCATCGCGCATCACGATGATGTCGGTGTTGTCGCCCACGTAGCAGCTCGTCGCACCGAGGTGAATGATGCCGGCCGCCTTCGGGCACTGCAGACCGTAGGCGTACACATGGCTCATAACGTCATGGCGCACCAGCTTCTCGCGCTCCTTCGCCACCGCGTAGTCGATGTCGTCGATGTGACTCTTCATCTCATCGATCATCTCCTGCGTGATAACCGGCTTTCCGTCCTGGGAAAGGCCTAATTCCATCTCGGTCTCCGCCAGCGCGATCCACAGTTTTCTCCACGTGGAAAACTTCTTGTCCTGGCTGAAGATGTACTGCATCTCCGCGGAAGCGTAGCGCTCCGAGAAGGGGCTTGTGTAACGATTGGTGTCGCTCATGGTTCGTCTCCTTAACGCAAAATGTAGTCGGGGCGGCGTCGCACCCCAAAGAAGAAACAGCGAATGAGGACTCCGCAAGCAGAACCCTCATTCCGTGCGGAAAATGCGGGATGCACCTGCATTTTCCGAAATATTCATCAGATCAATTTCTTGCCGGTCAGCTTCTCGTAACCCTCAAGGTAGATGGCGATGGTCTTGTCCACAACCTCCTGCGGAAGCGTCCAGTCATCATGCGGGTTCGCCTTGAGCCAGTCGCGTGCGAACTGCTTGTCGTAGGAAGGCTCTGCGTGGCCGACCTCGTAGGAAGCCAGCGGCCAGAAGCGGGAGGAATCGGGCGTCAGCATCTCGTCGCCGACGACGATCTCGCCGTTTTCATCAAGACCGAACTCGAACTTTGTGTCCGCAATGATGATGCCCTTCGTAAGCGCGTAGTCAGCGCACTTCTTGTAGATTGCGATGGTGTAGTCGCGAAGCTTCGTCGCGTACTCCAGACCCTTGCCCGGGAACTGCTTCTCGAGATACTCGATGGACTGCTCGAAGGAGATGTTCTCGTCGTGGTCACCGATCTCGGCCTTCGTCGAAGGCGTGTAGATCGGCTCAGGCAGCTTCTGGGACTCCTGCAGGCCCTCGGGAAGTTTGATACCGCAGACGGTGCCGTTCTCGCAGTAGCTCTTCCAGCCGGAGCCGGTGATGTAGCCGCGAACGATGCACTCCACAGGGAGCATCGTAAGCTTCTTCACGAGCATGCTGTTGCCGTTGAAGCGGTCCTGACGGAAGTACTCGGGCATGTCGTTCACGTCAACCGAGATCATGTGGTTTTTCACCACGTCCTTCGTAAAATCAAACCAGAATTTGGACATCTGCGTCAGCACGGTGCCCTTCTTCGTAACCGTGTTGTTGAGGATGACATCGAAACAGCTGATGCGATCGGTCGCAACCAAGATCATGTTCTCACCGATGTCATAAATCTCACGAACCTTGCCTTCCTTAACAGGACGATACTCTTTCACAGCCGTAGCTCCTTTCGGTTCTCTCTCAATGTAGGCGTCGCGCTCCGGTCCCACCGAAACGTAGCGGATGTGGCAGCCGATCTCCTTCTCGATGTACTCAACGTACTTCTGTGCGTTGACCGGAAGGTCTTCCCAGCGACGGACGCCGCTGATGTCGCACTGCCAGCCGTCCATGTACGTGATGACGGGCTTGCAGGCGGCAAGCGCAGCCGGGAACGGAAAATCATCGATGATCTCGCCGTTCAGCTCGTAGTGCGCGCAAATCGGAATCTGCTTCATATAGCTCATAACGTCCATCTTCGTAAGGGCGATGGCCGTTGCTCCCTGACACTCCACACCGTAGCGGGTCGCCACGATATCGATCGGTCCGACTCTTCTCGGGCGGCCGGTCTTCGCACCGTACTCGCCGCCGGCCTCGCGGAGCTTCTCCGCTTCCTCGCCGAACCACTCGCAAACGAAAGGACCCTCGCCGACACACGTCGAGTACGCCTTCACAACGCCGACTACCTCGTCAATCTTCGCGGACGGAAGTCCCGAACCAACCGGCGCGTACGCCGCGATCGCATTGGACGACGTGGTGTAGGGATAAATGCCGTAATCGAGGTCGCGCAGCGAACCGAGCTGAGCCTCGAAGAGAATGCTCTTGCCCGCCTTCGATGCCTGCTTCAGGACCTTGCCCGTGTCGCAGATGAACGGGCGGAAGATCTCGCCGTACTTCGTAAACCAGGCCTTAAGCGACTCATAGCTGACCGGCTCCGCACCGTACACGCCGGTAAGCGTTAAGTTTTTCCAGGTCAGCAGATCCTTAATATGCTCGTCAAGCTTCTCCGGGTAGAACAACTCACCCGCGAGAATCGTCTTCTTTTGATATTTATCCGAATAGAAAGGCGCGATGCCCTGCTTCGTCGAGCCGTACTTCTTGTCCGCCAGTCTCGCCTCCTCGAGCCCGTCTAAAAGACGGTGCCAAGGCAGAACCAGCGAGGCACGCTCACTGATCTTCAGGTTCTCGGGCCCGATCGGAACGCCCTGCCCGATTACGGTCTGCATCTCATCGTACAGATTCTCGAGATCGAGTGCCACGCCGTTTCCGAGGATGTTCACAACACCCTTGCGGAAAATGCCCGACGGCAGCAGATGCAGTGCGAACTTGCCGTACTCATTTACCACCGTGTGTCCGGCGTTGCCGCCGCCCTGATAGCGTACGACATAGTCGAACCGCTCGGTCAGAAGGTCGACCATGCGACCCTTGCCCTCATCGCCCCAGTTGATACCAACAATCGCGCAATTACTCATAAATAACCAACCTTTCTTTGGTTGAAATAAAAACCCACGGTATACTATACAGATTTTCCGTCAAGATTACAACAAAAAACTGCACCGGACCGCAAGTTTTTTCAAGGTGACAACGGGACAACTCTCCTGTCACATAAAAATTCTACAACCACGGCAAAACCATGTCAATTTCTTTCGCGCTTCGCGCATAGAGAAATCTCGCGGAAAATGAGGGGATTTTCCGTCATAACTGCCAAAGGATTGTCAGCAGTCTTTCAAACAATTCCTTGCGTCCCGGATGCATTTATGCTATCACTTGTTATGAGAGGAGGCGCGCCATGGCAGATCTGTTGAGCAACGAAACATTCCGGCTGTTCGTCAGCACGATATGTGTCAATCTTTTTTTGACCCTGATCATTGAAGTTCCGCTGGCCTTTGCCCTCGGCGTGCGCAAATTCCGGGACATCGAGACCGTCATTTACACTAACTGCATTTCCAACCCGCTTGTCATAACGATTTTCTTTCTCATGTTGCATTTTCAGGTGGCATATGCGATAATGAATTGTGCGATAATCGCAATGGAGATTTTGGCTGTCCTGTGCGAGGGTCTGGTGTACCGAAAACACCTTCCGCGCGGGAAGTTGAGCCCGTTCGCACTCTCCCTGATCCTGAACGCAGCTTCGTTCGGTTTCGGGATTGTGCTGGACCTTTTGGGATTGTAAACGGGGAGGGGAAACTATGTTACAGGGGAAGACTCACAAGCAATCCCGCATCCTCCGGATGCGCGGGCGTTGCCGCATGTTCGCCGCTGCCGCAGCATTGTTATTTCTTTCGATGATCGATGTGTGCCTGGCCAATCCGGTGCATGTAGTGCACCCAAGCGATATTATTATGGGGATCTATATGCTCCTGCTGCCGGTGGGAGGCCTTCTGTTTCTGTTCTGGGTTGCACTGCTGTTCCGCAAGAACAAATATTACGCCGACAAAGAACGCATGGGGATCCTCAAGCAGATTGTCGGCGGAGCTTTCTTGAGCGGCTTCCTGATCGGCGTCATCTTCTACGTCATCGCCGCAGTCCGGATGATCCGGCTTGCCCTCGGCAAACCGACTTACAAAGCAAAACGGGACAACGACTTCGCCGTACACACCGAAAAGCGCAACAAGAACAGCGATTTCATCGCACAACTTGAGAAAGCACAGGAGCGGTAGGCGGGGTGCGTTTGAGAACGCGCTGTCAACACAAGAATAATACCGTGACACATACAAAGCCCGAAGCAGGGATTGCTTCGGGCTTCGTTGTATGCTACATTCTGCGATTCTATTGGAGCATCGCATCACAGACCAAAACGTCATATTCGTTCGTGTATTCTCGTAGATCCGATGATGGCTCCAACTGGATTTTAAGATACTTTACCCCCGTCACATCAATTTCGACCGGAACCTCATCTGATTTCCGTTTGATTTCAGGGGACGTATAAACCAACACTTCATCTGCAAATATCTTCACAATCGCACCACAACCTTTATCCCACTTATCCAAGGTTTCTTCAGGAACAATAACGGCGGTAAATTTGCTGAAAGCGGCGCCAAGATACTTCTCAATGCTTGTATCACTAAAATGCCCGGCTTCAGTCCATGTTCCGGGAGTATATGACCCTCCGAAAAGCAACGCTTTTTCATGTGTATAGCCGCGAGCGTCTTTCCCAGCCTCTTCCACATGAACGGACCCATGCTTAATGTTCGTCGTTAATGACGAAAATGCAACCGGCCCAACCGTCGGCGTCGGAGTCGGTGTTTCGGTTGGACTCGGAGTAGGTGTCGGAGTAGGTGTCGGAGTATCCGTCGGTACCGGAGTCGGCGTGTTTGTCGGAACAGGTGTCGGAGTATCCGTTGGAGCTATGGTCGGTGTCGGAGTGTTCGTCGACACAGGCTTAGGCGTATTTGTCGGCGTTGGCGTATCAATTGTTTTGTCGTCTGTTTTCCGCTTTTCCGCATCATCATTCATACAGCCGGTAACACACACCAATAGTATTATTACCAGCGACATCGCACACAATTTCTTAGAAAAAAACCTAATCATTTTCAACCTCACATATTAGCATTAACATTCCCCTGCCGGAAAGGTTTTCCAACTCTTTCCCCAAATGCCTACTGCACATTCCTTCCCGCATCGCCAAAGTCCGGAATAATCATACCGCCTTCAACCGCTTTCACTACAAACGGCGTTCCATCACCGTACGGAACAGGCGCCGCAAGCGGATAAATATCTCCCTGCACCTTCGCTGCCTGTATACCATCAACGACGCGAATCGTTCCGGGCTCGCCAACGAGCGACTCCATCCCGGATTTAATCACGTCTTTCGCAAAAAGATTGTCCACGATGAACCGTTTGAAATTTCCCCAGACAAAATAATAGAGAAATACAAACGAGAAAAATACAAGCACGGAAAGCGTCAATCGTACTATTATGTTACCCGGCAAATGACGATAAACAACGAAGGTAAGCAATATATACGAAATAAATGTCGGCAGATCGGTAGACGTAAAAATATCAATTACAATCAAAAAGATTGCCAGATAAATAAACCATCTGTCTGCAGTTCCTGCTTGGATAAAGTCAACTATACCATTCCAAATATTTGACAGAAAACCCATATGCTCGCTCCTATCAAGAACTATTTCCTATTTACGTTAACATCCGTTATCAACGACTGAATATTGCTCGGAAGGAATACTTTGCTGGAAGGATCGTTTGCGATCGTGCGATACGCAGCAAGAACTTTATCCAACATCATAAGCTTGCTTACTTCATCAACGCCAATACTCTCCGAAAGGGTTCTTACGTACTCAGCCTCCGCCTCGGCACGAACTCTGGTCGCAAAAGCATCCGCCTCTGCTTCCATACGTTTCGCGTATGCAACCGCATCAGCCTCTTTCTGCTTTGCTTCAGCGATACCTTCTGCCTCCAAAATCATGGCCCGTCTTTTCCGCTCTGCAGCCATCTGCATCTGCATGGCATCCGCAGTTTCGTCCGTTGTCTTGAGCTCCTGAATCTCAACGCGGCTGATCTCGACTCCCCATTTTACGGAAACCTCAAGCAGACCGGCTGCTACTCTCTCCGACAATTCTTTGCGGGAAGACAACACCTCATCGAGCGACAGTTTTCCAATTTCGCTTCGAAGAGCATTCAGGCAGGTGTCAAACAAAGACTGAGGGAGATTATCGACGGCAAACAATGCCCTTCCGACATCTGTGATTCTCCAGTAAATCGAAGCATCAACCTGAATCGGAACATTATCCTTCGAATGGCACAACTTCGGCTTCGTGTCCGTTATCTGTTCTGTAACTTCGATCAAATAACCGTTCTTATTTGCAATGTTTCCCCAGTTTTGAACCGAATAAACCTTCTCCAGGAAAATAATCCTGCTGTGAAGACCGGGATACAATACTCGTGCAAACTTACCGAATCTGGTCAATACTACTACGTGTCCTTGCGGTACAGAGAAAACAATCTGCATAAAAAATACCTCCTCGTGTTTCTTCGGCAATACGTTACAGCTCGTTTGTAAAACATCGGTAAAATCGATTATCCTTACTCGTCTCAAAAGACATCACCGGAGCGTCCCACAAACAACTTTTACTTGAAATATACTCAATATATAGACAATTGTCAACAACTTGAATGTCCTGTATCTTGTGTATAACAGCTTCGCATTCAAAACATTTTAGGATTTGACAAAAATGATTACTTATGCTCCTTTTTTTCGAACTATGAAGGAACGTAACATGTCCTCTTATCGACTGATCACATATCATCAGATAAGCAGAAGCATGTACGACCGGATTAAGCACAACAAACCGCTTACTACTACGACGATTGATACCTTGTGCAAAATACTAAACTGTCGAGTGGAAGACATTCTGGTTTATTCCCCTGACGAAGGCCCCCACGATAACGACCAAAGCAATAATTTAAATTAGACGCCCGAAGAAACAAATGTCTTCGGGCGTCTACTGTTATCGCATGATTCATATCCCATCCTGACTGACGCGGATGTAATCAATTTCATCCGGGATAAGTGTTTCTGTAGTATTCGACAGTCAGTGCAATGTTGATACCTAAAATTGTAATCGGTGCCAGAACAAGCACGATATAGGCAATTATGCCTATTGTAGCACCTAAGCCTTGATACGTCCGCAATAAGAATGGAACGCATTCGGCTATACCGGCCAGTGTAACAAAAAACACTACGAAAATATAAACAATCGAAGCGGAAATACTTTTGGTTTTGTTGACTTTTCTCCCCAGAATGAGCTGCCCAAGCCAACCCAAGCTATACCACAGGAGCAATTTTGTTCCCGTTTTCAGGAGTCTATCGCTATTTTGCGTATATGCATCCATCGCCTTCACAACTGTAGCAACAACGAATCCGGTAAAAAGACTGCTTACGCTGATAATCATCAACTCCAGTATAAACGCATACCGTTGCAACGACTTTGCCTTTGATGAGCACAAATTAGATTCCAAATACTCTTCTTTTGTAATCGGCGTCCTTTGATATTGCATAACATAAGTATTCTGTACATATACCGGCCGGTTCTGGTTATTCGGAGGTGTAGCCGTATTTATTGAAGCGGTATTGTTGTTTGTGTTTTGCACTACAGCCCGCCCGCATTTGCGGCAAAACAGATCGCCATCATCCAGTTGGTTTCCACACTGTTCACAATACATTTTTCATCTCCTGCCTTATTCTTTTCTATTTCCGCATACAGAACAATAAACATTACTTGAAGCATTGTTTGCCCCGCATTCAGGACAACTCCAAGGCCCGTCAGAAACACTTTCCTGCTTCAGCAACGGATGATTAAGGATCCTATCCGGTTCTATCGGATACTTATAATATCGTGGGCGTTTCATGGTAATCATCAGAATTCCCACGACCAGCAGAATACCGCCAAGCACAACAATAAGGACACCATAGCTTTCAAAGAACTTCATCGTATCATAGCCCTTCGGCTTTGTTCCGTTGACAATATACGTCAACTGATCTTCAAACGATATTTCATAGTTTTCTGCAGCTATATATCCGTATAAACCAATCAACATCAGCAAAATGCCCATTACAATCATACTTTTTCTCCTTTATGTATCCTGCAATATGCTCAATGTATAGAGTATCACTAAATGCCCTTGAATAAAAGTGTTTTTTTATACTTTTTTTCATTTTATTTCATGGCACGACATCATTCGCGGTAAACAATTCGAAAAAGGGTTCTATTTCAACAAAAAACCGGCAAAAGCCACTCATGTGGCTCCTGCCGGAGGGGGATCTTTGATCTTCTGTTGATTCTTCTTCGTTGCTTAATCGAACAACAAAGTGCGCTACGGATAATCATATCCGCCACCATCCAAATTGCATCGCCTCAGCCGCCGGATTCCCTTTCGTACTCCTCGAAGTGCTCCATATTTACGCACCGCCATTATCATGTACTCAGAACATGACGGTTCAAATCGACACTTATTTCGAACTCTGTCCGGCGCATACCGCTGATATATCTTCACGCAACAGATAACAATTCTTCGCGCAAAAGCAACAAGCCCTGCAACGGAAATAATCATTCCGCACAACATGGATATTGACAGCTTTCCACTGCATAGCCAGATCACAACTGTCATACCGATCCACAAAGAAATCCAGCCCAAGAAAAGAACTATTATCCGAAACCATCGAATCGATGGTCTGTTAAGCGTCCGAACATAGTATCTACTCCGTGGATCATTATTATCATAAAGCAGCTTTTCCAGAATCTGCTCCTTGCTTATAGTATCGTTCTCACTGTAAACATAATTCTTCATCTTTAACTGAATGCAACCTCAAAAAAACTTTCAGACATCGCAATAAAAAATCAACATGTAATAGCTAACCGTTACCGGTTGCTGAAAGCATCCCGGCTTTTCAGTTATCGCTATTGTTTCCATGGAATGATAGGTCCATCCTCTGCGCGATTGTTCATTCATTATGTTTGCAAACAAATCAAATGCCGATTGCGCTTTTCCACGATCAACGTCGATAATTCTAGGTCCTGCCACAGTCATGTATTGTCTCATAGCAACCTCCTTCTCCTTCATTCACGAACATATCCGATACATCAAAAACTGATGCCTCCAACTATTCCTTCCAAATCAAAACACCAACAGGTGGATTCAAAAAATCTGACACATGAAGTTCTTTTGGGCGTTACATTTTCCGCGAAATCCACTCATCGAGAATCTCCTCCTTTCACGCTCAAACGTCAAACAACTGTCTTTCACTCTCACGTCGTCAGCGCTTCCTTGATCTCCGCCAGTTCCGTATCGGAGCGGTCGCGGATGCGACCTTCCTCGTCGACCTTCTTGAACTGGGTGTTGTAGAGCTCGGTGTAGACGCCGCCGAGCTTCACGAGGTCGCGATGCTGGCCACGCTCGACAATGACGCCGTCCTTGACCACGAGGATCTCGTCGGCAGCCAGGATGGTCGAGAGGCGATGCGCGATCAGGATGCTGGTGCGCTCCTCGATGATCGGGTCGATGGCTTCCTGAATCTTGCTCTCCGAGATGGAGTCAAGCGCAGAGGTCGCCTCGTCGAAAATGAGGAGGGCCGGATTTTTGAGCAGCACGCGCGCGATGGAGATGCGCTGCTTCTCGCCGCCGGAGAGCTTCAGGCCGCGGTTGCCGACCATGGTGTCGAGGCCGGTCTCCTGCGCCTCGATAAAGTCGTAGATGTTGGCCTTCTTGCAGGCTTCGATCATCTCCTCCTCGGTCGCATCCTCCTTCGCGTAGAGAAGGTTTTCGCGGATGGTGCCGTTGAAGAGGTAAGTCTCCTGCGAAACCACGCCGACGTTTTTCCGCAGGAAGCCGAGGTCAAGCTGCTTGACGTTCACGCCGTCGAAGAGAACCTCGCCGCCCTGCACGTCGTAGAGACGCGGGATCAGGTTGATGATCGTACTCTTGCCCGAGCCCGAAGGACCGACGATGGCGATGCTTCGCCCGCTTTCGAGGGTGAAGCTGACGTCGTGCAGGATTTGCCGCTCCGGGTCGTAGGAGAAGTCGACATGGTCGAATGTGATCTCGCCGCGGGCTTCCGCAGGGGTGATCGCATCGGGTGCATTTTCAATCTCGACGGGCATGTCGAAGTACTCGAAAATTCGGGTGAACAATGCCATCGAGCGCATCCAGTCGACCTGAATGTTCAACAGGTTGTTAACCGGCATGTACGTGCGTCCCAAAAGCGCTACCAAAACGGTGATGTCACCGGGGGTGAGGGAGCTGTCGTACTTCATGATCAGAATGCCGCCCACGAGGTAGAGAAGCATCGGGCCGATGTTCGTCACGGTGTTGAGCACCACGAAGAACCAGCGGCCGGCCATGCGCTCGCGGATGTTGAGCTTGATCATGCGGCCGTTCGCGTCCTTGTAGCGGGTGTACTCGCGCTCTTCCTTGCCGAAGAGCTTCACCAGAAGCTGGCCGCTCACGGACATCGTCTCGTTGAGGATGCCGTTGATCTCGTCGTTGCACTCCTGTGCCTCGCCGGTCAGCTTCCACCTAGTCTTGCCGGCTTTTCTCGTGGGAATTACGAAGAGCGGGATGACGCAGATGCCGAGCACCGCGAGGATCCAGTTCTTCTGAAACATCATCACAAGCGCCACCACCAGTGTGATGGAGTTCGAGAGAATATTCCGGAAGGTGTTTGTGATGACGGATTCCACTCCCGAGATATCGGACGTCATACGGGTGATGATGTCGCCCTGGTTGTTCGAGGTGAAGAAGCGCTGCGACATTTTCTGCAGATGCGAGAACATCTGGTTTCGCATGTCGTAGGTGATGTGCTGCGCAATCCAGGTGTTGATGTAGGTCTCCACCACGCCGATCAGGTTGGACATGAGCGTCAATCCGAAGGACGCGACGATGAAAATAATCAACAGACGCAGGTTGCGGCCGATGATACCTTCATCGAGGATCTTACCGGTCAGCACCGACGGGTACAACGACAGCGTCGATGAGATCGCGATGCACACAAGAACCAGCGTGAGCTGCTTCCAGTACGGCTTGAGGTAGGAAAATACTCGCTTCAACAGAGCCATCGTGATCTTCGGCTGATTGGCTTTTTCCTCCTCGGTCATGTAGGCCCGCGCGAAGGGGCCTCCGTTTCTTCCTCCGGGTGGCATAGGGCTCTCCTTTCTACCTTCGTAGAATCATGTATTTAACTGCATTTTGGAACCGTTGTCGAACCGTTGCCGGCTCATTTTCCGTCTTACTCCCCGTCCCCCTCTTCTGTCTTCAGCAGGAAGCGCATCACCACCGGATTGTGGTCCGATGCGTAGAAATCGCGCTGCAGCGTACTCACGCTGAGCACCTTGATATTGTTGGAAACGATAAATCCGTCCAGCACGTAATACTGAAAATTCTCCTTATCCGCCTTCGCGTACACCTGATCGAGGCTGCGGCAGGTCGGGATGCCCGCGTCCATCACGAACGTCAGATTCTCGTCGAAGTCGGCGACGTCGATGCGGCCGGCGACCCATTTGCCGTCCTGCTGCGGGTACGCGCTGATGTCCGTGTTGGAAAATGTCTGGTTGAAATCGCCTCCGGCGATCACGTAATTGCCCTTCTTAAGCTCTGTCTCGATGACTTCCTTTAGAAGCTTCGTCTGCTCGATCTTGCCCTCCCCCGAGTCGTACGCCTCGAGGTGCAGATTGATCAATACCAGCTCATGCTCGCTGCCCTCCACCGGAATCCGGTGCACCGCAAGGCAGCGCTTTAAGTTGACCATGCTCACCGGCCACGAGAACGGGCACGGCAGCTTCACGCGCTCCGCCGAATTGATCCGGTATGCGGAAAATGTCTGGATTCCGCTGCTCACACGCCCTACCGGCGGGAGCGGATACGGCACATATTTCGTCTTGAAGTTGTATGCAAATGTCGATTGATATCCGGTGTCGGACACGGCGTTCAGAACATCGGTAAACCGCTTGATCTCATTGATCCCGTAGGTTCTCGAACAATCCTCGTCGATCTCCTGCACGAGCAGAATGTCCGGCATGATCATGCAGATATCCGAGAGCATTTCCGTCAGGTTCTCGTTCACGCGGTCCTCGTCCGCAGTGTACACCATGGAACCGCCGTCCATGAAGAAATCACAGTTGTCACCGAGAGCCCCGTAGCCGATGTTCCACGTCATTATCGTGATTCCGGTCTCCGTGGGCGCCGCCGGAAGCTCTGTCCCCGCCGACGCAGCCGCCGGCGTCACGGTGAGCTCCACGCGGTCCGCAGGCCGGTACTCCGTGATGCTCAGCCACAAAATCAGGCCGATTGCAAAGACCAGCACCGCTCCCAGTAAGATTCCGAGCCCGATCAGTATCCGCTTTACAATCTTGCGCGCCCTTCCGGTGCTCTCCTTCGTTTTATTTTTCTCTTTCCTGCTCATTTGCCGTAATCCTTCCCAAGTGCTATAGAAACAACCTCCGCGGGTGTGTTTACGATGTATGTCGCCCCGGAGTCGCGGAGCTCTGTCTCATTGCCGTAGCCGTAGAGGACACCAACGGAATCGATGCCCACCTCGACGGCGGCCCGGATGTCGTAGAAGCGGTCGCCCACCATCAGAATGTCGCTGCGGACATCGCTGCCGGCACCTGCGCTGCTGTCGGCACCTGCGTTGCTGTCGGCACCTGCGCCGATCTCCTCCGCGCACTCCTCTGCGATACCCAGCTTACGCATCGCCTCGCGGATCAGCACGGCCTTGTTGGGGTCGCGCCCCTCCAGGGCGGGTCCGACGATGCCCTCGAAGTATTCGCTCACACCCTCGTGCTTCGCCACAACCTCCGCCATGTTCTGCGGCTTCGACGTCACGATCATCATGCGGCAGCCCGCTTCCTTGAGCGTCCGAAGCATGTCCTTAACGCCTGCGAACAAAGGCGCAAGATAAACGCCCTCGCTCTCATAATACTCGCGATAGACGCGGATGGCCTCGAAGCTGTCCTCGTCCGAAAGTCCGTAAAATTCATGAAACGACACGTACAAAGGCGGCCCGATAAAACGCTTCAACAGATCCCGGTTCGGCGTCTCGATGCCGAAGTGCGCGAGGGCTCTGCTCGCGGCCTCCACGATGCCGAACTCGGACTGCGTCAGCGTGCCGTCCAGATCAAAGAACACATAGCGATACATTGTCATCCTTTCCAACCCCGATACCGCGCACCTTCCCTTTGCACGCCCCGCTTGTACTATACCACAATCACTCGCCGAGCCGCAACAGATTTGCGGACTGAATCCGCCGGTACAAAAGCGCCGTGGCAACGACCACCGCGACCACCGTGAGCGCCGTCAGAAGATGACCGAACAATGCAGGCAGCATCAAAGCGCCGATGCCCGGCAGGATCGCAAACACAAGCGCCAGCATTCCGAGCGCAACGGAGGCGCTCTGCTTCACGACTTCGGCTTCATTTTCCCAGCGGAACTTCGGGAACCGCAGATTCATGCACATGCCCCAGACCGCCGCGAACACCAGGTACACCAGCGGCACGAGCAATACCCACAGCCGCTGCAAAACCGTGGTCCGAAGCGTAAACAAAAGGATAATCTCCGAGAGTACGTAAAACGGTGCAAACACCAGGATGTTAAAGAGGATCTTCGCGTTCAGCACATCCCCCGCCGCAACCGGCAGCGTCTTTACAATCCACCAGGTCTTCCCCTCGGCGGAGATCGACACCGCAGTTAGGGTCATCATGCCGAACACAGCGGCCAGCAGAAACGGCAGAAACGCCGTCGGATGAACGTCAACCGGAAGCTTCACTTTGCTTCCGAACAGTTTTTCAATATCGACAAAGGCAAGCGCAACCGAGATCACCACCGCGATCACCGGTCCGATGATGGTGTTCGACACATACAGGCCGGACGAAAAATACCGCCCCGCCTCCTTGCGCACCAGCGCCTGGGTGACGGACCGGGACCGAAGCCCCGTGAGCTTGTAATCCCGGTGCAATGCCGGCGCCGTCAGTTTCGCCGAGATGGAGAAGAGATTGCGGCCGATGACAAATGCAGTCAGAGCAAACGCCGCCAGACCGACCGCTGCGACAAGCAGGATTCCTATGGGCCTCTCGCCGCTAAAGAACGATGCCCAGGTCTTCAGAAAAGGTGCCTTCTCCTCCAGTCGGCTGACCGCCGCCACGGCCTGTTCGGCGACACGGTCGTTCATCTCCTTTTTGGACAATTTTCCGCCGTCTTCGCCCTGCGTGATCCCGGTGAGGTTCATGGAAAAACTGCCGCCGCCCGAGACGTACATGGAAAGGGCCAGCACGCCCACAACCACGATCACCGCCACCAGCACCTCCGCGAGCACCTTGTGGCGCACTCTGGCGATCAGCGCAGAGACCGCAATTCCGACCCACGCGGCAAGCGCCACCGGAAGAAGCGGTAAGACAAGGATGGCCGGAATGATAATCAACCAAAACATCACCCCCGCATGCGCGGTGATGCCGTAGATGAGGAAGGGCGGAATTATCACAACAGCGCTGATGATCATTCCGCGGATATACATTTTCGCAAGGCGTGCCGCCGCCACCGGAGTGCTCTTTACCGGCATCGACGCAAGAAGCTCACGGTCCCCCTCGCGGTACAGATTGCCGCGGGAGAGAAGGATCTCCACGAACAGGGAGATCACCATCGCAAGCAGGGGATACAGCATCGGGATCACGCGCTCGATGCCGTAGAGATGAAAGGCGTATGCAGACCCCGCAAGGTAGGCGACCGCCATAAGGAACATAACAAGAAAGACGATGTAGAGGATTTTCCGGCGCTTCCTCTCCGACGGATCCTTCGTGTGCCGGTAGACGTTGAGCCCCAGAAAATTCAGCATTTCCGCTTTGAAGATCGCAACAAATGTACTCATGATTCCACAGTCTCCATAAAGATCGCCTCGAGGGACGATTGATCCTTGACGACGTCGCTCATGAGACCGGAGGTGACGAGGCGTCCCTCCTTGATGATGGCGACTTTGTTGCAGAGCTTCTCGGCCACATCGAGAACGTGCGTCGAGAAGAAGATGGCACCGCCAGCAGCGGTCATTTCCCGCATGAACTCCTTGAGAAGGTAGGCTGCCTTGGGGTCAAGGCCCACAAAGGGCTCGTCCATGATGAGAAGCTTCGGGTTGTGCATAAGAGCCGAGATCAGCACGAGCTTCTGCTTCATGCCGTGGGAGTAGCCCGAGACCAGGTCTCCCAGGGAGTCGGTGATCTCGAATTTGCCGGCGTACTCGGCAATGCGGGCCTCGCGCTCCGCCGCGGAGACACCGTAGATGTCCGCGATGAAGTTGACGTACTGAATGCCCGTCATGAACTCATAGATGTCCGGGTTGTCCGGCACGTACGCGATGCGCCGCTTGACCTCCTCGGGCTCCTTTGCGAGGTTAAGGCCGTCGATGATGACCGCCCCGCGGTCAAACTCATGGATGCCGGTGATGGCCTTTAAAAGCGTGGTCTTGCCGGCTCCGTTATGGCCGATGAAGGCGTAGATGTCCCCCTTCTCCACGTGGAGCGAGATGTCCCTTACGCCCTTCGTCGTCCCCTTATAAATCTTGTCCAGATCGCGAATCACTAACATATATGGTTTCCTTTTCCAAATTGCACAGTTTAACTAATTTATACGCAAAATAAGCAATCATGAAAATTACAGAAGCATCTTAACGGCTTCCTTCCAGCCGCGGATATGCGCCTCCCGCTCCTCCGCGCTCATCTTCGGACGGAAGACGGTCTCTCCCGCCGATGTCCGGACGATGTCCTCCTCGTCCTCCCAGAAGCCGGTGGCAAGTCCCGCCAGATAGGCAGCTCCCATGGCCGTCGTCTCAACGCACGCAGGGCGCACCACCGAGGTGTTGCTGATGTCCGCCTGAGCCTGCATCAGATAGTTGTTGACGCTGGCTCCGCCGTCCGCGCGAAGTGCTGCCACGGGGCTTCCGGCATCATTTTCCATCGCGGAAACGATGTCGTTGACCTGATAGACGATGGCGTCCAGCGCCGCACGGATGATGTGGAACCGTCCCACGCCGCGGGTTAAGCCGGTCACGACGCCCTTTGCCTCGGGCTTCCAGTACGGCGCTCCCAGGCCGGTAAATGCAGGCACGATGTAGCAGCCGTTAGTGTCGGTCACCTTCTGCGCCAGCTCCTCCGTCTCCGCCGCCGTTGCGATCATGCCGACCTCGTCGCGAAGCCACTGTACAACCGCGCCGCCCATGAAGACCGAGCCCTCCAGTGCGTAGGTCACCTTGCCGCCGCGTCCCCACGCGATGGTGGTGACGAGGCCGTGCTCCGACCGGATCGGCGTATCGCCGGTGTTCATCAAAAGAAAGCACCCCGTGCCGTACGTGTTCTTGATGTCGCCGACCGACCAGGCCTTCTGGCCGAACAACGCGGACTGCTGGTCGCCCGCGGCTCCCGCGATGCGGATGCGGCCGCCTAAGAATTCCGCCGCCGACTCGCCGTAGACTTCGCTGTTGCCCACCGGGGTGGGGAGCATTTTCCGCGGGATTCCGAGCCAGCTGCAGATATCCTCGTCCCATGTCAGGGTATGAATGTTAAAGAGCATCGTTCGCGACGCGTTGCTTAGGTCCGTAACGTGGCGCTTGCCCTTCGTCAGTTTCCAGATCAGCCAGGTCTCCACCGTGCCGAACAAAAGCTCGCCGGCCTCCGCGCGCTCCCTCGCACCCTCGACGTTGTCGAGGATCCACGCAAGCTTTGTCGCCGAAAAATAAGGGTCCAGCACAAGTCCGGTCTTCTCCCGGATCTTCTCCGCGTACGGCGCCAGGCGCTCGCAATAGTCCGCGGTCCGGCGGCACTGCCACACGATGGCCCGGTACACCGGCCGCCCCGTGGCGCGGTCCCAGACGATGGTGGTCTCTCGCTGGTTCGTGATGCCGATGGCGTCGATCTCCTCCGCGGAGATGCCGGCCTTGCTCATGGCCTCCACCGCCACGCCGAGCTGCGTCGACCACAGCTCCATGGGGTCGTGCTCCACCCAGCCTGCCTGCGGATAATACTGCTTGATCTCCTTCTGCGCGACGCTGACGATCTCGCTGTCATGATTGAAAATGATGGCTCTCTCCGATGTGGTTCCCGCATCGAAGGACATGATGTATCGCTCCATGTGATTCACTCCGGATTGTTATTTGCTCTGTAAAAACGCCAGAATGTCGGCCCATACCTTCGCCTTCTCCGGCTCGCGCAGGATCTCGTGACGCATGCCGGGGTAGGTCTTTCCCTTAGTGTTTTTGTAGCCCTGTTTGCGCAGAAGCTTGATGGCCTCGCCGAGTTTCTCCTTCGAGATCGCGCACGGGTCGTTCGCGCCCGAGTAGAAGCGGATCGGAAGCTCCGGGTTGTTCATTGCGTAGCCGCCGTCGGTGTAGGTGAGCATCATCATGCGGATCAGATTCTCGTAGCCGTTTAAGGTGAACTTGTAGCCGCACAGAGGATCCTCGTTGAAAATGCGTACCTCCTCGGGGTCGGAGTTCGTCCAGGCGTGGGGTGTATTTTCCGCAGCGAAAGGTTTGTCAAAGCCGTTTCCGACGATGAAATCCACCACCTTGGAATGCGCCCGGTCTCCTTCGGCCTTGATCAGGCCGCGGACCAGCTGCAGCCCCGGCCACATGCCGGTAGCCTTCGACGGACACCCTAAAAGCACAAGCTTGTCAAGCTCATCATCGTGCTGCCGGATGTAGCAGCGCGCGCACAATGTGCCCATGCTGTGGGCGATCATCGCAAAAGGCAGGTCCGTCCTTCCGGTGCGCTCCGCCGCGTACGTCTTCGCCTCCGTAACCATCTCGTGGATGTCCGCAAGAAGCGCCTCGTAGCCGCCCTCGTAGAAGTAGCCCAGGTCCTCCGGCTGGCGGACGCTCTCGCCGTGGCCGCGAAGATCGAAGATCGTCACGATGTAGCCCTGCCCCGCAAGGAAGTTGACAAATGCCTCATAGCGCCCCTTATGCTCGCACATTCCGTGCACGATAAGTGCCGCGCCGCACACGTTCCCGCCGTCCGCGGGCTCGGTCCGGACCACCGCCAAAGGCAGCCCGTCCGTCTCTGAAATATGATCGTATCTCGTAACTCTGATTTCCATGTAACGCACCTCCGGGATTTCTATTCATTTTACACCGAAAATGAACTCTGCGCAAGCGGAAGCCGTATCATGACGGAGAAGATTCCGTCCTCCAAAGAGGCTCCGATGGTGCCGCCCATGCGCTCCGTATACTCCTTTGCGATCGCCAGTCCCAGGCCGCTGGAAGCCTGGCGATGGAAGCGGTCCGCGGTGTAGAACTGCTCGAACACGCGGGCAACCTCGATCTCCTCGGGATGCTCCACCGGATTGGAGATCACGATTTCCGCCTCGTCATCGACGCGGTGCAGGAAGATCTTCAGGGCATTGCGTCCGTGGACGACTGCATTTTTCGTGATATTGTGGAGGATGCGCTTGACCGCGAGGTCGTTGCCCTCGATGGGAAGCACCTCGTCCGTCAGAAGGATCTCCGGCATCACGCCCATCTCCTTCCAGGTGTCGTAGTACGACAAAACCGTCTCCGCCACGACGCTTCGCAGGGAAACCTGCTTAAGATCCAGCTCGTAGGCGTCGTTTTTGAGCTTCGTAAACGTAAAGAGGTCCTCCAGAAGCTCCTTCAGGGTGCCGATGCGCTCCCCGATGACCGCGGTGTATCGCTCCCGGTCCTCATCGGTCTTCGCGTCCCGCAGAAGCTGCACATAGCCGTCTAAGGACGTGAGCGGGGTGCGGATGTCGTGGGAGAGGTTCGCGTAGGCGTCCGCGATCAGCTTCTCACGCTCGCTCATAGCGCGCTTTTGATCCCGCACGTCATCGAGGGTTTCGTTGATCTCCTGCGCCAGCGCAAGCTCCCCTAACATCTCCGCGTTGACGGAGACCCGCATGCAGGAATTCTCCTCCCGGATGAACCGAAGCTGCCGGCTGATCGCCAGGTTCTGCCTCCACAGCAAAAGAAGCCACCCTGTCAGAGCGGCCGTCACCAACGCCAGAATTACGATAGCGATCTTCATGGTTCGCGATACCTCCTACGTTGTATTTTTCGAAAAATGCATCGCCGGAGGTCCGGTTCCCCGGCCTCCGGTTTTGCATCATTTTCCGTATACGCACAAGACGCGTCGAATGGTTTTATACCAGATCCTTCTTCGTCACACACAAGCTGCCAAGCGCCAGCGAAACCACCGCGAAGGCAGCCGCTACTACAAGAGTAGAACACAGTATCTTCGAGCTGTCCAGACCATATCGCATGATGCGGCCGCTGACGGTGTAGTTCGAGATTTCCGCACTTTTCCAGCCCAGTTTCTTAAGTCCCTTGTCCGCAAGAATGTAGAGGGCCGTGAAGACGTGCATCGAGATGCAGCAGGCTACGATCATGCTTATGAGATTGTTGCGCACGATCAGGCAGAGGCTCATGATGACCCAGCCGAACACCACATGCAGAAGTCCCTGGATGCACAATACTTCGAAGATCTTGCCCGCCGGATCCATGACCACCTTATGCCCGCCGATAAAGACGCCGAGGCAGCTGCTTGCAATGAACAACACGAAGAACATCACGGTGTATGCAAGAACTGCCGTGCCCTTGGCAAATACCATCTGCCAGCGGTGCTTCACCGCCCCTCCGTAGTTTTTGATGTAACCGCTGTTGAAGTCCGCCGTGGCGAAGATGACGGTGAAGATTCCGATGAACAGCGCACACAGCATTCCCTGTGCCGCGGAGCAGATGATCTCAAGAAAGCCGTAGCTTCCGTCCTCGTTGCGCTCCATGGTGATGCTCATACCGATGTTCGCCATCGGGTTGTCCTTCTCGGACTCCGCCGCCTCAACGGCCTGCTGCAGCTCCGGGCTGTTCTTTATGACATCGTTGAGGGAAACCGTGATCACATTAATGACACCCACGATGATCAGAATTACCCAGAAGCTCTTCATCCGTACCATGCGGTACAGTTCCATACGAATCATATTTAACATAGTTCTCACCATTCCTTTCAGTCGGCCGTTCTGCTCAGGAAGAACGACTCGAGGCTCTCGTTGTTGACCGCAATCTTGCTGACCAGGACACCCGCCGCATTCAGCTCGCGGTTGATGTGCGCCACTTCGTCAAGATGCTCCATGATGTTGATGGTCTCCTTGTCGGTCACCTTGTAGTTGGTGATCCCGAGGCCGTCCAGCACCGTGCTCGCAAGCTCCGGCCGGTCCACAACCGCCTCGATGCGGAGGCTGCATTTTTCGGAGAGCTCCTCGGCCGTCAGCTGCTCCACCAGGCGGCCCTTGCTCATGATCCCGTAGTGCGTTGCCACCTTCGAGAGCTCCTCCAGAATGTGGCTGGAGATCAAAATGGTGATTCCTTTTTCCTTGCTGACCTTCGTGAGCATGTCGCGGATCTCCACGATGCCCTCGGGGTCCAGTCCGTTGATCGGCTCGTCGAGAACCAGAAGATCCGGCTCACCGACCATCGCCAGCGCGATTCCGAGTCTCTGTCTCATACCGAGCGAAAAATGCTTTGCCTTCTTCTTGCCGACATCCGCCAGCCCGACGAGCGCAAGAAGATTGTTGATGTAATCGTCGCCCTTGATGCCGTAGAAGAGGCATTTGGCTTTCAAATTCTCATATGCGGTCATGTTTCCGAACAACCCCGGATCCTCGATCAGGCTGCTCACGCGCCCTCTCACGTTCGCCAGGTCCGCGCCGCTCTTGCCGAACAATGTGAAGCTTCCGCTTGTCGGCGCCGAGAGTCCGCCGATCATCTTCAGTGTCGTTGTCTTGCCTGCGCCGTTCTTTCCGATCAGTCCGTAGATGGCCCCCCGCTCGACCTTCAGGTCGATGCCGTCCACCGCCGCCTGCTTGCCGTAAACCTTCCGCAAATCATGTGTCTGCAGAATAATTTCGCTCATCTGATTTTTCCTCCCTTTGTTTGAGTAGAACGAATTGTTTGAAGCCGTTCGCTTCGGTTTATGGCCTTATCATAGCCGCCACAGTTCAAAACATCGCTAAGCAAAAGTAAAGAAAAAGTAAAATGCATTTGCCGCAATTCTTTGCATAGAAACACAACGCCTTATTTATTCTCCTCTATGCAACAACTTACTACGTCAGAATTGCTTCTGCAGATTCAATAAAATCATCGATATTGTATGTTGCGCTCGCTTCAGGATACTTTACAGCAAGGCTCTTGTAACACTCAAGCAGCTCCTTACTTTTTGTCGCGTCAATGAGATCCTCAATGATTTCACTTATCCAAGTAAATTCATCCTCGGTGCATTCACTATTCAGATACTCGATTGTTCCGTTCACATCCTCACGTAGCACCTCGATTTCTTCTTTCCAGCACTTCTCATGAGTGAAATCATCATTCAGATCTATTGAGTTGAGTCTTGCTATAATCTCTTTAAATCTCTTTTTGTCCATAACCTACTATCCTTTCTTTCTCATTTTTTGCGTCGGCTGATTACAATCCGGAAAAATGGTAGCAATTCTCCCATTAGTTCTCTTAACGCCAACGCGGACGCCTTTCCACATTCCCCAAATTGTGTCCCCGTCTTTCACTCTACGGTTACCTTTGAGCCCTGCTACATGCTCTCCGGCACGTCTAATGTCCTGAGACTTCCATTCTTTCGGGAACCATGCCTGACCAAAACCACTTCGCTTGTTCTTATCCTTATGGTTAGGAATGTTTCCCACCCTCACTCCATTAGGATATGTTTTGACAATGTTGTATTTGATTCCATACTTATCCAATTCGTTCATTCCGGTCTGTCCATGACCGCCACTAACCAAGCGGATTATCTGTCCCTTTTGGGGATGAGTATATTTCCCCTCGTTAGAATGAACTACAGAGAAGTCACTCGCTGATTTTCCGGATCCCTTAGTATTAATGTATCTTCCGATTTTACTGGTTCCCATATTCAGACCTCCTTTTCTTCCGAGAGATCCAATCCTCGTAACCAACAAATCGGGTGACACCCTTGTAATCTCCAAATATTTCTTCAGGCATAGGGCCATATACAAGGACTACCTGTGGTTCCAGTTCCTGAAGCATGGCTTCAAGCCCTGCCTTAAAATGGTACCGATTCTCTTCTCCGCGAATACAGCCATATGTTCCTACCGAAACAATACTCTTCTTCGGAGCCCCCAAGAAAGCAATTTTTTCCGGCAGTTCACATGTTGTATAACTACGCTCATCACCCCAACGAATATTAGTTATAACATACATTCCTTTCGCTTGGAAATAAACTCCTACAGCCCTATTAAAGTACACGTTAGCAATCTGTAAACATAGCGGCATATCACGATACAGCGAACAATCCGGCGTTATAAATGCCGAATACCTCAATATGTCTTCAGACAACGATTCCGTTGCATATATCAGATCTGCAAAATGCACATCGTGCTCATATTCGCATATGGCTGTATCAAAAGAATCCGCATACTTTCGTTTACTGAAAGGTGTTAATGATTTGGGAATACAAATCTTTTTAGGGGCAGTTATCCTCGGGATTTCTAAAGTTCCGTCAAACAAAGCCTGCTCGACTAATTCCGGGTGATACCCATCGTCGATGATGTTATAAGTATTTTTAGTCATTCTATGACTCCTTTCTCCCCAATTATGGGGAACAAATAAAAACGTCAACAAAAATACTAATTGACGCAAGGAACATAGATATGCTAAAATAACCTTGCCTAGGGGATTATCTTAGCATATCCCTTTGATTAACGTATTAAACATCTGCTCCAACAGTTGTTTAATGCGTTTTTCTTTTGTCAATCATAAACACCACCTCACTTCTCATTTTTATGCTGTCCCAATAAAGCACAAGATCTCCTTTTGAGACTTGAACATCGTTTTCCTTAATATACAAATTAACTAGTTTTCCCAGGTCTTCCTCCTGATCAACTCGTAACAAACGCAATGAAAACACGGACAAATCGATTGCGTATTGCCGGATCGCCATATCTTCCGTTAACGTCCAATCTGTAGTCACTACAAGAGCAAGCCTTTTTCTCGCGCGGTTTGCCTGTCTTCTCTTCGGTTTTTCACCAGGGCGGTTCACGGGAGCTCCCCTTCCCGAATTGTCGGGGCTGCCCCATACCTTCCTTGCAGGTAGCCCTTTTCGATGTTTTCATGTTTGCGGACCGGGCAGTCCGTCATGGGATATAAACACGACTCACCGGTATTTTTATCTTTTTCCACAAAGAACACCTGGTCACGTCTAAGTAGCGTGAGCGATAATAAAGAAGTATTATGAGTCGTTGCAATCAATTGTGCCCCATGCGGATTCGTCTTTGGATTACGGAACAACCCTACTATATACTTCACTACTTCCGGATGAAGGCTACGGTCAATTTCGTCAATGATAATTGCCTTTCCTTCGTTTAATACTGTTTGCAATATTGGTGAGAAGGCAAAAAGCAACTGTGTTCCTTGTGACTCTTCGCTTAAGTTTAACCCTATTCGTTTTTTCACTCCGTCTGCGCCAGATACATCGTGAAACGTCTTTACCTCCGTTTGCGTCTGCTCAAAAGGATGCACCTGTCCGTTTACGATTAAACTCGGTATGAATGGCAACATGTTAGCGTCCACCGGTATCTTCTTTGTGTGAACATCAATCCTTGAGATGTTAATCCCAGCATTGTTCATCAGTTTTGACGCAAACTCCGTATACTTTGCAGCGTCAGCGCTTTGATATTTCTGCAGGGAGTCCTGCGTCAAAGTGCTCAAATCCGTATATGTATCAATTCCTTTAGAAAGCCATTCCATCGCCGGCTTCGTACTCTGTGCATTCCACATGGTAGCCGTAGCAACAAAAAACTTGTTCGGCGTGTTCCACTGTGTCAGCGGCATAAGTATATTCTTTTCCCGTGCTGTGAACTCATATGAACCATCACTATGCCGAACAAAAACCTTTGTGGGCCGCCTGGAGCTATAACAAAAGAGATATTCTTCATGCACCCTAAAAGGATCTGCGGAGAAACCATAGATGTATTTCTTACCATCTCCTGCCAAAAACTGAAATTCAAACTTACTAGGCTTATTAACACAGTCTTCCGAGAACTTAAACGGATTCACTCCCAGAGTGTCACCGACCTGACGTAAATTCGAACTTCGGACCATCAGCAATGCCATCGTAATTGCTTTAAAAAAGCAACTCTTACCAGCGGCATTAGCTCCATATGTTACTGCAAATTTCAGGCCGCAAAAAGAGCCCTTTTTGATTATATTCTCCTTATGCTCCGAATCTCTCGAAGGCTCCATACACAAGACGGATTGTTCCTTGAAAGACATGAAATTTTCCACTGAAAACTGTAATAGCATGCTTATGACCGTTCCTTTCCCCATACTCGTTCTCCTCAGCTGCCATTCGCCACTTGAAACATACCATAGCGCGGAAGAAATGTCAAGCGTTTAATTCGCAAATTTGCGCAAGTTATGCAAAAAGTTGAGTTATATTTTTATTCCGCGCATTTTATCATCACATTTTGTTCGTTTCGTATCAGTTTTTTCTCGTTCGGAAGCGCATCCGCTTGAAACACAAAAGCGGAGCCAACCACACGGTTGACTCCGCTCTTTTCATTCTTGCAACTACGCTTTAATCACATTGATGGTCTTGCGGACCAGCACCAGGTAACGCACCTCGCGGACTGCAATGGTTGCGTACGATACAAGGCCAAAGCCCCAGAACAAGGCCGGTTTATCCATATACACAACCGCAAGTAAATAAAGAACAATTGCGAGAATGCTCATGATAATTGCCGACGAGAAAACCCCACTCCACTGCGAATACAGTTTAGGCGACTTCCGGACGGTTATTCTCGCAAAACCCTCGCAAAGATAGTAAAAAGTAGCGGTTACAAATTTGCCGAGAATCATGTTGGAAGCGGCCTCATCGAAGCTGCTGTGATACGTTCCAAGACTCCGGACGATGAACAGTTCTGCGATGGACATCACCAGACCGAGCACGGTGGCGACAATCGAAACCGTCCGCCAGATACTATCATCCCCGAAAGCGATCCACCCTAACGCTCCGAGAATCAGGGCCGTCACGATCACATCCGTGCACACATGCCACCAAAACATCCTCGTGATCGGTTTGGCCGCCTTGCGGTACGTCTCCGCACTCTCCTCCGGGCTGATGACACCGTTCATCGCGTCACGCAATGCATCGTAGCTCTCCTGCTCCGCCGTTTCCGCGGCTGATCCTGCGACCGTTCCGCACGAAGGGCACACCTTCGCATTGTCCGGAATGATCTCCCCACATTTTTCGCACATCATGATTACACCCCCCATGTATTAACTGATGTTATATTGGGGCTATTATACACGATAAATATCAAAATGTCAATATTATTTACTGATATTACGACAAAATCTTCGCGAAAACGCAGCTTTGGAGGTCTTTGAACTTTTTCAGGAAAAATATGTAAATATGCTTGACATTTGCGGAGCTATAATTTACAATAATGCACATAAAGCCGGAATTGCTAATAAGTATGCAAGAAGAGCCGTGCAATTGCGGAAAACTATTAAGAAAAGAGGAAACAAACATGAAGAAATCAAAATGGTTGTGGATGCTTCTCGTAGTTTTGCTCGCGCTGTGCCTGACAGCGTGCGATGATGAGGACGACGATGACGAGTCCGACAAGAAGTCTCCGACGGAGGCGGTACAGGACGTAACGCCGACGGAGACTGTTGCGACTCCGACCGACGCAGCAGACGTAACGCCAACCGGTGAAATTACGAACGCACCGACCGAGGCGCCCGCCAAGGAATTCATCTGGACGATCGACGAAAGCCTCGTTGCTGCGGATTACCTTCCTGCCTTCACCTCCGAAGAACTTACCGACTGTGAAGGCACAAGCTTCACCCGCCGGACCATCAAGGTCTGCGAGCCGAGAGCGGACGTGATCGCCGCGATGAAAAATGACGCCTGGATCAAGAGCCTCGGCCCTCTCACGGACTACTACTCCGAAGAGTGCAACAAGCGTCACAATGTCAGCTCGTGGAGACTCGTGTACCGGGAAGGCCTCATCGTTGCGGCACCGTTTGAAAAGGGCAGCGACGGTCTGATCCTGCACACGCCGTTCGATCTCCGCTATGAACACGACTACGCGAATTTTACGGCTGAAAATGCTGCGAAAGTCACCTTCGAGGAAGTGGACATCAAAGACCCCGACGTGATCGCCAACATCGAGCGCATCGTCAAGGCCGTCTACGGCGAAGAAATCGGCAATTTCCTGCTCCGCGCGAAGAACTCCGAGGAGAACTACAATGCGGAAAAGCCTTATGAAATGCGCTACGACATCGTCGTGGGCGATATGATATACCATTTCCAGAGATCCTTTGTCAATGTGGATCAGCCCCTCTCCTGGGCAGCCTTCGCCTTCAGCGTTGAACCTACGCTCGCCGGCTACGAATATGTGTATTACGATGAGGGATACGACTATAAGGTTACCGATTTCGGATGCCTTCCGAACGAAGTGCTTGCGGGCGACATCGGCGGAGACAACATTCTCGATCTGGACACATTTGCCGACAAACTGTTGACCGACCGCGACAAGGAGATCGATGCCGGCCTTCAGTATTTCACCGTGAGCCGCTACGTCTGCGAGGACGGCCGCACGCACCATTCCATGTCCTACGAACTCGACGAATTCAAGCTCGAGTACACCGTCGGAACCGCGGGCGGCAAGACCGACTACGCCAGCACGATTGAACTGAAGCTCCGGACGCAGGCGTTCCCGAAGGCCGATGAGGCCGGCAACATCAGCGCGGAGCTGATCGCGGAGACGAACCGTCGCTTCGAGGTACTGTTCGGTTACAACCCCGAGATCACGCTCGATCAGCTCAAGCAGATAAACGGCACGGATGAGTACTGGAACGGCAGCCTTACGTTCAAATATACGGTTCTCGGCAAGGAGAAGAGCGACTCCTTCCGCATTCAGTTCGACGGCAAGACCAAGTCCGAGAACTACGGTCACATCGCCACGTAACGAATATCCATATAGCGTGACTCTGCGCGAAGAGGAAAAAGAGACCCCCAAACGAAACAGCACCCTTGCTGCCGGCACACGGCGGTAAGGGTGTTGTTCGTTGTTGTCGTAAAATGCATTTGTCGTCCGCGCTACGCTTCCGGCTCCGCAATTCCTGCCTCCGCGGCCTCGTCCGGGCTCTCAGCGATCGATTCCCACAGCTTCGTGAACCCCGGGTCCTTGAGATACCGGATCACCTCGTCCACGGTCTCCCGCGCGGAATCGCCGAGCGTATCGTGCGTCAGAAGCGGCCCGTTGACTTCGACGATCAGTTCCGCCAGACCGTAGTTCGGCGTGGCATCAAAGCGGTGAACGTACTCCGCGGCCTTTGCAAGGGTCTTGCAGGCCTCCTCATGCTTCCCGGTCTTTTCGTACGTATACGCAAGCAGCGCATATGCCACGGCGCTCAGTTTGTCCGTAAAATCAGCCCAGTCTTCCCCGCGGTGAATTCCCTTGATCAGGTCTCTGCCGATGACCATCAGCTTCTGCGCGTCGCTGTATTTTCCTTCGCGGCACAAAATGATCGCCTCGCCCATGAACGAATTCACAAGGCAGAACAAGCCGCGCACCAGCCCCTCGACAAGGTAAACCTTCGCCTCCTCGACCCGGTCCGTCTGCGTCGCCAAGATGATGCCGATCGAGTCGGAGTTCATGCCGTTCGGGTTATGCTTTGTCATAATCTCGAGGGCCTTGTCCGGCTCGTGCAGCATCTCGTGGATCATCGCCATGTCCCCAAGGATGGTGTCTTCGCTGGTCCTCGGGTCGGTGTTCTGGCTGATCAACAGCCTCGCCTGCTCCAAAAGCTCCAGCGCCCTGCGCGAGTTCTCCTCGTTGCCGTTTCCGACGCCGTAGAAGCTGTAGACCGCAGCACAGCACCGAATCGCCTCAAAATCGTTCGGGAACTTCTTTCGGATCTTCTCCGCCTCCGCGAGCGCCTTCGGGTCCCGCGTGCGGATCAGATCGTTCAACCGGCTCATCGCCGCCTCGAGGCGGTTGTCCTTGCTCTTATATCCTAACAGTACGTCCACGGAGGTGTCGAAAAAGTCCGCCATCTCCACGATCAGGCTGATGTCCGGCACCGACATGCCGGACTCCCACTTGTAAACCGCGCCGGTGGTGACCCCCAAAACCTCGGCCAGTTGTTCCTGCGTGAGCCTTCGATCTTTGCGAAGTCTCCGCACATTTTCCGCCAAAAAGATTTCCATTGCCGTTTGCGTAACCGCCCGCTATGCGGCGGTTCCGTCTCCTCCTTTCCGCGAAAGCCCGTATATTCCCCGGGCAGCCTGCGCCGCCCGCATCACTGCGAAACCGTGAACAGGGCGTGGAAATAGCCCCTGTTCTCCATCAGCTCGTCGAAGGTTCCGAACTCTTCCGCACGGCCGTCCTTTAACACCAGGATGCCGTCGTAGCGCTGCAAAATGCCCTCCTCGAGTGAGTGTGTCACGACGATTCGCGTGATCCCCTCGAGGTCCAGAATATCGTTGGAAACCTGCCATGCCGTCTGCGCATCCAGCGCCGCCGTCGCCTCGTCTGCAAGCAGCACCGACGACTTGCGAAGTAAGCTTCTCGCAATTGAGATTCGCTGCTTCTCGCCGCCCGAGAGGCCGCTTCCGTTCTCGCCGCAGAGCGTGTCCTCGCCGCGCTTTGCGATCAGCTCGTCCAGATGGGCGTGGCTGATCGCCACATCAAGCTCCTCCTTCGGAAAATCCCGGAACATCGTCACGTTGTCCCGGATCGACGCATTGAATACAAAGACGTTCTGCTGGATGACCGAGATGCACTCGTAAAGCGACTCCGGCCGGATGTCCCGAAGTTCCTCATCATCCATGCGGATCTCGCCGCCGTAGTTCGCGCTCGAGGACATCAGAAGATTGAGAAGCGTCGACTTGCCGCTTCCGCTGGCGCCCACGATGGCGTAGGCTTTGCCCGCTGCAAAGGTGGCGTTGATGCCGTGCAGAATCTCCTTCTCCTCGTCGTAGCCGAAGCGCACGTCGCGAAGGACGATTGCATTTTCCAAAGAGCGGAGCTCCTTCGTGCCGCCCGCCTCGCTGTTGGCCTCCAGCGCATCCGCGAGCTTCCGGATCAGCCCCAGGGACGCCTTGCGGCCCGCCAGCAGTCCGGGCAATTCGGAGATCGGCTGGATCATAAAATTCATCAGGTTGACGAACATCATGACGGTGCCGGTGGTAAGATCGCGGCCGCTCAGGATCAGGTACGTGCCCACCACGAACACGCCGAGCTGGGCGATCATGCCGGCAAAAGCACCGATCATGCCGACCACGGTCTTGATGCGCTCTCTCGTAAACTTCGAGTCCTCGAGCTCGCGGTTTCTCGCCGCGAACAGCTTGTAGATCTCCCGCTCCGCCTGAAAGCTCTTGATCACGGAAAATCCGCTGAGGCAGTCCGTGAGAATCGCCGTGAAGCTTCCGTTTTTGTCCGACACGGTCTTCTCCGCCGCCACCATCCGGTTGCCGGTCAAAATCGACGCAACCAAAGGCAGCAGCGTAACGCCCACCGCGACGGCCGTCAGAAGCGGCGAATACCACACCATGAGCGTGACGGAACCGAAGAACATGACCGACATCGTAAACAGCGAAAGAAGCTTTGTCAGATAGTTCGCCTCGATGCTGGCCGCGTCGTTGGTGAGCGCCGAGAGATACGTTGCGGTGCTCTCGTCGCGGAACGTGGAGATGCCCTTGTCCATCAGCCGCTCAAACGCGTAGTCGCGGTACTGCCGCATTGCCCGCTTTAAAAAGCGCGGGCGCGTCGCGTAATCGAGCAGGAACGACAAAAACATGAGCACCATGAACACCCCGATCAGGATCAGGTCCGTCCGGAACGACATGGCGCCGGGCTCCTTTGCCGCGGTGTCGATCAACTCCTTGAGGATCCACGAGACGATGAGTCCGCCGAATCCCGAGAACAGCGCCGAGAACGCCGCCAGCCCGAACATCGTTCTGTTTTTGTGATAGAACCTCCCACACAGCTGCCTGTACAATGATCTTTCTCTTGCCATATTGGTTTCCCCCTTGAAAGAGTATCTTTTTTTCTGCTCTAATTGTACGTCTCCCCCCGCGGGAAATCCACCGACTGTTAGTACAAGCAGGATGTAGAATATTATACTGCCGGTAAGGGTTTTCGGTCAATACGAAAAATGACATACGCCCCTACCGGCAGTAACTTTTTCTTAATTCGGTTTTTTTGCGATCACTTCTTCATGCGGTAGCCGATGCCCCAGATGGTCTCGATGTAGTCCTTCTCACTGGCTGCCTTGAGTTTCTTTCGCAGGTTGCTCATGTGCACGTCGAGGGTCTTGGTCTCTCCCACGTACGGCTCCTGCCACGCGTACTCGTAGATCGCGTCCTTGGAAAATACCCGGGTCGGATGCTGCACTAAAAGTTCCAGGATGCGGTACTCCTGCCGCGTCAGCGTCGGCACCTCCGCGCCGTCCGCCGTCACCGAAAAATGCTCCCGGTCGATCTCCAGTCCTCCGAAACTTAAGACGTTTGCGGGCTCCTGACCGCTCCCGCGCTTTCGCAGCTGCACGCGGATGCGCGCCACGACCTCCTTGATCTCAAAGGGCTTCGTTACGTAATCGTCCGCACCGAGGCTTAAGACATCGACCTTCGAGTCGAGGTCGTCCTTCGCGCTCACCACGATCACCGGGAGTCCTCCCTTGGCGCGGATCGACCGCAGCACCTCCTCGCCGCTCATCCCCGGCAGCGCCAGGTCCAGAAGCACCAGATCGTAGTGCTCCATCGACAGTAAAAGTGTCGCCTCCGAGCCGGAGTACGCCTGCCCGCAGGCAAATCCCTCCCGCTCCAGGGCCTCCTTCATCATGCGGTTGATATTTCCGTCGTCATCGACGATCAAAATCCTCTCCACGACTTAGTCCTCCCCGTCGTCCTTCTGTCCTTCCCAGCGAACCTCCACCGCGTCGTTGTGCTTTCGCACGAACTCCGACAGCTCCTGCAGGCTCGCACGGTCCGGCAGCACGAAGGTGCGCTTTGCATGCTGGATCACGGGAAGTTTCGAGGCGGTGTAGTATTTGCCGCTCAGGAGATGCCCGTCGCGACCGAGTATGCGAAACGCATAGTACTCGGTATTTTTCTCCTCCCCCGTGCGGAGCGAAATGCACCCCACGTCGGAGAGCTTCCACACCTTGTAGCCGATCTCGCGGGTGGTGGTCACCTCCCAGATCAGCTCGTCCTTGTTGGAAACATGCATTCCCAGATACGAATCCACATACGGATGGTCCGTCTCAAACCTTGCGATAAACCGGTCCCCGTTGTGGCGGTCGGCGATCACGCAGCAGATAAACAACACCGTAAACACGGCGATCAGAATCAACGATACCAAAGGCGGCATAACATTCTCCCTTCATGGTGGTGAGAGGCCCGTGGAAAGCGGTAACCCTGTCATCTCACCAACCGCGATTATACCATATCCCCGCCGGAATTGCCACCTCCGAAGGAAATCGGGTCGATGCCGTCGTAGCGGACCGCCTTCCCGCGGATGGAGAAGGAGGGCTTGACGCCGGCCAGCCGGTCACCCTTTAAGGGGCGCTTGATCACGATGCGGCGCGGGTGGGCCGCCATGGCCGCCGCGAGGAGCTCCTCCTCGTTGGGGCAGGGCGCCTCAAGCCGGTGAAGAAGCTGAAATTTCTTTCCCACCGCCGCGCTCTTTGTCCGCTCCGGGAACATGGGATCGAGGTATACGACCTCGGGGGAAGGCTGCATTTTCCGAAGAGCCGGAATGCTGTCGCCGCAGGTCAGTTCCATCCGCGCCAGAACCGGCGCAAGCGCAGGAATCTCCCGCGCGCGCTTCATCGCATCCTCCAGAAGCGCCGCGATGTAGGGGTTGCACTCGTACATCAGGACGTGAAAGCCCGCTGCCGCCAGAAGCATCGAATCCTCGCCGAAGCCGGCCGTGGCATCGACCGCGACCATCGTCTTATGGTCGCCCTTGACGTTGGCCGCGCGAACCAAAAGCTCGTCCACCAGCCTGCGCTTTCCGAGCCGCGAGCCCATCGTCGTCAGGTCCGCTCGCAGCGACGCCGTGATCTCAAAGAGCGTCAGCCGTTCCTCCGAAATCGAGGCCGCCGCGGAACACAGCGACAAGCCGTCGTCCCCCAGCAGAAGAAGTGTCACGTCCTCCGCATCCGCAGGGATCCCGCGGGACGCTGCCTCCTCCGGCACGCCGTAAAATGCAATCCCGAGCCGGCCGGCCAGGGCTTCCGCCTCGCCGCAAAACCGCTCCGACTGCGCGATCACAACCGGTTGATGTCGCTCCTCCATGTTTTGCACCTCTCTTCTTTCCGTCTTCCCTGATTATACATCAAAACGCCTTCGGGGGGAAGATGACAATCGGGGACAGTTCCCCGGCCGTAAGAAGGCTTCGGAACTGTCCCCGGTAAGTTCGTTTCGTTACGACACTTCGTAGCGGCCCGCCTGGACACGCCACATCTGTGCGTATTTGCCGCCGAGGGAAAGAAGCTTCTCGTGAGTTCCCTCCTCGACGATTCGGCCGTTCTCGAGCATCAGGATGCGGTCCGCATCCCGGGTGGTCGAAAGCCGGTGGGAAATGTAGAACACGGTCTTGCCCTTGGCTGCCCGCTTCATCGCCTTGTTGAGCTCGTACTCGGCGATGGGATCGAGGGCGCTGGAAGGCTCGTCCATGATCAGAATGTCTGCGTTCATGTAGAAGGCGCGGGAGATCGCAACCTTCTGGCTCTCGCCGCCGGAGAAGTTGACACCCTCACGGTCGAACTCCGTGGTCACCTGGGTCTCCAGGCCCTTCGGAAGCGTCGCAAGTCTCTCCCCGAAACCGGCCCTTGTGAGGGCTGTGGTGATGCCTGCATCCTCCGTCTCACGCTCTGCGGGGTCCTCCGCACGAACGTTCATCAGAGTATTTTCCGCAAGGCTTGCGCCGTACATCTGGTAATCCTGGAAGACTACGCCGATGCGCCTGCGGTAATCCCTCGGCGAGAACTCGCGGATGTCGGTGTCGTGGAAGCGGATGGTGCCCTCCGTCGGATCGTAGAGCCGCATCAACAACTTGATGAGCGTGGTCTTGCCCGCGCCGTTGTAACCGACGATGGCGATCTTCTCACCCGGATGTACCGTGAGCGAGATGTCCGAGAGCGTCTCCGGCAGATCCTCGCGGTAGCGGAAGGAAACGTGCGAGAGCGAAATCTCCGCATTTCCCTCGGGAACCGCATCGCCCTCATCGGGCTTGAGCTTCGGCTCGTACGCCAGAAACGCCCGGATCTTGTCGATATAGAGGCTGTTCTCCTGCGCCTGCGGGAACAGCTCGGCAAGGTTCACCATACCGCGCCGCAGGCTTCCCGTGCGGTTAAACAGGATCACTGCATCGCTGTAAGGGATCGAGTGCAGCACCGCCGCCTGGAACACCAGGTACGTGATGTACAGGCCGTCCAGGATGAAGTCGCCCACCACATAGTTGTTGACAAAACCGAGAAGAGACCGCTTTACGCCGACCTTCTTCTGCTCTTTGATGATCTCGTCGTTGGCCTCGGCAAATTCCTCCTCCAGCCGGTCACCGACCTCCGGATGAAGTCGAAGCTCCTTCGCGTAGTCGTTTAAGTAGAACACGCGGCTTACGTAGTTTCGTTTGCGCTCCAGCGGATTGACCGTGAGGCGCACCTTGTAGTTGAGCTTGTTCAGGATGCGGGACACGAGGAACCGAAGAACAAACGACGCAAGCACGAACAAAATGCCCATGGCATCGGTCAGCAGGTAGAACACGCCCGTTGTAAAGAGGATCGTAAGGCCCTGCACAAGCATGTTGGTCATGGACAGGAAGCGGTCGATGGAACTCTCCGCCTCAGCCACGGCAAGGACGAAATCGTTGTAGTATTTCGGGTCGTCGTAGCAGGACAGGTCGATCTCCGACGCCTTCTGAAACATCTGCTCCTTGAGGGCGCGGTACAGCTTCGGCTTGCACCGGTAGGACCATCCGTGGATGAAGAAACCGTCCGGGATGATCTGCAGAAGGTTCACCGCCAAAACGATGCCGATGAACAGGAAAGCCTTCCAGAAGGGCTCGTGGAATTCCGCGCAACGCAATACGTAGCGGATACCCAGAACATGCTCGATGAAAATGACACCCTGGTAGCGGAAACCGTCATACAGATGGTACAGCATGTACCCCGGGCAGGTGCGGAAGCAAAGCTTCCAGAGGAAGATCTGGTTTCGCAATACATGTCTCATGCGAACACACCTCCTTCCGCCGGTGCCGCGGCAGGCGCTCCGCCCGCAGCAGGCTGTTCGGATGAAACGGCGAGGTAGTTCTTCGCCTGCTTCGTGTACATATCCGCGTAAAGTCCCTTTTTCTCCATGAGCTTACGATGTGTGCCCTCCTCCTTCACGGTGCCGTCCGAAAGGAGGTATACCCAGTCTGCATTTTGCACGGAGGAAAGCCGGTGCGAGATGAACACGAGGGTGTTCTTCCGGCACGACTCGTAGATATTGTCAAAAAGCTGCGCCTCGGCGATGGGGTCGAGAGCGCTGCTGGGCTCGTCGAACACCTTGAAGGGGCACTCCCGCACGAAGGCACGGGCCACCACGATCTTCTGGAATTCGCCGCCCGAGAGCATCGCGCCCTCGTCGTCAAATTCTCTGGTAAGTATGGTGTTAATGCCCTTCGGCAGGGACATGACTTTGTCGTAGGCACCCGCAAGCCGCAGGGCCTCGTTCACCTTCTTCTCGCGCTCCTCCGCAGGAACGTTCTCGCCCATGATGACATTTTCCGCAACCGTCATGGAGAACATGCGGTGATCCTGGAACGCAGTTGCAAAGAGTGCGCGGTATTTCCGGAGATTGTACTCGCGGATGTCGCGGCCGTTTAAGAGAATCTGCCCTTCCGTCGGATCGTAGAACCGCAAAAGCAGCTTTATGAGCGTAGTCTTGCCCGCGCCGTTATGGCCAACAAGCGCATAGGTCTTGCCGCCGCGGAATTCCATCGAAAGGTTCTTGATAACCTCCTTGTCCTTGTAGGAGAAAGAAACATTCCGAAACTCGATGGACTGAATCTCCGTGCCGGGGTCCTCGCCGTCGGCATCCTCCGGAATGCGCTCCTTGTACTCAAGGAACGTCCGCAGGTACTCGACGAAGAGACCGTTTTTGAAAAGCGCCGTTAAGGACTCGGTAAATCCGATCAGGATCCACGTGGTGGACACCATCATGCTGGTGATGACCGAAAGCTGCGCTAACGTCATGGAACGGCTCACCAGAGTCCGGTATGCGCCGTAGATCAGCAGGCCCTCAAAGATGAAGGTGAAGGTGAACATGACGTAGAGCCAGTGCAGAACCGCCGCCTTCTTCGTGTATTTCTTTGTCACATCCGCAACGCCCGTGATGGCCTCGCGGTACTGCTTCCGCATCAGGGAGAACACGCCCGTTAAGCGCATCTCCTTCGCGTACTCCGGAAGATACATCACACGGTTGATGTACGCGATGCGCCGGTTGTGCGGCGCCATGTCCTTGTTTCTCGCATAGTCGAGATGACTGATCCTGCGGTTGAACACGAAGTTTCCGATGACCGGAAGGATGACGAACAAAACCGAGATCTTGTCCACATCGTACATGAACTTGAATGCACAGACGCTGGCGATGGCTCCGAAAACCACCTTGAACGCCGCCTCCACCGTCGTGATCAGCCGCTCGTCCGCCCGCTCCATTGCGAGGGTGTAGCGGTCATAGAAATCGCTGTCCTCAAAACACGACAGCTCGACGTTCCGCGATTTGCGGAACAGCTTCCGGTACAGCCCGCGGTTGATCACCGCCTGGTTCACCGGGAAAATCCTGCCGACCAGAACCCGGTCGTACAGCGCCATCAGTCCCTCCACCGAGGCAACTACGATGACGAACACCATGATCTTCCGAAACGAATCCCCGTGCTCCAGCGAATTGATCACGTACCGCATGAAAAATGCGCTGTAGAACAACCACTCGAAATACCCTAAAAAGCAGCTGATGCACTTGTGCACCACCATGGACGGACAGATCTTTCCGAGTAGATTCATCGCGAAAAGATTGTTCGCCACCGCCCGGGATTTCCGAAGCTTCGTCTCCCCTTGTTCCTGCATATTCATCCCCCCTTTCGGATTGCAGAAAAACCTTATTCCCGAAAACAGAAAATTAGGCCTATTTTACTCCGACCCCACCCCCTTGTCAACAACATTTTTCGACGGCTTTTCGCGGTAGTAATTGACGGCGGACTCCGAAGCGTTTATACTGTATCTAATCGGGTTTCGACGCTCGCAAAGCATGGTTTACGGGCTCAACCGGAGGTTGCATGTGGGGGCCGCATTTCGCGGCATCGGTTTCATTTTAAGGGGGGACAATTACATATGAGTCTACTGGGTAACATCGTCTGGCTTGTTTTCGGCGGTCTGGTGGCCGCCATCGGTTACTTTTTTCTCGGGTGCGTCTGGTGTTTGAGCATCATCGGCATTCCGATCGGGCTGCAGTGCTTCAAGTTCGCGGAGCTTGCGTTTTGCCCGTTCGACAAGGAGGTCCGCTACGGCGGCGGTACGGGCAGCTTTTTGCTCAACATCGTCTGGCTGTTCCTGGGCGGTCTGGAGATGGCTCTGGGCCTTGCCGGCATCGGTCTGGTGCTGTGCATCACCGTCATCGGCATCCCGTTCGGACTTCAGTTCTTTAAGCTTGCCAAGCTCGCCTTGATGCCGCTCGGCGCCGAGATCATCGAAGCCGAAGACTGAATTTAACAGTTGATCTGCAGGAGGTTTCACATGGAAAACGCTAAGACGGAAAATGCATTGCTGCAAAGCTTGCGTGACCGCATCAATAAAATATTCGTGGGCAAGGAGGAGGTCGTCGACCTCGTTTTGTGCTGCCTGCTGGGCGGCGGACATGTTCTTCTGGAGGATGTGCCGGGCGTCGGCAAGACGACCCTTGCGAGGACGCTGGCGGACTCGATCCGGTGCAGCTTCGGGCGCATCCAGTTTACCCCCGACACGCTTCCCTCCGATGTCACCGGCGCGACGGTGTACAACATGAAGACATCGGAATTTGACTACCGCGAGGGCGCCGTCATGCGCCAGGTTCTTCTCGCGGACGAGATCAACCGCACGTCGCCGAAGACCCAGGCCAGCCTTCTGGAGGCCATGGCCGAGGGGCAGGTCACCGTGGAGGGCACCTGCTATCCGCTGCCGAACCCGTTCTTCGTCATCGCGACGCAGAATCCGATCGAATATATCGGCACATATCCGCTGCCGGAGGCGCAACTCGACCGCTTCATGATGCGCCTCGCCGTAGGGTATCCCGCGAAGGAGCAGGAGCTTTTGATGGCAAGAAACTTCCTCGATAACGCCAACGACGCCGTCCCGGACGGCGTGTGCACCGCGGAGGACATTCTCCGCATGAAGGACGAGGTTGCAAAGGTGTTCGTGAGCGAAGGCGTGCTCGGATACCTTCAGGAGATGATCGATTTAACCCGCAGCGAGTCCAAATTCTCGCTCGGCGCAAGCCCCCGCGCGCTGCTGGCGCTCGTGCGTGCGTCGCAGGCGTACGCGTACATTAACGGAAGAGACTTCGTCAAGCCCGACGACGTCAAGGCGGTCGCCGTTCCGGTTCTCCACCACCGCGTTGTGCTGGCGCCGGAAGCCCGCATCACCAAGGAAAATGCTGACGACATCCTCGCGGCACTGGTCCGCAAGGCCCGCATTCCGAAAGAGTAGGTAGTGCTTTGAAACGTAACCGAATCTGCATTTTCCTCCTCTGGATTCTGTCGCTGGTCGGGATCTCGTGCTACGGCGGGTCGGTCTCCTACGGCTTCTTCATCATGGTGACCATGATCCCCGTGATGTCGTTTCTCTATCTTCTGTGCGTTAAGCTTCGCTTCTCGATCTACCAGAAGCTCGAGGGCAAGACGTTTGTGAGCAACCATGCGATCCCGTACTTCTTCACGCTGCAGAACGAGGAGTGGTTCGCCTTCGCCAGCGTGAAGGTGTTCTTCTACTCCGATTTTTCGACTGTGGTGGACCTGACGGACGGGGAGGAATATGAACTTCTGCCGGGAACCGGAATTTCCCGGGATACATCTTTGATCTGCCGCTATCGCGGCACATACCGGGTCGGAATCAGGACCGTGGAGATCACGGACTTTCTCCGGCTTTTTCGGCTGCGCTATAAAAACCCGGAGCCCCTCGAGGTGACGATCCTTCCGTACGTCGCAACCCCGTCGGACCTTGCCGGGGCACAGCTCTCGCGCATTCTTCAGCGGGAAATCCCCACCGGCAACACCGTTCCCGACGTCTCGGTCCGCGAGTATACGGCGGGCGATCCGAGGAACCGCATTCACTGGACTGCCTCCGCGAGAGAGCAGCGTCTTTTGGTGCGCCGCAGAGCCGGCGAGGAACAGCCGAACATCAGCATTTTTCTCGGCACGCGCCGGATCTCCGACGATCCCACCGTCCATCTCCCTGTGGAAAATCGTATGCTGGAGCTTGCGCTTGCACTCTCCCGCTTCTTTTTGCTGCAGCGGATCCCGGTCAACGCCTACCACATCGAGGGCACGCTGCAGACAGTCTCCGTGACCGGCTCCGAGTCCTTCGAGCTGTATTACCGGCGCTGCTCCGAGCTGGCATTTGACGCATCGTACCTTGACCGGCTCCTCTTCGCCGCGGCGAAGAAGCGGCCGGAAATCCTCGGCACGAGGGCGGCATTTTTCGTCCTTCACGAATGGTCCGGCGAGGCGGAGGAATTCGCGCGCACGTTAAATGCGGGCGGCGTTCCCGTCGTCGTCTACCTCGTCACCGACACGGTCTCCGTGTCCGTCGACGCGCGGTCCCTGCCGCGCACGGAAATCCTCGTCGTCCCTCCGGATGCGAATTTGGCGGAGGTGTTGTGATGAGAAATTACGGTCGTTTCGGTTATGAATGTATCCTCGCCTTCCCGCTCACGCTGGCGTTTCTTCTGATCTCGCCGACGGACATCGGCTTTTCCCGAATCGGTTTCGGGACGGTTCTGTACGCCGCGCTCTGCTGCGTGGCCGCCGCCTGCATCCGGTACCTAAAGGGCCGCGACCGGCTGATCGCCCTGGGCGCAGTGGCTGCATTTTTAGGCCTTCCGATCCTCTCGGGACTTCTGGGCGAGGGCGTTGAATACTTCTACTCGCACCTCTCCTTCTGGGTGGTGCCCGCCATTGCCGCGGGATGCTTCGTGGCAGGTATGCTGTGCAAGCGGTTCCGCGCCGCGCGCATCCTTGTAATGCTGATCATCGCGGCGGTTCTTCTGGGGCTCCTCATCACCGAGATCGTGGTGCCCAAGATCTGCGTCATGCTGTTTTTGTCCGTCCTCATTCTGCTGTTCGCGGACGGCACGCAGCTTCGCTGGCGCAAGAGCGGCCACACGGAGCACTCCCTTCACATCGCGTATATCACACCCTTCGTCATTCTCTGGCTCCTCCTCTGCCTGATCTTTCCGGTGGGCAAGGAGCCCTACGACTGGCGCTTGTTCCGCAACCTCTGGAAAGGGCTCTCGGACTTTGCCGTCTCCCTCACGCAGCGCTCCGGCGGACCCTCGGATGACTTTGATTCCTTCCGTCCCGGCTTCTCCGCGAACCCGCATGTTCACGGCGGCAAGACCGGCGACAGCGACCGGGTCCTGCTTCACATCGAGCCCCTCTACGGCACGGTTCCGTACCTGCGGCTGGCCGGTCAGTACTGTGACACCTTCGAGGACATGACGTGGAAGAGCACCATCACCGAGGACAACGACGAGATCGCCTTCGACACGCTGGAGACGCGGTGCGCCTTCTACAAGGCGGAGGTTCTCTCGGACTACATGCAGTCCTCCGAGATCCGCATCACCTTCCGCAAATTCAACACCCGTCACCTCTTCGCCCCGGACAAGATCAACCTGGATTCCGAGATGGACATCGCGAAGCTGGACGTGCGGGAGAACGGCCGGAATCTCGTCTATGACAAAAAGCACGGCGTGAACAACTCCTACGTGGTCTCCGGCTACCGCATGAACGTGATGCACCCGGCCTTCGCGGAGTTTGTCTCCGACTATGAAGCTTTTGCGGAGGAGGACTGGAAGCGGACCATGGAGCGGACGGACCGCGGTTTTGACGTTCTCTCCTACCGGAGTCTCCAATCGTACCGCAAGCTCATGCGCGAGGAGTATCTCCTCCCGGTGACGCTTCCGGACAGCGCCGTCTCGTTTGTCGCGCAGGTGACCGCGGGCGAGACAAGCCCGTACCGGCGCATGGTGCTCATTACCCGGGCCCTGTCGCAGTTCACCTACTCCACCGCGCCCGACGTCTTCCCGGACTACGTGAAGGACGCGACGTCCTTCCTCGATTACTTCCTGTCGACCCAGCGCGGATACTGCACGCATTTTGCGACGACGATGGTTTTGCTTGCGCGCTCGGAGGGTCTGCCCGCCCGGTACGTACACGGCTTCTGCGTCCCCATGCACGGCCTGGAGCCGGTGGATGTGACCGCCGACATGGCCCACGCCTGGTGCGAGATCTACTTTGAGGGCATCGGCTGGATTCCCTTCGACGCAACGCCCGGTTACGGCGGCGCCGAAGCGTGGCTGACCCGCGATGAGTACGCCGCCAACCCCGGCGGAACGCCCACGCCCCTTCCCACCGTCAATCCGCCGAAACCCGGCGCTCCGACCGTCCAGCCGGAGGACAGCACGGTTCCGCGGACACTGCTGATGATCGGGGCAGGCCTTGCCGCGCTGCTTCTCTTCACGGCGTTCGTTCTTCTGTCCGACCGTGCCGTCACGCTGCACCGCTTCCGCAAGCTTCCCGCGCGGGATCGCGTTGCGGTTCTGTACCGCAGAAACCTTCGCGTTCTCTCCTACCTGCGGCTGCCGCAGGAAAAGGAGGAGACGCTCTCGGAGTACCGCACGAGGATCTCTGAGGAGCTGCCAGAGGGTGCCGCAGACTGGATCGTCGACTACGAGTCGCTTCTGTACGGTTCCTCCGCGGATGCCTCCGACATCGCCGACCGCCTGTCGTCGGGAAATGCTCTTCTCGTCGCCGAATTCAAGCGCCGCAGGCCCCGGTTCTACCGTCTGTGCCGCATCGGAAACCGGCTGATCCACTGAGAAAGCAGCCTCGAAAAATAGCACGATTTGTAATGTTGTTCGCAATATTTCTCTTGCTTTTCTATCGCAAAGCGCCGTATTCTGTAGGCAAGACCGAATCGCATTTTTTGACGCATTTTCGGCTGTTACACGCATGGAGATAACCCTTTAGAGGAGGAAGAAAAAGATGAAGAAAGTTAAGCTGGCGCGCGCGAATGAGAGAACACCTCTGGTTCGCAGCATCTACACCGCAGACCCTTCTGCGCATGTTTTCGACGGCAAGATCTATATCTATCCGTCCCACGATTTTGAGCATGATTGCCCGGACGATGACAACGGCGATCAGTACATCATGAAAGACTACCACGTTCTGTCCATGGACAGCCTGGATTCCGAGTGCATCGACAACGGTCTCGCCCTCTCCGAGGACGACATCCCGTGGGTTAAGAACCAGATGTGGGCTCCGGACTGTGTCAAGAAGAACGGCAAATATTACCTTGTCTTCCCGGCAAAGGACTACAACGGTCAGTTCCATATCGGCGTTGCCGTTTCGGACTCCCCCGTCGGCCCGTTCAAGCCGCAGGAGAAGTGCATCGAGGGCAGCTACAGCATCGACCCCGCCGTTTTGGTGGACGATGACGACCGCACCTACTGCTACTACGGCGGTTTGTGGGGCGGCCAGCTCGAGATGTGGCAGTCCGGTTCCTTCGATCCGGATGCGCATCGTCCGGAGGGCGACGAGCCCGCACTCGGACCGATGTTCGCCGAGTTCAACGACGATCTGACTGCATTTATCACGGAGCCGAAGCACCTTGTGATCCTCGACGAGAACGGCGAGCCCATCAAGGCCGGCGACGAGGACCGCAGATACTTCGAGGGTCCCTGGATGCACAAGTTCAACGGCAAATACTACCTCTCCTACTCCACCGGCACCACGCACTATCTGTGCTACGCCGAGGGTGAGAAGCCGGACGGCCCCTTCACCTACAAGGGCCGCATCATGGAGCCGGTGCTCGGCTGGACGACGCACCACTCCGTAGTAAAGATCGGCGACGAGTGGTTTTTGTTCTACCACGACTGCGAGCTCTCGGGCGGTGTAACCCACGAGCGCTGCGTCAAGTACACGAAGCTCAACATCCACGAGGACGGCACGATCGATACGATCTATCCTTACGAATTCGAGCGCTGATCGCTGCAATTTTCATAGGATTTTTCAAGGCTCCCGCGGTTCGCCGCGGGGGTCTTTTGTTTGCGCCGATTTTCAAAAGTTGCTCGAATGTCGGCATTTACTGCATTTTGCGTTTTGGAATCTCGAAAAATAAGCCCTTTTCCGAAAATGCAGGTTCTTTTGGCATTGGCGGTAGCATTTTCCGCCGGAAGGTCGTATAATGACTAATACGAAGGGGGGTGCGATTATGGGGTTTCAGAGCAAGAAGAAAGTCGCCGTGTTCGTCAACGGCTGGAATGCAGAAAATGTGTTCCGCTATCTGACCGGGCTTACCGACAATACGCCCGAGACGTCCATTGACTACTATGTGTTCATGTGTCATGCCGTCTATTCCTCATCCGAGGTTGAGCTCAAGAGCATGAGCACGATTTTCGATCTGCCCGATCTCAAGACTTTTGACGCGGCCATTATGTTCACGCCGGGTCTTAATTTCACGGAAGTCATTAACCACCTCATCGAACGTCTGGAAACCTCCGGCATCCCGGTCATCATCATCGGTATGCAGCATCCCGGTTTTTACCATATCGGCATCAACAACTACACGGGCATGCGCCAGCTGTGCGACCACCTGATCGAGCAGCACAATGTGCGCGACATCATTTTCATCGCGGGCTCGCGGGAAAATGAGGACTCCAACGCCCGTCTGATCGCTGTGCGCGATTCCATGCGCGCCCACGACATCCCCTTCAACGAATCGAACATTTACTTCTCCAACTGGGAAGTCAGCATAGTCATGTACGAGTTCCTCGCGCGCATCCGAAACGGCATGAAGCTGCCGGATGCCTTCATCTGCGCGAACGACCAGCTGGCGGAGACCCTCAGCTACGTTCTCACCGACTGCGGTCTTCCGGTGGACAGCACCATCGTCACCGGCTTTGATTTCCTCGAGGAAGGCCAGAATTTCTATCCTTCCATCGCATCGGTGGACCAGAAATACGACACCATCGGCGAGATGACCGTCGATCTTTTGACGAAGATTTTTAACGGTGGGGAGGTTCCCGCCGAGAGTATGGTGGACTGTGTCTTCCATCCCGGCGAGAGCTGCGGATGCACCGACTGCCGCGACGACGATATCCGCCGCCGCAGCGTAGCCCGCGGCATCCCTCGCCATTTCATGTCTGCGGACATGATGGAGGGCCGCTTCCACGCCATGGAGAAAGAGATTATTCAGTCCATCGATTACGACGACCTCAAGGACAAGCTGAGCAAGCTCTTCTGCTTCACCACCGGCCTGGAGGGTCAGACCTTCTACATCATGATGGACCCGCATATCGTTGATTTTTCACTCTCCGATATCGAGACCTACCCGAAGTACCATTACGCCGAGATGATGGACACCTTCGTCGCCAAGCGCGACGGGCGGCAGATCCCCGGCGGTGTGATTCCGACCTCGCAACTGCTTCCCGACGAAGACCTCACCGGAAAGAATCACATCTACTTCTTCGTACCGACCTACTACGAGAGCTACGTCTGCGGTTACATTGTCATGACGGACCAGATCGCATGGCTTCCCGACAAGTTCTTCCACATGTGCGAGAACCGCTTCAACCGCGCGCTCATCTCCTACCGGCGCAACATGCAGCTGACGGCGCTGAACACGAAGCTCTCGATGCTGATGGAGAAGGATTCCCTCACCTTCGTAAAGAACCGCACGGCCTACGACCGCTACATCAAGCGCCTCGAGGCATCCATGGTCAGCGGCGATTTCGAGCCCTTCGCGGTGGTGTGCTTTGACATCAACTACCTTAAGGACATCAACGACGAGCTTGGCCACGAGGCCGGCGACGAATACATCAAGAAGTGCTGCAAGCTGATCTGTAACACCTTCAAGCACAGCCCGGTGTTCCGCATCGGCGGCGATGAATTTGTCGCCATCGCAGTCCACGACGACTACCTGCAGCGCTATGAGTACCTAAACGCCATGCGCTCGCACATGGAAACCCTGCAGGGCGACACCACCATCTCGCCGATTGACCGCATCTCCGTTGCCTCCGGCCTGTCCGACAGCAACGAGCACACCGGCGATGACTACAGCGCCGTTTTCCGGCGCGCCGACACCCGCATGTACGAGAACAAGCGGAAAATGAAGGGCGGCCGCTCGAGGTTCCAGGTATAATTTATCAACAATAACAAAGGCGGGATCGTGACCCGGAAAGTCACGGTCCCGTTTCTTTTTGCGAAAAATGCCGGCCGTAAAAAAGCGGCCGTAAAAAAGCCGGCCACGCAGGAAACTGCATGACCGGCACGGTTTGACGGTATGAATTTTACTCGTCCGCGTTCTCCTTGCAGAAGAACACGGTTCCCGCCACGAAGACCACCACGCTCACGATGTAGACGTAGAAGCCGATGCCCATGGAGTAGCGGAACACGCTTGTGCTCTCGGTCATCGCCGGATGCGAGCCCGCGAACAAAGCCTCCGCGCCGTGAGCATTCGTAACGCAGAACAGGAAGTTGATGATCCAGTAGACGCAGCAGGCGACCAGCAGACCGCCGTACTGCTTCCAGATGCCGGCCACTGCAAGCAGGGCAAACACCAGGAACAGATATTTGTTTAAAAATCCAATCTGGGACACCTCACAGACATCCCAGGAAGTGAACACGGAGCTGGCCGCTCCGCCTTCGCCCGGTCTCGTCGTCACATACGGCAGGAACACGGACGCGACAATTCCGGCGATTCCGGCAACCGTAAGCGGCAGCCCTAACGCCTTTACTGTCTCGTTTCCCCTCGGAATATTCACATTACGTATGACGATCGGTTCTTCGTTGTAATCCATAGTCTCTCCTCCTCAAGGTTCATGCCAACCTCGAATACCCTCTCAAACCAGCAAAACAACCGTATCGTGTGTAGCGTAAGCAACACTTACCACAACATATAGCACTTTTTCGTGGTAAAGTCAAGAAGTTTCGTCAAATGTCGTATTTTTTTCCTTTCTCTCGCTGTTTTTCCGCCAAAATCCGTCAGTCCGCGACCGAAGCGCCTTCCCGCAGCAGCGGAAAATACACCTGGTACCGCTCGTATCCCACCTGCCACAGCGGGATCAGCCGCATTCCGTGAACCTGGCCGACGATCTTGAACTCATCATTCCAGGTGCCCCACTCGCGCTCGTTGTCATGGCAGAGAAGCTTCTGCGGCTCCTCCCATGCTGCAGCGTTGCACACCAGCCCCCGCTCCTCGCCGGACAGACCCGCCAGCACGCACGGTCCGTAGGCAAATGCAACCGGGCTCTTCTGCTTCTTCTCGAAAAATGAGAACTCACTCTCCGCGGCGTCCTCCAGCGGTATCGTGTAGACGCCGAGCGGAATGTCCATGCGCACCGCATCGCCGTCGCTCCAGGTCTGGGAGACAATGATATAGCCGTCCCTCCGGTCGATGTCCGCTGCTCTCTCTGACTCGATCCGGATGTTGCCCTGCGCCCACTCGGGAACACGCAGGAAGAGCCGCATCCGCACCGGCACATCGGCGTGCACGGTGAACACCAGAACTCTCCGGTCGGGGTGGTTCCCGTAGCGGCGCGCGTCCTCGGACAGCGCCTGGCTGGAGGCCGCATCGCCGGCCGCCTGAATGCTTCCGCTCAAGGTGTCGCGGCGCTCCGTGATCGTCACCTTCGTGCCGTCCACCTCCGTGGTAATCTCGGAGTCCGCGTAAACTCCCGCGTAGATGTCATCATTTTCCTGATACCAGAGGTAGCGGTTGTGCACCGCGTTGGCCTGTACCAGCGTGCCGTGGCAGCAGAAGAAATCGTCGAACTTGCTTGCCCAGCCCTTCTTTGCGCCGGCGCGAAGCGGCAGGTAGTACGTGATCAGGCCCTCGCCCGGCGTGTCGTCGCCGTTTCTGTTTCCGCCCTGATAGTAGCCCTGTGCCAGGATACCGTTCCAGAGATTTTTCTCGATGTAATTGAGGCACGCTGCATCGCCGGTCTGCCGGAACACAAAGTCCGCCAGACGCATCATGTTGTATACCGTGCAGTGCTCCTGGTTCCGGTCTCCGAGCCGCGACGCCATGCGATACGGCGGCGTCCAGATCTCGCCGAGGGTCTGTCCGCCGGTAGCGAACGTTCCGCGGGCCGTCACCGCCAGTCTCCAGTACGCCAGCGCGATGTCGCAATACTTCTCCTCGCCCGTCACCTCGTATACCCGCGCGCATCCCAAAACCTCCGGGATGGTGGTGTTGGCGTGCATGTTCGTGAGCACATCCTCCCCCGCCAGCAGCGCGTCAAACAGGCGGCCGCGGTAGTAGCGGTCGATCAGGATGCGGTATTTGCCGTCCCCCGTCGCCTCTAAAAGATCCGCCCAGACCTCCAGCATTCCGCCGGTCTCAAAGTCAAGAATGTCGTCAAGCTCCTCACGGGATTTGCCGTCCGTATAGGACACAAACCAGTCCGCGAAGCGGTCGGCAACCGCAAGTGCCTCCTTATTGCCCGCAAGGCGGTACAGATCCACCAGTCCCATGAAGGTCTTGTGCACCGTGTAGTGGGGCGCCCAGACCTGCTTGCCCCTGGCGATCCACGCAAAATACTTCTCCGGGATCGAGGCTGCCCACTGCCCGCCGTTCTCCTCCTGGCAGCGCGCCAGCTCGTGCACGATCGCCCCGGCCTTCGCCGCGAGCTCCGCGTCCCCGGTGGCCGCAATGCGCATGGCGCAGGCGCTTAGGTAGTGCCCCAGAAAATGCCCCCGCAGCTGGCAGGAAGGGTCCTCCCAGCCGTGGTGCGCCATGGCTTTCGCCCCGAAGTTCTGCGCAAGCCCGGCCTCCTGATAGTAGTTTTGCAAAAGCCCCGCGTTGGTGAGCTCCGTCAGATACGCGCGGTTGCGAAGCTCCCTTGCAAGGAGTGTGCCGTCCGTCAATTTACAGCTTTTCCCGTTGATTGCCTTCATACCTTCTCCTGAATCCTCCGGCGAAACCGCCGCCTCTTTCACCTCTTTGTCAACGGCGATACGCCGTCAGAAAATACCCTAAAACCGCCCACGTCGCCAGCGAGAAGAAATTGCCGTTGCGGTCCCGCCCCGTGGCAAAGAGCCGCTCCGCCTCCGCAATGTCCGCAAGCTCAAAGCCCGCGAAAAGCTCCGTCCCCTCCGCGCCGTCCTGGGACACCTCGGAGATGTCCGCTACGGAAATCTCCGCGCACAGAAACGCATTGCTCTCGTCCGTCATTCCGGGCGAGGAAAATGCACACGGATTGAGCACCGTCACCTTGTCCGTCTCCTTGACCACAAGACCGCACTCCTCGTGAATCTCGCGGATCGCCGCCGTCACCAGCGGGTCGTCGCCGTCCCGGTCCGCGGGATCGATCAGCCCCGCGATCGGGCTTAACAGATACTGTCCCACCGGATACCGGTACTCGTAGTTGAGTAAAAGCTTCGGCTCCTCCCCCGGCAGGATCACCACCACCGCGATGGTCACCGCGTCGGGGAGCATCGTCTGAAAATCCTCGTCGGATTTGAGCGCCACCAGCTCCTCCTTCGCTCTTCGGGAGGCGTCACAATAGTGCTTTCCCTCCCGATACTGCAGATCGTACAGGCGCACAAACTTTGCGTCGCACAGCGTCTTAACATTTTCCTTCGTGTACTGCGGCCGGTCGCCGCGCAGGTCTTTTTTGCTCATGAAATCCTCTCCGATACTACTTATTCACCGGCATGACTGCCGATGTGGCGCATGTATAAGGCGAGCGCCGAGCCGACAAATGCATTGCAGAACTCTCCGCTGCCGAACCGCTCCAGCACCTCCGAAACCGGTATCTCCACCGGCTCCACGAACTCGTCCTCGTCCGTGTGCAGCTCGTTCGTCGCCGTGAGATCCTCCGCCAGAACGAACGTGATCGTGTTGGCATAGATTGCAGGATTCGGATTGCAGCAGCCGAGCACCGTGACCTTACCGGCACGGTAGCCGGTCTCCTCGTAAAGCTCGCGGATTGCCCCGTCCTCCGCCGCCTCGTCGTCCTCCTTCACGCCGCCCGGAAACTCCACGGTGATGCCTTCCATGCCGTGGCGCCACTGGCGAACCATCACGAATTTGCCGTCCTTCACGGGGACCGCGATCACCCAGTTTCGGGTGCGGATCGACACATAACGGCCGGAGTAACCGCTCGCCGCGCGCTCCTCTTTCTCGATCAATTCCATGATCGGATGCTTCAAAAGCGGATGCGACGAGAGCGTCTCCCAGCGGAGTGCCGCGTCCTTCTCATTGTCCATAGAATCATCTCCCTCCGGCGTTGCGCTTTTGCGGCAAAGCCATCCTTACAGTACGATCGTCTCGTCTTCGACGCTGTCCTCGCGAAGCACGACCGCCGCCGTCTTCACGCCGTCCGAGAGCTCATAGTCGCCCTTGAAGCCCGTGAGGGTCACAAAGCCCGCCTCGTCCGTCGTGACCTCGCAATCGGTCCACCACTCGCCGCGGATGAGATCCTTGAGCATCTCGTAGGAAGGCTTCGGCGAACCGTCCTTGCGGAGCACGCCGCTGGGTGCGCCGAGCCACGCGCCGTCCGTAAAATCCCATCCGGTGATGGCCTGCACCTGCGGATGGTCGAACAGAAGCCGGTACATCTCCTCCATCTCGCGGCGCTGCCGCTCCTCGCCCTCGGGTGTGGACGGCCAGGACTCCACCTGCCAGTCGTTGAGGTCCACGATGTGTGCCGGCATCAGATCGCCGGAGATCAGTGTATTTTCCGTAAAATGAATCGGCAGTCCGAAGTGCTCGAACCGGCGAAGCACCTCCTCCACCTTCTTTGCGCCCCAGTAGCCCTGGTGCTGGTGGGACTGAATGCCGATGGCGTCGATCGGAACGCCTGCATTCAGGCAGCCGTCGATCAGGATCTCGTAGGAGATCGAGGTGTTAAAGTCGTTGAGCAGAAGCGTGGCGCCGGGGTTGGCCTCCTTCGCCTGCGCAAACACGCGCTTGATCAGGCCGACGCGGCCGAAGTCATTGCAGATGCGGGTGATGGCGTTGTCGTATTTGTCGAAGATCGGCATGATGACAACCTCGTTGATGGCATCCCACATGTCGATTACGCCCCGGAAGTCCGTGACCTCGCGGGTGATGCGCTCCATCTGCTTGCGGTAAATAGTGTCATTGTCGTACTTAAGAAGCCAGTCCGCGCAGGCCGTGTGCCAGCACAAAGGATGGCCCTTGACGGTCACGCCCTTGCTCTGCATGAATTTTGCGGTGTCGAGGGTCATCGCCGTATTCGGCTTGCCCTCCTCGCGCTCGAACATGCCCCAGTAAAAGGGAAGCGTGCCGTAGTTGTAAACGGCGAGCCACTGCTCGATCTTCTTCTGCAGCGTCTCGGTATCTTTGCGGAAGCGCTCCGGCATGTTTGCCATGGCCTCCGGATTCTGACTCATCACGTACGGCAGAAAGTCAAATGCGCCGCAGCCGAACAAAAATGCGTGGTTTGTCTGGCGAAGCGTAAACTTCGTGTTCGCCAGCGCCCTGCCCTGCGCATCCGTAACCTTCACTCTTCTCGTTGCTTTTCTGTGCTCCAGACCCATATTCTTTACCTTTCCGGGATCTGTTATGCCCAATGCATTTTCCTTGTTTTACTATATTCTACTGCTGTAGTCTCTATGCCTTATAGACGAAATTTCGAAACACTGCGGTTCCACCCGCCATCGCCGTTGAGAGCACGCACAGTCCGAACCGCGCCCCCGTAAAATGATCGAGCCGGAAGTGCATCTTGTGCGGCTCTCCCACGGTTTCCGCAGTATCCCCGCGGCGCACATACGCATGTACGGTGTCCTTCATGTTCGTAAAATCCGCCCGGATTCCCACCGTAAGGGTGTCCGCCGCGATTTCCTCGCGGTACGTGATCTCGCCCGGTGCGGTATCGTTTCCGCCGATGCCGAAGCCCTTCGCGGGCTCCTTCCGCTCGATGGTAACAAGGTATTTTCTGCCGTTCTCCTCTAAGATTCCGACCGCAAAATACGCTCCCTGCAGCGCGCACAGCCCGGCGAAGTCGCCGCCCGAAAGCCCCGCGGTGTCCACCGTCACCTCCGCCTCGCACGCCGGATAGCACATCCGCTGTGTGAGGGTATTGCGCGCCTGGGTGATGTTTGTGCACACCTCCCCGGTGGTCACGGCCAGGCCGCCCTCCGGCAGGATCGTCCAGTGCTCCTCATCCGGCACGTGGTTCCACTGCCACTGCGGCGCGAGCACACGGTCCTTCCCCGCCGCAAAATCATCCGAAACAAACAACGGCTGATACGTATACCCCGGTCTCGTGCTCACAACCGGAATATCCTCCGGAAGCCGCCCGTTGTCGCCGAACACCGGCCGGTCTCCGTCCCACGCAACCGGCACAAGCACCGGGATCCGCCCGATGGCTCCGGAATCGCGGAACAGTATTGCGAACCATTTTCCGTCCGGCGTGTCCACCAGACCGCCCTGGGCGATGCCCTGCCCGCAGTAGCCGCCGTCGTCCCAGAACACGTCCTCACCGACGTACGGACCCTCCACAGCCGCCGATGTGAACACCGCCTCCGTACGGCGGCTCTTGTCCTTCGGCCAGTGGATCAGGGTGAGCACATAGCGCCCGTTGATCTTGTAAAAATGCGACCCCTCGTAGCCCAGAAAGACCTTCTCACGGTCGTCCCGGACGATGATGCAGTCGACGCCGCCCTCCGCCGGTCCCGTAAGGTCCGGCGACAGCTCGGTCAGGTGGATCTCGGTGTTGCCGTGAACGATGAACACCCGCCCGTCGTCATCCCACAAAAGCGAGCAATCGTGGTAGTATCCGCGGATCTTGCGGTGCTCCCACGGCCCGTCCACGCGGTCCGCAATGAAGAGGTGCGTGTCCTCCTGCCCGTGGCTCACAAACGCCGCATAGAAGCGCCCGTCACGGTAGCGAAGGCTCGCCGCCCACATGCCCTTGCCGTAGAGGTTCTGCCCCTCCGCAAGGCGCTCCGCCGGCGTGTCGTCAAGCCGGTCGAAAATGTACGCCGCTATCTCCCAGTTCGCGAGATCAAAAGAGCGCAGGATCACGCCGCCCGGCATAAAATACATCGTCGTGCTGATCATGTAGTACGTGTCGCCGACGCGGATCACATCCGGGTCCGGATAGTCCATCCTCGTAAGCGGATTGACGTTGGTCATGGCATTTTCCTCCCGATGCGCTTTTAGAAGGCCTCCAGCAGCGCCTTCAGGCCGCCCTCGCGGTAAATCTCACGGTAATAGTCCACCTCGTCGCGGATCCTGTCGTCGATCATGCGCATACCCAGAAGCTCCACGGGGGCGCAGTCATCCGTTAAGATCCGGTCGCCGGCCTCGTAAGGGATGATCGCCTTCTCCGCCCCGGTCATCATCTCCTTAAGGTCTTCGTCGTCCTCCAGCTCTGTCTGGCGCCGGAAATTCTCCATCATGGCCGGATTGGCCGACGCAAAGAGCTCCGTGTTGGTTGCGGCGGGCACATCCACCGTCCACACCTGCGGGAACACCTTGGCAACGGTGTCTGCGAGGTAGAAGTTGATCCCGTCCTCATCGTCGCCCGTCATGACCATGTTGACCACCATCACGCCGTCGTCCGTCAGATGGTCCTTCACCAGCGTAAAGAACTCCACGGAGGACATCTGAAACGGGATGGTGATATCCTGATAGGCGTCCACCATGATGACGTCGTAGCGCGTGTCCACGACGTTTAAAAACGCCCGCCCGTCGTATGTCGTCACCTTCACATCGTCGGGCAACTCAAAGTATTCCTTCGCAAGCTTCGTGATCTTCTCGTCGATCTCGACGCCCTCGATGGTCATATTCGAAAAATACCGCTTGCACTGCGTCGCGAACGTCCCCGACCCGTTGCCGAGCACCAGCACCGACAGCGGCTTCTCGTTGGCGCCCGCCATCAGCGGAGCCGCCATCGCATAGTCGTAGTACATCCCCGTCAGCCCGCGCTCCTTGCGGTAGACGGACTGCACGCCGAACAGCACGTTGGTGGCAAGCACGATGTCGCGGTCGTCCTCAAACACCTGCAGATAGTTGTACACCGACTCTCCCTCGTACATGAGGTCCTTCTGCCAGAAGGCGAAGCTGCGGTTGTGTCCGAAGATGCAGCACACAAGGAAAATGACCATCACCACGGGCAGTTTCTTAATCTTCCGCACCGCCACTCCCGAGGAGATGAAATAGATTGCCGCAAGCGCGATCAGAATGCCCGCGAAGATCAGAAACGTGATCGCCGTGCCCACCGCGGGAATGCTCACGAACGTCGGAACGAAGGTTCCGATGATGCTGCCGACGGTGTTGGCCGCATTCAGGTTTCCGACGAGCCGGCCGTTGTCCTCCAGGTTGTCCGTGGCAAATTTGACCAGGGACGGCGTGACCGTTCCCAGCAGAAACAGCGGGAACACGAAGATCACCATGCACGCTGCGAATCCTGCGATGATCAGATAATTACTGCTCACCGAGAAGATCAGAACCGCGGAGATTCCCAGGATGATGTATTTGCCGACCACCGGGATCAGGGCGATCCACACCGCCGCGATGAGCACGCGGGCGTAGAGTCTGTCCGGGTCGGGCTTTTTGTCCGCGCTCCGCCCGCCGTAGATGTTTCCGAGGGCCATCGCGATCATGATGGTGCCGATGATGATCGTCCACACGATCTGGGACGAGCTGAAATACGGCGCCAGCAGACGGCTCGCGCCGAGCTCCACAGCCATCACGGACATTCCCGCGAAAAATTCGGTCAGATACAAAAAGATTCTCCGCTTGAGGATCGGCCGCCGCTCCGCGAGCTTTCCGACCTCTGCGTTCACTGCCGCTTCACCCGCGACCGCCTCCGTTGTCTTCACCTTCTCCACGTTTTCTTCCACCTTTGTTTTTTCATTTGCCTGCGGTGCGAAGCATCCACGCACACGCATCGTCCATGTCCTCCGCAACATACGCGCTCAACTCGCGCATCTCCGCTGTCACCGGCAGCAGGTCCGGCACCATCACCGGCAGCATCCCTGCCGCGTGCGCCGCGCGGATTCCGTTGTGCGAATCCTCCACCGCGATCGCCTCCTCCGGCGCAACCGCAAGAGCTTCGCACGCCGTTAAAAAGATCTCCGGATCGGGCTTTGAGTGCTTCACCGTATCCCCTCCGACAACCGCCGTAAAATACTCCGCAAGCCCCGTCGAAGTAAGATGCGCAAGCACCTTCTCCCGCCTCGTCGAGGACGCGACCGCAAGCCGCAACCCGGCATCGCGAAGCGCCGCAAGCGCCTCCCTCACGCCGTCCTTCACCGGCACGCCGTGCTCCGCTACAAAACGGTTATACGTTTTGCTCGTCTTCCTGCAATACTCCGGATACGGAAAATCCTTCCCGTAATGCTCGTACACGATGCTCTCCGTCACCTGCGCGTTGACGCCGATGCAGAGCGCGTACACTTCCTCCATGTTCGGAATGTTGTCCTCCTTCGCGACCTCGAGCCAGCAATCCCGGCAGAGCCGCTCCGTGTCAAACAACACGCCGTCCATATCAAAAACCACCGCAGTAATCATACTTTCCACCTTCCGATCATACGCACAGCGAAGCTTACGCTCCGTCACCCGCAGCCTACTGGATTCTTCCCTCGCCGCCCATCAGCCGCGTCATCTCCTCGATGCGCTCGATCGGGAACGGAGGGTTCGTGAGCGGCCGGAGCGCGATGGACATCAGCTTCATCGGGTTGTCGTCCGCCGCAACACGGTTCGAGCTCATCGCGCCGCACACGCGGCAGCGGTGAATGATGGCCCACTCGCCGTTCTTTCTCACCCAGACTGCGATGGCGTCCATATGGCCGCCGCAGTCGCTCTCGCGATCTCCCGGCTCAATGTCCACATGAAGGCTCGTAAGACAGTTCGGGCAATGGTTTCTGTGGTCGCTCCCCGCGCCCGCGGGCACAACCGTTCTGCCGCACTCCTTGCATACGAACGTCTCATCGCAGGGATGCGTCTTATAATATCCCTTCTCGTAGGATCTCTTCTTGTTTTCGCGATTCATTTTCCGTCTCCCATCGTTTCGTTTTCCGGCAGAAACGCCCCCGGACACCGTCTCGCAAAACCGGCCGGCCGGGATGCCCTGCCCCACGCTGTCAGTTTACCACACAACGCCGCTTCGCACAAGGAAAATGCCTGTCGTATCCTATCCACTTGGATGCATCGAACAAGCCATTTTCCGTCCGCTTCGACGCATACAAAAAGCGGGCACACCGGAAAATGTGCCCGCCTCACTGCTCTTTTTGTTCTGCCGGATTACTCCGTCTTTGTGGTCTTTACGGCCGCGATCATCTCCAGAAGCTTCCACTCCGGATTGTCCTTGCCGTCATCGGTGTCGTCATAATAGACGAAGTAGAACGTGGAATCCAGCGGGATCGGAACATCCTCGCCGGTTCTCGTGAGCTTGATGTGCTTCACGAAGTAAATGTGTACGGAGAAGCAGTTCTCCGAGTACACGGTGTAATCCTTCACCGTCAGATTCTCGATCCGGTTGTTCGCCGCGTTGTGGTCGCTGATGAAGGTGATGTCGATGCCGGTCGCGTACTCCTTCGCCTTGTCATACAAAAGCGTGTCCTTCACGATGTACTTGCGGATCTCGGCCAGGCCGTAATTGCTGCCCTTGAGGTCCTTCGTCGTAAAATCCATCCACTTCTTCGAAACGTTGAGCGCCAGCTCCTTGCGTTCCGCCGGCATCTCCAGGCCGGTCTGCGGCTGGTATCCGATATCGATATTGCCTTCGGCGTCCGTCTCATAGTTCGTAACGACCTCGCCGTTTTCGTCGCGGATCACAACATCGGGTTTCAAAAGAAGGCCCTCGATCTGGTACGACACGTTCGTGGGAATGGTCACATAGTCCACCAGAAGGTTCAGATCCTTCGGCAGCTCCGAGCGGTTCACGATGTACTGCTCCGTGAGCTCTTTTCCGTTTACCGTAATCTTGTAGTTCGACGGCACCGTGTAGACGTAATCGGAGGTCTGCACGTAGTTCGTCTCGCTGATCACCGGCGTGATCTCATCGATCTTCCAGTCGCAAACCTCAAGGATTGCGAGGATGCGGCGTGGATTGTAGGACGTCAACGTCATGCGGGCAACAACCTTGTCATCGCCCAGAATATCGTAGACCGGATTGGTCGTGCTGTAGCTCTTCTCGTTCTTTTTGCAGGTGTAAGCGGTCACGCCCGCAAGCATCTTGAGATACTGTTCCTTGACGATATCCTCGCTCTCGAATTCGCCGGAGAGCTTCGGAATATCCAGCTGCGAGGCGATGCTTCCGCTTCTCGCCTTCGTCTCAAATTCCTGCAGCAGTCGGGGGAGATGGTTCTCCACCTGCGACTTCTCGTAATCCACCAGACAGCGATCGGTGTATCTCCAAAGCAGGAATCCGCAAACCAAAAGGATCATTGCCCAGACGGCAAGACTTACGATGAAGATCCTGCGTCCGCGGCGGTTCTTCTTCTCCTGCGCACGCTGGCGGTTGCGGCGTCTGCGTGCTGCCTCCGACTCTTCCCCGTCATCACCGCCGTCGCCGCCGTTTCCGCCGGGCCCGGCCTTGACCGTGCTCTTGCGAACACTGCGGCCCGGAGCTCCGCTGCGGGTTGCCTGCCCGGAGCGACGCGTGAGTTCTACAGTATCCTTCCCGGTGCCGGCCGACGCTGCGGTGGTCCTGGAAGCCGGTTTCTTCGCGGTGCTTCCCGCTGCCCCTGCCGCGGCTGCCTTGCGCGGCGCCTCCGTGGATGCTGCCTTGCGCGGCGCCTCCGTGGAAACCGTTCTGCGCGGTGCCTCCGGCGCGGATGCGCCCCCCTGCGTCGACGTGCGGGTTACCTTCGGCGGTACCGGTTTATCGGAATAATCGCGTCCCGTCTTTGCCGCAAGTTCCTTCCAGAAGGAATCCTCCTCCGCCGCCTCGTCCTGATATGCGTCATACATATCGCGATAGCGCTTGCCGCTTACAGTCCGCGGTGTTTTTTTGTCCTTAGCCATAAACTATCTGTCTCCCTGCTTTTCTCACTGTTTCGGCGGCAAAACCACCATGGCGTCCGGCAGACGCCAGGACGAATGAGCATAATAGAATGTAACGCTGGTCATCTCGTACTTACCGTTGTAAACCATGGACGAGGAGCTTCCGCCGTCCAGATTTGCCGCGTTGACTGCACCGTAGTCCAGCATGACACTGATCAGATCCGAAGCCGTAGCGCCGAGATGTCCGCCCGCGCCGCGACCGTCGGTAACAAACAAAAGGATTGCTCCGTCCGCGCGCTGTCCGATTGCGGTACGGGGATTGCTTCCGCTTCCCTGTCCCTTCAGCTCGCGGCCCTCGCCGTTGATGACGAGCGGAACGAAGTGGTTATTTGCATCGGAGGACTCCTCCTGGAACGTGACGGCGTCGCGGATGTGAGCTTCCTCGATGTACGCCTTCACCGCCGATGCGTTCATTCCGTTGAGGTCCTTGATGACCAGCAGGTTGTCCTCATCAAAACCGATCAGATACAGGCCCCTCTGGGAAGGGGAATTGTGCTGAATCTGTCCCTGCGATACGACAACGCCGTAAGGGCGTCCGCCCTTGTTGGCATCCGACTGGTACAAACCGCCGTTGACACCGCCGATCGCGTTGTATTTGGAGACGATCTCGTCAAGGTTCTTTCCTAACTCGCCGAAAGGATACGTCGTGCCGACGATGACCTGGGACGGGTCCTTGATGATCATCATTTTCCCGAAGAAGGTACGTCCCGAGACTTCCTCGATGCGGACGCCGTTGGCGTCGAACACCTCTTCCTTCGCCGGCTTGTCGGGATTTTTCGGATCCTTCTTGGAATTCCCGTTCTTGCCGATCTGGATCAGGGTCTTGTCGATCTCGGTGTTCATCTCGCCCATCTTGTTGCTGTCGACGACCTCCTGAATCTCCTCCTTCGAGCAGACCCAGCTGGCCAGGAACTTCAACTGTCCCGTCTCGAGGATCGTCGTGATGAACGTTGCCTTGGCCGCCTTCGACGGGCCGTTACACATCTTGTAGATCATGCCGTATACGGTTCCCGCGAGGATAAACACCGTCACGAGCAACACCAGCAAAAATCGCAGAAAATACTTCAAAATTCTTCTGCCCATGGATTACTCCCCCTCATTTTTCTTCTTATTCGCAAAAACCCAGCGCTTCTGCACCTGGAAACTGATGATGAACAGGCACATGTCCACGCAGAATTTGACTACCGATTCCAGCACGCCGGCGCTCAGCCCGAGCAGCTGCTCCGCCACGGTGTGCACCAGTAAAAACGATACCGTCATCTGGCATATGGCCAGTATGTAGTACCGCACAAGCGTTCCGCCCATGCCGCTCTCGCTCTTGAAGACGACCTTGCGGTTTAAGCAGAAGTTGACGATCGTGCTCACAACGCGGGCGCCGATGGTCGCCAGCGCGATGCGGAGCTTGCCGTCCTCCGAACCCATTCCGGCCCGCTGCAGTCCCACGTTGATCAGGAAGAACAGCAGCGTGTCGATCAAAAAGCACACCAGCGAGGCACTGATGAACTTCGCAAACACGGAGGTTCCGAAGTGCTTGAATATGATCTTGTAAATCCGCCACGAATCGCGGAAAGGATGAAAATGCGATGATGCATTGTCGTCGATATACACGGTGTCGATCACAACCTCGCGGATCCCGATGTTCTCGTCCTTCAGGATCAGGAGCTGGTTCGTCTCGTACTCGTAGCGCTCTCCGGAAATCTCGCCCATGAGCGGCAGGAATTTTGCGGGGATCGCCCGGAGTCCGGTCTGGGTATCGCTGACGCGGATACCGCAGAAGATACGGAACACCGCCTTCGTGATGTTGTTGCCGTTGCGGCTCTTAAAGGGCACGTTGGGCTGGCTGAAATCGCGCACGCCGAGAACGACCTTGTCGCCCTCCTCGATCATGGCCTCCGCACACGCCCGGATATCCTTCGGCAAATGCTGCCCGTCGCCGTCCACCGTGACCACGCCCTGCGAGTCCGGCCGGTTCTCCGCAACATAGGCAAATGCCGTCTTCATCGCGCGGCCCTTGCCCTTGTTCACCTCATGGGTCAACACGGTCACGCCCTCCATGGCCGCCACCGTCGCAAAAGGTTCCTTGTATTCCGCTGCGCTGCCGTCGTCCACAACCACGACGTCGGTGAAACCCTCCGCAAGGATTCCCTTGACGGTGTTCACCATCTTCTCGTCGGGATTGAGCGACGGAACGATAATCGTAACGTTCACGTTGCCTCCGAAGTTATTGTCTCAGACGCATGCTGCGCCCGAAGATCTATTCTTGTTCTACAGTTGTAGAAGTCTCTGCAGCCGCAGGTTTCTCGCTGCACGCCTCAACATACCAGGGCCATTTTTTGTACAGGATGCTCTCGATCACGCAGGCGAGGATTCCGAGAAGGATTCCGTCCAAAAAGCCTGCCAGCACGTCCGTCGGAAAATGAATTCCGATGTACAGACGGGAGAACGAGATTGCCAGCGCCAGCACCAGAAGCGGCACGGACCAGCGTTTTTTAAGGAACCGACACAAAGCCACCGCCGAAGCGATGCTCGCCGCCGTATGACCGGACGGGAACGACGGATCCGTCGCCTTCTTGCCGATCAGGCGGAGTCCCTCGATCACCTCGTAAGGTCTCACGCGTCCCACGAGGGGCTTGAGGATAAAGTTGTTGAGGATCAGCGAGCCGAGCAGCGCCAGCGCCGAGCAGACGGCCGCCCTCCGCGTCTTCTTAAAGCACATCAACACCGCCGTGAGCAGGATCCAGAAGATTCCCGCATTCCCCAAGAAGGTGATGTTCGGAAAGATCTTATCCAGAAAGCTGTTCCGGATATGGTCCTGAATATACAGTAAAATGTCTGCGTCCAACGACAGAATCGGCATGGCGGTTACTCCCCTCTTGTTTTGCGCTGACGTGCCCTGCGGACGTCACTCCGCAAAACACCTATTGTATTATACTCATAGAGCACCGAAAACGCAAGGTAAAACGCCTCAGTTAACAAAAATGTAATGCTTGCAAAAACGGCGCCCCCGCCCGCTCCCGGTCGCCGAAGCGGCCGGTGTCAGGGCAGAGACGCCGGTAAAATGCTGCATTTTCGGTATTATGCACCGAACTCCTCCGCGAACTTCTCAGGCTCCAGCGCCCAGGTAAGTCCCGTCACGAGGTGCGTTCTCCAAAAGTTGAAGTCATGCACGCCGGGCGCGGTCACGAACGTCGCCGGCACGCCGATGCCGTCGAGGAACGCCTTGAAATCCCGGTTGGGCTGGATCAGAAAATCCTCCGTTCCGCAGGCCATGAACACCTCGGGGATCGCTGCGCCGCTCTCCTTTAAGCCGCGCACCAGAACCTCCGGGTTGATATCGGTCTGCGCTGCCTTCTTCAGGTCGCCGAAGATCCAGGTGTAGTACTCGTAGTTCGCCATGCCGTTGGGCATATCCGGGCTCATGAACGCCAGCCCGTTCTGGATGAGAGCCGACGAGAGGGCCATCACCTTTCCGAAAGTCTGCGGGTATAAAAACGCGGTGTGCAGAGAGCCGAAGCCGCCCATGGAGAGTCCGCCGATGTAGGTGTCCTCCCTCTTGTCCGAAAGCCCGAAGGTCTTTCTCGTGTACTCCACAAACTCCTCGCCCACGTAGCTTGCGTACCTGCAGCCCGTCTGCGGCTGGTCAAGGTAGAAGTTGTTGTCGCCGTTGGGCAGGAAGAAATTCACGTTAAAGCGGTTCGCGATCTCCCCGAGCGGGGCGTTTACGAACCAGTCCGTGTCGCATCCGCTGTAGCCGTGCAGAAGGTATACATTTTTCGCAGGTCTCGTAAAATGCGGATTGTTCTCCGTACCCCACGCTGCATCATTGCTCAGAACCGCCGTAAAATGCACCGGGCGGCTCAGCATTTTCGAAAAGAATGTTCCCTGAAAGTGTGCCATTTGTTTCTCCTTTTGCGCGGGCATTTTCCTGCTCCCGCAACACCCCTATTATACCGCATGCGCGCCCGGGAATCAACGCCGGCACAAAAAAGCAGAGGGACCGGCATACCGCCGGCCCCTCCTTGCTGGGGGTATCTGTTTGTTCGTTAGACGAACTGTCAAACCTGCAATGTAACATTTTTCCAAACGCCGCTTAGCCTTCGATCTGAATGTACTTCTTCTCTTCCACCTGCGGCTTCGGCTCCTTCTTCGGAACCGTAACGATCAGGATACCGTTCTCGAACTTCGCCTTGATGTCCTCTTCGGTCACCTGCTTGCCTACGAAGAAGCTTCTGCTGCAGGAACCGTAGAAACGCTCGCGACGAATGTAGCGGCCCTTCTTGTCCTTCTCATCGTCCTCGGTCTTCTTGGTGGCGTTGATGGTCAGGTAGCCGTTCTTCAGCTCCGCCGTAACATCCTCCTTGCCGTAACCCGGAAGATCGATGTCAAGCTCAAAGCCGTCCTCCGTCTCCTTCACATCCGTCTTCATCAAACCGTTCAAAGGACGGGCACTCGCGAAACCGGGCTTAGCCGGTGCACGGAATCCATCAAAGAAATCATCAAAAAGGTCTTCACCGAAAATGCTGGGCATAAACATAAGTCATTCCTCCTTTGCGTGCTATGCACGTTCCCGTAAAGTAACTCGGGAAGCTTCCGCCCGGTCCTCCGGGCTCTCTTCCTTCGTTCTGACTACGTTATACCACTTATTAGCACTCGTGTCAAGTGAGTGCTAACAGTTTTTTTGTGATTTTTTTGTGTTTCTGCAAAAAAGAATCGAAAAAGGGGCCGTTTCGGGCCCCGTTTTCTTATACAGGAGTTGTCTTTTATATCCGGAAATACGCATGACCGGAGTATACACGTCCGGAAGCTTACATGACCGGGATCGCCGCCAGCGGGCTCGCGCTGCGAAGCACGCCGTCGCGGATCTTCTCGTGGATCGCCAGCGCCGCATGCTGCAGATCCTGTGCCCCGCCGGCCTCGGGATACTTCTCCCGGATTGCCGTAAGAACCTCTTCGCAGGCCGATTTGACCGCCCGTTTCGCGTCCGCATCATCCCCGAGGCAGCCCCGGAGAACAGCCTGCAGCCGGTCTCCCTGCGGGAGGTCGGAAAGCGAGCGAAGGCACCATTTGTAGTAGGGCGTCGGCCGGCCGTGGAGCCATCCGAAGGCGCTTGCCGCCGCTTTGACAAACTCCGCTGCGGCGAGCTGCGCGGTTGCGTGATCGCCGCGCTCGATGCACCGCGGGTAGTTGTACTCACCGGTCTGGCTCATGCGGATTGCATACCCGCAGAGCTTCTTGCGGACAATGTCCTCCGGAGGATTTGCCCAGGCTTCGCGGATGGCGCTGAATTCTCCGAGACCGTCGTAAAACACAGCCCCGTTGATCGCCTCTGCCCATGCCACATCCGGGAGCGCCAGATAGTCGCGCCAGTCCGCCGGCCGGTCCCCGCGGCCGGTCATCTGCCGGTACACCTCCGCCGTGCGGAACACCCCGTGGCGGTTTCCGCCGGCCGGGTTGAAAAGGCTTCGGCGAAGCCCCGCATATTCCTTGGGAAGCGACTCGTATGCGCGCCCCAGCAAAAACTCCGCGCGGCGGCTCACGCGCTCCTCATCCGGAAGATAAATGCAAAAGCCGTGCTCGAAGTCATGATCCCGCGACACCTCGTCGTCGTAGCCGTAACACTCCGAGCCGGAGCCCACAAGCCCCACCGCCACCAGCGGCAGAAGCTCCGGAAAGCGCTCCGCGAGCATCGGCTTCCCGCACTCTTCCCAGAACGCTCTTGCTATCTCAAGTCCCTTCATCTCGACCCTCTCCCGCGTAAATTTCCGCGACGCGCCTGCGAAGCTGTTGCGCATATAAAAACCAGCCGTAATACTCGAACACCGGGGCGCATTTTTCGCAGACAAATGCATAGTGACCGTTTCGCGGAAGTCCCTCCGTCTCCAAAAGGTCATGCGCCTGCTGCACGCACTCCTCAATCCTCTCGCAGGCCGCCTCCATGCCGTGGGCCGCCTCCAGAAGGTTGGCGAGATTAAGCTTCGTGACCGCGAGCTCCGGCTCCGCGCCGGCCACCCTGCCCATCACCGCGAGAGCCTTGCCGTAGGCCTCCTCCGCGCGGGCGTACTCCCCCGCGTCCGCAAGGCTCGCCGCCATGTTGTTATACAAGCTTCCGAGCCGCGTGTCCGCCGCTCCGAGTTCCTTCTCGTAGATCGCCGCAGCCCGCTCGAACAAAGGCAGCGCGTCCTTCGTCCTGCCGAACGCCGTGTAGACGGTGGCGCAGTTGACGTAGACCGTCCCCGCCGACACGGTCTCCTCGATGCCCTCCCGCTTCGTAAGCGCCAGAGCCTCGTCCACGCAGGCAAATGCCTTCTCCGGGTTTCCGTTCTTGCGGTAAAGCCCCATCATCTCGTTGCAGAGGGTGATCATGCCTCTGGTGTCCCCCTCGGCATGAGCCTCCGCAAGCCAGTAGCGAAGGTGCCGCTCCGCCCCGGCCTGGTCGTTGGTCTCGTAGTAGCGGTCCAGTTTCCCGATCACCCGGTCCATCGGAATCATGCTCATGTTTCACTCCTTATAAACGCAATACAAACCCTGCCGCAGGTTTATTTTCCGCCTCGTCGATACAGCAGTGCGCCGCATCCATCCCGCCGTAGAACTTCTCCAGTTTCTCAAAACCCGAGATCCAGATGGTCAGGTCATAGAGGAAGGATGTGGTCTCCCGTGCGGAGAGCTCGCGCCTTCGGTAGCCGTCGACAGGGAACGTCAGGTACTGGATTGTTCCGTCCGTCATGCGCACCTCAAAAACAGCCTCGCAGAGCTCAACGAAGTATTTCTCGTAATTAACCTTGTAAGTGTCGGAAAATGACATTATAAAGCAGTGGTTGTCCTTGAAGAACAGCATTTCTCCGTCCGGCATGTCCGTCAGCCCGGCCGCCGGGACAAATGCACCCTCCTGCATGAACACACCGTAAAAGAACGGACTGGCGGCGATCACATTATACCTCATCCGGACTGTAAAGGAAAGCGGAAACCAAAATGCGGCAGCGCATGTGCGCTGCCGCATCCGGTTTCTATCGGAGCTTATGGCATCAATCAAGTTCCTTGACGCCGGTATAGAGTTCGTAGTAACGACCTTTTTGTGCCAGCAGGTCGTCGTGGTCGCCTCGCTCGATGATCTCGCCGTGCTCGAGCACCATGATGGCGTTCGCGTTGCGTACAGTGGAGAGCCGATGGGCGATGACAAATGTCGTGCGGTCCTTCATCAGGCGGTCCATGCCGTGCTCAATGTGGCGCTCGGTTCTGGTATCGACCGAACTCGTCGCCTCGTCGAGAACAAGGATCGGTGCCTTCGAAAGCGCTGCGCGCGCGATGTTAAGAAGCTGACGCTGGCCCTGGGAAAGGTTGGCGCCGTCGCCCTCAAGCTTCGTGTTGTAGCCGTCCGACAGACGCATGATAAAGCTGTGTGCCGAAGCGGTCTTGGCTGCGGCGATAACCTCGTCGTCGGTGGCATCCAGCCGGCCGTAGCGGATATTTTCCATCACGGTTCCCGAGAAGAGGTGCGTATCCTGCAAAACCATGGCGATGTTTCTGCGAAGCACGTCTCTCTGAATATCCTTGACATTCACGCCGTCGATCGTGATCGTTCCTTCGTTGATGTCGTAGAAGCGGTTCAGAAGGTTCGTGATCGTGGTCTTGCCGGCTCCGGTGGAACCGACGAAGGCGATCTTCTGTCCGGGCTTCGCGTAGAGATTGATGTCCTTGAGGACCGTCTTGTCCGGGTTGTATCCGAACGTCACGTGCTCCAGAACAACATGGCCCTTCATCTCCGGCATCGGATCGGCATCGGCTGCATCCGGAGCCTCCGGAACCTCGTCCATCACCTCGAAGACGCGCTCCGCACCTGCCAGAGCCGAGAACATCGTGGCCATCTGTTGCGAGAGCATGTTGATGGGCATCGCGAACTGGCGCGAGTAGTTGGCAAATACCGTGAGTCCGCCGGCCGTGATCTTGCCGAAGATCATCAGCACGCCGCCGACACCGACGGTAACCGCGTAGGAGATCTGCGATGTGTTGCCCATGATCGGTCCGGTCACGCCGCCCCAGAACTGCGCCTTGAACTGCTTGTCACGCATGTCGTCGTTGAGCATGGAAAATTCTTCCACGCAGCAATCCTCGTGGTTGAATACCTTGACAACCTTCTGTCCGGTGACGGTCTCCTCGATGTAACCGTTCACGGCACCGAGAGCGCTCTGCTGCGCCACGTAGTATTTGCGGCTCAGCTTGCCGATGGTGAAGCCGCCGAACAGGAACAGCGGTATGAACACCACCGTGATGATCGTCAGAATCCAGCTTGTGGTGATCATGAAAATAAACGTACCGATGAGCGTGATGCTTCCGGAGATCAACTGCGTCAGCGAATTGTTGATCATGACATCGATGTTGTCGATATCGTTCGTAAAACGGGACATGATCTCGCCGGTCTGGTGCGAGTCAAAATACCGCACGGGAAGCCGTTGCAGCTTCTCGAAGAGGTCATTTCGTATTCGTTCGATCATTCCCTGAGAGACGGAGAGCATCAATCTCGCCTGAGTATATGTGGTGATGACGCCGATGCAGTAGATGGCGCCCAGCAAAATGAGGGCGGTCAGCACGTACGTCATGACCTTGTCATCTCCCGGGAAGAGGGTTTCCGTGAGGTCGGTGATCCAGTTGTCGGTCATCGTCTCGAAGACGGACGGCTCCTTCACCTCCTCGTCCCCGGTGGATTCCTTCGGCTCCTCGTATGTGCCTTCCTCTTTCTGCTTCTCGATCATCCGCTCGATCTTCGCCTGCGGGATCGCACCGGTGATCTTGTTGATGATCGGCGCTAAGAGGTATCCTCCGAAGAGGCTTGTGACGGTGGTAAGGAGCATACATGCGAGCACCAGTCCGAAGCGGAGCCGGAAGCCCTTCATGTAGGTGAGCAGCCGGGCGATGGTCTTCTTCGCGCTCTTCGGCTTGCCGCCCATCATGCCGCGGCCGCGGGGGCCGCCCTGCGGGCGCTGCTTGAATGCATTTTTCTTTGCGATACTGTTATACTGCTGCTGCAGTTGTTCGAGTGATCTTGCCATGTCTCACGCCCCCTTTCCCGTCTGCGATTCGTAAATCTCGCGGTACTCGGTGTTGTTCGCCAGCAGCTCGTCGTGCGTTCCCATGCCGGTGATCACGCCGTCGTCCATGACGATGATCGTATCGGCATCCTGCACGGAGCTGATGCGCTGCGCGATGATCAGCTTCGTCGCCTTGCGAAGATTTTCCGTGTACGGATCCGCTTCCTCGCCGGCAACCGCCTTCTCGGAAAATGCCTTCCGGATCTGCGCCTCGGTCGCCGTATCCACAGCGCTGGTGGAGTCATCAAGGATCAGGATCTTAGGCTTCTTCAAGAGGGCTCTGGCGATACATAAGCGCTGCTTCTGACCGCCGGAGACGTTGGTGCCGCCCTGCTCGATCTGGGAGTCGTAACCATCCTTGAAGGAGGAAACGAATTTGTCGGCCTGGGCGTACTCGGCCATGCGGCGGATTTCCTCATCGGAGGCGTTCTCATCGCCCCACTGAAGGTTCTCGCGAACCGTTCCCGAGAAGAGCGTGTTCTTCTGCAGAACCATCGAAACGCCCTCGCGGAGGTTGTAGAGCGAGTAGTCGCGAACGTTCACGCCGTCCACCAGCACCTCGCCCTCGTCGCAGTCGTACAGTCTCGGGATCATGGACACGAGCGTGGTCTTGCCGCAGCCCGTGGAGCCGATGATGCCGACCGTGGAGCCGGCCGCGATCTCCAGGTTAATATTGTTCAAAACCTTCTCTTCGCTGTTTTTGTAGTAACGGAAGGAAACATTCTTAAAGGTGATGTCACCGCGCTGCACCGTAAGGTCCTTGCGGGTCGCCGCCTCGTCCGTCAGATCCAGCGGCTCCTCCATTACCTCGCGGATACGCTTGGCGGAAGCCAGCGCACGGGAGCTGAACATCAGCATGAACGTCACCATGACAAGGGACGAAAGAATCTGCGTAACGTACGTGAGGAACGCGGAGAGGTCGCCGATCATAAAATCGCTGGCCTCGTCGAGCACCATGGGTCCGCCCAGAAGGACAACCGCGATGACCGTGCCGTTCATAAACAGCGTCATCACCGGCGACATGAAGATCATGACCTTCGACGCGGAGATGCCGGCCGCCTTTAAGTTTGCGTTGGCCTCATGGAACTTCTCGGTCTCAAAATCCTCCCGGACGAAGCTCTTCACAACGCGGACGTTGGTGACATTTTCCTGCACCGCCGAGTTGAGGCCGTCCACCTTCTTCTGCACGCGCCCGAACCGCGGGAAACCGGTCAGGATGATGCCGCCGACCACGATGAGCATCGCCGGTACGGAGATGGCAAATACAACCGACAACGGCGGATTCAGGATGATCGCCATAATGAGCGCACCGATCATCATGCCAGGGGCACGAAGGGCCATGCGAAGACCCATGTTAATCATATTCTGCACCTGGGTGATGTCGTTCGTAAGACGCGTCACCAAAGAGCCGGTGGAGAATTTGTCGATGTTTGCAAAAGAAAACTGCTGAATGCGGCGATAGCCGTCCTCGCGGAGATCCGCCGCGAAGCTTACGGAGGCCTTCGATGCAAAATACGCGCCTCCGATGCCGCCCGCCATCATGATTATCGCCGTCAGGATCATCGCCCCCATAATGAGGAGGCTGGTTCCGACCGTCAGCGTCGAGTCCTTCGCGCCGTTAATGACGATACCCAGAAGTCTCGGCATTACCAGCTCGCCGATGACCTCAACGATCATGCACAACGGTCCGAGGATGAAGAACGCCTTGTACGGTTTGATGTACTTGGACCATTTCAATCGTTCCATGTGTTTCGTATATCCTTTCCTTCTTTGTTTCGTGTTCAATCAAGCGTGGCAACTTCGGGGCTGAAGCTGCGCAGATTCTCCTGCATGCGCGACAGAACTTCCGCAAATTTCCGCAGATCCTCCTCCGAAAGGCCGGCGAGCATCGCCTCATCGAGCGCCTTGTAGATCTCCCACGACTGGCGGACGATGTTCATGCCCTCGGGCGTGATGGAGATGTATTTGGCGCGGTTGTTTCCGTCCACGGCGGCTCTCGCCACGAGTCCGGCTTTCTCCAGCTTCTGCAGCGTGACCGTGACGGCCGCGGGGCTGATCTCAAACACCTTCGCGAGCTCCGCCTGCGTCGGCGGTTCACTGCAGTGCGCAAGATGCATCAGCATCATGTGCTGGCTCCGGTGAATCCCGAGCTTCTTCACCTGGGATTCCGCCGCGCACCGATGAAAGCGGTCGGTCCGAAGGAACGACATCACAATATTGAACCGGTCGATTCCGGGTGTCTTCGACTCCACGGTAACACCTGCCTTTCTCTCAGTATCGCTCATTTCCGAGCGGTTCGCGCAAAAAATTAACGCGTTAATTGTTAACGCGTTAATTCTACCACGATTCCCTTTTTTGTCAACCGCATTTTCACGTTTTTTCGATGTCGTATCTTCGCTTTTGCCGCCCCTAGTTTCCGGAGCCTTCGGGATTCGGCACTGCCCCCGCAGTTGCCGTGATGCGGAAGGTGACCCGGCACTTGTCGCTCATCTCGTTTCGCGCCGTCCGGGACAGAGAGTAGGTTGCTCCGGTTTCCGGATCCGACATCGGTACGCTGAAATCGTTCGGCAGCTTCAACGTATCCCGGTCGATTTTATTCGTGCCGTAGATGATCCACTCCGAGTACGGTTCTCCGAAGATCAGCTTCGCAATTCTCTGAATGTTCGGGGCTGTCTCCGGGTCCGAAAAATCCACGTTGGAAAATGTTACCTCCACCGAATTCGGGCCGGTGAATCCCGGATCATCGTACGTGTACTTCAGTTCAAACGCTTGGGCCGCATCGTACGTGAGGTCGCGGATGTCGCCGTTTACGCTTCGGACAAACCGAATCCCCTTTCCGTCCGCGTAGACTCCGTACACCTCCGGATTCTCCGTCGCCACGGCTTCCGCACTCTCCGGCCGCTCATCGACCGGAACTGCGTTTCTGCGGAGCCACTCGTCATTTCGAAGCGCCGTCAGCACGTCCTCCGCCGGAGCGCAAAACTTCGATGTAATCTTAGAAACCGTCTCTCCGGTCGCCTCGTCCGTCACATTCGTAACCGTGCATTCCGGAAGCGAAAGCGTAAACGTCGTGATATCCCGGAAATCCCATATTGTCTTCAATTTCTCCGGCGCCTGAGTCGGCGTCGAAGTCTGCCCCGACGGCGTAACGGGAGTTGCATTTTTCGGCGTTTTAAACTTGCCGCATGAGCATAAAAACAGCGATGTCACAACCAAAGACACCGCCAAAACGACATAGTTACCTCTTCGTGTCTTCATTCCTTCTCTCCTTATTCGTTTTTCTTCCCCACGGCCCGAAATTCTCGAGCCCGCTTGAATTATATCATAATTCAAAACACGCATCAAAATAAGTATTGCTTATGATTTCCATTAGCAACTTTTATACTCATTTTCCGAAAGTCTTTTCACAAGTTGCACCATGTGTGATATACTTACTATATGTCTGTTGGAAGCCGACAATGAGAAGAGAGAACACGGTTTGTGCCGGATTCCGGCTTCCTATGCGCAAAAACTATCATAAAAGGGGGCTCTATTCATGACCTTTGAAGAAATCATGAACTACGCCAGAAAGAACCAATGCTCCGATATCCACATCACTGTGGGAACGGCATTGGCAGTGCGCCGCTTCGGCGTTCTGACCATCCTGGACCCGGTACCGACCGCGGACGAGTCCAGAGAGATGATCTACTCGATCCTCAGCGAGGATCAAAAGAACTGGGTCAATTCCGGCAAAGACCTGGATGTGGGTGTCATGCTTCCCGACGGACTTCGTATCCGTGCGAACGTGTACCATCAGAGAAACAATCTCGCTGCCAGCATTCGTATTCTGCAGCAGAACATCCCGACGTTTGAGAAGCTCGGTCTTCCCACCGCCATCCGCGCGATGGCCGAGACGCCGAGAGGTCTCGTGCTTGTCACCGGTCCCACCGGTTCCGGTAAGTCCACGACCCTTGCTTCCATCGTCAACTACATCAACATGAACAGCGCTCGCCACATCCTCACGATTGAGGACCCGATCGAGTACGTGTATCCGCACAACAAGGCGATGATCCACCAGCGTGAGGTCGGCAAGGACGTTTCCTCGTTCTCGCTCGCTCTTCGCTCCGCCCTTCGTGAGGACCCGGACGTCATCCTCGTAGGCGAGATGCGTGACTACGAGACCATCTCCGCTGCCATCACCGCTGCCGAGACCGGCCACCTCGTTCTTTCCACCCTGCATACCACGTCAGCTGCACAGACCGTCGAGCGTATCATCGACGCCAGCCCGCTGGAAGCGCAGGAGCAGATCCGTGCACAGTTCGCCAACGTTATCCGCGGTGTCTTCACGCAGCAGCTTCTTCCTCTCAAGGACGGCTCGGGCCGTGTGCTCGCGTCCGAGGTTATGCTTGCCACCCCGGCAATCACCAATCTCATCCGTGAGAGCAAGACCATCCAGATCCCGAGCATGCTCCAGCAGAGCCGCTCTCAGGGCATGAGCACCATGAACGACGCTCTCGCCGATCTGGTTCGCCGCGACCTCGTCTCCATCATCGAGGCGAAGAAGGTATCCCCGGATGCCCAGTCCCTTGTCAAGGCCATCCACGGAAACTTCTAACCCCCACCGACAAAACGGAAAACAATCGGGCCACCCTTCCGGGCGGCCCTTTTTGTATTCCCGGTACCTGCGACCTTCCGTGTGCTTTCCGCCCCTGCCGCCCCTGTAGATGCAAAAAGCGGAGCCCCGTAAGAGGCTCCGCCTGAAGTAATCTAGTTGTTGAGACGGTGATGTACCGTCGGGCTGTCGGGCTGCAGCGGAAGGAACGTGTAACCGTTCTCCAGGCCCCAGATGATGATCTGCTCCACTGCGTCCACGGAAAAGGCCTTGATGTCGTGCTGCAGAACGATGGAGATGTTGTAGTTCTGCACATAGCGCTTGACGTTGTTGAAGACCTCCGCCGCGGTTGTCGCACCGTCGGAATCGCCGCTTGGGATGTTCCAGTCGTAGTACTGGAACCCGGCCGCCGTCAGATCCTTCGTGAGCTGCGACATGATGCCGACACAGTACTGACGGCTCACCGCATTCGAACTTCCGCCCGGGAAGCGAAGCATTGTGGCGCGCTTTCCGGTCTGCTCCTCGATGATGTCGTTCATCGCGTTCAGATCCTCAAAGTAGGCCTCCTCGCTCTTGTAGATCCTGCCGTACACATGGCTGTAACTGTGCACCGCCACCGTATGGCCTTCCTCAGCCTCGCGCTTGATCAGATACTGGTAGTTGGGGAACTGGTTCGTGACGAAAAATGTCACCTTGACATCGTACTTCGCCAGCACATCCAGCAGTTTCTCCGTATAAATACACGGGCCGTCATCGAATGTCAGGTAGATGACCTTGCCCTCCGGGCGAACCTCCTCGGGTTGCTCGCGGGGAACCACTTTGACTTCGCGGGTGGCAACGCCCTCATTGCCCTCCTTGTCCATCACGCGGTAGGTGTAGGTGTAAACGCCCTCTGCAAAATTGTTGATCTCGCCTTCGACCTCCACCAGCTCGGTGAGGTCTCCCTCCGTGTAATCGTATGCGGTAAATCCGGGCTCATGATAGCGATCGCCCATGTACACCTTGACGGTCTCTCCGCCTGTCAGCGTGATGTACGGCGTCTCCAGATCGCGCATCTGCACGATCCGCGTGGCCCAGCCGGTGTTTCCGTGGGAGTCCGTAACCTCGTAGGAGTAAATGGTCTCCGACTCGTTTGCGCCCGGTCTGGCGGTCACGCTCACCTTTGCGGTGAGGTCTCCGTCCACATCGTCCGCGGCGGTAAAGCCGGGCTCCTCATACTGCTTTCGGATGTCCACCAGCGTCAGTGTGTCGCCCGCTAAGGTAACCACCGGTGCCGTCCGGTCGTCGTAGCGGATCTTCCGCTTGACGCTTGCGGTGTTGCCCGCCGAGTCGCTCACGGAGTAATATGCATATCCGTCGTCTCCGACCCTTACCGTGACGCGGTCCGTCACGTCGCCCTCGTACTCGTCGTACGCGGAAAATCCTTCCTCCACGTACTCCGCGCCGATGGGCGTGTAGCGCCGGTCATTGTCTGCCAGCGTGATCACCGGAGGCTTTGTGTCCGCCACGATAACCGTGCGGATCTTCGTCTCCGTGCATTTTTCGTTCGAGGCGCGGTAGGTGATCTGATACGTCCCCGGAACGGCGGTGTCCACCGATCCTTCGACGGTCACCGGAACGTCCGTCCTCTCGAAAAATGCAAACCGCCGGCTCCCGTAGTAGGCTTCCGCCCCCTGTTCCGTATAGGTCGAACCGACTTCAATCACCAGGTCCTGCTCGCCGTGGATCGTGATCTCGATTCCCCATTTTCCGAGCAGGTACAAGCCAAGCACCCCTAAAACAGACACTGACAGCAGGCTTACAATGCCTACTGTCAGCAGTCTGCGAAGATGCTTCTTCTTTTTTCTCTTCATCTTCCTCACTCAGATCCGCCCCCGCCGGAGCGGATCATTCCTTACTTTCTGACATTTTCCGAAGACTGTCCCGCCGGTTATTTCACAACCGGATCGGTCCAGTATTCCTTGTTGTACATATCGGTGAAACGGTATGTGATCGTCGCCTGCTGGCCGGTGATCAGAAGGTCGGTCACTTTCAGCGCGCCGTTCACGGTGATCTGCTCACCGAGCTTGTACGTATCCTGGTATGCACCGTCGTAGGTGTAGTAGTCGCACAGGAAATCAATCGTATCGCCGTTCACGATCTCGGTGACATCCTTCGCAACCGTGTCGGTCTCGCCGTCTTTGTACCACGCAACCGCGCCCATCACGTTGCCGACACCGGTGTCGTCGAAGACAACCTCGAGCTTCACGCGCTCGCCGTTGAGAAGCGCCGGAATGTAACCGAAGTAATAGTACTCGCCGGTGATGGCATCCTTGAGCGTATCGGTGTGGTAGTAAGCAACCAGCTGTCCGCCGATGCCGAGCCAGGTCTTCTCCATATCCGCCGTCAGAATACCGTCGTTGTACTCGAAGAGCTCATCCAGGCCGAGGTCGATGAAGCCCGCCCCGTCATCCAGGAAAATATTCTTGTCGATGCTGTGGATCATCTTCCACTGATCCTTGGCAACCGGCATCACGTACTTGCCGTTGTCAAGGGACCAAACGAGCTTGGATGCATCGAGATAATTCTGCGCATAATACTGGGTCGCGTCAGCCGTATCGAGTTCCTTCATGAAATCGGTGTTCGTGCTGTCAAGACCCGTGATGCTTCTGCCGCCGCCAAGGAAACTGCCGAGGAGCGAACTGATCAGATCCGTGCTGCCGCTGGAACCGCCCGTTCCGCCGCCGCCGAGCAATGTGCCGAGCAACGACGTCGCCGTGGTGGTACCGCCGGCTGCAACCTGACCGCCGGTCTCAAGACTTGCGAACTTGCGGATGCAGCTTGCGTACTCGCTGTCCATACCGATCTGGTCATACGTCTTGCAAGCGCTGTCCACCTTCTTCGACGAGTTGTACGGGAAGTAGATCGAAACGCCGTAGCAGTTGCTCATGTTCGTCGAGGTGAGGTTGTATTTGACGGCGCCCTGAATCGCTTTCGCCAATTCCTTCGCCTCGGTTGTGTTGATCCTGTTGGCAAGGTCGACAAGGTCAACCTGATCGATGCGGTTGCTTACCGCGAACTCACGCGTTCCCGATCTCGCATCCGAAATCTTCTGATAATTGTCGTTGGCAAGCTCGTTGCTGATGGACTTCGCAAAACTCTTCAGGTTGCCCGGAACCGTGTGTGCGAACTCCGCAAGATCGATCACCGAGAGGGTGGTCTTCTGACCGTTGCATCGGCGCTTGCATTCCGAAACGAAGTCGTCAACGATGATCTTGCCCACATCCACGGTCTTCATGGATGTGTTCTTTGCAAAACTGTTGAGCCAGTTGGTGTAGTACCAGCCGATACCGGGCTCGGTCTCCTCGGACGCGATCAGATAATCCGCGTAGGAGTCAAGCATCAAAGCCGTCTCCGCCGTTGCCATCAGGCAGGCGTCGAAGCCGATAAAGTCAAACTTTACACCGGCGTTTTTGAGCGCCGTATTCAGTCCTGCAAGGCTCATGGAGCCGCTGGAGACATTCTTCTCGTCATAGCCGTAGCCGCTGACCGATCCGCCGCCGTGGTCCCACAGGATCAACTCGTAACGGTCCGCCGGGAAGGACGAAATACCGTACTTGATGAAATCCGTGAGGGTCGAGGGCTTCGTCATCGAGTCGGAGCCTGCATTTTCCTTAAGACGGGCAAGCGTTCCGCTCTTGACCTGATAGATCTGGTTCACGGAATTGCTGATGCCGTTCGTCTTCCACTTCGAGCAGCCGCCGGTGTAAACGATGATGTTGATGTTGCTGCCGAGGTCGGCCTTCGCCATCTCCTGAAGGTCGTTGGTAGCCATGCCGTGCTTCGACTCAAGGTCGGTACCGCACATGTACACAAGGATCGTGACCGTGTCCTTACCGTTGCCCTTGATGGTCGTGTATTTGTCGCGGGAGCCCTTCGCAACGGTGTTGTCCACATCCTGCTGTTGCACCGCAACATGATCGCCGTCCTGCGGGGTCTGGTCGTCCACCGTCGACGTACCGCCCATTTTGCCGCCGATCACCATGTAGATGATGATACCGATGATCGCCAGAAGGCTGACACCGCCGGCGCGGGTCGCATTGCCATGGCTGCCGCCCGAACTCTCGGAACCGTCGCCCAGCGAAACGGAGCCTCTCCGTCTTCCGGAGTACCCGTTCGACGAACCGACAGGACCGCCGCCCTGGCCTTCGCCTCTTCTGTGCGCCCCGTCAACGGAGCCGGTGACATTTTTCCGTCTTCCGGACTGTCTGTTATCGTCCATATTTCCCTCTTTCTCCGGTGCACCTCTGCCCCGGTCTGAACTCGCGGTTACGTACCGCCGCACTACCTCGGTCTGTCGACCCCGTCAGTGGTTCATGCGCCACTCGATGCAGCGCTCCAGATAGTGCAGGTAGTCGGGATTCTTGCAGATTCCCTTCCCCTTGACATCCGAGAGCTTTGCCACATCCATACCGTTGCACGCCGTCGTCTTCATGACGATGTTAAGCGGCTCGGCAAATGTATCGTTGGAGATGTACGTTCCGATTCCGAACGCCACCTTCGCTTTTCCCTTGAAATACCGGAGGATCTCCGTCGCCCGGGCAAAATCCAGGCTGTCGCTGAACAGAAGCGTCTTCTGCGTCGCGTCGATGCCCAGCTCCTTGTAGTGCGCCAGAAGCTTGTCGCCCCACTCATACGGCGAGCCGCTGTCGTGGCGGACACCGCTGAAGAGCGTCGAGTACGTCAGCTGAAAATCCTTCAAAAAGCAGTCGGTCGTGATCGTGTCCGTGAGGGCGGTTCCGTTCAAAACGCCGTACTCCTTCACCCACGCATCCAGCGCATACCAGTTGGAGTACGCCGGATTGTGCTTATGGTTGCCCTGGCCGACGCACATGATCCACTCATGCGCCATGGTGCCCACCGGCGTCACGCCGTATTTCTTCGCAAGGAACACATTCGAGGTACCGACGAACTTCGACCCCGGGATCTCCTCCTGCGAGAAGCGCTCGATCGCCAGATCCTCCGCCTCGGCGCACAGTCTTCTTCGCAGACCGAACTCGGAAAATGCACCCAGCTCATACTCCCCGGTCTTCAGCTTCGCGATCTTATCCTCCAGGCGCTGCGTAAAGCTTGCCATGAGCTCCTCATGATCGTAGCGCATCTGAAAATACACTTCATTGACGATCGCCAGAAGCGGGATCTCGTACATCGAGGTGTTGAGCCATGTTCCTCTCGTCTCGATGGTCAGTCCGCACGGATCGTCCGTGCCGAACGTAAAGTCCGCGAACCTCGGCTTCCAGAGCCGCAGGAAATCGACATAGGAGCCCTTGATCCACTTGATGTTCTCAAGGTACGCCAGCTCGTCCTCGTTGAACCGCAGGTCGCAGTACAGCTGCACCTGCCGCTTGATCTCCTCCACCATCTCCGGCGTGAAGAAAACGTCCTCATTCCGGCACTTGAACGACCATGTGGTCTTGTAGTCGCTGAACTGATGATAGATTCCCTGCCCCATGGAGAACTTGTATGCATCGGTCTCCAGCAGGCTGTTTACGATTCGATCCAATGTGTTACCTCCGTCACCCTTCGCATCGCGGAACTCTCCGCGAACCGTCCGGCATCTGCTGCCGGATACCCATACCACATTTATTATATCGCGATTCCGCTCCGCTTGCAATGCTTTTCGACGAAGAAAGCGCCCGTGCATTGTCTGCACGGACGCTCTCCTATCTTCCCGCAACACCGCAGGAGTGTCATCATTTTTCCCTTTTCAGCACAAAACCCTTATCGAATGAGCCGCTCACGGAGAACTCGTACGTCTTTCCGAACTCTATCGCAAACGTTTCGCATGGCTCGGTAAATGCGTATTTGCCGCCGTTGTCCACGTCTCCGTCGTCGTACAGTTCAATCCAAAACGAAAACTTCGTACAGTCGGCATCCTCCGGAAATTCCAGAGGCGACAGGGTATACGCGAGTGTCCCCGCCAAAGGCATGTGCCCGTAATCCGCCACCGTCTGCATTCCCTTGGAATCGCCGTCGATCATGTACGGCATGGTCACAACGTACACATCGTCCGTCACACCGCTTATGTTGATCTTCACCGTGAACAAGTCGGTTTCCTTAAAGCTGATTGTTCCGCCGTCCTCCGCCTTCTCGCGAAGGTCCTTGATTCTGGCCTCCCACTCCTCTTTGGTCTCCTTCTTGTCCTCGGCTTCGATCGTAACGCTTTTCTTCTTGTCCGAACCGCTGTTCTTCGCCGAGAACCGGTCGCAGCCGATTAACAGAGCACTCAGAATTACCGCGCCCGCCACCGCGAGCACAAACTTAGCACCGTTTCCCATTTTCATTTTTCCCCCGTTTTTCCAGGCTCCGGCGCTGTAAGCCGCCGGAAGCCCAAACCGTTTCCCACACAACAGCTGCTGTTGTCAATTCATTTCATTTCTTTTTCGTAACAATCTTTCGCCTATCGTACGATTCTGTAGTATGTGCGCGCCGTCATCCGGTAGATCAGCATATAGATGAGGGCAAATGCCACCACCGTGCAACCCGTGCACAGAAGGAAGATCTTGTCGTTCGGCATCATTAAAAGCAGCAGAAGCTTTCGGATGACCGGATACGCAACGACCATGTGGATTACCGCCGTCACCAGCGGCAGGAAGAATACGATCACGATCTGGCGGCGGATCGTTCCCTTGGTCTCCTTCTGCGTCATGCCGACCTTCTGCAGAATCTGGAACCGGCCGCGGTCATCGTAGCCCTCGGAGATCTGCTTGTAGTAGATGATCAGCGCAGTAGCAAAGAGGAACACAAGGCTTAAGAGGATTCCGAGGAAGAACAGCGATCCGTACATTCCGAGAAGCTCATCCTCGAAGGTCCAGGAAGTCTCCCATGCGGTGGCGTCGATGTGTTCGCCGGTCTCCGGAGTATCAAGCGTCTTCAGATATTCGCTCGCAAGATTCGAGAACTCCCAGTAGGATTGTCTGCGCCCGTCCTTTACTCCGTCGCGGGCTGCGATCTCCTTTACGCCTTTCAGTTTCACATAGTACCGGTACGACGTGATGTAGTACGTCCAGCCTCCTTCCGACGGGTGGTACAGATCTGTCACGATACTGTCGATGTCGTCCATGGAAGGGACCACGAGACCGTAGTATCCGTCGGTAAGCGCTTCATTTCTCATGATCGGGATATGCTTAACCTCCGGTCCGAGAGTGTACGACTTTCCGCCGAAATTGATCTCCGACGGCAGTTCCTTCGTGAGATCCCCGGCCTCATCCGAAAGAGCAACCCAGCCGATCTCATTTTCTCCGAGCACGAGGTTATCCTTGCAGAGATTGTTGTAGTCCTCCAGCGGGAGTATCACAACCTCGATGGTTCCCTCCGGCAGTGATGTAAGAGTCGAACGCAAACGCACAAGACTCGCCTGTCCGCCGGTAAAGCAGAGCGGATCCGAGAAGCTGCGGACGCGGATAAAGGATTCCACCTCGGCGCCGTACTTGCCGACAACCTGCTCCGTCATTTTCCGAAGCTCTTCCTCCGGAATCTGTCCCGAGTGACGCTCCCGCATCCCGTCATCGTCCGGCGTTTCCTCGTCCCAGACATACAATCCGCCGACGAACATGTCCGCCTGGCCCTCAAGGAAGTATTTTCTAATGGTGTCCTCGGTTCCCACATACAGACATACGGTGGTGGAGATCATGACGATGACTCCGGTTGCAAGAATTGCGATGGACGCAAGTCCGATGGCGTTCTGCTTCATGCGGTACAGAAGATCCGACACCGCGATCATGTTCTTTCTACGATAGTAGAATCCTTTGTTTCTGCGCAAAAGCTTGAGAAATGCAATGCTGCCTGCAAGGAACAGGGCGTAGGTTCCGATGATAACCAGAATGACGGCCTTGAAGAAATCCGGGATTGCCTTGAGCGGCGATTTCGTGGTGAGAGCGATGGTGTAGCCTGCGCCGAGAGTAACCAGACCGATGAGCAGCATGATCCACTTGGTCTTCGGCTCCTTCTCGCCGGCTCCGGCGCTCGCAAGAAGCTCCACCGGGCGGAGTCTTACCAGCCGGATGCAGTTCCATAAGAAAGCCACGAGATACATCGCGGCAAATGCGCCCACCGTCTTCAGTACGTACTCTGCCTCCATGTAGAAGCCGAGGATCGTCTCGACGCGAAGCATCTTGCAGATGAACAGGCAGCACAGCTTATACATCAGCATGCCGGCCAGGATGCCCGCCACCAGCAGGATGACGGTGGAGATCAGGTTTTCGAAAAGCATGATCATTCCGACGTGCCGCTTCTCCATGCCGAGCACATTGTACATTCCGTACTCGCGGGTGCGCTGTTTCATCAGAAAGCTGTTCGTAAACAGTACAAGGATCACCGAAAGAATTGCGACCACCACGAGACCGATGGCCATGATGGACGGAATTGCATATCCGCCCTTGATCTTCCGGAGCCGATCGTCATTGGCAAGGGTCAGCATGACATAGAATATTGCCGTCAGGCCGGCTCCCGCCAGAATATGCGGTATGTACAGCTGGTGGTTCTTCTTGATGTTGGACCACGCCAGCCGCGAAAACAGTCCGAGTTTCATCTCTGCTCACCACCTGTCGTCAGAAGTGTCAACGTGTCCGAAATCTTTTGATAGAGCTGCTCGTTGGTGCACTCGCCGCGGTAGATCTGGTGGAACACCTCACCGTCGCGGATGAACAAAACGCGGGACGCATGGCTCGCGGCCTTCGTCGAGTGCGTAACCATGAGGATCGTCTGTCCCTGGGCATTGATGTCCCGGAACACCCGCAGCAGGTCGTCCGTGGACTTCGAATCGAGAGCGCCCGTAGGCTCATCCGCCAGGATCAGCTTCGGGTCCGTGATGAGCGCTCTGGCCACCGCCGTGCGCTGTTTCTGACCGCCGGACACCTCGTAAGGGTATTTTGCGAGAAGGTCCGCGATGCCGAGCCTTTCGGCGATCGGCTGAAGCTTTCCCTCAAGCTCCGCGGGCTTTGCGCCGTTCAGCACCAGAGGCAGCAAAATGTTGTCGCGGATGGAAAATGTATCCAGCAGATTGAACTCCTGGAACACAAATCCCAGGTTCTCACGCCGGAACGTCGCCATGTCCGACTCCCGGATCGTCGAGAGCTCCTTGCCCTCCAGCAGAACCTTGCCGGCCGTCGGCCGGTCCAAAGCCGCCAGAATGTTAAGAAGCGTCGTCTTGCCGGAGCCCGACTCGCCCATGATTGCCACATACTCCCCCTTCTCCACCGTGAACGTCACATTCGAAAGCGCCTGCACCTTGTTCCCCCCGAACCGTGTGGTGTAGACTTTCTGAAGATTACTTACTTCCAGGATACTCATAACTGCCTCCGTCTTGCGGCCCCCGCCGCGATTCTTTCTGCCGGGCGATACCCCGTCCGCGTAACGCTCCCCCGAGCCGGTGCCCGCATTCCCTGCGCTGCATCGCCGTACGCGTCCGGGGTTCCTTTCCCGTGCTTACACCGGCATTATACGACAGGAAAAATCGGGGAAACATCGATTTCCGTTACAATTTCCGCGAAAAATGTGACATTTTTGTAAGGTCACGCAAGGGCGATGGAAATCCACCGCCCCCGAAAAGTCTGTCTTATTGCTGTCCTCAAGGCACTTCATCAAGGAGCGCGAACCGGTATCCGGCCTCCTCTAAAAGTGTCAGCACTGCGTCCAGCTCGTCCGCGTTCTGCTGACAGTCGTTGTGCATCAGCGCCACGGCGCCGCTGTGGTGATACGTCTTAAAATGGTTCGTAACGTAGCCCGGTGCCGGAGGATTTTTCTTGTCGTAATCGCCGTACGCAATGCTCCAGAACACGGTCCGGTAGCCCGCATCCTCGATCAGCGTCAACAGCCGCACCGTGTACGAGCCCGACGGCGTGCGGAAGAACGGGTCCATCTCGTAGCCCGTCACCTCGTAAAAATACTTTGCGCAGTCGAAGATCTCGGCGATGATATTTTCCACCGGCATCACCCGAAGGTCCGAATGCGACACCGTATGGTTGCACACCGCGTGCCCCTCCTCCTTCATGCGGATCGCAAAGTCGGAGCATTTTTCGAGATACATCTTCGTGACGAAGAAGCTGGCGTGTGCGTTGTGCTGCTTGAGGGTGTCCAGTATTTTCTCCGTGAGATTCGAAGGGTATCCGCAATCGAAGGTAAGGTAGATCACCTTGTCCTCATCGGTGGCCGACTTGTCCACGTAAAATCCGCCGTAGTCCATGATGGGAATGAACTCCCGCGTCCCGGACCGGGTGTGGTCCGTGCGCCGGATAAACTGCCACGTCCGCTCGGAGGTGTTGTCCAAAGAGTTGTAGTAGTCCACCTTTGAAAGAAGCTCCTCCCGCTTCTCCTCGAGGCGCTCCAAAGGCGTCTGCGTCGGTGTGGGTGTCGGTGTGGGCGAGTTGGTGGGCGTCGGCGAATTCGTCGGCGTCGGCGAGCTTGTTGCCGTCGGCGTCACGCCCTGGGTCAGCTTTGCGGCCTCTCCCTGGTCCCAGTCCTCAAACCGGGACTCATCGTACAGCGTGATCCCGACCAGTTGGAATTTGCCGCCTTTTTTCTTTTTTATCACGAATTTGTCGCTGCCGGGCTCCATCACCGCGCACACCGTGTCGTACTTTGTGTACGTGTACAGGATCGCCTTGTACTCCACGGTTCCGCCGTCCTCCACAGTCCTTCGCCGCGGCACCAGCAACACTGCAAGAAGCACCACAACAACCCCCGCGATGATCCATCCCTTTACTGCTTTTTTCATGTCTGTCTCCCCCTTTTTTATTTTATCGGCTGTATCTGCGGACTACTCCGCAACAACCTCTTCCTTCCGCATGTCGATGGTAAATGCGGTCCCCTTTCCGACCTCCGACTCCACCGAGAGGCCGATGTTGAGCTTGTGGGCGACCCTCTTGCAGAGGTACAGCCCGAGCCCCGTAGCGCGTCCGCCGTCCGTGCCCCCCGCGGACACGAGGCGTCCGTTGAAACCGGTAAAACCCTTCTCAAAGATGCGCGGCACATCCTCCGGCGCGATGCCGATACCGGTGTCCCGCACGATCACCTTCGCGTCCTCCGTCAACGTAACGGTCACGCCGCCCTCGTATGTGTATTTGACAGCGTTGGAGAGAAGCTGCTCCAGAAGGAAGGTGAACCATTTGTCGTCCGTGACGACCGTCACCTTGCTCGGCTCGTAGGAAAATGCAAGCTTTCTTGCGATAAACTGCGGCGCGAACCGCCGAATGGACGCGCGCACCAGCTCGTCGAGGTCGCACTCTCGCACCGCAAGGTCCGAGGCGTCCGAGCCCAGGCGGATGTAGCCCAGAGCCATGTCCACATAGCTCTCCGTCCGGAACAGTTCCGCGGCGATAGCGCGGCTCTGCTCGGTGTCCTCCGACTTCACGAGCATCTGCATGACCGCCAAGGGCGTCTTGATCTGGTGAACCCAGGTCGTGTAGTAATCCTTCGCCTCGCGGCGCTCCGTAAAGCGCTGATCCTCCAGCTCCTCGATCCGCTTCCACAGCGCCTGCACCAGATCCGCATAGTCCGTCGCCGCAACGCCGTACTCGTCGATGAGGTCCGTGCGCTCGTAGGACGCCGAGCGGATGCTGCGAAGCCTTGCGCGGTGCCGGCGATACTCGCGGATGAAATCAAACGTCAACACAAAACAGCCGACCGCAACGCACAGAAGGATCGAGTATACGATCGATTCCGCCGGCACGTTGTGAAGCCAGAAGATGAGCCAGCACACGCAAATGACGGCGCATCCCCAGATGACGGGATAAATCCGGTCTTTGATAAATTCCACGAAAAACTTCATTCGACAATATACCCGCTTCCTACCTTGGTGGTGATATACCCGGTCAGCCCAAGTGCCTCCAGCTTCTTGCGGAGTCTTGTGACATTCACGGTCAGCGTGTTCTCCTCCACATAGCAATCATCCTGCCACAGCGCCGTCATCAGCGCATCGCGGGAAACGATCTTCCCCCGGTTTTCGAGGAGCGTGCGCAGGATGCGGAATTCATTTTTCGTAAGCTCGACGCGCTCGCCGCCGACCGTCACGGAATTGTCGCCCAGGTTGAGCTTAAGTCCCCGGTGCTCCAGCTCCTGCGGCATCTCGCCGAGGTCGTACGCCCTTCGCAAAATGGCCGAGACCTTCGCCGTCAGCACCATGGGATCCACGGGCTTCGGAATGAAATCGTCCGCCCCGAGGTTCATCGCCATGACGATGTTCATGTTGTCCGCTGCTGAGGACAGGAACACGATGGGCACGTTGGAGACCTTGCGGATCTCGGTGCACCAGTGGTAGCCGTTGAAAAACGGCAGCATCACATCCACCAGCACCAGCTGCGGATCGCACGCCGCGAACTCCTCCATCACATTGCGGAAATCCCGCGCCGTGACGACCTCGTTGCCCCAGCTCTCAATCTGCTTTTTCACCGCCTGCGCCAGCGCATAATCATCTTCGATCAGAAAAATTCTCTTCATCTGCTCTCCCTCCCGTCAACCGACTCCCGGAACGGAAGTCTCCCGTACCGCAAACTCCGCCGTCTCGAGCAGTTCCTCCACCGTCATGTCGAGGGCCTTTGCGATGCGGTACACCGTCTCCGCCGTGCATTTTTCGATCTTCGTCTTCCCGCAGCACAGATCGCTGACGGTCGTATAAGGAACACCGCTCTGCTTTGCAAGCCGGTACGCGGTGATACTTTTTCTCTTTAACAGATTGCGAAACATTGTCTTTTCCTCCGTAGCGCGGCAGGCGCCCCGAGGGACGCTCCGCCATACAGCTCCATTGTAACGGTATACCGTTATGTTGTCAAGAAGCGGAGGCTCCTTCGGGCACAAAAAAGCCCCGCTGCCGACTTTGTCTTCGGCGACAGCGGAGCTTGTTATTACCAGATCTTTCTCTTGGGAACAGCCAGTCTTGTGTGGCACTTCGTACAGATTGTCACATTCATAAAATTATAATATCCGCAATGCGGGCATTTGCGCTTCACCACGCCGCCGCATTTGGCGCAGACCGTCGCCTCGGGAAGATTCCCGTAGCCGCAGGTGCAGGGTTTTAATTCCGGCTCGCCGGCGCTCTCCGCCCCCACAACGACTTTTGGATTCACCCTCACGCCTGACGGGAGACGCTTGCCGCAGCTTTGACAGATTTCGGTACCTCCGGGGTTTACATACCAGCAGGCGCGACACCTCCTGGCTCCCGGCGGCAGAACGGTACTCGTCCCGCTTCTCTGCGAATCCTCGATCTTGCGCCGCTCCTCCTCTTTGGCGCGCCGCTTCTCATCTATGTCCAGCTGTATTGACTTGCTGAAATAGGTTTGTCTGAGCTGCCTCGCGTAAGCCTTCCGGGAAGCTTCGTCATCATCAAACGGCGTCCTTCCCACGCGGGGATTGCACCCGCAGGACGGGCAGGTAATGGACGACCACTCCTGCTCCTGACCGCAGTACACGCAGGTAATTGTGGAGTCTCGCAGCGTCTTGAACACCTCATAATCGGCGTCGTCCACTCTCCGGACACGCCTCGGAACAGGAAGCTTCTTGCCGCAGAATTCGCAGTGCGTGGCGTTCCGGTCGTTATCCTTGCTGCAGGAGCGGCAGCGGACCATTCCCTCCGGGACCGGATCGGCCACCGGCGTGACATTTTCCGGAACGACGTTCACCTCCGGCGTCTCAAAGGTCGCCGGATCCTCGCTCAGGTCCTTGGTTGCCTGCTCCCAGAACGCGAAATCGTTCAGCTCGGAGGCCCCGTAGAGGTCCTCCTCCCCCGGATCCGCGTAAAATTCATCCCCCGAGGGCATTCCCCCGACGGGCTGATCCGAAAGCCCCGGCGCAGGGGATTTGCTGTCCGCATAGGGGACAAATCCAAGCGGCATTCCGCACATTCTGCACACGGACTCCGTAGCTTCGTTATCGCTCCAGCAATATGAGCAGCGGATCTTTCCCTTGGCAAGCGGATCGAGAAGTCCCCTGACCTTCTTGCCTGGCTCCTCCCTCGGCAGAAAATTCCCGCACTGCTCGCAGACAACGGCATAATTCGGATTGTTACGACCGCATATCGGACATAGCATGTTTCTTTTCCCCCCGATGAAAGATTTCGGTTTCCCCGATGAAATCATTGTACCACGGCGCTCCCCGTGTGTCAATATGATTTACGCTTGTACAGCAGAGAAAAAGCCTCCCCCGCAGCGCCGCGGGAGAGGCTCATTTTTCGAAAAATCAACTCGATCAGTGGATGAAGCGAACGGACAACAGATGGCCGTTTCCGCCGCCGACCTTGGTCAGGTACAAAGCCGATACGCCGTCCGGGATCGGGCAGGCTGCACGGTACTTCTCCCAGACGTCGGAGGAGTCCACCTTGACGGTGCCGATGACCGGACCGCCCAGTTCGGTGCGAACCTCAAAGCTGTCGTGGATGTAACCGCGGACCGTGAGCTCGATCTCCTTCACGCCCTTAAACGCGATGTATTTAAAGCCGATGGTCGTGCCCTCATGAATGTTGGCAACGTACGAAGGATTCTCATCGCCGTCGCGGCCGTCCTGGGTGATGCGCGGCTGGTTGCCGATGCCCACAAGCCAGTGCATCGGCTGGGTGATCTCCGTGTCGAAGAGGTTGCAGGCGATGTGCGCCGGAAGCTCCTCGGTGTCACGAAGCGGTCCGCCGTTGAGGCCGCAGGAGGTGATCTCCACCTGCTTGACGGAACCGTCCGCTGCGAACTTCACTTCCTCTGCGCAGCCCTGGCGCGAATACCACGTGGCGTTGGTCTGGCGATGGTAGAAAATGTAGCGCTTGCCGGCGATCTCGATGAGGCTGCCGTGGTTGTTTGCGCCGTACGCCGCAGGCGTCTCCGCGTCCTTGTACGAATCGATGTGGAAGTCGCTGTTGGAGACGATCACGCCGCCGTAGGTAAACGGTCCCTCGGGGCTGTCCGACGTCGCGTAGCAGAGCTCATGCATCACTTCACTGGAGTAGATGAAGTAGTATTTTCCGTCGAATTTGCGGATCGAGGATGCCTCGAAAAATGCATGTCCCTCGAAGCCCGTTCCCTCGCTGTAGCAGGAGCCCGGAACCACGATGCGCGGCTCCTTCACGATGGTGAGCATATCCGGTGCGAGCACCGTCAGCTGCGAGCCGTGGCGGCTCTTATCGCCTCTGCCGCAGAAGCCCGTGAAGAGGTATGTCGTATCGCCCTCGGTCAAAACGCCCGGATCGAACTGGGGCTCGTCGCCTTCGCGCTCGCCCAGTCTCGTACCGTCCGCATAATGAACGTAGCCGTAGAATTCGTATTTGCCGGCAGGCGTGTCGCACACCGCAACCGAGACGATGCCGACCTTGTCAAGCACGTAGTACAGATAGTACCGTCCGTCAGGACCTACGGTCACATCGGGTGCGTACAGAACCATGTTGCCTCGGGAGTTCACCGGATCCTGGGTCTTTTTGTATGTGACGCCCTCGTATCTCCAGTCGCCTAAGTTGTTCACCGGCGCGGACCAGCATACGTAATCGCCCTGGCAGAACACATAGCCGTTGAATTGATCATGGGAGCCGTAAACATACACACGGTCGCCGAACACGTACGGCTCACCGTCCGGAATGTACTCCCAGTTCGGAAGGTACGGGTTGTAGGCCTGCTTTCTTTCCGGGATCGTCTGGTCGGTGATGACGCCGATCATGAAGTCGTTGAACGGCTTGTTCTCATAGCTCGGAACACAGCCCTCCGAGAGGAAGTTCATGCCGTAGTGGGAGCCCGTTCCGTACGGCTTCCAGGCCGGCATGTCCGTGCCGTCGGCATCCTTGCCGTTGGGGTCGCCGGTCTTCACGAAGTTTGTCAGATAGTTGCACATCTGGCGCGCCAGGTCAAAGTGGTATCCCTTGAACGGTCTCCAGCAGGCTGCCAGCGTCTCGAAGAAGAACCACAGGTCAACCGAGTGGAACGTGCCGGGATTGTCCCAGCCGGGGATGTCCGGATTGAAGTTGTAGTAGTAACTCGGCGCCTCGTTGTGGGCAAATGCAGCCTTCACGGCGCACTCCAGCCCGTCTGTGGAAGCCCACATTTTCCCGTTGCGCGTCTTTGCCTCATCGAAGGTCATGAACTTCTCGAACTTGTCGCCGAGGGCGTCCTTCGCCTTCTTGAGGAAATCCTCCTCGTCGTCCGCGAAGATGCAGGCCTTGAACTCGTCGCCGGTGTTGCCGGCGATCATCGGCACGTTCGCATGCTCGCCCTTAAGGAAGAGAATGTACGGATCCTCGACCATGAATTTGTGGTCGATGGTCGGCGCAAAGCGCGGGTGCGTCTGGGCGAACTCGCCGTATTTGTCGCGGATGAACGCCGCATCCAGGGCTCTCGCCTCCTTGAGAGTCTTCACGCCGAGAAATTCGAAAAATGCTTCGCCGTTGGGCTCATTTGCCTCGATGGTTCTCGGGGTGATGAAACCGTCGAGCATGTACGGGCTGCGGATCATACCGCTGTGCACGATCGCCTTCTGGAACAGACCGATGCTCTGCGGGCTCGTCAGCTGGTTCATGACGCTGCCGCCGCCGGCCGACTGGCCGCCGATGGTGATGTTCTGCGGGTCGCCGCCGAACGCTGCGATGTTGCGGATGACCCACTTGATTCCCGCCTGCTGATCGAGATTACCGAAGTTGGTAGGCGCCTCGGGCGACTCCTTCGTGATCTCCGGATGCGAGATGAAACCGAACGCGCCGAGGCGATAGTTCACACTGACGAACACCACGCCGCGCTTGGCGATATTTTCCCCGTTAAACTCCATCTCCGGCGGATAACCCCACTGAAAACCGCCGCCGAAGAACCATACGTACACCGGAAGCTTCTCGGTTGCGTCCTTCGCGTTCGTCCACACGTTTAAGTACAGACAATCCTCATCCATCGGAATCTCCGGATCCACATGCCACTCACGGCAGTAGATGTCCGTTCCGAGGCCCGGAATATCCTGCATCGAGATCGGCCCGAAGGTATAACAATCCCGAATTCCTTCCCAATCCGCCGCAGGCTGCGGTGCACGCCAGCGGTTCTTCCCGACCGGCGGAGCCGCGAACGGGATGCCCTTGAAGACACTTACGCGCGTATTGTTGCCGGGCAGACCACGCACAAGACCGTTTTCCGTCTTTACTACTTTAAGCATAATACCTCCTTGTAGGAACAAACGGACCGGAGCCCCCCGTTTGGGAGAGACTCCGGCCCGAAGATATACGATTATTATACCGTCAAACGGTAAAACTTTCAACCGAGGGTCGATGTATTATGCCATACACTTTGATATCAAATTAGGTCTCAAAGTTGCTTTTTCATATACTCTGCAGTTCCGACCTGCGCCGTCGGAAAATGCACTTACATCTCAAAGTAGAACGTGGTTCCGCTCTCATCGCTGGTGCAGCCGTATTTCGCCTTGTGAAGCTCCAGGATCTGCTTCGTGATGGCGAGGCCCAATCCGGTGCCGGTGCAGTCCTTGCCGCTCTTTGCGCGGGACTCATCCGCGCTGTAGAAAGCATCCCAGATGTGCGGAAGCTTGCTTGCGGGAATCGGAGCACCGTCGTTGGTGATCTGGTAGCGAACCGCATCCTTCTTCTTTGCGATGTCAATGACAATCTTGCGATCGCCGTAGCGGACAGCGTTGGTCACAAGATTGGTGATCACCGTGCGGAGCATCGAGAGATCTCCTGTCACGGAGGCATCCGCGGCGTTTGCGGGTGCATTTACCGAGATGTTCTTTCCCTCGCTGATCGCGGAGAGCTGCGACAGAACCGCTGCGTTCAACTCCGGAAGGGCGATGGTCTCGGGATGCATCTCCTTCGCATCGGATTCCAGGCGGGACAGCTCCAGAATGTTGCCCACAAGACCGTTCACATAGTCAATGCGGGACTCCATGTCCTTCGTGCAGTCCGCGCGATCGCTCTCGCTCAGGTCGTTCCAGTTTTCCGCGTAGGTCTTGAGAACCGCAAGCGGGGTCTTCAGCTCGTGAGCTGCGGCGCGGGTAAGCGTGACGCGGCTCTTCTCGAACTTCTCATGTCTCTTCTGCAGCAACTGCACCAGCAGAAGAATGATGGCGATCACTGCCGCCCAGATGGCACACAGTGCGATGAGGGAAGTCTTCGTCTGATGCAGCGCCGTGCTCAGAGGCGAAACCTCATAGCAGAGGAAGTAGTTCGGCATCCATCCGCTGGTGTCATATCCGACGGACGAGGTGGTATACCAGCGCGACGTGAACAGACCCGGATCCCAGTAAGTAGCGTTCTCACCCTCGATCCACTCGCGGGAATTGATGTCGAATTTTTCGAGGAGTTCGGCTATCGCATCCTCGGTCTTCTCCGCGTTCTCCTTGTTGGTTTCTGCACGTCTCCGATCGGCATCCGCCTGCGTCTCGCCGTTCACCGGTCTGGTTACGGAGAGGTTTCCGTGAAGTTCGCAAATCGCCTGCTTGTCGGTGTTGTCCAGATATCCGATGGCAGCGCTCATCACCATGTTCGGAATGTAATCCACATCCTCGCCGAGGTTGTCAAAGACAAACGGGGTTCCGTTCTTCGGGGCTTCCGGAAAATCGTAGGAAACCTTGTACGTAATGGTTCCGTTCCCATTTGTCGCAGGCAGCTCCAGGGTCTGTGCGAACACGATATGTCCCTCGCGGACACCGGTGATCCGGCCGTTAAAGTAGTAGCGGTTTCCGTCAATCTTGCCCTCGAGAAGGTCGTTGGTGATCTGCGTCATCACGTCGTCCGGAATCGGAACGTAATAGCAGCCGGGATATTTTCCGAATTCCGGATACCGATTATCCTCCTTGTTCGACGATACCGTCAACTGCTTCTCGTCCTCGCCGTCGACGGAGACCGTCGTCACCTCCGTGATCTCGAGACAGTTCGCCGGAAAATGGTAAACCTTTCCGTCCGAATTAACCACCGCGCAATACTTCACTGCATCGACTCCCTGTCCCGCGCGATACGGCAGGATGTTGGATTCGATCTTTAAGGAATTGAAGTATGCGGCCATGCTGAGGAGCATCTTCTCACGCTCGACATCTCCCGACTGAAGCACCTTGTTCCAGTCAATATCGCCGCTGTTGATGTAGTAAAAATGCTTGAATGTGCCGGCATCTTCAATCTCCGAGAGCAATCTCTTGTTCTCCCGGTGTGCTGCCGACAGCACCACGTAGAGGATAACCCCTACAAACACTGCGCTGACCAGAAGGCACAGCCACAGTTTCATCTTTCTGTACTGCTTTTTCATAAAATCCTCCCTGCTACTGCGCTGCTATTCCTTCCAGTAATAGCCGGCCTTCATCGCCGTCGCGATGTGTTCTCCGGCATCCCCCAGTGCTGCGCGCAGCTTCTTGATATGGTTGTCCACGGTTCGCTCATAGCCCTCGTAATCAGCCCCCCACACGAGATCCAGGATCTGCGTACGTGTCAGTATCTGATTCCGGTGTTCTACCAGAAGGAGCAACAGGTCGTACTCCTTCGGTGAGAGCGTCACCGCAGTCTGTTTCACGAGGACACGACGTCTGGCCGGCTCGATGCTCAGCTCCCCGATCCGCGTGATGCCGTTTCGCACGACAAGCCCGCGATACCGGTTGATGAGTGCGTTGATCTTCGCCAGGAGAATTTCGTTGGAAAACGGCTTCGTGATATACTCGTCCGCTCCGATCTCGTAGCCTTCCACGATGGTCTCCTCCCGATCCAGCGCCGTCAGGAATATAACAGGAACATCGTATCGCTCACGCAGGAACCGGCACACCGTAAGGCCGTCTTTCTTCGGCATCATGATATCCAGAATGACCGCATCGTAATGATTCCCCATGATGGCCCATTCCGCTTCCTCCCCGTCGCAAACTGCGTCAACCGTTATCCCCCGTCTTCGAAGAAACGCCGCCGTAATGCTGCGAAGTCCCGGCTCATCTTCTGCAAACAATACTCTGTAACCCATCTTTTCCCCTCCTCTGATGCCATCGTAACAGGCGGATGTATCGGTTTTGTATCCGGTTACAAACTTTTTGAAAATATTTTACTATACGTCGTGCGCGGATTCAACCGAAAGCAAAAAAGCGCCGCCCGCCAAACGACGGACAGCGCCTTGAAAACCGTATTCAGCCGGCAGATCAATAGTTCTCTGCGTGAATCTCGAAGTAGCTCTGCGGATGTGCGCAGACAGGGCAAACCTCAGGAGCCTTCGTGCCGACCACGATATGACCGCAGTTGCGGCACTCCCAAACCTTGACCTCGCTCTTTGCGAACACTTCCTGGGCCTCTACGTTGTGAAGCAATGCGCGGTAGCGCTCCTCATGGCGCTTCTCGATCGCCGCAACGCCGCGGAACTTCGCAGCGAGCTCCGGGAAGCCCTCGGCCTCTGCCGTCTTCGCAAAGCCATCGTACATATCGGTCCACTCGTAGTTCTCGCCGTCTGCCGCAGCAGCCAGATTCTCGGCGGTGCTGCCGATACCGTTCAGCTCCTTGAACCACATCTTCGCATGCTCTTTCTCATTGTCCGCGGTCTGCAGGAACAGAGCCGCAATCTGCTCGAAGCCTTCCTTCTTTGCCTTCGAAGCAAAGTAGGTGTACTTGTTTCTCGCCTGGGACTCGCCGGCAAATGCAGCCTGAAGGTTCTTCTCCGTCTGCGTTCCCGCATACGGGTTCGAAGCCTTCGCCTCGCTCACCAGCTCAAGGCTGTCACCGGTAGCTCCGCAGAGCGGGCATACCGGCTCTTCGCCGTCCGCAACCGTAAATACCTCACCGCAAATCGTGCACTTGTACGTTTTCATAATTGTCCTCTCCTTACCGTTTTGTTTTTGTTATACTTACGCCCCGCGCTGTGCGGGATTCTTCCCGCAGGATCAGGCCTTCCACAGGCTGTGCAGGTTGCAATATGCAAGCACCGCCTCAACCTCGTCGCCCTCACAGATTGCGAAGCACGCCTTCGGCTCATCCCCCGGCTTCAATGCCTTTCTCTGATTACCGGACTTCGTCTTGAGTGCGATCCACTCGATATAATGCTCCGGCAGCATCGGATGCGCAACGCTTCCGACTGTCACCGTAACGATTCCGTCAGCAACCGTGTACACCGGCACATGCTTCTCCACGGAAGCGTCGGTGGTGCCCGGTATGATCTCCTTCATCGGCTGTCCGCAGCACACGATCGGCACGCCCGTCTTCTTGACAACGGCCACGATCTGCCCGCAGTGTTCACAGCGATAAAACACCATTTCCATCCCTGTATACCTCCTCACTTGATATTCAGCGCACACCCCTCCGGAAGCGTTCCGCCGGGGCAAATGCATCTTAGGAACAGTATAGCAAAGACCGGGTGTTTTTGCAACAGCGGAGAGGCTCATTTTTCGCGCTCACATAAGCCCCGATTTGCGCTTAAGCCACGAGCGGTAGCGCATCAGGCACGAGATTCCGGCGAGCATCCACGTGAGGCCGGCGGTCAGCCAGATACACCACACGCCGATGTCCGTATAGCCCAGAAGAATAATGGGCAGACAGATCCGGCCGGCCATCTCCACAATGCCGTTGACAAAGGAGAAAAATGCATCCCCGACGCCGTTTAAGGTTCCCCTTGTGACGTAGATCAGCCCGAGGAAGAGGTAGAAAAAGCTCGTGATGCGCAGGGCTTTTCCGCCCATTGCGATGACTTCCGCATCCTTGACGAACATGCCGATCAGGTTGTTGCCGAAGATCTGCATCACCGCAAACATCAAAAGGGAGAACACGCCCACCGCGGCGAAGCCCTTTCGAAGGCCCTCGCGGATGCGCGCCGCCTTGCCGGCGCCCCAGTTCTGGCCGGCGTAGTTCGAGAGCGCCATGGACATCGAGCCATAGGGCTGCTGCACCAGTTGCTCCAGGCGGTTGGTCGAGGTGTATGCCGCGATCGCCACCGCGCCGAAAGTGTTAACCACACGCTGCAGCGCCGTGGTCGAGATGGCGATCATGCTCCACTGCAGAGCCAGCGGGATGCCGAGTTTGACGGCCCTCTTGACGATGTCCCCGTCAAACCGCATGTGCTCCCGGTCAACGCGGAAGTATTCGTTGGTCTTCACCGCATACAGAAGAGATCCGAGGCCGGCCAGCAGCTGCGCAAGCATCGTCGCCAGCGCCGCGCCGAAGACGCCGAGACCGAAGACACCTACGAAGAGAAGGTCCATGCCCACATTGAGGACACTGGAAACCATCAGAAAATACAACGGCGTTCGCGAGTCACCAAGGGCCCGCTGCATGGACGCCGCATAGTTGTATACCGCCACCAGCGGCACGGAGGCGCAGGTCATGCGCATGTATGTGATGGACTCCGGCAGGATTTCCGCCGGCGTTCCCATAAAGTTAAGCACCTTCGGAACGAGGACAAATGCAACCGATCCCATGATGAGTGCTGCCGTGAACATGATGTACGCGGAGTTGACGATGGCGCGCTTGACATCATCCCTGCGGCCGGCACCGAAGAGCTGCGCAGTGACGATACCGCCGCCGCTGCCGATTCCGTTGCTCACGGAGAAAAAGAGGAAGGAGACCGAGCCGGTGGCGCCCACTGCGGCAAGAGAATTTTTCCCGAGCAGTCGGCCGACGATGATTGTGTCCGCCAGGTTGTACGCCTGCTGGAAAAGATTTCCCAGAAGAAGCGGCAGCGCAAACAGAGCGAGCAGTTTCAAAGGCTCGCCTTCCGTCATGTTCCTTGTCCCTGAGATGCGCACGATCGATTCCCTCCTTTCGTCCCGGATTCGGGCACATTATAAGCGCCCCTGCGCGGAAAATGCAACACAAAAACGCCCCTTCCGAAGAAGAGGCGTTGAAAGCACATGAAAACATGCCGTAAAGCATATTTTTCGCGTTTTATTTGTGTCCTGCGGATCGATCAGTCTACCTTCGGAAGCATCTGAAGGCTTGCTGCGATCTCCTCGTCGGACGGGATGTAGTCGCCCATCTCGCCGTTGTTGAATTTTTCGTAAGCGACCATATCGAAGTAACCGGTACCGGTCAGACCGAAGACGATGGTCTTCTCCTCGCCGGTCTCCTTGCACTTGAGAGCCTCATCGATTGCAACGCGGATTGCATGGGAGCTCTCGGGAGCGGGAAGGATACCCTCGACGCGTGCGAACATCTCCGCAGCCTCGAATACCTTCGTCTGCTCAACGCTTCTTGCCTCCATATAGCCGTCCGCATACAGCTGCGAGAGCGTGCTGCTCATGCCGTGGTAGCGAAGACCGCCTGCATGGTTCGGAGCGGGCATGAAGTTGCTGCCGAGTGTGTACATCTTGGCAAGCGGACAAACCATACCGGTGTCGCAGAAGTCGTATGCATACTTACCGCGGGTGAAGCTCGGGCAGGATGCCGGCTCAACAGCGATGATCTGATAGTTCTTCTCGCCGCGAAGCTTCTCGCCCATGAACGGGGAGATCAAACCGCCGAGGTTCGATCCGCCGCCTGCGCAACCGATGATCATATCCGGAACGATGCCGTATTTGTCGAGTGCGGCCTTGGTCTCAAGACCGATCACGGACTGGTGCAGAAGCACCTGGTTCAAAACGCTTCCGAGTACATAGCGGTATCCCGGATTGCTCACGGCAACCTCAACCGCCTCGGAGATCGCGCAGCCGAGACTTCCGCCGGTTCCCGGATGAGCTGCAAGGATTCTCTTGCCGACCTCGGTAGTCTCAGACGGCGAAGGAGTAACGCTTGCGCCGTAGGTCCGCATAACCTCGCGGCGGAACGGCTTCTGCTCGTAGGAAACCTTAACCATGAAAACCTTGCAATCCAGGCCGAGGTATGCACATGCCATGGAGAGCGCCGTGCCCCACTGGCCTGCACCGGTCTCCGTGGTAACACCCTTAAGACCCTGCTTCTTTGCGTAGTAAGCCTGAGCGATCGCGGAATTCAGCTTGTGGCTGCCGCTGGTGTTGTTGCCCTCGAATTTGTAGTAAATCTTCGCCGGCGTGCCGAGCTTCTTCTCAAGGCAGTAAGCGCGCACGAGCGGCGACGGACGATACATCTTGTAAAACTCGCGAATCTCATCCGGAATCGGAATGTACGCGGTGTCGTTATCGAGCTCCTGCTTTACGAGCTCCTCGCAAAATACTCCGCCGAGTTCCTCAGCGGTCATCGGCTGAAGGGTTCCCGGATTAAGGAGTGGCGCGGGCTTGTTCTTCATGTCCGCACGCATGTTGTACCATGCCTTAGGCATCTCCTGCTCTTCCAGATAAATCTTGTACGGGATTTCTGTGTTCGACATCGTTGTGTCTCCTTTCTTTTTATTCGGGACAACTGTCTTTATAACAAAAGACGCCCTGTCCCACATTAATACCTTAATGCCGGGACAGGACGATAATTTCATCTTTCCTGCGGTGCCACCCTGCTTGATGCTCTCGCATCCTCTTTCGCGCATACATTATATGCCGGTCGTTGTTCACGGGGGAGCCTCACCCCGGCGCCTATACTCCGGCTTTCACCGTTTCCTCTTGCCCTCAAAAGCCCATTCAATTCTTCCGATGTTGCCGCAATCCCAGCACCTGCGACTCTCTGTGTACACCGTGGTGAAGAACCTACTCACTCTTTCTCATCGGTTTAAAGTTTTTATACCACGGACGGCGGCATGTGTCAAGAAGGATTTTTCGAGAGGTCCGCCTTATTCCGCATTCTCCGGATATACCATGATCAGATAGTAAACCAGAACCGGTTCCGGCTCCTTTCGGATCACGCAGATGTACTGGTCAACGGCTCTTCGGGAATCCAGCTTCTCATATTTCCACCCATACCACGTTTCCTGTGCGCCTCCGTATTCCGTGGCGCCAAACAACTCCTTACAATCCGCGGTTTCGCCCATATTCATCGAGATTTTCGACATCCCCTGCGAAGAAATAACACTCTCTATCTTCTTCCACTCCTCTGAAGAAAGCTCAATTCTCGCTCCGTAGGTATCTTCCGAATTATTCTCCGACAATACCTTTATACTCGCCGCGGGGAACTTCGCCAGATACTGCTCTTCTCTCAGCAAATCCTCAATTGTTCTTTTTGCAGGTTCCTTCAGCGTCCTTCCGTCACGTATCGTTTTCCAAACAATTCCCCCCAGAAGCAGTGTTAACACCACAATTACTGAGGCAACAATTCTCGTTTTCATTTTTTCTCCTTTTACAGCCCTGCGCCAGCAGCCTTTTCACCGCTATTTTACCTGCCCAAACAAGCCACTCATATAGATTTCAGCATTTTATTCAAGATACACAATGGCCTCATGAATGTTCGCGGCCGTCACTGCGCTTTATGGATTATATTAGTTTCTGCCGGCCTTCCCTATGGAAGCACCATCGCGCAATAAAACACAAGAATCTTTCCGTCCTTCCACTGCATGATTTGAACGTGCTCTTCGACCCCTCGCTTGCCCGGGATTGACACATAACGAAGGTTCGTCCAAGACTCGGAAAATGCGTTTCTCTCTTCTTCCGTGAACAGTTTCTCTGCCCAACCATGTAAACCGGACATCTGCGAAATATCCTCGCTCATCCACCTTTGCCCGGACCATCCTGCCTTGATTTGTTTCCATTCTTCTTCTGAAATCTCAATTCTGGCTCCAAAGCGCTCCCTGCTATTCGTGTCCATAACAGAAACCACACTGTCCTTCGGGAAAAAGTCTGTATATATCGTCCAAAAAAGCTCGGTATCAACAGACACTGTCGGCGTCACCGAAGGCGATGCAGGCTGGGTTTGTTTCTGTCTCTTGTCCGCATAAGCAGTGACACCTATCACAAGTGCCGCCAGCAACAGGATAACGCTGGTAATAATCAGTACTACTTTCTTTTTATTCATCTGTTGCCCCCTTCTTTCTGATTCTCTTGCTACTCAATCGCTGCAAAGGGTGCGTGATTAATAGTCACATTGCCCATATATTCTACATGAACCTTCCCCTCGTGGAACAACACAAGCAAAGACATATAAGTGCAGTTGTCGAACATGTTCAGAAAGACATCTTCGGTCGCATAATAATCTATCAGTTCCGTTTTGTCACCTTCTGTCTTCTCGTCTGTATAATTCACAAAATACAACAGGTCCTCCCCCTCCAAGACCTGACACCCCTCGGCGATTAGTGTCTCCTTTAGCCCCTGATACTCTTCAGGCGACATAGACAGCACCCCGGCGCATTTTGATTCACTGAATCCGGTATCATGGTAAAACTCCTCAATTATGTACGGTTGCACCAGTTTTACCATCTTTCGATATTTTCGCGTTGGCGTCAAATATCCCGGAATCAAATAGCACAAACCAATTAAAACCAGTATAACTCCTGTCACAAGACCTGTCGCCAACAAAACTTTTTTCTTTATGCTCATTACTTGCTCCTCCGCTAAAACCCACAATATTTCAGCATTTCACTGGGTTTCCATCCATTTGTATGGCCAAGCACCAGATAACCCGTATAATGATTATCTAAACATTTCTTAGTATGTTCAATCCAGCCCACATTATTCGTTCGTCCGTCATTTACGTATTTTGACCATGCATCAGCCCCTTCCTTTTGCGTTAGAGGAACTGACGCATATGAATATGCCCTCACATTTCCATCTGAAGCAATGACAACCGTCCCAAACTTATCTGCAAATACTCTCGCAATATTTGCTATACCATACTATTTTTCGCATACAGAATACCCCCCATGTTATAGTTATACTTCTGTCCTTTCATCTTACGCGCGCTCTCTGCCCGAAGCAATCGGATTTGGATGAACGACACTTTTTTTGGATGAACGACACTATTTCGGAGGAGAAACGGCTAAATGCGGGGTAAAAGAAACCTATTAAGGTAAAAACTTCCATAACAACTATACACTATACTGCCAGAAAAGCAGCCGAATTCGACGATGAAAAAAGAGCTGCCGCTGGCGATAAAGATCGCGTAAGCGACAGCTCCATAGTTTCGTTATTTCACAGAGTAATGTTACTTATCTTCTTCCTTGTAATCAAATCCGGCGAGGTCGCGGATCTGCGCTGCGCCCCAGAAGGCCGGCTTCTTCTGATAGTTCTGGTTGAACAGAAGCGGGCTGTAACCCTTTCTCCAGGACATGCCGTCGGCAAATCCCCAGAATGTCAGAGCATCCATCTTGAGGGTGCCGGCGTCGATACGCTGGAAGATACCGTTGATCAGGTCATAGTAGTACTGGCCCTGAGCGGCGAGGTTCTTCGCGTTGGCAGGCTTCGGAGTCTGGTACTTGCCGAGGCAGACATCGAGCTCCGTCAGCTGAATCTTGAGGCCGAGCTTGCTGAGCTGGTCAACCGTCTTGAAGTAGTCGGTAAGGCTGTCCTGCGTGTAGAGGTGAGCCTGAAAGCCGATACCGTCGATCAGGTAGTTGCCGTTCTCATCCACGAGGGTCTTTACGAACTTCTCGAGGGTGTCGGTCTTGTACTGCTCGTTGTAGTCGTTGTAATACAGGTCGATGCTCTCCGGAGCATACTTGTTGGCAAAATTGAATGCCTGCCAGATGTAGTCCTCGCCGATCACGCTGTACCAGGGGTTCATGGCGGAACGCATCGAGCCGTCCTCCATCCACGCCTCGTTTACTACGTCGTAAGCGTAGATCAAGTCGATGTAACCCTCTTCCTTGAGCTTCTCAAACACCTGCTTGATGTAGCTCTCCAGGCGCTTCAGCATTACATCGCGGGTAACGAAAGGCTTGGACTCATCAAAATCTTCATGGAAGATCCACTGCGGCGTCTGGCTGTACCAAACGAGCGTATGGCCGCGAACCGCCATGCCGTTCTCCTTCGCCCAGTTGAGCATCTTCTTCATATTGTCGTTAAATTCCACCACCAGGTCGCCGGCAGCCTTGCTCTTCTCCTGGTTGAACAGGTAGTCGGGCTTCATGTCATTTTCCATCGTGACACTGGTGAACTGCTGCAGGATCAGCTTCGAGTATGCAGCATTGTCCGTCATCGTCGTCGTAAGGCAGGTACCTACCTTCAGACCGTGTGCAGCAAATACATCCTTCAGATATACGTTCGGCACCGGCGACGGTGTGGGCGTGGGCGTCTCGGTCGGTACCTCGGTAGGCGTCGGCGTAGCAGCCTCTGTAGGCGTTGCGTCAGGGGTTGTGTTCTTGTCTTTGCCGCATGCAGCCAGCAGGCCGAACATGGACAAAACGATCAGGCACATTACGATTGTCTTCTTCATGAAACTACTCCTTACTTCGTATTCTATCTCGCATAGCTTACTCTCGCGCCGGCATCTCCCCGGCGCACCTTGTTCATCATATCGCGTTTGTGTGTAAAAATTGTGTGCTCGGGGATGTCTTATTTTTGCCTGATATCGACAATTACGTATTCCGACTTCGTTCCCGTCTTATAGTGAATCTCCCAGTCGGAAATGCCCGATGTGACGATAAATGTCGTCTCCCCGCGGGTCTCGATCCCGTACGTGCGGTCGTTGGCGCCCATCAGCCGCCCGATGGGGCCGAGGGGGATCAGCTGCCCGCCGTGGGTATGGCCGGACAGCACCAGATCGACGCCGGCGGCTGCCTCCGCCGCGTAGTCGTTCGGCTGGTGATTGACATCGATCATAAAGCGGCTCTGCTCAAGCCCTGCCGTCAGCTCCGCGATACTTTTTCGACCGCCTCCGCCGGCGTTTTGCGCCTGACTTCGGGAGGAGTCGCTTTTGTCCATCCGGCCGACGACATAGAACGTGTCCGCCACCAGCACTGCCTCGTCCTCGAGAACACGGACTCCGTTCGCGGCAAGCTCCGCCGCAAACTCCTGCGCCGTGTACCCGCGGCTGTTGTAGTAGCCCTTGTCATGGTTTCCGTACGCAAAATACACCCCGTACTTCGGCGTGATCGTGCCGAGCACGCGGCAGGCCGCGATCATGTCCTCGCGGGTTGTGCCGTCATCAATAAAATCCCCTGCAACGATGACGATGTCAGGATTGTTCTTCATCGCCTCCGCCAGGTGCTCCGCGAGACCGTCTGCATCAAAGGTTGTACCGACGTGCGAGTCGGCGATCAAAAGGATCCGCAGCTGCCCGTCCGGCAGGATTTTCGCCGTCTCCAGGCGGTATTCCGTGCGGTCGACGTGAAATGCATTGTACCGGCCGACGGCCAGATACACCGCGCACGCCACCAGAACGATGATGCCCTTAACATACGGGCGGGGCGCTTCCTCATCGGTCGCTTCGGAAACCGGCGCAGCGTCCGTCTTACGCTTTCTGAGGATTGAAAAAAGGCCGGTCGCGAGATCCGCAATCAGCCAGAATGCCGCAAGATGCAGCAAAATGATAACCATGTTGACGATATCAAAAACGCCGTACACCGCCAGAGCCGCAACCGGCACGGCGCCCAGCAGAATCCGCACGAAGCGACGGCTGCCCGCAAGACGGCGAACAACCGCAAATCGGCCGAATCGACTGATCAGATACACAATTCCGACGGCGGTCAGCACCAGCGCGACGGCTAAAATCGCAAGCCACATACCTTACCCTTTCCGACCCGGACGCTTCCTGCTGCCGATGTTCTTGATCGCATGTTTGATAATGGCAAAGAGGATGAGCAACACAACGAAACCGCCCATCCAGATAAACAGGCAGATTCCCAGAGGCTGCACCGGGCACATGCCGCAGATGTCGCACTCGCTCTTTTCCTCAGCATTTTTCCCGGAGAGCATCCACGACGGGATCGGCGTCGGCCGGGGCGTGGGCGTCGGTGTGATGTCCTCGTCCGGAACCGGTATAACCATCGTGTTCTCGTCGACAACGAGGGTTGTCACTTCGGAAAATGCGGATTCGTATTCATTTCCCGCATACACGATATAATACTGGCTCCGGAGTTCCACCTCCGTTCCGTGGCCGATCTTATGCTTCGGCAGTTCCGCAGCGGAGAGGTCCCACTCCGCGTCGCCGTTTTTGATCTCGAGCTCACCGCCGACGAGATCGACCCACTCGCCCTCATCCTTGAGGCGCCCCTGGGTCACGATCTGCACGTAGCCGCCGGCCTCCGTGACCTTGGCGACGGCATCCGCAACCGACTGCGTAACAGTGACGGTCAGCACGACGAAGGGTCCGTGACCGTTGACTTTTCCCTTGTATCTCGGGTTGGAAACCACCGGCGCACCGAAGTACTCCGAGAGGTGATACTCCACATGATCGGCGTCCTTGCCGTAGGCGGACAGCGACGACCAGTCGGAAAATACATACGTCGTCTTGGTCTCGCCTTCCTTTTTGAGCGCTACGCCGTAGCGGACGCGGACAAACAACGTATGGTTCGTAAAATCAATCTTCGCCTGGGAGTTGACCACCGTGTACTGCGATGTCTTCAGAACACTCTTCCAGCCGACGCTGTAGGCGCCGTTCTTGCCGTCGTTCCAGTGCGCGTCGCGTTCGCTTGTCGGGTTGCCCATATTGCGAAGAATCAGCGCCGTGTCTGTCGCCTCCTTCGTGCAACTCATATTGACATACGCCCAGTCGCCGAGCACGTACTCGTCCGGATGCGCATCATCCACAGCCGCACGCCCGGTGTTGTTGTCCCATTTGCCGCTGTATTTCCAGTCGGACGCGCTGTCGATCGCCCAGTCGATCTGCGCAAACACGCTGAGTTCGGTGTAGCCGAGCTTCTTCAGGGCCTCCTTGCGCGTCTTGTCGTCCTTTGCAAGCCACTCCGCCATCGATGAATTCTTTGTGTACGAGATCAGGCACGCGTTGGGGTCGCTGCTGCTCCCCTGGAACTCCGCCTTCACTTCGGTCGGGGCATCCAGCTCAAAGGGAAGCTCACCCTCCGCCGCCCGCGCCGCGCCGACCGGCACTGCCTGCAGCACCAGCATCACCGCACACATCACGGTTGCAATCCATTTTCCGACAAGTCTGTTCATGTAGAAATAACCTCCAAAACCCGGCAAATGTCACTTTACCTCAATTACCGTATAATCCGACCATGCGCCCGTCTTAAAGGAGATTCCCCACGTGCCCGCGCCGGCGCTCACGACGAAGTTTGTCGTGCCCCGGATCTCCGTTCCGCTGAAACGGTCCGCGTCAAAAAAGCCGGAAATAAACGGAGCAACCCACGGTACCGGCAGTAAAAAGCCGCCGTGCGTATGCCCGCACAAAACCAGATCCGCCGCCCCCGATTCCGCATCGAAGTCGTTCGGCTGGTGATCTAACAAAACACAAAACCGATCCGCCTCAAGGCCCGCCGTCAATTTTGCGATGCTCTCCCGCGCCTCGCTGCGGTCCCTGCGCCCGACGACGTAATACCCGCCGTCAGTGAGGACAACCTCGTCACAGAGCACTTTCACTCCGTATTTCGAAAGCTCCCCGTGCAGGTTTTCAAACACCTTCGCGCTGTCATCCCCGAGCTCGTGGTTTCCGTCCGTAAAATACACATCGCAGACCGCCGTCAGCCCGGCAAATGCCTCGCACGCGCGGATCATACTCTCCTGCTTCGTGTTCCCGTCGATGAAGTCTCCCGCCACCGCAACAATGTCCGGCTTCTCGTCCGCGATCCGCTGCAGCAGCTTCGCAAAATCCTCCTCGTCCATGGTCGTCCCCAGGTGAACGTCCGAGAGCAGTACGATCCGAAGCCCGTCGCCCGGAAGTGCCTTGGCCGTCTCCACGCGAACCTCCGCGCGGCGCACCGTATGGGCGCTCACGTACCCGACCAGCAGGTAGACAAAACATCCGAGGATTGCCGCCGCAAGCACGGGCAGCACCCCGCGGCGCTTTTTCTTCGTGACGGCACCGAACACGCCGTCCGCGCACTCCGTCCCCACGAAAAATACACCCAGATGCAGCGGAATGACAACCGCGTTTAGCGGAAGCTTGATCCCGAATCCGACCGTTGCAGCAACTGCCGCCGCCAGCAGGCCGAGACTTACGTTGCGCACAGCCGCGGAACCCTCGCCCCGCGACCGCAGGAAGATCAGGCTTCCGACGGAAATTCCGAACGTCAGCACCAGAATGCCGATCCAGACCAACATCTTCCGAATACCTCCCCCGAAAAGATGACAAGGGGACAGTCCCCAGTTGTCATCAACCGGTCAGATGACAACTGGGGACTGTCCCTCTGTCATCAACTCCGCCCTACAGTATACCACAACAACGACTTATTGCCTATAGCTAATTTCCTGAGGCGACAACGGCGAGCACGCTTCTTCGAAACACTAACCTATCCGAAACCACAGAAACTTTTTCGAGCGAGCATTTTCCTGCGAGTGAGAAAAACGTCTTCTGTGTGTTTCGGATTGTTTTGTCTACGAAGCGTGCCCGCCGATGAAATCTACAGGATGTCGATATATTCTCCGTTCAGGGCTTTGTTCATGCTGCGGACGGCGCAGAATTTGCCGCACATGGAGCAGCTGTCCTCGTGCTCCGGCGCACGGCTGTCGCGGATTGCCTTTGCGGTTTCGGGGTCGATGGCGCACTCCCACTGCTTCTCCCAGTCGAAGGTTCGGCGGGCGTCAGCCATGGCGTCGTCGATGTCCCGGGCGTGGGGAATCTTCTTCGCAATGTCCGCGGCGTGGGCGGCAATGCGTGAGGCGATGATGCCCTGCTTGACGTCCTCCACATTCGGAAGCGCCAGATGCTCCGCGGGCGTCACGTAGCATAGAAATGCCGCGCCTGCCGAGGCCGCGATCGCGCCGCCGATTGCCGACGTAATGTGATCGTACCCCGGTGCGATGTCCGTCACCAGAGGGCCCAGCACATAGAACGGCGCGCCGAGGCAGATGGTCTGCTGCAGCTTCATGTTGGCCTCGATCTGGTCAAGAGGCATATGCCCCGGTCCCTCGATCATGACCTGCACATCCTTCGCCCACGCGCGTTTCGTGAGCTCCCCGAGGCGCACCAGCTCCTCAATCTGGCACACGTCGCTGGCGTCCGCAAGGCAGCCCGGTCGACACGCGTCACCCAGGGAAATCGTCACGTCGTACTCGCGGCAAATGTCCAGGATCTCGTCGAAATGCTCGTAGAAAGGATTTTCCTCGCCGGTCATGCACATCCACGCGAACACCAGCGAACCGCCGCGGGAGACGATGTTCATTTTCCGCTTGTGTGTGCGGATCTGATCGATGGTCTTTCTGGTGATGCCGCAGTGCAGCGTCACAAAATCCACCCCGTCCTCCGCGTGCAGCCGCACGACGTCGATAAAATCCTGCGCCGTCAGCGTCGCCAGGTCCCGCTGGTAGTGAATGACGCTGTCGTACACCGGCACGGTGCCGATCATCGCCGGGCACTCGCCCGTGAGCTTCCGGCGGAACGGCTGCGTGTTGCCGTGGGACGAGAGGTCCATGATGGCCTCGGCCCCCATGTTCACAGCCGCCATAACCTTCTCCATCTCCACGTTGTAATCCTTGCAGTCCCGGGAAACGCCGAGGTTGACGTTGATCTTCGTGCGAAGCATCGACCCCACGCCGTTGGGCTCGATACAGGTGTGCAGGCGGTTTGCGCAGATGGCGACCTGCCCCCGCGCCACCAGGTCGCGGATCTCCTCCTCACTCCGGTATTCCTTCTTCGCCACCGCCTTCATCTCCGGCGTAACAATGCCGCGCTTTGCGGCGTCCATCTGGGTTGTATAGTTTCTCATCACAGTCTCCCTAATCTGTTGTTTTCATCTGTCGTTTCTTCGGAAAATGCAGCCTCACTCCGCCGCATTTCCCACCGCATACGCGTGGTTCATCGGCCCGCTTCCGCTGCCCAGGTCAAGCATCGCCGCCAGCGCCCCCGAGAGGTACGCCTTGGCCTTCGCCACAGCTTCCGGCAAGGTGTATCCCTTCGCAAGGAAGGACGCGATCGCCGACGAGAGCGTACAGCCCGTGCCGTGGGTGTTCGGATTGTCGATCCGTTCGCCCCGGAACCATTGCCCCCGCCCGTCCGCGAAGAGATAGTCGCTCGCGTCCGAAACGCGGTGTCCGCCCTTCACAAGCACCGCGCAGCCCGCATCGGCTGCGATCTTCGCAGCGGCGATTTTCATGGTTGCCTCGTCGGTGATCTTCATCCCCGAAAGAACCTCCGCCTCGGGGATGTTCGGCGTCGCCAGCCGCGCCAGCGGAAGAAGTTCCTTTGCAAGCGTCTCCACGGCTTCCGACCGCATCAAAGACGACCCAGACGTTGCCACCATCACCGGGTCAACCACCACATCGGTTGCGCCGTACTCCCTGAGCTTCGCGGCAATCACGCGGATCAAGTCGCCGGTTGCGACCATACCGATCTTGACGGCGTCCGGCTCGATATCCCGGAAGATACAATCGAGTTGCGCCGCCAGAAACTCCGGCGGGACCGGGAGGATACTTGCGACGCCGGTTGTATTTTGCGCGGTTAAGGCCGTCACGGCGCTCATGGCGTACACGCCGTTTACGGTCATGGTCTTGATGTCCGCCTGGATTCCGGCACCGCCGCTGCTGTCACTCCCGGCGATGGTAAGCGCCGCCCGCATCCCGCGGGTCGCGCGCTCCGAAAGTGCGCAAAGCTCCCTTGCGGCCGCCTCGATGTCCGCCGCGCCGAAGACCGCGCCGACGCAGGCAACCCCCGCCTGGCCAAAACCCCGAAGCTTCGGAAGATTCTCCTTCGTGATGCCGCCGATGGCGACCACCGGCACCTTGACCACGCGGGTGATTTCCCCGAGCACGCAGTGGGGCAGCACATGGGTGTCCGACTTCGTGGATGTTTCATACATCGCCCCGACCCCCAGGTAATCCGCGCCGGCGGAAACCGCGGCCACCGCCTCGGAAACCGAGTGCGCCGAAGCGCCTATGATAAGCCCCTCGCCGGCCATCTCCCGCACCTTCGCAACCGCCATGTCCGAAAGCCCGACATGGACGCCGTCCGCGCCGCTCTCCAGGGCGACCCGCACGTTGTCATTCACGATGAACAGCGCCCCGTACCGGTGGCACAGCACCGCAAGCTGCTTTGCCTGCGCCAGAAGCTCCTCTTCCGTCGCTGTCTTGTCCCGCAGCTGCACGCAGGTTACACCGCCCCGCAGCGCGGCTTCTGTCCGCTCACAGATCGTCTCCCGCCCCTCCGCGGAACCGTCGGTCACTGCGTAAAGAAGGAATTTCTCCTTCTCACACTTCATAAGCCTCTCCCCCTTTCGTTTCCGGGATCCGGGCGCGTGTCTCTGCCTCCGCTGCCGTCATCGTGTACACGGCATCGATGATGCGCCGCCCGTAGGTGGCATTACCATCCGTGCGCGCCATGCGCTCCCACGCAAGCTCGCCTGCAATCCCCATCACCGCCGCCGCTGCCGCAGCTGCTCCCACTGCATCCTCCGGCGCCATCGCAACATAAGCAGCGATCAGCGCGGACAGCTGGCATCCTGTGCCGGTCACCTTCGCCATCTCCGCCCGGCCGTTTCGAACGGAAAAGCTCCGCTCGCCGTCCGTCACCGTGTCAACCTCCCCGGTGGTCACTAAAACCGGCAGCGGAAGGTCTGCCCCGGCAGATGCGGCCGGCGACTCACCTTCACCGGAAAGCCCCCGCAAAATCTCCTTGACAACCTTCATCTCCGCTGCATTTCCGCGGATGACCGACGGCCTCACCTCCGCAAGGAACCGCTCCGCTGCCTCTCTCCGGAACGACGAGGCACACACACCGACCGGGTCGAACACCACCGGAATCCCCGCTGCCATCGCGGCTTTTCCGGCGATGCGCTGCGACAAAAGCACTCGCTCATTCGGCGTTCCGAGATTCACAACCAGTGCACGGCTCTGCGCCGTGATCTCCGCGACTTCCGCCGGGTCGTCCGCCATCACCGGCCTCGCGCCGCAGGCGAGCAAAAGGTTGGCGCAGTCCGCTGCAGTCACGTAGTTGGTGATGCAGTGCACCAGCGGCGAGCGCGATCTCACGGCCGCCATGTAACTACCGATTTCCATGGAATTTTCCGCCTTCCCTCACGCGATCATGCGTAAAATGCATCCTGCAGCTTCGAAAGCACCCCCGCCCGCTTCAGACTCACAAGGATGACCACCGCAAGCAATGCGCCGCCGACGGTGGAGATCAAAAAAGGCACGATGTAGGCGTACCACGCCACCTTCGCGGCACTCTGTCCCATGAACAGGATCGCGATGGGGTAAGCGCAAAGGCCTCCGAGGATTCCCGTTCCGAACACCTCCGCTGCGGCGGTGGGAAGGATTTTCTTCGAGTATTGATACATAAGGCCGCACAAAAGCGCCCCGATCATGCTTCCGGGAAATGCCAGAAGCGACCCGCTGCCGATGAGATTTCTGATAAGGGATGTCACGCCGGCGACACCGACGCCGTACCAGGGTCCTAAGAAGACCGCACAGAGAACGTTCACCAGATGCTGGACGGGAACACATTTGCTGCCGAGAACCGGCACATAGAAGTAACTTCCTGCCACCGCGGCTGCGCACAGAAGGCCCGCCAGTGTCATTTTTCGCGTGTTGAGACTCACAGATTTCATAAAACACCTCACATGATAGATTCCGAAGCCCTGCTCCGGTCATTCGGACAAAAAGAAAAGCAGGGGCAGCCATTCGCTGTCCCTGCACACATGTCAGGTATTGTCTTATGGCTTCCTACGGCGGCATTATCCGCATCAGGTCTAGGGTCGAAGCGCAATAACTTCCTCTCAGCCCGCCTGCGCGAGCTCCCCTGTTTTTTTTGTCCGGACACAACTCTACCAAAGAGTGCCCGAAAAGTCAAGCTGTTTTCTACTTCCTTTGCTCTTTCAATGTCTTGTAATAACTCGCAACACTGATCTCACAGTTATCATACGCTGCAATGTCCGACACGAATTGCATGACCGCCGATTGCTCAAGGCCCTCGATACGCCCGCTTCCCCACGCGGCACCGACGATCCTGCCCTGTTTGTAAAACAGCGCATAAAGCTCATAGGAATTGTATTTGTCCGAAGTGTCCACGGTCTTTGTGTCCACCGATATCTCTTTCACCCTGCCGTTTTTTTCATCTGTGATAACGCAGGAATCGACGACCTCCGCAACCGGGTTATCCTTCGTGTCCGTTGATACCTCGTAAATGTTGTACGTCAGCGAACACTCCGCTGAATCGAGAGAAAAATCCTGACCGGGCTTTGCCGCAAGCGACCCGTGTCCGACATAAATGCCGGAGGAATTCGCAGGGAGCGACGGAAGGCTCACGGTTACTTCCTCCGACCGCCCCTCCCATCGCAATGTCGCCCGAACCGTGTCGATACGGTACGGATTGGGATTTGTGATCCGGGCGCAGAGGAAAATGACCGGTTTATCTCCCGACTCTTCCGTGCTTTCAAACACCTGCATCTCATCAATTACCAGCGGCTTTTGCGACAGCGACAGCTGATAGTACTGATCCAGTGTTTTCGCCACACTCACGATATGCGGGTGGTCTTCTTCCTTCCCCCGAACGAATTCTCTATCCTCGAGCGGAGCATGCTCATAGATTCTGTTTCTCTTGAAATCAAACTTCAAATTGTCGGCACTCGTAAAGCCTGTTGAGCCCTGGGAGGCGGTCCGTTCAAGATCGATCAATCCCCACCAGGAAAATGTCTTGAAAGTGCCTTCCGGAACGGCTTCCATTGTCATTGCAATGTATTTGTCGTACGCTCCGGAACTGCTCTCGTCCTTCTTCTCATATCGTATGTAATCCATGCGGCCGTCATGAATATAAAGCACATGACGCCTGCCGGTCCCGGAATCGAACACCCATATACCGTCAAGGTCCTCAGCAGTATATTCCCGGGTACTCATGTAAATCTCGTAGCCGATCTTTATCCCTAACGCCAGAAGCAATCCAACGCCCAGAACAATTAACACCTTCTTCATACGTTTCCCCCTTCCCCTATTTCCTGCAGACAAACACCAGCATCCCGTTGCCGTAGGGATCATCCTCCGCGCCGGATTCCTCCCTCACAAAGGTATATCCGCCCTTCTCGAGCACCCTTGCCGACGCTCCGTTTCCGTGGACAACGCGCCCGTAGCTTACGTTTGCATGGAACCGTTCGAAGGCAAATTCCGTCATCGCCTTGAGAGCCTCGGTCGCAAGTCCTCTGCCGCTGTATCGGTCGCAGATCTGATACCCGATCTCCACCGCGTCCGGCTCACCGTCCACCTCGCTCACGCCCGTATCGCCGATCAGCTCGCCGGTCTCCTTGAGCTGAATGGCAAGAACAAAGGGCAAATGCTCTCCGTCCACACAATCCCGGAAAAACTGTATCGCTCCCTTTGCCTCGTTCAAATCCGCATAGCACTCATTCGGGAACCACTTCCTCACCTTTTCTTCCGCATGGTTTGCGAATAACTGTTCCGCATCCTCCGGCTCCAGTTCCCTGACCAGAAGACGCTCCGTCTCAAAAAACACTTTCATTTTCCGACCTCCGATTCTGTTTCACTTCTCTTCGTTATGGTTTCATTTCCCACACATTGTCTGTAACGCAGTTTTCGGCTGTAGCCGACCCCCGCTGTGTTACATTCTATCATACCGACGAGGCAAAAGTCATTCTCATTTTTTTGTAAAAAAAGAAATGAGAGAGATGCCGGGCACCTCTCCCATTTGAATCAACGTTTCATCTGGCTCACAATCCGGTAAATGCTTTTCTCGGAAAGGAAGAAATTCTCGGAAAGATTCGATACGCTGTTCCCTGCAAGAAACAGCCGGTAAATCTCCCTGTTTCTGTCCCTGATCTCCTGTCTGTAGGGATTCAACTGCGATTTCCGTTGCTTAACCTGCGGAATATACAGGCTTATCCCGTTGACATACCGCTGAATCTCCCGGATCAAAGCATCCGGCAACACAACGCCGGCATTCGTATAACCCATGGTAAATCTGCTCCTTTTCTTTTTCTTTGCTTCTCATGTATCCCGACAATCCGGAACTACATGTTTACTGCATGTGCAAAGAGCAGAAATACTATACGGTCATGCAATTGTTGCTGCCTCTCGAAACAATCGCCTTTCTAAAGGCGAACACCTCTTTTCAGAATCATTGTGATACGTCCTCCTTTCTCCGGGTGCCGCTTCCGAAGCGGAAAATGCTCCGGCCTCACACCTGTACCCACATTCTATCGCGCCGGCCTTCCGCTGTCAAGAAATGCCTTCAATCCGGGTTTCCTGATGTTTCTTGGTGGATTACTCCCTTTCCTCAAACAGCCTCTTTAACATCTGCTCCCGGTTCTCCACGAACAGTTTCGTGACCTGATAGGAGTCCGTGTCCTCGTAGGCGACAGGATGGATCGATCCGTCGTCGAAGCTCAGGATCCGGGCATCCGGAATCCCCAGAAGAATCGGCGAGTGGGTCGCGATGACGAACTGCCCTCCGGCCTTCACGCTCTTCACGATTTCAAGGAGCAGCGTCAGTTGGCGCTGCGGGGACAGCGCTGCCTCGGGCTCATCGAGAAGGTACAGCCCTCTCGCCCGGAACTGCGACTGCGCCAGCGCAAGGAAACTCTCGCCATGTGACCTTTGGTGATAACACTGCGGATTTCCGCCGATCTCATGGCTGTATCGGTCCTCCGCGGTGGCCACATTATAAAAGCTCTCCGCCCGCAGAAAATACCCCCACGGCTTCCCGACGCCGCGCACCAGCGTCAGCGCCCGGCACAGCTCGGAGTGTGAGTCGTACGTCGAGAACCGGTAGTTTCGCGTCCCGCCCTCCGGATTGAAACCGTATTTTACGGCAATCGCCTCGAGAAGCGTCGACTTTCCGCTGCCGTTTTCCCCGACGAAAAATGTGACGCTGTTGTCAAACTCCAGCTCCTGCAGTCCCGCAAGCGACGGAATGTCGCGCAGATAACTGTCCTGCTCGATCTCATCCCAATCAATCCTTAGGGACCGCAGCAGAAGGTCCTGCTTCATCGTACCGACCATGGCTTCCTCCGTTTTTCCGCCGGACCGCGCCGGCTGTTTCATTTGTGAGGCCATCGTATGACCGCTCCCCCGTAACAGTCAAGAAACGAACCGTAACAGGACTGTTACTTTCCGCAACATTACTTCCACAAGCCGGCCGTTTCCTTCAACCGCTCCGTCAGGGCCTTGAATCTTTGCTCTTCTCTCACAAAATCAAAGAGATCGCTTTTTAGTGCGTCCGAAAGAAATGCCGTCATATTTCTTTCGTCATATGTCCCGAAGGTTCCGTATGTTGAGCCGCGAAGGAACAAAGAAGTATGCTTTTTCCCTTCTTCAGGCTTAGAAATTGCTTCTTCAAGCCGGAGAATTGCTTCTGCATGATCCGCTGCCGCCGCTAAGTGTGTCAGCGTTTTCTCCTTATCCTTCTCCTGACGTCCGGCGATGCATGCAATTCTGTAATGTGCACTCATCAGGTTAAGATGGAAGATGCCGTAATCCTTCTCCTCAAACAACACGCCAAGAAGGTCGATGATCTTTTGGGCAAGAGCCGCCCCCTCCGTGTCGTCGTATGCAAATGTGCCGTCCTCAAATTTCACATTCCCGGCAGTTTCAAGCAACGTACAGAATCGATTAAGCAGCATGAAGAGCTCCGTCTGTCGGCTCTCAAGTCTCGCACGATCCTTACTGACAAGGGAAAGAAGCGACTCCCTGCAGATCGTCATGCTCGGCATTTGCCGTGCAATCCCTATGGCTTTCTCATTTTCGCCCAGCTTGTCGTAGGACAGACATAAAATCTGGTTTGCACCGGCACGCAACTCCTCGTTCTTACAGCCCTCCAGAATCTTCCGGGCGTATTCGATGCTTTTATGCAGATATTTTTCTTCCTTCTTCTTTTCTTCCGCAGAACCGTCGGCCGGATCGGAAAGGCCATGATATAAATACATTAACGACCACATCAGTTCATAGCTGTTCGGATACCGTTTGTGCGCATCCAGCAGCATTCTCTCCGCTTTCACCAGATGTCCGCGGCCCATAAGTTTATGAGCCTCTGCCCGGATCCGTTTGATTTCCGCCTCATCCTTTTCGTGATCGATGCCCAGCAGTTGATCCGAGGAGACGTCAAATATGTGACAAAGGACGGGAATTGCAGAAATGTCCGGCATGGTCTTTCCGTTTTCCCACTGGGAGACGGCCGAAACCGAGACGCCGAGCTGCTCCGCAAGCTGCTCCTGCGTAATTTCCGAGCTCTTTCGTAATTTTGCGATAGTATTTCCGAGATTGTTTAATTCGTTCATGAGTATCCTCCCGATCATTTTTGAATTGTTCGGCGCCTTATAGATACTATACGACCATTTTGCAAAAATGAAAAGGGAGCAATGCTTCAATACGATTTAAGTCAAACTAAAATGCTTAAGTCCGGCTGATGCGTCTGTTCAATTATTCCACGTTTACCGCGTTTTCCGAACATTTCTTTCGCCGGACGATGGGGCATCCACCGGTATCCGAAATAATCCAGCATTGCCTTCATCGCTCCGGTTGTATGGAAAACATAGGCCGGCAAAGCAAAGCCATGCCGGTCGTTTTGTTTCAGTGCACCGAATCAATCTTTATTGACTGCCCGATTATTATACCAGTTGGGAACAATACTTTTAAATTCATCGAAATCGACCAGAGCTCTCTTCGCGCGCCGCACCATTCCATCGACATCTCGCTGTCCGAATGGTTCCGCCCATTTTATGGAAAACAGTGATGCCTGGGCGACATAGACCGCATTTGCTGCCCAAAAATCCATTGGAACCGAATCCTCAAAATAGGCGTCAATCTGACCGATGCAATACGGAACACTGATCTCCGTTCCGAAGCTTTCCAGCTTGTAAAACTCCTCATACGGATCTCCGACTTCCCAGCGATTAAAATCAATGACGCCGATGGAAGAATCATTTGTATAAATCAGATTTCCGGGATGAAAATCGCCATGCATATATACAGGCGGCTGTTTCCAGATTTGATTGATATTCTCCTTCACATACCGGATCGCTGTCTCGTCATTCGGAATACGAAGATCTGATTCTTCATATCTTGCCAACTGCGCCAGTTTTTTCTCCTTCTTCGTAGTGCTCGGAATATCCTCTTTGTCCAGCGGAACACTGTGGATCTTCCGCAAAATGCTTCCGGCCTCCCGTCCGAGTCTATACTGTTCCTCTTCCGAAAGTGTCGGAAGCACAACCTCTAAATCACTTCCGTCAATCCAACGTAATAGCATATAAACACTATTATGATTGTTGCACACACCGAACTCAATCGGCGATGACATCGGAAATCCCAGTGTCGCATACTTTTTGATGATTTCGTACTCTTTCTTCTTTTCCTCGAATCTATCGATGCTTGCGATTCGAAGAAGCAAATGCTCATTGGAAAAGGTCCTTACAAAGTATTTTTCGTCAGACGACCATCCTTTGTTTATCGGCTCCACAGACTCCCATTTTTCACTGGCCTTAATGTCTGAAAACATCTTCTCTCTACCTCTGCTTTCCGCCGAGTCCCCAGTTCTCTAATGGCGGCTCGTGAATGATGATAAATACATCTTCCCTCGGAATCGAAAGTGCCTCATGCAGCTTCTCCGTAACGCCTTCGATGACAGCACGCTTCTGCTCTTTCGTCCTTCCCGGGAACAGTGTCAGTTCGATGACCGTAAAGCACTCAGTCTTGCCGGCAGGAATCTCAAAATCCGCCCGGTCGATTTCCACAATACGCTGAAACCTGTCCCAGTCTTCGATTGAAAGCGCATCCACAAGCCCTCTGTGAATGCAATCCAACATTGATTTCTTATACTCCGGGCTCTTGCCCTTTATGATATCAACTCTGACTAACGGCATCTTTTAACCTCCCCGGCTTCTTCCGGATGCTTATTATTCCTGCTCCGGAACCGGCACCTCGACTGACTGTGCAATACTTTTGTTTTTCTTTAACAACCGCACTTCAGAATATACTCAACACTTGTCGGCAAATACGGCATCCTTATCCATCATGTGCTCCCCGTTTTCTTATAAACTTATTCTTTCCCTTCTCTATACTCCCGATCAAACGCAAAGAGGTGTCCCTCAGTCAGCAACATCCACGTCCGGCACAATCACGGTCTCGTAATCCGGATACAGGGCGCCTACTTCACCGTACAGAGTTTCCACCGCTTCTTTTCGGTCCGCGTCAAAGCTGATTACCACATCAAAGCGAATGGTTTTCTTCTCCGTATCCGCGTAAAATCCATGCATCTGCAAAGCCCAGTCGTGGGACATAACCGTTTTCTGAATTGCATTTCGCATCTGCGCCGCTTCGTCATCGGATGTGTTGTAGGAATATACGCCGATGCCGGTGAGGATGATTCCCGTTTTATGAAACACCTTTGTCTGAATCCGTCTTGTGATCCGGTCAACATCGTCAACACTCAGATTGTCGGGCAGTTCGATATGGACGGATCCGTAGTTTTTATCCGGTCCGTAATTGAACAGAGTGACATCGTATGCGCCGAGGACTGTTTCCTCCTCGCAGATGATACTCTTCAGTTCCTTCGTGGTCTCCGCATCCTCCCGCTTTCCGATGATATCGTTCAGTGTTTCAATCATTATCTCAATGCCGGCTTTGATGATAAAGCACGCTATAATCACGCCGACGTAGGCTTCCAGGGAAATCCCCCAGATTAGGAAGATTACGGCAGAGACGAGCACCGACGCGGAAAGGATTGCGTCAAACAATGCGTCGGAACCGGAGGCTGTCAGCGCTCCGGATTTGACTCGCTCGCCCTGCTTTTTCACATAAAGGCCCAACACAATCTTGACCAGAACCGCAACGGAAATGATAATGATCGACACCGCGCCGTACTTAACCTCCTCGGGGTAGATTATCTTTTTGACCGACTCGACAAATGAGGTTATGCCCGCATACAGCACAAGGGCCGCCACAATCATGGAGCTGAGGTACTCAATTCTCCCGTACCCGAGGGGATGCTTTTTGTCCGGCTGCTTTGCCCCGAGCTTTGCCCCGATTATCGTTACAACGGACGAAAGGGCATCGGAAAGGTTATTCACCGCGTCCATAATTACCGCGATGGAATTTGACAAAAAGCCGACAAATGCCTTAAATCCCACCAGGAAAAGGTTCGTTACAATTCCCACGACACTCGTCCGGACAATGGTCTTTTCTCTGTCTGCCGACATTACTGCAATGTCTTCACTTCTGTTGCTCATTTTTGTCCTCCTTCAACAATTTCCGGGCTGTCAGGCTCCTCTCTTACACCAGTTCTTTCTTTTGGTACCGCACCAGCGACAGGACAATCAGGGCGGTGAAAAGAAGCAGGCTGATGACCGGATAAACCGGTTTGAGTTCAGTGCTCGCAATCACCGAGCGGGAATCCGTCAGGGTGAAGGCGGAGAGGTATCTTAAGCCCTTCACGCTCTCTCCCATCTCCGATATAACGCCCAAAATGTACATGGCAAAAACCATGCCGATACTGATTCCCAGCATTTTCTTTGTCTTATGCGTAAAGGTGGAGATGAAAAATCCGAGCGCAAACAGCACGATGGCCGGAAAGAGCGGCGTGAGGCTTAATAAAACCAGCTGCTTGTTGTCGGGGCTCTCCGAGATGTTCAGCGCAATCACATTGAAGATTCCGAGGATTGCAACCATCGAGACAATATAAAACACGGCGACAGCAATCTTATCCGCGGCGACCTTCCGTCTGGTAATCGGCAGCGACGCGAGATATTCTATGGTCTTTTCGCTCTCCTCCTTCAGGAGAATGTTGGACCCTAACAGGCAGCTGTAGATGCCGATGATGAGATACAGGAAAGTGAAGCCCTCCGACTTCAGCCATCCGTAGGCGGTGTCCAGCCCCACGAGGTCCATGTTGAATGCCTTCAAAAGGTCCGCGGGAAATGCCTCCAGCATCTCGTTCACCTTGTTGCCCTTGCCGTCGCTGACGATGGACGGATAGACCAGATAAATCAAAAGGAGGGTCACAAGCATGGTTCCGGTCCAGATGAGAAATCCCCGCAGGTTGACTTTTAACTCACGTTTTACCATCTATCGCTCCTCCTCGTAGTAATGCATGAACATTTCCTCGAGCGTCGCCTCTTCGATGAGGATCTTCCGAATCCGGAAATGCGACAGTTTCTTGATCAATTCATCGTCCGGCACCGTGTTGGCAAAGCGCACGGTATCGTTCTCCGCCGAGAGCACCTTCACGCCGAGCTCCGCCACCAGCGCATCAATGTCATCGGCGCTGACCGTGACAAACGTTAACTGCTTGTCGCTGATCTCATCCACCGAGCCGGCCCGGATCAGCTCGCCGTTTCGGATGATTCCCACGCGGTCGCAGACCTTCGAAACCTCGCTCAGGATGTGCGTCGAGTAAAAGACGGTGTTGCCCTTCTCCTTCTCTTCCCGCAAAAGCTCGTAAAATACATTCTGCATGATCGGGTCCAGCCCGCTCGTTGGCTCATCCATGATGATCAGTTCCGGATTATGCATCAGCGCAAGAACAATCCCCACCTTTTTCAGATTGCCCAGAGAGAGATCCTCGATATTTCGTGTTTCATCAAGCTTTAAGCGCGCCACAAGTTCATTGCGTTTTTCATGGATGCCGGCGGCGCAACTGCAGTTTCGGTAGAAGCTCTCGTGATGGTCGAAGATGCCCTTTACCGTAAGATCATCGTACAGAAAAACCTCACTCGGCAGATATCCGATGCGGCTTTTCGCCTCGACATCGTCCCTTGTAAGCTCCTTCCCGCGAAACAGAACCGAGCCCGAATCCTTGTTGATCAGGTTCATGACGGACCGGATCGTCGTGGATTTGCCGGCGCCGTTGGGGCCGATAAAGCCGAAGATTTCCCCCTTGTTCAGGGAAAGAGAAAGGTTCTCAACGCCCTTCACCTTGCCATAGTACTTCGTTAGATTCCTGATTTCCAGAATCGCTTCACTCATATTCCTTCCCCTCCGATCTTTATTCCGCGCACCCTCCGCAAACAGGCATTTGTTTTCCGACCGTCTTCCGGCCGGTCATCCGACCTGTACAGGCCCTTTCTGAGCAGACCATAGACTATCAACAAGGTTTACAGTCAAGTACTTTTTGAAAAAAATACTATTTTTCTCCCTTTATTCTTCTCGCGATGCAGATTTTGATACCGGAGACACCGTCGTCACCGAAAGCATAATACAGAACACAGATGCAATTACTCTTCTTCTCCAGGTATCCGTTAATCTTCTCCATGAGGATTACCGAGTTCAAGTATCTCTCGTCCTGTAATGCCTCCCCGGCGAAGCCGGTAAACGACGATGGCGAACCTGCTGTCAAATTCCAAAGATCCTTCGGCAGAAAGGCCTCGAAAAACGGCGGTGACTCCTGATACTGTTCCAATATCCGAACAATGGCTTCTTCCTCCGGTTTCCCATCGGAGAATTCCCCTAAGTTTACTTTTTCTCCGTCGATATACAGTTCAACATAAGACTGCTCCCACGTTTCTCCATCCACCGCAGCAACCTTTACACCGGTGTCCTTGACAGTCTCCTCGGAAAGCTTCGCTGCAACCGTCCCGTGTATTTTCAAATTCAGCATGTTTTTTTCAGTAAACAGGCCTGCAGTTTTCCAACCCCGCCCATAATCGGAATCATCCCAAAACTGATATATCTCAATATCATATTCACTTTTGAAGTCTGCTCCTCGTTTAGCAAAAACCTCAATTGCTCTCCCTGCGGAAGACTTGTCGTATTCACCGGACGACATGGTTTTGGACTCCCCGTTCTTATCAAACAAACGGGCGGGAGCTGTCAGCGACTCGAAAACCAGCACGTCCTTCTCCGCCATCCGCTTCAACGTTGTTACAAAATCGTCGGCAGGATTAATCTCCGCATCGCAAAATGTGATCAGAGAATCTTTCGACGTATTCTTACTCTGTTCCTTCGACGAGCATCCCGTCAGCATCAGCGCTGCGACCAATGTAATCAGGATGCCTGCCCGCATAGTTTTTTGGGTTTTCAATGTACGATCCTCCGTTATTTTTTCACTTCCGACAATGACATCACATAAATCTGACAGGGATTGGCTTCATCCCAAAGGAGAGGGAACACCTCAAATTCCTTAAAGCCGCAGCTGATGTAAAATAGATTCGTCCTGTCATAATCCTCATACCTGCCCATCTTCACGGTTTTGACCTGCATGAACTCGTATCCCTGCGATTTGGCAGTTTCCTTCGCCTTTTCTACCAGCGCTCGTCCGATACCGCTTCGGTGACAGTCCATTAAGACTCCCATAACAGCCAGCTCAACAGTAGCCTTTCCTGTTTCTTTTAGGCAGAGGAATCCTACCGCCTCCCCATCTTCCTTTGCCGCAAAGAATGTCCAGCCGGCACTTCCGGAAATATATTCCTCTCTGCTCTCTTCTATCCCAAACCAATCGGTGAGAGCCTCCAGCACTTTCCTTGCGATGGCCTGTTTTTCATTTGCATCCGTAATCTCAACAATCATTACTCTTTATCCTTTTCGTCATTCTCCTTCAGTGTTTCATCCGGATATTCCCAGAACCCGCCGGTATGGAAGTTTTCATTCCCCAGAGGTTTCGCGGTCAGTTTGAAGATCACGCATCCGTCCGGGCACACGACTGTTTTGGAGTATTTGCCGTCGCCGCCGACCCTGGTCAGATCGCCGCCGCTTCTGACAGATTCCATCAGGGGATACAGCATCATCATTGTCTTGGAACAGATTCCGTAACCATCCTTGTTAACCGGACATCCGTAAGTGCACTTGTAGACATCACCGATTTCTTCGCCGTTGCGGCAATACCGCTCCGTATGATCTCCATGTAGGAAGCCCGTTACTTCAACCGTAAATTCATATTCTTCATCGTACCATTTTTTCATAGCCGGTCTCCTTTACCCCTAAACTGTGCGCATATAATCTTCCCTAAGCATACCGTAGATGTTATAGTCACAATAAACCGAAACCATTTTCCCTTGACGAATTGTTCCTTCTTTTGTAAGACCACATTTTTCCATTACTCTGTTTGAAGCAATATTTCTTACATCCACGCGTCCGTTCAAACGGTCCAATTCCGTGTTCTCAAATATAAATCGTATCACTTCCTTCAAAGCTTCTGTAGTAATTCCCATATTCCAGTACTCTGGATTCACTCGGTAGCCTATATCGCCCATTCTGGCATTTTGGATATCAAATATCGCAATCATGCCTACCACTTTATTGGATTCTTTCAATACAATTACCCAATCAAAATCAGGAGAAGGTTTTCTTTTTACCCAAGGGCGGGGATCAGGCGCAAACATAAGTTCTGGATTTTTCTCGTTTCTGCTTGCTTTTCTTCCCCAATATGTATAAATTTCATCTCTTCCCAACCACTCTTTTAAATCAGCCACATCGCTTTCGTTAATCTTACGAATAATCAATCTGTCTGTTTCAAGAGTCGGCTTGTTTATTTCATAATCTTTTAACATGGTTCCTCCTTCATAAATCAATCTCCCGTGTTTCTTTTCAGCATACCACATTTTCCTGCCTTCGTCCATTCAAAAAGGAGAGCTTTTGCTCTCCTTTTCTGAAATATTCCTGTGTCTGAGGTTACTCGCAGGCGATATACACATCCATGCTCTCGCCGTCTGTCTCAAAGCAGGGGATGACCCCTTCATACGCCTGCCTCAGACCGTTGGTTCTCATGAAATCACCCAGGGTATGATACGCACCCGGAATGGTGACGAAAGGATTGTCGAAGGGTCTGTCAATGTGGATCGCAGCGTACTTATGCGCAGGCTGCTCCCTGATCTCGACTCCTTGCGGTGAAATTCCTTCGGGAATGATCCACGCAGCCGTATAGCCGTGCATTTTGAACACATTTACCTGCTCCTGCGAAAGATGCGGAAAATCCCACCCGATCACTCTCGGGGCAGCGTCCCCGTTTTCCTTTGCAATCTTATAGACGCGCTCCATAGCATCGCTCTCCGGCTCGGTGCTCAGCACCGTGTGCTCCACATAGCGGAAGCCCGGCACCTCCTCGACACGAAGATCGGTGTACGCGGTACTGCGCTTGTCCATCTCATCCCGAAAGAGGTTGTCCAAAGAGCAGTTGAACACCTTGCAAAGTTCAAGCGCCTTGTCCATCTCAGGGTTCGCGGCATCGCTCTCCCACTTGGAAATCGTCTGTCGGCTCACATTCAGTTTCTCGGCAAGCGCCTCCTGCGTCATGCCGCCGCTCAGCTGGCGGAGATATTGAAGATTTGTTCCGAAGCTCATACGTTTTTCTCCTTTACTCGTACTTGTGTGCGTCGCGTCGCAAGCACAGAGTATCACACAGCAGCAGCCCTTTCCACCAACCCCCGGTGGCATTTTCCGCGGAAAATGCCACCTCAGGTTGCGCGTGTCAACTTGACTCGGCGGAGGAACACAGAAAGATGACGGTTCACATAATTCGGGTATAACTTACTATCGCATCACTCGGACAAACCTGAATTCTTTTTTCTAACCGGCACCAGTTCGATATAGCCACGATCTCCTCGTGGTTCGAGCTGTATTCTCGGATTCATGGCATCCCACTCATAGCCGATAAACTCCGGATCATATTTCTTCTCTGCATCCCAGATTTCTAAGATCGCAGATTCATATTTCTCTTCTTTAAAGGGTTCTCCTCTAAACAAAAGATATGTCGCTGCCGGGAGGTCGATTACCTCAAAGCCGTCAGGTACACTGCCGGTATAATCATTCTCCACTTCAACCCCCTGAACATATTCGTTTGTAATCGGCTTTCTCAAATGCTCCGGAAGCCAAAGGCATACAGGCTCTCCGCTGATAGACTTAATGCTGGTGAGCAGCCCCCACACATCGCATCCGACTTCTTGGCAATAGCTCCAATATTCAGTGGCCTTAACACCTCTCTTGATAATTACCTTCCTGGCCGGTTTCTCTACTGTCTGAATAAAAACATTTCTGATTTCGCTCATTTTGCTCACGTTCCTTTCTTTGTTTTCGATAAGATAAGGAGTAAACAACCAGATAGGAACCGGGCTTAAGGCATATTCTTTGGGATTACAGCCGAATTCACGTCTGAACGCGCGCTGATAACCGTCCACGCTGCCGAATCCCATTTCCATGGCAATATCCAGAACAGAAATCTTTTCATCTCTGAGTCTCAATGCTGACTTTGACAGTCTAAGGCGCCTAATGTACACTGCCGGTGTCAGTCCGAGATGTTTGATAAAAAGATTTCTGGCATACCATGGTGAAAAGTTTGAAGCTTTCGCAAGATCCGCCAGTGTGATATTCTCGGCGAAATGTGCCTTGATATATTCCTGCATTGCTCTTACAGCTTTTCTCTGTTCCTCCATCTGCTCATCTCCTTGTGAGCCTATATTACCCGATACACGATTCTTTTTTCTCGACTATTTTAGTTTAAAGTCTTCCCTTTACTATTTTCACTCTTCTCCTGAAATAAAATAGTCCATACTCTTCGGGAATTTAATTAACTAAGGACTTGCTACACAATATTCGTATTTTGTGTAACAAGGGTTTGTTATGTTAGAGCATAAAGCTTAGGCAGGAAAATTGCGATATAATTGCCCAACACAGCTAGACTAATACTCAACTTTCGCCCGCCTCCGTCTCCTGCTTTGTAACCCACTCGGCCGTCACGGTGACATCGTCCATCGGCATTGGGAAGGAGTACTCCCAGTAATCACTGTCGCTGTGAGTTTTCAGGATTTCTTTAGCCTCTCCTACACTCCCTTTTACATACACACGGATGTCAGCATCCATCAGAACTTCGGTTCGCAATATTACAGTGCTCTCGGGGCGAGCTTTTCTCGGCATTTCCGTAAAGCATCGCAGAAGGTCTTCCTCAATGTCATAGTGAATCACATACTCGTGACTGTTGAAGGGCTCTCCGATGGCCAGATATCCCACGACACTGTCCCCTCTGTGCACGACTGTGCCTGCGTTCGGGCTCTGCGAGGCAACCACGTTCTCATAGGCCCGGCCCGCGTCAGTCCAGATCATATGAAGTTCAATGTCTTTGACGCCGATCTTCTTCAGTTCTTTTTCTATCGTTTCTACTGCATCCTCATACGTCATATTTCTGACATCTGGGATAACCGTCTCTCTGGCCCGGAAAAAACCCCCGTTTCGAAAGCCCAAAAACAGCACTATCAACACTGCCGCAGTAACGCCGATCACCTTTTTCCGGTTTTGGGCCGCCTTTGTTTTCAGACTCTTCAAAACCTGCTTTACATCTGCCATCCTCCACACCTCTCATGCTCATTCTTTATCCGAGGAATTCAAATTTAAACTTTTATATGCAGGATAGTTCCTTTTGAGATACCGTATTCAGCACCATTCTCAAGGTACAGGGCAACTGCAGTGTCCGTCGCAGACTTTACTTTGGTCCTAAATATATTTAGTTCCTTAACTAATATCAAAACATCTTCACCAGAGCCTTCGACATAGACCTTGTCACCGGTTCTGACAGTTCCCTTTATCTGACCTACTACAACCAGATCTTTGGGGATATTTAGCTTGAATGTATCCTCTACCTGATATGAACCTCCAAGAGAATTCTGATCAGAATTGCAGTTATCTTTCTCTCCAAAGAGTTTTCCCAGTATGCCCATTACTCATCACCTCAATATGTATTAATTCAAATATATCCGTCATATATACCGGAACTATCCGAGCAGATCAACCTGCTTACGTGCGTCCGGTCTCTCTCCGCTTTCCGCTTTTGTCAATCCAAATCCCGCCCTTTCGGCAGTCCACTCCAACCCCTTCTTTTTTGCGATAACGTAGTCGAAATGACAATCCATATCATCTCTTAAGTAATTGTCTTCTCCATACTTGTCCGCTCCGGAATTGACCAATCGTTCCGCTTGCTCTGCTGTTTTCGGATGAATAAAACGCGCCGAATTCATTTTCCGAGGCATACGCCTAAGGCATTCCTCTGCCTCATCATACCTCTCTTCATGAATGTAGACGAGTGCTGCCTGTTTCGGATATTTTTCTTTGTTCCGGAGAAAATACTTCTCCAGACTTCCGTACTTTTCTATTACTTCTGTTTCAAAATTCCGGTACCATTCTTCGATATGTTCAAATACCCTCTCCGCCAAGAACTGCCATGATTCTTCTTTGCCATCAAAATCATATTCAATCCGTTCATTTTCTATAACGGACTTGCAGGCAATGACACTGTTGGCACGAACCTTGTCAGTCAATTTGATATTGGAAACAGGATCAACGATAGACAATGTAAGATCATCGAAATATGCATACTTAACTTCATAATAGAACACTACAGTAATCTTATCCGAGTTCTTCTTCCGCCCGAGATCGCTGTAAAAAGCATTGACGAAATACGGTGGGATCATTTTATAAAGATCATGTTGCGGCGAAGCCTTAATTCCCTTGCGCTTCGCTAATTCTTTCATACATTGGTATAATTTGTCTGCCATAGTCTCCCCCCTGTTCGGCATGTCACTGCCTTACAAATTCAAAGTTTCTTTCTCAAGTATCTTGCGAGTTAACGGATTAATTCACTTAGTTCACCTTCAGGCAGTGATCCGTTCTCATAAAGGGTCTTAAGTAAAGTATCATCCAAATTCTTGGAAAAGTATCCTTCTACAGTCTTCTTGAATTCTTCGTATGTGTTGTCAGCGTAACTTAATAGCCACTGCCCCCCGTCATTTTCCTCAATACAATTCTGATGCGGACTGCCATCAAACCAAATTATCTTCAACTCAGTATTCTTTTCAATTGTATGCATTTAAAGCCGGATTGTAATACGCATCATTTTCCTCTGCAACAGATCGCGGAATTGTAACCTGCGTATATTCATACTCACGACTGATCAAACTGATGCCACTCCCGGATGATATCGGACCGTTTATGCTTTCTTTAATAAGATTGCCGTTTTCGTCGTAAATGTATTCAACTGTCCTGGAATTCTGTTTCTCAAACACAAGCCTTCCGGCATTATCGTAAATCCGCTCAAGCAGAACACTTTCTATGCCATCTGCTTCTATTCGTTTTTTCAGAACAAGCTCTCCTTCCGGATTATAAATCTGAATGAAAGTACTTACATAGGTATCCCCGCTATAAAACTTCTGCTCCGATGTAATCCCCTTCTCAGTTTCATAATACTCTGTAGTCTGATGCTTTTTCAGATTTGAATCACTGTCATACCATTCTGCGTATGTTTCGCGGCCATTCAAATCCAGTTTTCTGAAATATTCCTCGCCTTCAATATATCTCGTCTCCTCCCTTGTTCCGTCCGAGTGATACACAATTTCCATCCTTATCCCAAACGCCCCCTCTTCCCCTGCATTCTTAGCGGAATAGATTCTCGTTACTCTTCCCTCGGAATCGAGCTCAGCGTATTGTACAACTACCCAGGTATTCTGCTTCGGGTCCATATATTCTTCTTTAATAACATAACCATTCAAGTCATATTGAAACACACTTCCCGATGAAACGGAACCACCTTCGCCGTAATAAAGATTTTGGATAACGTGACCATCCTCGTTCCACACTATCTCGTGAAACGGAACATACTCTCCAGCTGATGTTTTGCGATATTCTGTCTGCTTAGTTTTCCGTCCGTTACTTCGATAAAACGTCTCCCCTTTGCGCACTTCACCGGCATAAACTTCATAATCAGATTGGATTTCTATTACTATATGGTTTCTCTCATCATACTGGAAAAGATACCCTTTATCCTGTCCATCATAACCACAAGCGACACAGCGTCCATTCCCATCATAACTGTACTGACAAGAGAGTTTTTTCTTGCCATTCGAATATGTTTGGTATTGTTTTTCCAATAGCCACACTTGAACCATATCCGGGACAGGTGTCGCACTTGTCTCCACCTGTGTTTCTGTCGGTTGTAAGTCTGAACTTTCACCTTGCTTCGACTTACCGGAAAATATCATCACAACAAGGGTAATCCAGGCAACAAGTGCCACACCGCACATGATTAGAATAATTCTTATTTTTCTTTGGTTCACTTAATAATTCCTCATCGTTCATTATATTCAAAGATAACCGCCCTACATACTTTAATACTTTTCCGGTGATACTAACGTACCAGCCACCTGACAAACTCCTGATGCAATTCCTTCAGCGTTCGTCCGAAAACTGCCTTAGCGCTCTCACTGTACTCCTTGCAGCAGTAGAATTCCTTGTATTTGTCTATACCGTATGGTCTTCCCTTATCCCGACGGCTATTTGTGTAATTGTACCACACAAAAAGTCCTCTTGTCACTAAAAAACGAAGACGGTGCCAATGTAATCATTTGCAGCCATCCCCGCTTGTTCGAAATCATATAGTCATACTTGCCTGCTCAATGTCCTGTCCGGCCTGCCCCGAAAAACAAATCATCCTGTTACAGTATCCGGTATCCCTTGATGTATCTGTGATTGCCTATATCA
>JAEEGJ010002057.1_pt1 | contig 156231 bp, 133 predicted proteins | sample 8958761 | NCBI WGS metagenome assembly JAEEGJ01 (sample SAMN16246546, study PRJNA631951) | gut metagenome | biome: gut microbiome; feature: rumen; material: RS-attached | host: Bos | place: Iran: Karaj | collected 2018-10
GGCCACAAAACCATAGCGCTTATCATCAAAATGAATATTGGATGCCTTAGCAAAAGCATCCAATACCATAAAGCCTGTATTGTGGCGGGTGTTCTCGTACTCGTCGCCGATATTTCCCAAGCCTACAATCAAGTACTTATCCATTCGCTAACGAATTAGATAATTACTCAGCTGCAGCTGCAGCAGCAGAACGAGAAGCACGTGTAGCCTTAACTGAGCATACTACAACCTGGGCAGGAGTAGCGATCTGCAGACCATCGAAGTTCAGCTCAGCTACCTTGATAGCCTTACCGAGCTTGAGCTCTGTAACGTCTACATTCAGAACCTCAGGAATCTGCTTGTAAGGAGCTGTAACGTTCAGTGTACGAACAGCCTGGCTCAGACGACCACCATCACGAACACCCTGAGCGTGACCAACGAGCTTAACAGGGATACCAATTGTGATTGGCTTCTCATCGTTTACCTCATAGAAGTCAACGTGCAGCAGAGCATCTGTTGTTGGGTGGAACTGAAGCTCCTTCATTACAGCCTTGTGAGCCTCACCATCGATAGTGATGTTTACAACGTAAACGTCGGGTGAATAAACTACGCGACGGAGCTGAGATGCTGGGATTGCAAATGCAAGAGCCTCAGGTGCACCGTTCTCACCCTTCTTCTCACCATAAAGGTTACAAGGTACAAGACCTTCCTTACGCATTTCCTTGCTGGCCTTCTTGCCAGTTGTGGCACGCTTCTGGCCACTTACGCTAATTTCTTTCATAAATGTGTTACTCTAAATTAAGTTGTTAATAATACGTTTTGCTTAATTCGCCATCACACGAATCCGGACATACCTATCCGAAAAAGCGGTGCAAAGGTACTACTTTTTTTGTTACCAACCAAGGATTTTGGCTAAAAAACCACAAATTTCTGTATTTTTCTTGCAGAGTTCGGCGTTTTTTAGTAATTTTGCACCCGAAAATGCGCTCAGAGGTAGCGTTTTTATAATATATATATAATAAGGTAAATACAAAAAACATCAAGTGAGATGATTAACAGAGAAATTATTAGAATCAAGATTGTTCAGTTAACCTATGCTTACTATCAAAACGGTAACAAGAACATCGACACGGCTGAAAAGGAGTTATTTTTCAGTCTCTCGAAAGCTTATGACCTCTACAACTACATGCTGGCACTGATTGTGGCAGTAAACAAGGAAGCTGCGCGCCGCAACGAGGTGCTTGTGCAGCGTGCTAAGCGCGAGGGTACACCAGAGCCTTCACAGCGATTCGTGTTCAACCGTTTTGCCATCCAGTTGGCCGAAAATAAGCAGCTAAACGACTTTATGAGTACCCAGAAGAGCGGCTGGGACGAGAATGCTGCATTTGTATCATCGCTGCTCGAGAAGATTGAGCAGAGCGAGATCTACCAGGAGTATATGAATAATCCAGAGGACAACTACGACGTGGATCGTGAACTCTGGCGCAAGATATACCGTACACTCATCCAGGACAACGATGAACTGGATACTATCCTTGAGGATATGAGTCTGTACTGGAATGACGACAAGACTATCGTCGACACATTCGTGCTGAAGACTATCAAGCGTTTCGACGAGGCTAACGGACCAAAGCAGGAGTTGCTGCCCGAGTGGGATAGCGAAGAAGAGCAGGAGTATGCTCGCAAGCTGTTCCGTGCTGCCATCCTGAATGCCGACGAATATCAGCGCTACATGAGCGAGGCTTCGCGCAACTGGGATTTCTCTCGACTGGCCTACATGGACATCATCCTGATGCAGATTGCCATCGCCGAGATGATGACACTGCCAAATATCCCCGTAAGCGTATCGATCAACGAGTATGTAGAGATAGCCAAGTTCTACTCTACTCCAAAGAGTGCCGGCTACATCAACGGTATGCTCGACAGCATCGCACGCAGCTTGGTTGACAGCGGCCGCATGGCTAAGTTCATCGAGCCTAAGAAGGAGAAAGAACATAAGGAATATAAACCCAAAAAACAAATAACAAAGAAACATGACTAATATCGTATTGGCTGCTCAGGCAGCACAGAATGGAGGCGGAATGAGCATGATTATCATGATGGTTGCCATCTTCGCCATTATGTGGTTTTTCATGATCCGTCCTCAGCAGAAGAAGCAGAAGGAGATTCAGAAGTTCCAGAACGAGCTGACCGAGGGTACCGAGGTAGTTACCGGTGGTGGCATCCACGGCACAGTAAAGAGCGTAGACCTGGCTAAGAATACCGTCGACGTTAAGATTGCTCGCGACGTAGTTGTGACTGTCGAGAAGTCGTCTGTATTCAAGGACATGGCTAGCACTCCACAGAGCAAGTAATATATAATACCAACGATAATGAACGGAATACTGCAGTTCCTGAAGAAGTTCCTTTTTAGCCGAGCTAACAAGGAGTTTGTGGTATTCATGTTCTTCTTGGCACTTTCGGGCATATTCTGGCTGCAAACCACCCTGAACGAGGTTTACGAGCGCGAGTTTGCCATACCGGTTTCGGTCACTGGCATACCCAAGAACGCCGTGCTGACCAGCGACGAGACCGACACCGTGCGCATGACGATACGCGACAAGGGTATCACACTGCTCACGTATATGTATGGCGACATACTGAAGAAGGTGAACGTAAGCTTTAAGACCTATGCTAAGGGCAACGGCACTGGCGTGATATCGGCTGCCGAACTGCAGAAGATGGTTTACCAGCAGTTGGCAAGCGGTTCGCGCATCACCAGCGTAAAGCCCGAGAAGCTGGAGTTCTATTACAACTACGGTGCTAAAAAGGTGGTTCCGGTGCGCTGGAGCGGCAGAGTGATACCCGAGGAGATGTTCTTCATCTCGCGTGTGGCTTATCAGCCCGACAGCATAACCATCTATGCCTCGCACGAAAAGCTGGACAGCATCAACGTGCTGTATACCGAGCAGCTGAACTACGCCAACTTCCGCGACACGCTTAGAGCAAAATGCGAGCTGGCTAAGATCAGAGGTGTGAAGATGATACCCGACCACGTGCAAGTGACGTTCTTTACCGACGTGCTGACCGAGGAGGCTATCGAGGACGTGCCCATCAAGGCTATCAATATGCCAGTGGGCAAGTCGCTACGCACGTTCCCGGCTAAGGTAACCGTAAGTTTCGTAGCAGGCGCCAGCTTGTATCGCAATCTCAGCGCCAACGACTTTACCGTGGTGGCCGATTACAACGAGATAATCAATCACCCCGCCGAGAAGTGCCATATCTATCTTAAGAATGTACCACGCGGCATATCCAGAGCACGTCTGAGTGTGAGCATGGTCGATTATTTGATTGAATCAGATTCAGAATGAAAATAGGAATAACAGGCGGTATCGGCAGCGGCAAGAGCTATGTCTGCAATCTGTTGCGTGAGCAGGGAATCGAAGTGTTCGACTGCGACAGCGCGGCTAAGCAGCTGATGCGTACCTCTGCTGATATCCGAGAAAAGATGACCGACCTGATTGGCCCTGGCACGTATGATGCCGAGGGCAACCTTAATAAGGCCATGGTGTCGCACTTTCTGCTGTCGTCGCAGCGCAATGTCAAGGCGGTCAACGAGATAGTTCATCCTGCTGTATTCGAAGCGTTTCGCAACAGCGGACTGGACTACATGGAGAGTGCCATTATATTCGAGAGTGGCGCTTATAAACTGGTTGACAAGGTGGTATGCGTGATAGCTCCTAAGGAGACTCGCATCAACCGAGTGATGGAGCGCGATCATATCACTCGCGAGCAAGTGCAGCAGTGGATGAACCGACAGCTCAACCAGAAAGAGATGATACGCAAGAGTGATTATGTGATAATCAACGACGGCGAACTTGATTTAGACAAACAAATTAGTAAAATAGTAAAACAATGCAACAAACAATTTTAGCAATCGCCGGTAAGCCAGGACTGTACAAGCTGGTTACCCGCGGCAACAACAATCTGATAGTAGAGGCACTCGACGGTACTCACAAGCGTATGCCTGCATTCGCTACCGACCGCATCACATCGCTTGGCGACATCGCCATGTTTACCGAGACTGATGACGTGCCCCTGACTGATGTACTGGACAACCTGAAGAAGCTGGAGGACGGCAAGCGCGCCAGCATCAACGAGAAGAAGGCCTCATCAGCCGAGCTGCGTGAGTACTTCTCGAAGGTTCTGCCTGAGTGGGATCAGGACCGCGTAAAGGATAGCCACATCAAGAAGCTCATCACCTGGTACAACATCCTGATCGAGGCCGGAATCACCGACTTCAAAGATGAGGAGCCAGCCGAGAGCGCTGAATAAGAAAAAAGCCGGATTTCATTAAGTCCGGCTATTTTTTATCCCTTTGCTTCTAACGTCTGTTTTATTTTCTGTTCGCGATGTTCTACGCGGACTTCTATTCCAAATTTCTCGTGGATATGCTCGGCCAGATGCTGAGCTGAATATACCGATCGGTGCTGACCACCAGTACAACCGAACGAGAACATCAGACTGGTAAAACCACGCTGGATGTAACGTCGCACATGATTGTCGGCCAGCTTATACACCGAGTCGAGGAATGTCAATATCTCGCCATCATCCTCTAGAAAACGTATCACGGGCTCATCCAGACCTGTCAGTTTTTTATATGGCTCATATCGGCCGGGGTTGTGCGTCGAGCGACAGTCGAATACATAACCACCACCATTGCCGCTCTCGTCCTCGGGTATGCCGTTGCGATACGAGAAACTATACACCTTTACTACCAGCGGTCCCTGCGCATCATACTTAGAGAATGTAGCAGGTCCGTCCTGCGGATGAGCCTTGTATGGGTTCAGTTCGGTAGTCTTGTATCCGTCGGCACGGCTAGCCACCGTCTCTATCTGCTGATATTGTGGCAGCTCTGTCAGCTGGCGCAGTATCTCCATCAGATACGGATAGTGCCACTGTGTGCTGCTAGCCAGCAGTTCGCGCAGATTCTGTATGGCGGGCGGTATGCTCTCGATGAAGTGCTTTTTCTGTTCGAAATATCCACGGAATCCGTAAGCGCCAAGCACTTGTAGCGTGCGGAACAGCACGAACAGCGACAGTCTATTTACGAAGTGGCGCACTGGTGGCACCTCAATATAATTCTTCAGCGAGTTGTAATACTCGTACACCAGTTCGCGACGCAGCTTGTGCGGATACTTAGCCGACGCCTGCCATAGGAACGATGCCACGTCGTAGTAGTAAGGCCCCTTTCGGCCACCCTGATAGTCGATAAACCATGGGTTGCCATCGTGGTCGAGCATCACGTTGCGAGCTTGGAAGTCGCGATACAGGAATGTGTCGCCCGGCTCCGATGTCAGGTCCTTCGCCATCAGTCTGAAGTCGGCTTCCAACTTCAGTTCGTGGAAGTCTATCTCGGTAGCTTTCAGGAAGCAGTACTTAAAGTAGTTCAGGTCGAACAGCACACTATCCACATCAAACTCAGCCTGTGGATAACAATTGCTGAAGTCCAGCCCTACCGCACCACGCATCTGCATGTTGGGCAGTTCGCGTATAGTGCGCTTCAGCAGTTCCTGCTCTTTCAGCGTGTATCGTCCACCCGCTTCGCGTCCACCACGGATAGCGTCAAACAGCGACATGCTACCCAGATCAGTCTGCAGATAGCGCAACTGGTCGTCGCTCGCCGCCAATATCTTTGGCACCGGCAACTGGCGCTTGCTGAAGTGGTTGGTAAGATAGATAAACGCATGATCCTCATCGCGACTAGTGCCTATCACTCCCACCACCGATTGTCCTTCGCGGTCAGTCAGTCGGTAGTAAGTACGGTTGCTACCTCCCCCCGGAATCTGAGCCACATTAGCCGGCTCATCCCCTTTCCATTCCTTATATAATTCTAAGAGTTTCTGCATAATCCTAATATATTTGGCTACAAAGGTACGAATAAGTGAGCAAAAATCCAAATTATTGAATCAAAAATAAACAAACTGGTTTTCAAAAGAAAAGTACCTAGAGAAAAAAATGATCTCTAGGTACTTTGCAAATCTCACAAAATTATATACAATTTCAGCATCATCTCGATATGGTATTATACTTCCCAGCCGATGGCTGATGCACCTAGCACGGCTGCGCTGGCGCCATCGAGACCGCTTACCAGGAACTTGGCCTTGTTCTTGAAAATCTTAAGAACGTGGTCGTTGTATGCCTTCTCGATAGGCTTCATAATCAGATCGCCGGCCTTAACCATACCGCCGAAGAAGATGAATGCCTCGGGTGAAGAGAATGCAGCAAAGTCAGCGCAAGCCTCACCAAGCATATTGCCGGTGAACTCGTAGATCTCCTTGGCCAGTTCGTCGCCCTTGCCTGCTGCGATTGACACGTCGAGCGATGTGATATCCTCTGGATTCATATCGCGCAACAGTGATGGACGGTCGGTCTTAGCAAGCAGCTCACGCGCTGTGCGAGCTACACCGGTGGCCGAGCAGTAAGCCTCGAGACAGCCTGTGCGACCGCATCCGCAAGAGCGGCCTTCCTCGCCACGAACCATAGTTACGTGGCCCAGCTCGCCAGCAAAACCATCGTGTCCGTACAGCAGCTGACCGTTGACTACGATACCTGAACCAACACCGGTACCAAGTGTGATAACGATGAAGTTCTTCATACCGCGAGCCACCCCGTAAACCATCTCGCCGATAGCTGCGGCATTAGCGTCGTTGGTAAGTGCTACGGGGATATTGTTGAGTCGCTCGCTGAACAGCTTAGCCAGGGGTACGATACCATTGTGAGCCCAAGGCAGGTTAGGAGCAAACTCGATAGTGCCGTTATAGTAATTGCCGTTAGGAGCACCGATACCCATTGCCTTAATCTTATCGATACCGCCCACCTGCTCGATGATTACGTTAAGCACCTCTACACAGGCGTCGACATAAGCCTCGGCTGTATCGTAGCCACCAGTCTTGATAGCTGTAGTAGCCTTGATATCGCCACGGGCATCGACAATACCGAATACAGAGTTGGTTCCTCCCAAGTCTAAGCCAATAACGTATGGCTTAAGAGCTGAATTTTGTTCGTTCATAATTATAATAAGTTTATTAGTCGTTTAAAGAAAAATTCTATTTTCAAGCCACAAAATTAATAAAAAAACGGCATATCAATTGACTTTTTACGGAAATTAACCTTTATTTTACAAAAGAATGACGAAAATCAAACGATTGAGGAAAATTTTTCGTAACTTTGCACCCGTTATGCCAATTCATATACCAATAAATATATTAGACTTCATCTTCAAGGGGATGTTGATCGGTGTGATAGCAAGCGCACCGATGGGGCCTGTAGGTATCCTGTGCGTACAGCGCACACTGAACAAGGGCCGATGGTTCGGCTTTGCTACAGGACTGGGCGCGGCTGCCAGCGATATCATCTATGCGGCATTCGCCGGATACGGAATGTCGTTTGTGATGGACTTTATCACCAACGACCAGAACCGGTTCTATCTGCAGATGGCAGGTAGTATCATGCTGCTATGTTTCGGCTGGTACACATACCACACCGACCCTACTAAGAAGATGCACCAGAGCGGCAAGCAGCAAGGCACATTCTGGTACAACACGTGGACAGCGTTTCTCGTTACGTTCTCTAATCCACTCATCATATTCCTGTTCTTGGCCATGTATGCCCAGTTTGCATTTGTGCTGCCCAACCATCCGTTTGAAATGATTGTGGGTTTTGCCAGCATCGTGGGCGGAGCACTACTGTGGTGGTGGGGACTGACATGGCTGGTAGACCAGATACGTACTAAATTCGACACTTACGGCATCAAGTTGATTAATAAAATAATAGGCGTGGCTGTGATTATAGGCAGTATCGTGATGCTGCTCGGACTTACCACCAATCTGGTAAGACTGTTCTAGGTCACACATAAGTATATAATAATGTATATAGCAAACGAGTTAAGAAAGAAGAACATTGCCGAATATCTGCTGTATATGTGGCAGATGGAGGACACTGTGCGAGCATTCGACTGCTCGCTACAACGCATTAAGCGCGAGTATATCGAGCGATTCGACTATACCGACGAACAGAAAGAAGAAGAGACCGACTGGTTTGGCAATCTGATACGCATGATGAATCAGGAAGGATGCCGCGAGCAGGGACATCTGCAGATAAACAAGGTGACGATGCAGATGCTGACCGAACTGCACCAGCAGCTGTTGCAGAGCCCTAAGTTCCCATTCTACAATACGGCTTACTACAAGGTACTGCCATTTATAGTAGAACTGCGCAACCGCGGTGCCAACAAGGAAGAGAACGAGATTGAGACCTGTTTCAACTCGCTATACGGTGTGATGCTGCTGCGACTGCAGAAAAAGGACATTTCGCCCGACACCGCTCACGCTGTAAAAGAGATAACTACTTTCATCGGCATGCTGTCAGACTATTACAAGAAGGATAAGGAAGAAGGACTTAAGTTCGAGTAATATGAGAATACTTATTACAGGATGTAACGGACAGCTAGGAAACGAGATGCAGCTGCTGGAGAAGGAAAACCAGCAGCACACTTATTTTAATACAGATGTGCAGGAGCTGGACATCACCGACGAGCAGGCTATCGAGCGATTTGTAAGCGAGAACGAGATCGACGGAATAGTAAACTGCGCCGCATACACAGCAGTAGACAAGGCCGAAGAGAATCAGGACCTGTGCTGTAAACTTAACGCTAATGCACCCGAATATCTGGCCAAGGCCATCGACAAGCGTGGCGGATGGATGATACAGATATCGACCGATTACGTATTCGACGGGACCAACAATCGTCCTTATGTAGAGATTGACCCGGTTTGCCCCAACAGTACCTACGGTCGCACCAAGCTGGCCGGCGAAGAGGCTGTGACGGCCTGTTGCAAGCAGAGCATGATTATCCGCACAGCGTGGCTTTACTCTACATTCGGCAACAACTTTGTAAAGACGATGATACGATTGGGTAACGAGAAGCCTGAGCTGGGCGTGATATTCGACCAGATAGGCACACCTACGTATGCTCGCGATCTGGCTGTAGCTATATTTGCAGCTATCAATAAGGGTATAGTGCCCGGCACATACCACTTCTCGAATGAGGGTGTCATCTCGTGGTATGACTTTACCAAAGCCATCCACCGCATAGCAGGCATCAACACATGCCACGTACGCCCACTGCACACTGCCGAGTATCCCACTCCAGCTGCACGCCCCCACTACAGCGTGCTAGATAAGACAAAGATAAAGCAGACCTATGGTATCGAGATACCATATTGGGAGGAGTCATTAAAAGAATGTATTGAAAAATTATAATAGAAGGCAAAAAGATGAATCAGGAGATAGAAAGAAGACGTACTTTTGCGATTATTTCGCACCCGGATGCGGGTAAGACTACACTGACAGAAAAGTTCTTGCTGTTTGGTGGACAGATACAGGTGGCTGGTGCCGTAAAGAGCAACAAGATTAAGAAGACAGCCACATCAGACTGGATGGATATCGAGAAACAGCGTGGTATCTCGGTGTCGACATCGGTGATGGAGTTTGACTATACACCCGACGGCAAGGATATAGAATACAAGGTGAACATTCTGGACACCCCAGGTCACCAAGACTTTGCAGAGGACACGTTCCGCACACTTACCGCCGTTGACTCGGCTATCATCGTGGTAGACGGTGCGAAAGGTGTAGAGACTCAGACACGTAAGCTGATGACTGTGTGCCGCATGCGCAAGACGCCGGTAATCATATTCATCAACAAGATGGACCGCGAAGGCCGCGATCCGTTTGATCTGCTTGACGAGCTTGAGCAGGAGTTGGAAATCAAAGTCCGCCCACTCTCATGGCCTATCAATCAAGGAGCAAAGTTCAAAGGCGTATACAATATCTACGAGCAGAAGCTGGACCTGTTTACACCTGACAAGCAGCGTGTGACGGATAAGGTAGAAGTTGACATCGACAGCGAAGAGCTTGACAAGCGCGTGGGCGAGGAAAACGCCGCCAAGCTGCGCGAAGACTTGGAACTGGTAGACGGTGTATATCCAGAGTTCGACGTAGAAACATATCGCGAGGCCGAAGTAGCACCTGTGTTCTTCGGTTCGGCACTGAACAATTTCGGTGTACAGGAGTTGCTTAACTGCTTTGTAGAGATAGCACCATCGCCACGTCCAACCAAGGCAGAAGAACGCGATGTACAGCCAGAGGAGCAGAAGTTCACCGGTTTTATCTTTAAGATAACTGCCAACATCGACCCCAACCATCGTTCGTGTATCGCATTCTGTAAGGTTTGCTCTGGTAAGTTCCAGCGCAACCAGCCATATCTGCACGTTCGCCAAGGCAAGACCATGCGATTCTCATCGCCAACGCAGTTTATGGCTCAACGCAAGAGCACCATCGACGAGGCTTGGCCAGGCGATATCGTAGGACTGCCCGATACTGGTGGTATGTTTAAGATAGGCGATACGCTGACCGAAGGCGAGAAGCTGCATTTCCGTGGACTACCATCGTTCAGCCCTGAGCTGTTCAAGTATATCGAGAACGACGACCCAATGAAGGCTAAGCAGCTGCAGAAGGGTATCGACCAGCTGATGGACGAAGGTGTGGCACAGCTGTTTGTAAACCAATTCAACAACCGCAAGATTATCGGTACGGTTGGTCAGCTGCAGTTTGAGGTTATCCAGTACCGACTGGAGAACGAGTACAATGCTAAATGTCGTTGGGAGCCAGTACACCTGTACAAGGCATGCTGGATAGAGAGCGACGATCCACAAGAGCTGGAAAACTTTAAGAAGCGTAAGTACCAATATATGGCAAAGGACAAGGACGGCCGCGATGTATTCTTGGCCGACAGCGGCTACGTGCTGAGCATGGCGCAGCAAGACTTCGAAAACATTAAGTTCCACTTTACATCAGAGTTCTAATGAAACAGGAAGACGATATAAGGAATGCCGTAGAGTGCATGCGCAAAGGCGGCGTGATACTCTACCCTACTGATACGGTTTGGGGCATCGGTTGCGACGCTACTAACGCCGAGGCAGTAAAGCGTGTATACGAGATAAAGCAGCGCGACGATTCTAAGGCACTTATCTGCTTGGTGGATAGCGATGCACGCATGCAGCGCTACTTCCGCAATGTGCCCGACGTGGCTTGGCAGTTGATAGACAGTCTGAAAGAGGCTGAAGATGCAAAGCCAACAACACTGATACTTGACGGCGCAATCAATCTGGCACCAAACTTGATAGCCGAAGATGGCAGCCTGGGTGTTCGCATCACCAAAGAGCCATTCTCTAAAGAACTGTGCTACCGATTCCAGAAGGCCATCGTTTCTACATCGGCTAACATCAGCGGAGAGCCTGCCGCACAGAACTACTGCGACATCGATCAGCGCATTATCGACGCTGTAGACTACGTATGCTGGAGTCGCCGACAGGAGCACAAACCGCACACTCCGTCAAGCATAATCAAACTGAAAGAAAACGGCGAAGTAACAGTTATAAGGAAGTAAGTGGAAACAACAGTAAAAGATAGAAGACCAGAGTGGCTGAAACGCCTGCACGACTGGCGTGTGGAGCATGTAAGCGAGAGGATGTTTATGATCGTCCTCGCACTGTTGGTGGGTTTCTTTGCTGCTGTGGCCGCATTTGTGCTGCACTGGATAATCAACCAGATAGTGCTGCTGCTCACCAGTTCGTTTGAGCAGAGTCATGCCAACTGGCTATATTTGGTTTATCCCGTAGTAGGTATCTACTTCACATCACTGTTTGTGCGCTATGTGGTAAAAGATAACATATCGCATGGTATCACACGTATACTCTACGCCATATCTACCAACAAGTCGCGACTGAAATCGCACAACTGCTGGTCGAGCGTGATAGCCTCAGCCATCACCATCGGATTTGGTGGATCGGTAGGAGCCGAGGCGCCTATCGTGCTTACCGGTTCGGCCATCGGATCTAATTTGGGACAACTGTTTCATCTAGACCGCAAGATGCTGATGACGCTTGTAGGATGCGGTGCTGCCGGAGCTATAGCAGGTATCTTTAAGGCGCCAATAGCCGGACTGGTGTTTACGCTTGAGGTGCTGATGATAGATATGACCATGTCGGCACTGCTGCCCATACTGGTATCGTGCGTGACGGCAACCGTGTTTACCTACATCTTCAGCGGCGATGCTGCCCTGTTTACATTCCATCTGGACAGCGAGTGGAGCGTAGAGCGCATACCGGCTTGTCTAGGTTTAGGCGTGGCATGCGGTATGGTATCGCTGTACTTTATCCGTATGATGGGTGTTTGCGAGGACGTGTTTGCCAAGTTTAAAGACAAACCATACGTAAAACTAGCCATCGGCGGAACCACACTTAGCTTGCTTATCTTCCTGTTTCCATCGCTCTATGGCGAAGGTTACAGCAGCATAAATCTGCTACTGAACGGACAGAATGCCGACGACTGGAACCGAATACTTAACAACTCGATGTTCTCCGGACAGGGTTCGCTATTGCTGGTTTACATCGCACTGGTGCTGTTTACCAAGGTAGTAGCAACATCGGCCACCAACGGTGGTGGCGGTTGCGGTGGAACGTTTGCACCTTCGCTGTTTATCGGATGCTTTACAGGATTCCTGTTCTCACGACTCTGGAACATCAACGAGATAGGCGTATACGTGCCCGAGAAGAACTTTGCGCTACTAGGTATGGCAGGTGTGATGTCGGGCGTGATGCATGCTCCACTTACCGGTATATTCCTGATAGCAGAGCTTACCGGTGGATACTCGATGTTTATGCCACTGATGATAGTCAGTGTGTGCGCATATATCACCATAAGCATATTCGAGCCACACAGCATATACGGTTCGCGACTGGCCAAGCAGGGCAAACTGCTTACCCACCACACCGACCACGCTGTGCTGACACTGATGAATCTCGACTCTGTAATCGAACGCGACTACCTGGGTGTAGATCCTGATATGGAACTGAACCAGATAGTAAACAAGATAAGCCGCAGCCACTCTACGGTACTGCCAGTGCTGGATGCCGGTGGAAAACTGCTTGGCGAGATAGACATCATGAAGATAAGAAACGTGGTGTTCCGCATAGAATTGTATCACCACTTCAAAGCATCGCAGCTGATGACAGACCCGAAAGCGATACTTAATGACGGTATGCAGATGCGACAAGTGATGCGTGCATTCGACCGCACAGGCGCCAACTGGCTGCCAGTGCTCGACACCGAAAACCGTCTGAAAGGCTATATCTCCCGCCAGCGCATATACACCATGTATCGCAAAATGGTGGCAGATATGAGTGAGGATTAAAAAGAATTGAAGGATTGAAGACAATGGAGAAGAAGGATTTAAGGATTGTATTTATGGGAACGCCTGAGTTTGCGGTGGATACACTGAAAGCTCTGGTGGAGAACGATTATAACGTAGTGGCTGTAGTTACTCAGCCCGACAAACCTGTTGGCCGACACCAAACAGAGATGCAGCCATCAGAGGTAAAGAAGTACGCTCTGGAGCATAATCTGCCTGTGCTGCAACCAGTAAAGATGAAGGATCCCGAGTTTGTTGAGCATTTGCGCTCGTATAATGCAAACTTGCAAGTAGTTGTAGCATTCCGCATGCTGCCTGAGGTGGTTTGGGATATGCCTGAGTACGGTACATTTAATGTACATGCAGCACTGCTGCCACAGTATCGCGGTGCAGCACCCATCAACTGGGCTGTAATCAACGGTGAGACACAGACTGGCGTAACCACATTCTTCCTCGACCACGACATCGACACAGGCCGCATCATTATGCAGAAGCCATTCGCAATTCCCGATGATGCCGATGTTGAATACGTCTACGACGGATTGATGCATCTGGGTGCCGAAATCTGTTTGGAAACACTCGATCGAATCATCGCTGCTGACGGACATCCCGAAAGTATTCCTCAGGAAGAGATGATATCAGTAGGCGGCGAACTATATGCTGCTCCTAAGATATTCAAGGAGACCTGCGAGATAAACTGGGACCAGCCAGCCAAGAAAGTGTACGATTTCATTCGCGGTCTGTCGCCCTACCCCGGTGCATGGTGCACACTGGTATCGCCCGAAGGAAAAGAAACGGTGCTGAAGATATACAAGACCAGCAAAACCGACCACACCAACGGCGAGACACGCCACACCGCTATCATCGACCGCAAACCATGCATTAAGGCTGCCGACGCACTGCTTATGATTGAAGAGCTGCAGTTGGCCGGAAAAAAACGCATGAGCGGACGCGACTTTCTTAACGGAATTAAAAATTTTGAGAACTATATAATAAAATAGGTATAATCAGCGTTACTATAGTAGGATAAATTCAAAAACAGATTGCCTATGAAGTATTTTACTCAAGAAGAAGACATTATGTTTAGCGAGAAGACATTCAAGCCAAGGAAACAGACGCTTGATTTCATCCGACTAGTAGCGCACTCATACAATAATCAGTTATGGCATTAGTATCACCATCATTACTCGCCGCCGACTTCTTGCATCTCGATCGCGACATCAACATGATTAATAACAGTGAGGCCGACTGGCTTCATCTGGATGTAATGGACGGTTCTTTCGTCCCTAACATTTCATTCGGTTTCCCCGTTCTCGAGGCAGTATCTAAGGCTTGCACCAAGCCACTTGATGTGCACTACATGATAGAGCACCCCGAGCGATACATCGCACAGACTGCAAAGCTTGGCGCTATGATGATGAATGTGCACTACGAAGCGTGTGTTCATCTGCATCGTACCATCCAGGAGATTCACCAGGCAGGTATGAAGGCAGGCGTAACACTTAATCCATCAACACCAGTAAGCGTGCTCGAGGATATCATCGGCGATGTAGAAATGGTACTGCTGATGAGTGTTAATCCTGGTTTCGGCGGACAGAAGTTTATCGAGAACACTATCGACAAAGTAAAGCGTCTGCGCAAGATGATTGACGAGAAAGGCTGCAAGACACTTATTGAGGTTGACGGTGGAGTACAAGGCGAGACAGCACCACGACTGGTAGCAGCTGGTGTCGACGTACTGGTAAGCGGCAGTTACGTGTTCGGAGCAAAGGATCCCGAAGCAGTAATCCGCGGTCTCAGATCACTCTAAGCTAAGATTAATTTCATATTCGCGCGAAAGACGGCGCATGTTGATAAGGGCGTAACGCATACGTCCCAGTGATGTATTTACGCTTACGTTAGTCTCCTCGGCAATCTCTTTGAACGACAGATTCTGGAAGTATCGCATAAAAACCACGTTGCGCTGATGCTCTGGCAGCAGATCCATCAGGAATACCAAGTCCTTCATCGTCTGATCGTTGGCAAGCTCGATTTCACGGTTACCACCAACCAAATCAGCCGACTTTATATTGCTTAGATCATTCTCTTTTGGAGCGTCGACCACCTTATCGTTTTTCTGCGAACGATAGTAATCCATTACAACATTATGTGTGATGCGGGTAAGCCAGCACGAGAACTTGCCAGTATCAGCATACTGTCCACGCTGCAATTTGGTTATAACTTTCAGGAAAGTCTCCTGAAAAAGATCGTTAGCCAAATCCTCATTCTTCACAATACACATGATGTATGTGAATACCTTGTTCTGATTCCGCGAAAGTAATTCGTCGAATGCTTTGTTATTGCCATCAATGTAAGCAAGTGCCAACTGTTCGTCGGACATACTCTTGATTGTACTCATCTTCTCAAATATTTAAAATTGAGTAGAGGTTGTTTCGATAGGCAATATTCGTTTTAAATTGTTAATAATCTAGGGCAAAAGTAGATAATTTTATCCAAATCACCAAAAAAAACGCCAAAAAATTCAAATTCTACCGATTTTTTATTACTTTTGCACGTAAATAATAACCTAAAAAGGAAAAATATGAAGCTATTCGTACCCGGACGCCTTTGTCTTTTTGGTGAACATACAGACTGGGCGGGACACTATCGAACAATGAATGCCGACATCAATCCCGGAGCTGCAATCGTAACTGGAATTGAACAGGGCATCTATGCCGAAGTAGAAAAATCAAGTATCTTTGAACTTTACAGCAGTGCTGACGAGATAAAGAATGTATGGCAGGACTTTAGTTGTCGTATGGACGAGGTCGAACTTAAGCGTGTAGCTAAGAGTGGCTCGTTCTTCTGTTATTGCGCCGGTGTGGCTTCGTATATGCTCGAGTGGTATAAGGTAGGCGGCGTACGTATCCGCATCACCGATATGACTCTACCAATGAAGAGTGGCCTTTCATCATCGGCTGCTATCTGTGTATTGGTGGCTCGTGCATTCAATCAGTTGTACAATCTGAACCTGAATACTCTCGGCGAGATGAATATCGCCTATTTGGGCGAGTTGCGCACAAGTAGCCGTTGCGGACGTTTGGATCAGGCATGTGCATTCGGAGTAAAACCTAACCTGATGAGTTTCGATGGCGACGAGATCGAAGTGCGTTCGCTCAACGTTAAGAAACCACTCTATTGGGTGTTTGCCGATCTGTGTGCCGAGAAGGATACCATCAAGATTCTATCAGACCTTAACAAGGCATATCCATTCCCCAACAGCGATGCCGAACGTGCACTGCACGACGCTCTGGGACAGCAGAATCTGGAAATAGTTGACCGAGCTATAAAATATATGGCCGAAGGTGATGCTGAGAGCCTAGGAAAACTTATGACCGAAGCTGAAGACTTGTTTGACAAGAAGGTCGCTCCGATGTCGTCGGCACTCTGGTCGCCAAAACTACACGCCGTATTACAAGACCCGAAAATACAGCCATTGATATGGGGCGGTAAAGGTGTAGGTTCGCACGGTGATGGTTCGGTACAGTTCCTGGCAAAGACCGAAGAAGCACAGCAACAGGTGGCCGACTATCTGAACGAGCAAGGCATGAAGGCTTACACACTCACACTTAAGCCAGTACATACCGTTCGCCGCGCTATCGTTCCTGTAGCAGGATTCGGCACACGTCTTTATCCATCTACACGTGTCATCAAGAAGGACTTCTTCCCCATTCCATGTCCTGACGGAATGGTTCGCCCGGTAATACTCATTTTGCTCGAAGAGTTGGTACAGAGCGGTATCGAGGAGATTTGTCTGGTACTCGGATCAGAAGAGGAACGCCAGCAATATGCAGATTTCTTTGAGCATCCGCTGTCGGATGATCATCTCAGGAAGCTGAATCCCGAAGCACAGGAGTACGAGAACCACATATTAGATATAGGTAAGAAACTGCACTACGTATATCAGCGCGAAAAACGTGGATTCGGCCATGCCGTTTATCAGGCAGCACAGTTTGCAGGAAACGAGCCTGTACTGTTGTTACTTGGCGACACACTATATCGCAGCGACACCAACAAGCCATGTGCTCTGCAGATGATTGAAGACTACGAGCGATACAACCGATTGATGGTAAGTATCCACCCGATTCCACTGGCCGAGGTTAGCCGCTATGGCATACTGCACGGTGTTTGGGAAGATAACGACCACTCTATTCTTAATGTATCGTCAATGGTTGAGAAACCTAAAGCAAGCTATGCCGAGGAATACCTGGCCGTGCGTAACAAGAAAGGTGAAAAGGAATACTACAGCGTTTTCGGACAATATATTCTTACCCCCGAGGTATTCTCGCAATTACATGAGGATATTATGCAGAAGGAGATCGACGGCGATCATCAGACCGAGATAGAACTCACATCTGCACTCGAAACCGTACGTAAACGCAGCGGAATGGTAGGAGTAAGATTGCGCGGACGCATGTTCGACATGGGAAATCCTGCTGCACTAACCTATGCCATCACCGAATTCGCAAAACCACAATAAAAAAAGTAATCCCGCATCAGTGAGTGATTGCGGGATTCTTTATTCTTATTTTACCAAGCTAAGCAAGTATTTTCCGTACTCGTTCTTTGCCATCGGTTTGGCAACTTCTTCAAGTTTTTCCTTGGTTATCCAACCGCGCTTGTATGCGATCTCCTCAAGACAAGCCACTTTCAAACCCTGACGTTTCTCGATAACCTCGATGAATGTAGAAGCCTCCGACAGCGAATCGTGTGTACCCGTATCGAGCCATGCAAAACCACGCTGCAATGTCTGCACCTTAAGTTTTTTCTGCGCCAGATACTCCTGATTTACTGTGGTAATCTCCAATTCGCCACGTGCAGACGGCTTAATATTCTTAGCGATGTCAACCACGCTATTAGGATAGAAATACAGGCCCACTACAGCATAGTTTGACTTGGGCTGTGCAGGCTTCTCCTCGATGCTGAGACAATTGCCATCAGCATCAAACTCAGCCACGCCATAACGTTCCGGATCATTAACATAATATCCGAACACAGTAGCCTGCCCACGCTTCTCGGCATTCTCAACACTCTCCTTCAACAGTCCTGTAAAACCACTACCATAGAATATGTTATCACCAAGTACCAAGCATGCACAATCATCGCCGATAAACTTCTCGCCGATGATGAAAGCCTGAGCCAGTCCATCAGGCGATGGCTGCTCGGCATACTCGAAGTGTACACCCAGGTCAGAACCATCACCAAGCAATCGCTTAAAACCAGGCAAATCATATGGTGTTGAAATGATAAGAATCTCACGGATACCAGCCAGCATTAGTGCTGATATTGGATAATAGATCATCGGTTTGTCGAAAATTGGAATCAACTGCTTACTGATTCCCTTTGTAATCGGATAAAGACGTGTACCCGATCCACCTGCTAAAACGATACCTTTCATACGTAGATAAATTTATAATTTTGGTGCAAAGATACGTTTTTTTATGCACGAAACGCAATAATTCGCAAAAAATTTACTACCTTTGCAACCGATTTTACATTTTAAATATATATTTATGGGATTTTGGAACAAATTATTTGGAAATAAGAGCGAACAGAAGGTCGGCGGAATGGAAGACTTCATGACGCTGATCCGCGTATACTTTCAGGCTGCGATGGCTGCTGATCTGGGTATAACAAATCTGGCTGCCCTGCCCGACCTGCGTGTGTTTAAGAGCACACTTAAGGTTGCCACCGTTAATAATAAGCTAGGTGTAGGCGAGCGCACACGCTGCAAGAAGATGCTTAAGGAGATGTATGGCATGGACGACGACTTCTTCAAGGAGATCGATTCAAGCCTACGCAAGCGTTGCAAGAAAATTCAGGATGCACAGACATATCTGTTGCAGTTCCAGGGATTCACACAGGAAATCATGATGCTTACCGGCAATCTGATGAAGTTTAAGCTCCGTCTGCCCGGATTCATGAAGAAGGCACTCTACACAATGACAGAGAAGACTGTGAACGACATCTTCAACAAGAATGACTTCAGCGACCCAGCCGTGCTAAAGAGTATCGTAGCTGTTCGTGAGTATAACCGCCGTCTAGGATTCTCGCAGAAGTGGGTTACCGACTTTGTATACAAGGTGGTAATGCTGGCTAAGAAAGAGCCCAAACCTGCTCAAGACGAAAAGTAAAAAGTTTAAAATTTCTTAAAAGATAGCGATAAGGCTATTCTTTAAAAGATAATTTATATAACTTTGTACACCAAATAGTTATATCATGAGTTCTAACCAAGAGACAATATTGGCGTTCGAGACCCGCGTAAGGCAGATGATTCTCCATTTCAAGCAGTTGAAAAAGGAGAATTCAGAGCTCCGCGCGCAAATCGAAAAGGGTAAGCAGGAGATAAGCGATCTGCAGGCCAAATTGACTCAGGCAGACAATGATTACAATTCACTGAAGATGGCAAAGATGATGCAGATAACCGACGGAGACTTGGAAAGTGCAAAAGCCCGAGTACAGAAGATGATCCGCAACGTTAACAAGTGCATAGCAATTCTGAGCGACGAACAATAAACAAGGTGCCCACAATGACAGAAGTGAATAACGAGAAACTACATATCAGGTTGCACGTCTACGATGAAGAAATCGAAGTAACCATCAAGCGTTCCGACGAGGAATTCTATCGCAAGGCAGCCAAACTCATTACCGACCGTTATAACGCCTATTCGCAGGCTTATAAGGGTAAGAAGGGCGAGCATACGATAGCTCTGATGACGCTTATCGATATTGCCCTGATGTACGAGCGTGAGCGCGGCAATAATGACACTGACCCGTATAATAGTATTCTCACTAAGTTGACTTCTGAAATAGAGGAGGCACTTAAGTGAGAATATTTTTATCATTAACATAGATTTTATATGGATATTATTTTTGTACTACTGATCGCCGCAGGTGCCCTCGCTTTAGGAGGTGTCTGTGGATATCTTGTATTCCGCTACGTTCTGAAGGGGAAATACAATGAAATGATTGACACAGCCACAAAACAAGCTGATGTGATCAAGGAGAAGAAACTGCTCGAGGTGAAGGAAAAGTTCATCAACAAGAAGAGCGAACTGGAGAAGGAAGTGCAGCAGCGCAACCAGCACATCCAGCAGAGTGAGAACAAACTGAAGCAGCGTGAGATTTCGCTCAACCAGCGCCAGGAAGAACTTGGACGTCGCAAGAATGAGCTCGACAATCAGCAGCAACGCATCGAGAACGAGAAGAAGTTGCTGTCAGTTAAGGCTGAAGAGCTGGAGAAGATGCAGCTTAAGGAGCGCGAGAAGCTTGAGGAAGTATCAGGTCTGAGTGCCGAAGAGGCAAAGAACCGCCTGGTAGAGTCGATGAAGGACGAGGCTAAGACAGCCGCAGCCAGCTATATCAACGAGATTATGGACGAGGCTAAGCTCAATGCAAATGCTCAGGCCAAGAAGATCGTTATACAGACTATCCAGCGCGTAGCTACCGAAACAGCCATTGAGAACTCTGTAAGCGTATTCCACATCGAGAACGACGAAGTAAAGGGTCGTATCATCGGTCGTGAGGGTCGTAACATCCGTGCTCTCGAGGCAGCTGCAGGTGTTGAAATCGTAGTAGATGATACTCCTGAGGCTATCGTAATCTCTGGTTTCGATCCAGTTCGCCGTGAGGTATGTCGCTTGGCTCTCCACCAGCTGGTTAGCGACGGACGTATCCACCCAGCACGTATCGAGGAAGTAGTTGCTAAGGTTAAGAAGCAGCTTGACAACGAGATTATCGAGACCGGTAAGCGCACAGCTATCGACCTAGGTGTACACGGTTTGCATCCTGAGCTTATCCGCATCATCGGTAAGATGAAGTATCGTTCATCATACGGACAGAATCTGCTGCAGCACGCACGCGAAACTGCCAACCTCTGTGCTGTAATGGCATCTGAGCTTGGTCTGAATCCTAAGAAGGCTAAGCGTGCCGGACTGCTTCACGATATAGGTAAGGTGCCCGATGAGGAGAGCGAGTTGCCACACGCTATCTATGGTGCCAAGATTGCAGAGAAGTTTAAGGAGAAGCCCGATATATGCAATGCTATCGGTGCTCACCACGACGAGATGGAGATGCAGACTCTGCTGGCTCCTATCGTTCAGGTGTGCGATGCCATCTCAGGTGCACGTCCTGGTGCACGTCGTGAGATTGTAGAGGCTTACATCAAGCGTCTTAACGATCTTGAGGCTATCGCAATGAGCTATCCTGGTGTAACTAAGACTTACGCTATTCAGGCTGGTCGTGAGCTCCGCGTTATCGTAGGTGCCGACAAGATGAACGATGCCGAGAGCGAGGCTCTGAGCACCGACATCGCTACAAAGATTCAGAACGAGATGACCTATCCCGGACAGGTTAAGATTACCGTTATCCGCGAGACTCGTTCAGTAGCTTACGCTAAGTAATTCTGATTAGAGTATCTGCTTGATATCAAGCAGTTCAGATACCAGATAAGTGGGGGCCTCAGGGTCTCCACTTTTTATGTCGTACTGCCAACGGTTAAACAGCAGTGTATCTATCCCGGAAGCCATCGCACCTTGTATGTCGGTAGCCATATTGTCGCCTATCATCAGCGTTGTCTCGGGTGTAGCACCAGTCTTGGCAAAGGCATAGTCGAAGAAAGCCTTAGATGGTTTATTGGCTCCAGCATCCTCGCTCAGCACGATGGTATCAAAATAGTCGCGCAGTCCGCATGCAGCCAGTTTCTTATATTGCACCTCGTGGAATCCGTTGCTGGTCATATGCATACGACAACCTTTCTGATGCAGATATTCCATTAATTCGTGTGCACCCTCAACTACTCCAGGCTTACAGCTGCAATGCTCCAGGAACTTATCGCTCATCTCAAGGCATAGCTGTTCGGTTACATCCAAGCCCCTACCCTCGCTAAGCGGACGGCGGAATCGCTCCACTATCAGATAGTCGCGTGTTATCACACCCTTGGAATATCTACCCCACAGATCGATATTAGCCTCCCAGTATGCATCGTAGAACACCTTGGGATCGTCAAAATAACGTTCCAACTTATAGTCCTCATAAGTCTCACTTAGAGCTATAACAGCATTACCATGGGTATCGTAGAGTGTATCGTCAAAGTCTACGAACAAGTCCTTGTATTCTTTCTTATTTTCCATACGCGTGCAAAGGTATGAAAAAACTCCGGAATAAACCACTATTTCGCCAAAAACTTTCTGCCGTTTTGGATTACTACGCCACGATAACCAGCTTCTACACGGCGACCATTAAGGTCGTAACAGGGCAAATTAGGGTTTATTGGTCTTACATCATCAGTGATGCCGATGATGGCAGATGCCGAACCGTCTGTCTCGTAACATCCTAAATCGGGTGCCGAACCTTTATAGTCTACATAATTAGCAATAGCATCGCCTTCGAATTTTGACTTATCGTATACCATACCCTTGTCTATCAGATTTGTAGCACCACTCTTTAAGTGTAATAGTAGTGTTTCAGGCAGACTTCCGTCGGCATTACGAGGCGAAAGCAGCAATCCATCCACATCCAGACTCTCAAAATCGGCATCTGAAGTCGAAAATCCACTTAGCCAAGTGTTATGGCTCTGAGTAACTGTGCCACTCTTATGCGTCTTGATATCACTATCTTTAGCATCAAGACTTATGCAATTGTGGATATCAAGCGTATATGTATAGTCATTGCCAAAGCCGTAATTGATATTGTTGGCATAGGCCGTGCAATTAACAATCTTCATTGCACCGGCATTGTTATTCTGGTCGAATCCTTTTGAACGATGACCTATGGCAAGGCAACGATATAGCTCTGTGTTATGAACCGTACCTTTACCACCCAGTTTAAATCCATTGGGATTGCCACCATTTTCGATACTCGACAGCGACTTGTCAGCAAACAATCCTGCATCAACACCGAGCACACGTGGATGGGCAGACATATCAAACGTGGCAGGACCATTATTATAGGTGATGCAATTGATGTAAACGGTAGGTGTACCATCGGTTTCGCGCTGAAACGAGTCCCAGCCATCGTCGCTGTTTCCCCATGCACGGCAACCTATATACACATTACCCGGACAAGCATCGCCCTGCTTATCGGCAAAACCATCAGCATTTCCACCATTGTTCTGGTAATCAAAATTCTCGTGCGAATCACAGTTTACTACGGTATTATGTCCGCCGCTACGCAGTTGGATACCCGAATCGCAACAGCCATACACATCCAGTCGCTCCAGCGTGCAGTACTTTGCCTTTTCAAGCCATATTCCCTTCTTACCAGCATAGCGAATGGTAAGCCCGGCGATATACAGATACTGTCCGCCTACGGTGATACCATTACTGCCGTTAGCCTCACCACGGAAATCGATTATCGGCTTTGCCCCTTCGGCAGCAGCGATGGTAATCATATGGTCGGCATCACCACTGCAGTTAATCTTAAGCGTGGTAGTAAGATCATACTGCCCGTCGGCCAGATACAGTTCGTCGCCTGCCTTGAGTTTGTTGATGGTTGCCGACAGATTATCCGCAGGAGTAACATTATATACAGTAGCCCCAGCCATCTGTGGCAAGGCCCATGCTATTACTATTGCTAAATTCTTAAGTATCATATAGTTAAAATGGTTTTATCGGCTGCAAAAGTAGAAATAAAAAATGTAACTTACACCTTATTATAATATATAAGAAACGCAAACGTTTACGCTCGAAAACGTTTACGTGGTATTTTGCGTAAAAAGAAAAACAAAAGTTTGATTTTTACAAAAATTTATCTAATTTTGCAGCAATTTAGTGACTAAAACCGAATTTTACAATTCAAACTAGTATAATTAATAACTTAAAAATCAAAGTATGAATCAAGCAATGAGAAGATTGTGCAAACTTTGCCTCTTAGCTGCATTCTTTGTACTGGCTCCACCAGAGGTGCTGGCTCAAACGATTGCGAAAGGCCAGGTTTTTGACTCAACTAACGAGCCCGTTATCGGTGCTACAGTTGTAGAAAAGGGTAGCCCGAAGAACGCTACCATTACCGATTTTGATGGTAAATTCGAGCTGAAACTGCAGAGCGGTAAGCAAGTTGTTATCACCTACATCGGTATGAAACCTAAGACAGTGAATGCCACCAACAACATGAAGGTGACAATGGAAGACGACAACACCACTCTGAACGACGTAGTTGTTATCGGTTACGGATCGGTAAAGAAGAAGGACTTGACCGGATCTGTATCAACCGTAAACAGCGAGACTCTGCAGGCTGTGCCAGTAGCCAATGCTTCAGAGGCTCTGACTGGTAAGATGCCTGGTGTGCAGATTACCACAACCGAAGGTTCGCCAGACGCTGAAGTAAAGATTCGCGTGCGTGGTGGTGGTTCTATCACACAGAGCAACGACCCTCTCTACATTGTCGACGGATTCCCTGTTGAGAGCATCAGCGACATCCCCGCCAATGATATCGAGGATATCACCGTACTTAAGGATGCTTCGTCTACCGCCATCTATGGTAGCCGTGGTGCTAACGGTGTAATCCTGGTAACAACCAAGAGCGGTAAGGAGGGTAAGACCAAGGTTAGCTACAACGCATACTACAGCTGGAAGAAGATTGCCAAGAAGCAGGATGTGCTCGGTGCACGCGATTACGCTACATGGCAGTACGAGCTGGCTCTGCTCAAGAACAACAACGATCCCGAGAAGATTTCGTCGTACACCGACTACTTCGGAAACTATCAGGATCTGGATATGTACGACAACATTGCCACAAACGATTGGCAGGATCTGGTTTACGGACGTACAGGCCACACATTCAATCACAACATCAATATCAATGGTGGTACCGAGAGCATCAAGTATGCATTCAGCTATGCACACATGAACGATAAGGCCATCCAGATTGGTTCTAGCTTCAAGCGCGACAACTTCAGCTTGAAACTTAACACCAAGCCTACAAAGAACACCACTCTCGATTTCCAGGCTCGCTACGCTGATACAGATATCCGCGGTGGTGGTGCTCAGGATGCTACCGGTGTTTACGATTCAGACCGTCGTTTGCGCTATGCAGTCATCTATACCCCATTCCCACTTAAGAACCTCGATCCATCGGCTGGTACCGATGACGATCTGGGTAACCTCTACAATCCTATCGAGGCACAGTGGGACAACGACCAGAAGAAGGAGCGCAAGAACCTGAACCTGGCTGGTGCATTCGGCTGGGAAGTTTACAAAGATCTGAAACTTCGTACCGAGTTTGGTTACGACGATTACAACAACTACGATCAGCGCTACTGGGGTCTTACCACCTATTATATTAAGAACGTACCAGCAGTCGACAATCAGAACATGCCAGCCATTCGTCTGACATCTACTAATCGTCATCGCTTCCGCAATACCAACACCATCAACTACGACTTCAAGAAGCTGCTCAACAGTCAGGATCACAGTCTCAACATGATGGTTGGTCACGAATATGTTATCACTAAGACACGTACCAATACTGACGAGGTACACGGTTTCCCAACCGACTTCGATTCTGAAACAGCATGGAAGCTCACCACACAGGGTGTGCCCTACTCTATCGACGACGCTTACAGTGCCGACGACAAGCTGCTGTCTTTCTTCGGTCGTGTAAACTATAATTTCAAGGATCGCTATCTGCTCAGCGCTACATTCCGTGCTGATGCTTCTTCTAAGTTTGCCAAGGAGAACCGTTGGGGTTACTTCCCATCAGCCGCCTTTGCATGGCGTATCTCTTCTGAGCCATTCATGGCCGGTACACAGAAGTGGCTCGACGACTTGAAACTCCGCATCAGCTATGGTACCGCAGGTAACAACAACATCCCTGTTGGCCAGCTCGTACAGACTTATGGAGCCAGCTCTACTGCATGGGTTAACGGCATCACTTCATACTGGGCACCTTCTAAGACTATGGCTAACCCCGACCTGAAGTGGGAGACTACCATCACACGTAACATCGGACTCGATTTCACTATGTTCGGTGGCAAGTTGAACGGTACCATCGAGGCTTACTTGAACACCACTAAGGACCTGCTCATTCAGTTCCCCGTTGGTGGTACAGGTTACGACAACCAGTATCGCAACATGGGTGAGACCGAGAACAAGGGTCTGGAGTTCAGCTTCACATGGCATGCTGTAAACCAGAAGAACTGGGGAATCGACATCAGCGGCAACATCGGTTTGAACAAGAATAAGGTTAAGAGCCTTGGCATGATGGACGACTTTGGTTGGAACACCAACTGGGCATCTACCGAGATCGGAAACGACTACTGGATTTCTGTAGGCGATCCTCTCGGACAGGTTATCGGATATCGTCTCGATGGCAACGGCCGATACGAGGTTAGCGACTTTGCTGGCTACGATGAGAAGCAGGGTTGGATTCTGAAGGAAGGTGTAGCCGATGCTTCTTCAGTTATCGGAACCATCCGTCCAGGTTCACTTAAACTTAAGGACCTTGATGGCGACGGATATGTAACATACGAGAACGATGTAGAGGTACTGGGTGATGTTAATCCCGATGCATTCGGAGGATTCACACTGAGTGGTCGTGCTTACGGATTCGACCTGAGCGCAGCATTCAACTTCAGCATTGGCAACAAGGTTTACAATGCCAACAAGATTGAGTACACATCTACATCTAAGTATCAGTATCGCAGCATGAGCACCATCATGGCCGATGGCAACCGTTGGACAAACCTCGATCCTGAGACAGGTCTGCTCAGCAACGATCCTGCTCGTCTGGCCGAACTCAACGCCAATACCACCATGTGGAGCCCATATATGAGCAAGATGGTGCTGACCGACTGGGCACTCGAGGACGCTTCATTCCTGCGTCTTAACACCCTGTCGCTGGGTTACACTATCCCAACTGCCCTCACACGCAAGGCCGGCATCAACAGCCTGCGCTTCTACGTAACAGCTTACAACGTATTCACAATCACTGGTTATAGTGGTTTCGATCCTGAGAGCGACTGTTACCGTCGTACAGCTCTGACTCCAAGCGTCGACCACTCTGGTTATCCACGTAGCCGCCAGTTCGTTGTAGGACTCAATTTGAATTTCTAAAATGAAGGAGGACATGAAAATGAAGAATCAGATTAAATTAGCTATACTGTCAATGTCGCTGGTAGGACTTGCCTCGTGCGACATGGATGCACCTAGCATCTCAACCCTCGACGAGTCTTCTGTATTCGCCACCTACTCTCTGGCCGAATCTGAGGTAATGTCAATCCACGTATCATTCGGTGAGACTAACTCGTATCGTGGACGTTTCCTGCCCTACTACGGCGTAAACAGCGATGTAGAATGGGGTAATGCACCATCGTATGCCGACCGCTTGACCGACAAGCAGAGTCTGTGGAACTACAGCACACTGCCTGGCAACGGACAGATGAATACATCAAACAACGCCTACGCTAAGTTCTACGAAGGTATCGAGCGCGCAAACCTTGCCATCAAGGGTATCCGCCAGTACGGTAACATCGAGAATAATGCCGACATGCGTCATCTGCTGGGCGAGGCTCTCACACTGCGTGCCGTCATCTACAACGACCTGCTGAAGGCCTGGGGTGATGTTCCAGCTCGTTTCGAGCCAAACAACTCTGATAATATGTATCTGCCCCGCACTAACCGCGACGTTATCTACAAGCAGCTGCTGGCCGACCTTGAGGAGGCTGAGAATTACTGCTACTGGGCTAACGAGAACGCTATCACCAAGACCACAGAGCGTGTAAACAAGGACTTCGTTAAGGGTCTGCGTGCTCGTCTGGCTCTCTATGCCGGTGGTTATGGTCTGCGTGGCGACGGCTATCGTCTGTCGAAGGATGCCGATCTGGCTCCTGCCAAGATGTTTGAGATAGCACGTAAGGAGTGCGAAGAGGTTATCGCTCACGGCAGCAGCAAGCTCGGTTCGTTCAAGGAGAACTTCACCAAGCTGTGCGAGGATAACGTTACAGCAGGCGGCGAGAGCCTGTGGGAAATTCCATTCTCAGCAGGTCGTGGCCGTGTGCTCTACACATGGGGACTTAAGCACAATGCTAAGGACCAGTACACACAGCAGAGTCAGGGCGGTGTAAACCGTGCAGTATCTACTCTCTACTACGACTACGATGCCGACGATATCCGTCGCGACATCACCGTAGTGCCTTATGAGTGGAGCAAGGAACTCAGCAATGGCAACTCACACGTAACACTGAGTGGACTCAACAAGATGTGCTTCGGCAAGTTGCGTTACGAGTGGATGAAGCGTATCGTTACCTCTACCAATGATGATGGTGTAAACTGGCAGTACATGCGTCTGGCCGACGTATACCTGATGGCAGCCGAGGCTGAGAACGAGTTGGGTAACACTTCTGCCGCTTGGACCTATATGAAGCCAGTACTGGATCGCGCACTGCCAGCTGCTAAGGTAGCTGCTCTGCAGGCCAAGTACACAGCCTCTCAGCAGGCATTCCGCGAGGGTATCTACGATCAGCGTGCACTTGAGTTTGCAGGCGAGGCTCTGCGCAAGGCCGACCTGGTTCGCTGGGGTATCATCGACCAGAAGATGGCCGAGGCTAAGGCTAAGCTCCAGGCTCTGCAGCAGCGCACTGGTGCCTATGCCGGACTGCCCGACAAGGTTTACATCAACAATGCCGAGGATGCTAGCGCTATCCAGGTATACGGTCTGAACATGGGCGAGGACGATGCTACAGTCATCAACACTCTCGATGGTTGGGAGAGCAAGAACTGGTTCGGTACTGCCGAAAAGCCATCGCTTACCGACGACATCATCGACGGACTCTATGTAGCCACTCCAAGTTTGAACTGCCTGTGGCCTATCTGGCAGAACTTCATCGACGCCAGCAACAACATGCTGAACAATGATGGTAACTATGGTCAGTTGTCAGACTAAAAGGATTGAAGAATTGAAAGATTGAAGAATTGAAGATTTATGAGAAAGATATATTTTAAATCTATCGTATTAGGTCTGGCTACTGTTGCCCTGGCATCATGTAGCGACGTTGCCGACGAGATTACAAGCATTGTTTACAATCGCAACTTCTCGCCTACCAGCGTAGAGGCCAAAGTGCGCAATCGCACAAATATCGAATTGAGCTGGAACCTGGGCGATGGCGTTACCAACTACAATGTTGAGGTTTACGCCAACGACAGCCTGACCTTTGCCGGTTCACCTGTAAAGAGTTTCTCAGTATCCCCCGACGAGGTTCCTGTACTTATCAAGGGTCTTGAGGGCGAGACTCAGTACTCATTCCGTGTACAGGCCACCGATGGCAATTCCAGTCGCGACTCTAAGTGGAGCAGCGCCTATGCCAAGACCGAGGCCGAGCAGATATTCAAGAATGTAGCCGAAGAGGATATCAAGGGCTCATCAGTAACTCTGCGCTGGACAGCTGGCGAAAAGGCTGCTACTATCGTGCTGACTCCTGGCGACATCGTCTACAACGTAACAGATGATGATATCGCTGCTGGTGCCGCCACAATTACAGGTCTTACACCCGAGACTGAGTACAAGGCCCTGCTTAAGGGTGCTACTGGCAAGACTCGCGGTACTATCACATTCAAGACAGGTATCGACCTGGCCGAGACCGACATTCTGGTTAAGGCAGGCGCCGACATCGCAGCAGCCATCAAGGATGCACCTGAGGGCTATCGTCTAGTTGTAGAGCCAGGCGAGTATGGCATCGCTACCGATGAGGCTGCTTTCGGTGGTTCTATCACCATCAGCAAGCAGCTCACCATCAAGGGTCTGCGTCAGAATGAGCACCCAGTCATCAAGGGTCGCTTCAAGATCGAGGCTCCATTCGCTGTAGATCAGGTAACACTCGACGGTACAGGTACCGACGGTGGTCAGTGCTTCGACTTCACAGCCGAAGGCGAGATTGAGAGCCTGACAGTAACCAACAGCGAGGTAAAGAACTACACCAAGGGATTCTTCTACATCAACAAGGCTGTGCTGGTTAACACCATCACCATCGATGGCAACATCATCAGCAACATAGAGTGCGATGGTGGCGACCTGTTCGACTGCCGCAAGGGTGGATACAACAAGTTCGACCTGAAGAACAATACTATCTACAACAGTGCTAAGGGCCGCGACTTTGTTCGCCTGGACGATGCATCTAAGAGCATCTCTGCTACCCCAGTGATCACTATCGACCACAACACTATCGTTGGTGCTTGTAACGATGCCTCTAAGCGCATCCTCTACGTTCGCTTCGCAGGCAACGTAATCAACTTCACCAACAATATCGTGGCTAGCTCAGTAGGTAACTTCTCTAACCAGGCCAAGACTGCTGAGCCTACATTCAGCAACAACATCTACTTCGAGGCCGACGGATTTGTAACTGCTGGTGCTAACGCTAACGCCCTGTTCGTTGATGCAGCTGGTACCATCCTCGATCCTCAGTTCAAGGATGCTGCTAATGGCGACTTTACTATCGGCAACGATAACGTGAAGGATAAGAAAGCCGGCGACCCACGCTGGTATTAAAAATCAAACTACTTTAAAACCAGAGAGTCGTGCAACAAGTTTGCGCGACTCTTTTTTATAAAAACTTGTAAGTTTCAAAATATTTTCATATCTTTGTGCCATAAAAAACCAAAACGAATATGAAACATCTGCTTAACGTACTATTCCTTTTATGCGCTGCCACAGCTGGCGCCCAGTCACTACCCTACCAGAATCCCGAGCTTTCGGCTGCTCAGCGTGCTGACGATTTGCTGGGCCGACTTACTCTCGACGAGAAGGTTTCGCTGATGATGGATTCGTCGCCAGCCATACCTCGTCTGGGCATACCACAGTTTCAGTGGTGGAGCGAGGCTCTGCATGGTGTGGGGCGCAATGGGTTTGCAACCGTATTCCCTGCAACTATCGGCATGGCAGCATCGTGGGACGATGCACTGCTGCAGAAGGTGTTTACAGCCGTAAGCGACGAAGCCCGCGTAAAAGCTCAACAGGCCAAGCGTTCGGGCGACATCAAGCGCTATCAGGGCCTATCGTTTTGGACACCAAACATCAACATCTTCCGCGACCCTCGCTGGGGACGCGGACAGGAAACCTACGGCGAAGACCCCTATCTTACCTCGCAGATGGGATTGGCAGTAGTTCGCGGACTGCAAGGTCCCTACGAGAAGTATCGCAAGCTGCTGGCCTGTGCCAAGCACTTTGCAGTGCACAGCGGTCCTGAGTGGAACCGACACGAGTTTAACGTAGAAAATCTGCCCGAGCGCGATCTCTGGGAGACATATCTGCCCGCATTCAAGGTGCTGGTACAAGAGGGTAACGTGGCCGAGATAATGTGCGCCTACCAACGCATCGACGGACAGCCATGCTGCTCACAGACTCGCTACGAGCAACAGATATTGCGCGACGAATGGGGATTCCAAGGACTTATCACCAGCGACTGTGGAGCCATACGCGACTTTCTGCCACGATGGCACAACACAGCCAAAGATGGTGCTCAGGCCAGTGCACAGGCCGTGCTTGCCGGAACCGATGTAGAGTGTGGTTCGGAATACCGCCATCTGCCCGAGGCAGTAAAGCGTGGCGATATAAAGGAGAGCGACATCGACCGCAGTCTGCGCCGACTGCTGATAGCACGCTTTGAGCTAGGCGATTTCGACACCGATGACATCAACCCTTGGACTAAGATACCAGAGAGCGTAGTGGCCTGCGACAAGCATAAGGAACTATCCGCACAGATGGCTCAGAAGAGCATTGTGCTGCTGCAGAACAGATACGATGTACTGCCACTTGGCAATAACTTCAAGCCAGCATCGGGCTCGGCCACTGATATAGTGGTGATGGGACCTAATGCTAACGATTCAGTAATGATGTGGGCCAACTACTCTGGCTATCCCACCCATACCGTCACAGCGTTCGAAGGTATACGCACCAAGGCCAACAAGCGTGTACCAGGCTCCCGGATACGCTACATACAAGGCTGCGGACTAACCCGTAACGAGGTGTATGAGAGCCGCTTTAGTCAGATCATGAGTCCTAAGGGCGCTCAGGGCATACAGATAACATGGTGGAACAACACCCAGTGGAATGGCACACCTGCGGTAGTGAGAACCACCCGGCAGGCCGTACGCCTTAGCAATGGCGGAAACACCGTATTTGCCCCTGGAGTAAACCTGGAGAACTGCTCTGCACGACTAGAAGGAATACTAACCCCTACAACCGACGAGACACTTACATTCGACATCAGCGGCGACGACCGTCTACGCCTGTTGGTAAACGGCGACACGCTGGTAAACATCTGGAATCCACGCCAGCGCATACAGGGTGCCAAGAAGGAACTTACAGTCAAGGCTGGTAAATCCTACCGTATACAGATAGACTATGTACAAGAGGCAGGCTACGGAGCACTCAACTTCGACGTAACCAAGCGCTATACTCCATCGATCAAGGAACTGCTTCAGCAGATAGGCGACACGCGTACCATAGTGTTCGTAGGCGGCATTTCGCCAAGTCTTGAGGGCGAGGAGATGCGTGTTGACGAGCCCGGATTCAAGGGTGGCGACCGCACCAGCATAGAGCTCCCACAGGTGCAGCGCGACCTGCTGGCAGCACTCCACAAAGCCGGCAAGAAGGTTATTTTTGTAAACTGTTCTGGTTCGGCCATGGCACTTACTCCCGAACTTGAATCGTGCGATGCCATCATACAGTGGTGGTATGGTGGCGAGATGGGTGGTGCTGCACTAGCCGAGATGCTGTTTGGCGACCGTGCGCCTAGCGGCAAACTGCCCATCACGTTCTATCGCAGCACTAGCGACCTGCCCGACTTCCTTGATTACACCATGAAGAATCGCACCTATCGTTACTTCAAAGGTAAAGAATTATTCCCATTTGGATTCGGTCTCACATATACACAGTTTGAGATTGGCACCCCAACCTATGCCGATGGCAGAGTTAATGTAAAAGTTAGCAATGTTGGCTCGGGCAATGGCGCCGGAGCAGGCGTAGCCACCGAGACCGTGCAAGTATATATCCGTAATCTGGCCGACAAACAAGGTCCGCTAAAGACACTGCGTGCCTACAAGCAAGTAGAACTAACACCAGGCGAAAGCAAGACGCTAAGCATCCCCCTACCCCGCACCAGCTTCGAGGGATGGGACCCAAGCACCAACACCATGCGTGTAGTGCCCGGCCGATACGAAATAATGGTAGGAAACTCAAGTGCAGAACGCGACCTAAAGAAAATTATAGTCGACATATAAGCAGAAACATACAACACATCAACAAAACGGTCTGAATCCCGCATAAACACTGGGGGGCTAGTTGAGTGAGATGTTGATAAAAATTGTAAAAGCTATGAATATTATAAGTTATAAAGAAGTTCCTGGCACATATCTGCATTGCATTCATGCAGATTGTCCTATGGCAAGTCACTGTCTGCGCCAGCTGGCCATGCAGACTATGCCTAATGATTATACAGCCGTAAGCATTGTGAACCCTAAGCTCACAAAGCAGTCGGCCGAGTGTGAGTTTTATCGAAACGATGCACCCCAGGTGTATGGCAAGGGATTTAAGAACATGCAGAAGCAGATGGTACCGGGTCAGTACGAAACCTTCTCCTATCAACTTCAGGGAAAGTTTGGTCGCACAGGCTATTTCGAGCGTCGTAGGGGCGAGCGTCTTTGTTCGCCTCGCGAAATCCAGACGGTAAATGATGTTCTAAAAGAAATAGGCCTAGAGCACCTTAAGTTCGATGCATACGAGGAACATTACTGTTGGGACGACTAATCCCCACTAAACTCCCCATTAATACTTGCTGCAGTACGCCCTAGGGCGTACTGCAGTATTTTAGTAAGCGTACTCGAGTACGTCCCTATCCGTACTCGAGTGCGCCATAGTCCATACACCTATCGTACTTGCTGTCTTCTTTGTCTCTTTCCGAAGAATCCTGTCTATTCGCGGAACTTGATGGTTTGCATTTCGTAGTTCATCTCTTCGATGATGGCAAGGAATGCTAGGTGGTAGCTAAAAGCTATATATTTCCCAAATACACATGTTTGATGCCCTCTTCTTCGGCTATTTGTTTGGCGGTATAAAGCGTTTGGCGAGGGGTTGGTGGTTTGTATTGCATTTTATAGCGTGGAAAGAATCGGCTGAAGTGTAGTGGGGTTTCGGATAAGCCATTGTCTTTCAACCATTTGCACATCTCTATAATCATCTTCACATCATCGTTGATGTCTGGAATAATCAGATTTGTTATTTCTAACCAAACGCCAGCATCGCGCATGGCAAGAATGGTGTCGAGTACAGGTTGCAGATGACCACCACTCACACGCTGGTATATCTCGTCGCTAAACGATTTTAAATCCACGTTGGCCGCATCGAGATAAGGTAGCAGATGGCTCAGTGGTTCTTGGCACACATAGCCTGCTGTAACCAATATGTTCCAAAGACCGGCTTCGTGGGCTTTTCTTGCTGTATCAGTAATGTATTCGATATAGGTGAGCGGCTCTGTGTAAGTATATGCGATGCCTGGACAATGGTGCTTAAGGCATAGTGCAACCACCTCATCTGATTGCAATTGGTAGTAGTTTACATCTTGTGGCGAAACCTGCGATATTTCGTGATTCTGACAATTCAGGCAACGGAAATTGCAGCCTGTACAAGCAATGGAGAGACAAGTGGTGCCTGGATGAAAATGATAAAGCGGCTTCTTCTCAATCGGATCGATGGCTAGCGAGCAAGGCTTGGCATATACCTCACTTATTAGCGTTCCGCCATGATTACGCCGACTGCGACAGATGCCCGTCCGTCCATCGCTTATCTTGCAATGGTGCGGACATAGTTCGCATTCCACTCGTCCATCCTCCAATCTATGATAATATCTGCACTCCATCAGAACACTATTGCTTCGTAAACATACAATTCTGCATCGCGCCATCCATCCCAGCCTATGCCTGCCTTATCCTGAGCACAATGACCTAAGAACTCCTCTTTGGTCCAGTTTACTTCATCGGCCACTTGTGGTAGGAAAGTGCCGCTGTGATAGCCTTTCTTAATATAGATGCCGTGACGATGCAACTGGAACTCGTCGATGCTCTGTATGCGACACATAGGTGTGAGCACAGATATCTCGATGTCGATATCAGCTAGTTCGTCGCTTGTTACGGGCATAAATCGTGGGTCTTCGAATGCTGCAGCACGAGCCATTCTGGCTACAATCTCATGCAGAGGATAATCCTCGCCAAAGTGGCCTATGCACCCACGCAGTCGTCCATGTTTGTGTAGCGAAACAAAGGCGCCGCATTTTGAGTTGAGAATGGATGAGTGGATAGTTGGCTGCGCGATGGGCTTACCAGCTAACTGATCCTTTATGCTTTGCAAAGCTATCTGTTTAAGCTGTTGCTTATCCACAGTCGATAGCGAGAACCCTGATTGTTCCTGACGCAAAATGGCGAACGAATGATATCCCACCACTCGGCTATGGTCGTGATTATCAATATCGCCAGAGTTCTGATACATCAGGTGTTTAACATCGTATTGTCCATCCATCATCAACATGAGCGTAACGATGGCAAACTCGCCACAAGCACTTGTGGCCAGATTGCGTTTTCCGCTATCGGCATTAGCATTGATGGTGGTAATAAACTCCTCTACATCACCTGTTTCGATGGCCTTACCCGTCTTGGCATCAACTTCGTAGGCATCCTCATAGGATGGGTAATGTGAGAAATCACTGCTGATTACAAACAGATTGTCGCCAGTAAAATATGGTTTCAGTACTTCGGCCATCCTTTTCAGTTTGTTGTAGTCGTTGGTCGAAATGATGATGGGCACTATTGGCGGCACATCGCCCAATCTGCGCTGTAAGAATGGTAATTGTACTTCCAAGCATTGTTCCTGCGAATGGGCTGAACGACGATAGGTGAACACACTATCAGCCTTGGTAAGTTCAATAGCTGTTTCGTGGTCAACTTTTACATTGCCCAATGGTGTGGCATAATAATCGGCCTCTGTGTTTACCGATGCACCATCAAGCCATTCGTGGTGGCTGGGGCCTAACAAGAAAATGCGCTTGTATTGTTTTTTAGCATCGATTGCCATATAGGCCGATGCTGCCACATTTCCCGAGAAATAGTAGCCTGCATGGGGCACAACGAGTGCTGCCAAATTATCGTAAACCTTACTACCGCTGTGGCGCTTTAGCAGACTATCCACCTCATTCTCAAGTTCTTGCGCGTCGCCCGTATAAAATCGGTTGACCTGTGTGGCTGGTCTAACCACAGGCTCTCGCGTATCAAAGTTGCACGAATTCATCATCATTACTATTGCTAAGATTAGTCCTAATATCATGTCGCAAAGATAGCAATAATCTTTATATAATCCTAATATTTTCGCCTAAAATTTGGAACTTCCAGCTTTTTCGTTTACTTTTGTGGCGAGAAAAGATATGTTTTTCGTTTGTTTCTTGGTGTTTTGGGATTTTTTTTGTACCTTTGCACCCCAAATAAATTATAATACATTATAAGAGTAAGATGATCACAGTTACAAATCTGGCAATCCAGTTTGGAAAGAAGGTTCTCTACAAGGACGTGAACCTGAAGTTTACAAGTGGTAATATTTACGGTATTATCGGTGCTAACGGCGCCGGTAAGTCTACCCTTCTGCGTGCCATCAGCGGCGAGCTAGAGGCCAACAAGGGTACCATCGAAATGCAGCCAGGCGAGCGCCTGAGCGTGCTGGAACAGGACCACTTTAAGTATGATGAGTTTTCAGTGATGAACACAGTGCTGATGGGACATCAGCCACTATGGCAGAACATGAAGGAGCGTGAGGCTCTGTATGCTAAGCCCGAAATGAGCGAGGAAGACGGTGTGCGTGCCGCCGACCTGGAGATGGCCTTTGCCGAGATGAACGGTTGGGAGGCTGAGAGCGAGGCTGCACAGCTGCTGCAGAATCTGGGCGTGAAGGAGACTGAGCACTACAAGCAGATGAGCGAGATATCGAACAACGAGAAGGTGCGCGTGATGCTGGCTAAGGCTCTGTTCGGACACCCCGACAACCTGCTGCTGGACGAGCCTACCAACGACCTCGACCTGGACACCGTGCAGTGGCTGGAGGAATATCTGAGCAATCTGGAGCAGTGCGTGCTGGTAGTATCTCACGACCGTCACTTCCTGGATGCAGTATCTACACAGACCGTAGATATCGACTTCGGTAAGGTGACACTGTTCTCAGGTAACTACTCATTCTGGTACGAGAGTTCGCAGTTGGCTCTGCGTCAGGCTCAGAACCAGAAGATGAAGGCCGAGGAGAAGAAGAAGCAGCTGGAGGAGTTTATCCGCCGATTCAGCGCTAACGTAGCAAAGAGTAAGCAGACCACATCGCGAAAGAAGATGCTGGAGAAGCTGAACGTAGAGGAGATTACACCATCTACACGTAAATACCCAGGCATCATTTTCCAGATGGAGCGCGAGCCTGGAACACAGATACTGGAGGTTGAGGGACTGAAGGCTGTAGACGCCGACGGAACAGTACTGTTTGACAATGTGAACTTCACCATCGAGAAGGGACAGAAGACAGTATTCCTCTCACACAACCCCAAGGCAATGACTGCCCTGTTTGAGATCATCAACGGCAACCGCGAAGCCGATGCAGGTACATATAAGTGGGGTGTAACCATCACCACAGCCTATCTGCCACTCGACAACACAGAGTTCTTCCAGAGCGAGATGAACCTGGTAGATTGGCTCTCGCAGTGGGGACCGGGCAACGAGGTAACAATGAAGTCATTCCTGGGCCGTATGCTGTTCAAGGAGGAAGACGTGCTGAAGCATGTGAACGTGCTCTCAGGAGGCGAGAAGATGCGCTGTATGATAGCACGTATGCAGCTTAAGAATGCCAACTGCTTGATACTGGATACCCCAACCAACCACTTGGATCTGGAGAGTATTCAGGCATTCAACAACAACCTGATTAACTTCAAGGGTAACATCCTGTTCGCTTCGCACGACCATGAGTTTATCAACACCGTGGCCGACCGTATCATCGAGCTGACACCAAAGGGTACCATCGACAAGCTGACCACATACGATGACTACATCTACGATGAGACCATCAAGGCTCAGAAGGAGAAGATGTACGAATAATTTAGAGGTTAGAGGTGAGAAGTAGGAGGTGAGTTTGGCATGGATTTTGCAGATTCATCAACAGAACTTTTAAACAACGCTATTATGACAGAAAAAGATATCAACATCGAAGAGGAGGAGACTCTGAACGAGCAGCCAGTTGACGAGACTGACAAAGAGGCAGAAGAGACAGCTGCTGCCGAAGAGGCTGCAACAGAGGAACCTGCCCAGGAGGAAGAGGAGGAGAAAGACCCTCTGGAGAAGGCACTCGAAGAGGCTGCCGAGCTGAAGAACCAGCTGCTGTATAAGGCTGCCGAATTTGAGAACTACCGCAAGCGCACACTGAAGGAGCGTGCCGAGCTGATACTGAACGGCGGCGAGAAGGTGATAACAGCCATCCTGCCAGTGCTCGACGACATGGAGCGCGCCATAGCCAACGGTAGCAAGACCGAAGATCCACAGGTGCTGCGCGAGGGCATGGAACTGATTTACCAGAAGTTCGTGAAGACTCTCGAAGGCCAGGGCGTAAGCAAGATCGAGACCAAGGATGCCGACTTTGACACCGACCTGCACGAGGCTGTAGCTATGGTTCCAGGCATGGGCGACGACAAGAAGGGCAAGGTTATCGACTGCCTGCAGGAGGGATATAAACTTAACGACAAAGTAATCCGCCACGCCAAAGTGGCAGTAGGACAATAAACCGGTATGGCACAGAAACGAGATTATTACGAGGTGCTGGGCGTCCAGAAGGGCGCTACAGAAGACGAAATCAAGAAAGCGTATCGTAAGATAGCCATCAAGTATCACCCCGACCGCAACCCCGGCGACAAGGAAGCTGAGGAAAAGTTTAAGGAAGCGGCCGAGGCATACAACGTGCTGCACGATCCTAAGACACGCCAGCAGTACGACCAGTTCGGATTCGACGGTCCAAACATGGGCGGAGGATTCGGTGGTTTCAGCGGATTCGAGACCAATATGAACATGGACGATATCTTCTCTATGTTCGGCGATATCTTCGGAGGTCACGGTTTCGGCGGATTCGGCGGAGGTCAACGCCGACAGCAGCAGCATCGCGGTAGCGACCTGCGACTGAAGGTAAAACTGACACTCGAGGAGATCAATACCGGTGTTACCAAGAAGTTCAAAGTGCGCAAGGATATACCCTGCCCACACTGTAGCGGTAGCGGCGCAGAGGCCGGAAGCACCAAGGAGCAGTGCCCCACATGTCACGGTCAGGGTTACATCACCCACACCACCCAGAGCATCTTCGGTATGATGCAGCAGCAGAGCGTTTGTCCCACCTGCGGTGGCGAAGGTCAGGTAATAAAGAACAAGTGTAAGCACTGTGGCGGTACCGGTGTAGAGAAGGGCGAGGAAGTAGTAGAGATAAACATCCCCGCTGGTGTAGCCGAGGGTATGGTAGTAAACGTACCTGGCAAGGGAAATGCCGGTAAGCACAATGGTACTTCGGGCGACATCCAGGTATTTATCGAGGAAGAGCCAAACGATACGTTTATCCGCGACGGCAACGACCTGATTTACAACCTGCTGCTCGACTTCCCAACAGCAGCACTGGGTGGCGAAATAGAGATACCTACCATAGAGGGCACCAAACTGAAGGTAAAACTGGAGAATGGAACCCAGCCTGGAAAGACCCTGCGCCTGCGCGGCAAGGGACTGCCCGCAGTACAAGGCTACGGCAGCGGACGCGGCGATCTGGTGGTAAACATCAGCGTGTATGTACCAAAGACCCTGAGCAGAGAGGAGAAGCAGGCCATTGAGCAGTTCAAGGGCAGCGACAACTTCAAGGGCGACAAACAGACCCGCGACTCTATCTTCCAGAAATTCAAGAATTACTTTAATTAATATATTAATAAGGTATAGCTATGACATATCAGGAAACGTGTGAATACCTGTTCAACCAACTGCCAATGTTTGAGAAACAGGGTGCCGACGGCTACAAGGAAGGGCTGGCCAACAGTAATGCACTGGACAAGCACTTTGACCATCCACACAAAAAGTATCTCACGATACACGTGGCCGGCACCAATGGCAAGGGATCATGTGCTCACACGCTTTCTGCTATTCTGCAGATGTGCGGCTACAAGGTAGGACTATACACATCGCCACATCTGGTTGACTTCAGTGAGCGCATCCGTGTGAACGGTCAGCCCATCAGCGAGGCGTATGTGGTAGACTTTGTAGAGAAGGAGAGATCATTCTTTGAGCCACTGCATCCTTCATTCTTCGAACTCACCACGGCAATGGCATTCAAGTACTTTGCCGAGATGGATGTTGACATAGCCGTGATAGAAGTTGGACTGGGCGGCCGTTTGGACTGCACCAACATCATCACCCCTATCCTATCGATAATCACCAATATCGGCATGGACCACACCCAGTTCCTTGGCACCTCGCTCGAGCAGATTGCGATGGAGAAGGCTGGTATTATTAAGAAAGGTGTGCCCGTGGTAATCGGCGAGACCATCCCCGAAACACGAATGGTGTTCGAGGCAATCGCAGGCGAGAACCAGGCCCCTATCACATTTGCCGAGGACGTAAAACAGGTAATCTCTGCATCGACAAGTGCTAGAGGCATGGAATACCATACCAAGAGTTTCGGTATTATCAAAGGAGAACTAAACGGAAGCTATCAGGAAAAGAACGCAAACACAATACTATGCGCAGTACAGCAGTTTGAAGCCATGGGCTACATGCACGCGGTTAAAAGTGAACCTCACGCACAGTGCCAGAACCGCGAAGTACGCAAGGCATTTGCCCACGTGGGCGACCTGACCGGACTGAAAGGCCGATGGCAGAAGGTGGGCGAGGCACCACTGACCATCTGTGATACAGGCCACAACGTGCCAGGATGGATGTATCTGAGCCAGCAGCTTAAGAGCGTAAAGTGCAACCATATGCATATAGTGTTTGGTATGGTAGACGACAAGGACATACAGGGAGTGATGGACCTGCTGCCACAAAACGCAACGTATTATTTTACAAAAGCCAACAATAAGAGAGCCGTTTCGGAGAACGTTTTAAAGCTATACGGACAGGGCAAGAACCTGAATGGCGAAGCCTATCCCGACGTAAAAACAGCCTACGAAGCCGCGAAGGCCGCTGCAGATAATAATGACTTTGTGTTCGTTGGAGGTAGCAGTTATGTGGTAGCAGACCTGCTAAAAAACTGTATTTAGAGTTTTTTAATACTACAACAACACTTTTTTCGTCGAAACGTTCGTCAATCTCGTTTTTTTTCTGTTACTTTGCAGAAAAATAAATTTTTAACTAAAAACATAACAGTATGGCGAACACTACAGAGACAGTGAATCTGTGCGGCCTGAAGCGCGAAGACTTCCAGGCCACTATCAACGGTAAAAAAACCGACTTGTACATTCTTAGAAACCGTAAGGGATATGAAGTGGCAATCTCAAACTATGGAGGTGCCATTTGTGCTATTATGGTTCCTGGTAAGGATGGCAAAGTAGCTAATGTTATCCAGGGTCACAACGACATCAAGCAGCTGACCAGCGGAAACGAGCCTTACCTTTCTACCCTCATCGGTCGTTGGGGTAACCGCATCTGCAAAGGACAGTTTGTGTTGAACGGCAAGGATTATCAGCTGGCACTGAACGACGGACCTAACCACCTGCACGGCGGAAACATCGGTTTCAACGCAAAGGTATGGGACGCACGCCAGATGGGACCACGCTCTTTGGCCCTGCATCGTATTTCATCTTATGGTGAGGAAGGCTTCACAGGCGAACTCGACGTTACAGTTGAATTTACATTCACCGACCAGAACGAGCTTGTGATCGAATATCTGGCCACCACCAACAAGAAGACCATCGTGAACCTTACACATCACGCATTCTTCAGTCTGGCTGGTACAGCTAATCCTACCCCAAGCATCAACGATCAGATCTGCGAGATCAACGCCGACTTCTATCTGCCTACAGATGCTACAGCTATCCCAACAGGTGAAATCCTGAAGGTTGAGGGTACTCCATTCGACTTCCGCAAGCCAAAGGCATTCGGACAGGATATCGATGCCGACAACGAGCAGATTAAGTTTGGTCATGGTTTCGACCACAACTACGTACTGAACAAGCAGGAAGAGGGCGAGCTCTCATTTGCTGCAAAGATTACCGATCCAAAGAGCGGCCGCACTATGGAGGTTTACACCACCGAGCCAGGTCTGCAGCTCTACACAGGTAACTTCCTGAACGGATACAAGGGAGCAAACGGTTGCACATTCCCACATCGTTCGGCAGTTTGTTTCGAGGCACAGCACTTCCCCGATTCACCAAACCGTCCTTACTTCCCAAGTGTAGTACTGAATCCCGGACAGAGATATAAGCAGAAGACTATCTACCGTTTCGGTGTAGTTGAGTAATAAACCGACCATCTATTTAAATTATTGACACAATATGACTGAGACAAATAAGAATGGCAAAGTGATTGCCATCATCACGATGTGTTTCATCTTCGCGATGATCAGCTTCGTAACCAACATGGGCGCCCCCTTTGGCAATATATGGGGATTTGAATACCCATTTGCCAAAGCTTGGGGTAACCTGATGAACTTTGCCGCTTACCTGTTTATGGGTATCCCTGCAGGTAAGATGCTTACGAAATTCGGATACAAGAAGACAGCCCTGATCGCACTGATCGTGGGTATCGTAGGTCTTTGCTTCCAGTATCTTTCAAGCCTGGTAGGCGCAGGTACTTACGTATTTACATACGACAGCATACCTGTAGCCCTCAACCTGGTTATCTATCTGCTGGGCGCATTTATCTGCGGTTTCTGCGTATGTATGCTGAACACAGTTGTTAACCCAATGCTGAACCTCCTGGGAGGTGGTGGCAACAAGGGTAACCAGCTGATTCAGGTGGGCGGTACTCTGAACTCGCTTACCGGTACACTCACCCCACTGTTGGCAGGTGTGCTGGTAGGTACAGTTACTGCCGAGACTAGCATGGGTGACGTTGCTCCACTGCTGTTCATCGGTATCGCAGTATTCGCAATCTCGTTCGTAATCATCAGCCGTGTTGCTATCCCCGAGCCTACTCTTGGCAAGGTATCACCTAAGTATGAGCGCAGCCCACTGGCTTTCCGCCACTGTGTACTGGGTGTTATCGCCATTTTCTTCTACGTAGGTATCGAGATTGGTATCCCCATGGAGCTGAACTTCTATGTAACAAAACTTCCATTTGAAGGTGCTGCCGCTGCCGGTGGAACATTAGCAGCTGCCTATTGGCTCCTGATGATGATAGGCCGTGCATGCTCTAGCGCCATCTCTGGTAAGGTTTCTACCAAGACACAGTTGACAACAGTTAGTGCTGTAGCTATCCTGCTGCTGCTGATTGCCATCTTCATGCCCGAGAGTGTTACTATCTCGTTCAGCGGACATGATGTTCCTGCAAAGGCATTCCTCATTCCTGCCTGTGGACTCTGCACATCTGTAATGTGGGGAGGTATCTTCAACCTCTCGGTTGAGGGTCTGGGCAAGTACACTGAGGCTGCTTCGGGTATCTTCATGACAATGGTAGTTGGTGGTGGTATCATGCCTCTTATCCAGGAGGCTATCGCAAAATCTGCAGGCGAGATTTTCAGCTACTGGCTTGTAATCGCAATGTTGGCCTATATCCTGTTCTATGCCCTGATAGGCAGCAAGAATGTGAACACGGATATTAAGGTAGACTAATATTAACCCTAAAAACACTTTGCTTATGGAAATTGATTTTGTAAGAAGCCGTTTCATCAAGCACTTTGATGGAAAGACAGGTAACGTATATGCATCTCCCGGACGTATCAACTTGATAGGTGAGCACACCGACTACAATGGTGGTTTCGTGTTCCCAGGAGCAGTTGATAAAGGCATTATGGCCGAGATGCGTGCCAATGGTACCGAAGATACCGTTATGGCATACGCTATCGATCTGAAGGACCGTGTAGACTTCAAGTTATCTGACCCAACAGGTCCTAAGGCCTCGTGGGCACGCTATATCTATGGTATAGCACTCGAGATGAAGAAGCTGGGCGTTCCCGTAAAGGGCTTCAATATCGCTTTTGCTGGCGATGTACCCCTCGGAGCAGGTATGTCATCATCGGCTGCTATGGAAAGCTGCTTTGCTTGTGGTCTGAACGATATCTTCGGCGATAACAAGGTTTCGCAGTGGGATATGGTACTGGCCGGACAGGCTACTGAGCACAACTACTGCGGTGTAAACTGCGGTATCATGGACCAGTTTGCCTCAGTATTCGGTAAAGCAGGCTGCCTGATGCGTCTTGACTGCCGTAGCCGCGAGTTCGAGTACTTCCCATTCAAGCCCGATGGCTACCGTCTGGTATTGCTCGACTCAGTAGTTAAGCACCAGTTGGCAGGTTCGCCTTACAACGATCGCCGCAACAGCTGCGAGAATGTAGTAAAGCATATCCAAGCTAAGCATCCAGAAGGCAAGTTCGAAACTCTGCGCGACTGCACATGGGAGCAACTTGACGAGGTACGTGCCGAAGTGGGCGAAGAGGACTACAAGCGTGCAAAGTTCGTACTCGGCGAGAAGGATCGCGTGCTGGCAGTGTGCGATGCTCTGAACGAGGGCGACTACGAGAAGGTAGGCGAGCTGATGTATCAGACCCACGAAGGACTGTCGAAAGACTACGAGGTATCGTGCGAGGAGCTTGACTTCCTGAACGATATCGCTAAAGAGAATGGCGTTACCGGTAGCCGCATCATGGGCGGCGGATTCGGTGGATGCACCATCAACCTGGTTCGCAATGACCTCTACAAGAAGTTCATTGACGATGCTAAGGCAAAGTTCAACGCCAAGTATGGACATGAGCCTAAGGTTTACGATGTAGTAATAGGCGACGGTTCGCGTAAGATTTGCTAACTCAGAACCAACAAAAACACAGCTATTTGTGTTTATAAAGGTTAAATACAGTGAGTAAGGTGTGATATCAACACCTTACTCATCTTTTTTTATCGTTTTTTGTTTGCCGTTTCGGATTATAATTGTAATTTTACACCCAAAATAAACAATTATACGACAATAATAACTTAAAACGTAACAAAAATGAAAGCATTGAAAGCAACATTGATGGGAGTCGGTGCAGCAGCACTGATGCTCTCGTGTGCAGGTGGCCAACAGGCCAGTCAACTAACTGTATCGGGCCTTGACCCAGCTAAATTCGACACTACTATTCAGTCGAAGCCAGTTAAGCTTTACACGCTGAAGAACCAGAATGGCATGGAGGTATGCATCACTAACTATGGTGGTCGTATCGTATCGCTGGTAGTGCCCGATAAGGATGGCAAGCCAACCGACGTAGTACTGGGATTTGACAACATCGCCCAGTATGCCGACACCATCAACACCCCAAGCGATTACGGATCAAGCGTGGGCCGCTATGCTAACCGCATCAAAGAGGGTAAGTTCATTCTTAACGGCGATACTATCCAGCTGAAGAAGAACGATGGTCCTAACTGTCTGCACGGAGGTGGCAACACCGGATGGATGCACCAGGTTTACGATGCTGAGCAGATAGGAGACTCTATCCTGAAGCTTACAATCGTAGCTGCCGACGGTGAGAACGGATTCCCCGGAAAGGTAATGGCTGTTACCACATACAAGCTCACATCAGACAATGTGCTGGATATGACTTGGGAGGCTGAGACCGACAAGCCAACTATCATCAATCAGACCAACCACAACTACTACAACCTGAGCGGCGACTTTACACAGCCTGCTTACGACATGGTGGTATATGTGAATGCAGACAACTTTACTCCAAGCGACAAGCTGTATATCCCAACAGGTGAAATCAAGAAGGTTGAGGGAACTCCAATGGATTTCCGCACACCTCACGCTCTGGGCGACAGCATAAAGAGCGACTTCGACCAGATCCAGAACGCTACAGGTTACGATCACAACTTCTGCCTGAACACTTATAAGGATGGAAAGGGCGACGATACCCAGGTATGCGCTAGCCTCTACAGCCCAAAGACAGGTATCCTGATGGAGATGTTTACCAACGAGCCTGGTGTACAGGTTTATAGCGGAAACTTCCAGGGTGTGGGTGCCGACAAGGATATCGCCCGCAAGGGTGGCATCACCTACCCCAAGCACGTAAGCGTATGTCTGGAGAGCCAGAAGTATCCCGACTCACCTAACCACCCAGAGTGGGTACAGCCTGTGCTGAATCCAGGTGAGAAGTACTATAGCCACGCAGCTTACAAGTTCTCGATCAAATAACAATTAAATACTAACTAAAAAATTAAAAATTAAAAATGGCATTATTAGACTGGATTGTCATCGGTGCTTTCTGTTGTGCACTGGTTGGCATTGTAATGTGGGTTATTTCTCAGAAGAACAATAACTCAGCAGACTATTTCTTAGGTGGTAAAGATGCAACATGGATTGCCATCGGTGCATCAATCTTCGCATCAAACATCGGTTCTGAGCACCTTATCGGACTAGCCGGTGCCGGTGCTTCATCAGGTATGGCTATGGCCCACTGGGAGATTCAGGGATGGATGATCCTGATTCTGGGTTGGGTATTCGTACCTTTCTATACACGCTCTATGGTTTACACTATGCCAGAGTTCCTGGAGCGTCGTTACAACACACAGAGCCGTACAATCCTCTCTGTTATCTCGCTGATTAGCTATGTACTTACCAAGGTAGCTGTTACTGTATATGCCGGCGGTCTTGTATTCCAGCAGGTATTTGGTATCGAGCAGCTCTGGGGCATCGACTTCTTCTGGATTGCAGCTATCGGTCTAGTAGTTATCACCGCTATCTATACCATCTTCGGTGGTATGAAGAGCGTGCTCTACACATCGGTACTGCAGACTCCTATCCTTCTGCTCGGTTCGCTCATCATCCTGGTACTCGGTTTTAAGGCCCTGGGTGGATGGGACGAGATGATGGCCGTTTGCGGCGCTGTAGATGCTAACGAGTATGGCGACAAGATGACATCGCTGATTCGCGACAACCGCGATGCTAACTATCCTTGGCTGGGAGCCCTTATCGGTTCGGCTGTTATCGGTTTCTGGTATTGGTGTACTGACCAGTACATCGTTCAGCGTGTACTCTCTGGTAAGGATGAGAAAGAGGCTCGCCGTGGTACCATCTTCGGTGCATATCTGAAGTTGCTACCCGTATTCCTGTTCCTGATTCCTGGTATGATTGCCTTCGCAATGAGCACCAAGGGTATCACCCTGCCAAACGGCGAAGTATTTGTACTGAGCACTCCTGATGCTGCTTTCCCAACACTCGTAGCTAAGTTGCTGCCTGCAGGTGTTAAGGGTCTGGTAGTTTGCGGTATTCTTGCTGCCCTGATGTCTTCACTGGCATCTCTGTTCAACTCTTCAGCTATGCTGTTCACTATCGACTTCTGGAAGCGTCTGCGTCCTGAGACTCCAGAGAAGCAGCTCGTACGTATCGGCCAGATTGCTACTGTAGTAATCGTAATCCTCGGTATTCTGTGGATTCCCATCATGCGTTCTGTAGGTAATGTGCTCTACAACTATCTGCAGGATGTACAGTCAGTGCTGGCTCCTGGTATCGCTGCAGCATTCCTGCTGGGTATCTGCTGGAAGCGTGCATCGGCCAAGGGTGGTATGTGGGGATTGCTCTCTGGTATCATCATCGGTCTTACACGTCTGGGTGCCAAGGTTTACTATAGCAACGCTACCGATGCTGCCGACAGCTGGTTTAAGGCTGTATTCTACGACTTCAACTGGTTGTTCTTCTGCGGTGTAATGCTCATTGTTTGCTGTCTGATTGTGATCGCAGTATCACTCTGCACCGAGGCTCCTGACGAGAAGAAGATTCAGGGTCTGGTATTCGGCACATCAACACCTGAGCAGATTGAGGCTACACGTAAGAGCTGGAACAAGTGGGATGTATTCCACACTATCGTTATCCTCGGCTTTACAGTAGCATTCTACATCTATTTCTGGTAATTAGAATTTAAAATATGACATTTTATAACGAACATTCCAAAGTCTGGCTGTCGGTAGACTGCATCATCTTCGGATTCGACGAGAAGAAGCTGAAGATTCTTGTGGGCCGTCGCCAGATGGATCCAGGACGTGGTCAATGGAGCCTCTACGGAGGCTTCGTTGCTGCCACCGAAAGCGTAGATGAAGCAGCATCACGCACTTTGTTTGAACTGACCGGTCTGCGCAACATCTATATGAGCCAGATTGGTGCATTTGGTAAGGTGGACCGCGACCCTGGCGAACGTGTGGTTTCAATAGCATACTATGCACTCATTAACGCCAGCGACTACGACGAGAAACTGCGTAAGTCGCATGGTGCAGAATGGATTGATATCGAGGAAATACCAGAACTCTATTCTGACCACAACGAGATGGTGATAAAGGCTCGCAAACTGATTCAGGACAAGATGTCGAACGAACCAGTAGGTTTCAACCTGCTGCCAAGCCTCTTCACACTTACCCAGCTACAGACTCTCTACGAAGCTGTGTATGGTGTAGAACTCGACAAGCGCAACTTCCGCAAGCGCGTAAAGGATATGGACTTCATCCAGAAGACCGACCTTATCGACAAGAAGAGTTCAAAACGCGGTGCATATCTCTACCGTTTCAATAAGAGAGCGTATACCGAAGAGTCAAATTTTAAACTGTAAAAACAATGTTAGAAGAACTGAAAGAAAAAGTATTCAAGGCCAATCTTGACCTTGTAAAGCAGAACCTGGTAATCTTTACATGGGGCAATGTGTCTGGTATCGACCGCGAGAAGGGACTGGTGGTAATCAAGCCCTCAGGCGTAGACTATGATGTAATGAAGGCCAGCGATATGGTTGTAGTAGACCTGGAGACAGGCGAGGTGGTAGATGGCGAACTCAACCCATCATCAGATACTCCAACACACCTTGTACTATATAAGGCTTTCCCAAATATTCAGGGTGTGGTTCACACCCACTCTACCTATGCCACAGCATTTGCTCAGGCAGGTCGCGACATCCCAAATATTGGCACCACTCATGCCGACTACTTCTACAAGGATATCCCATGCACTCGCGATATGACCGAGGCCGAGGTTAAAGGTCAGTACGAGTTGGAGACTGGTAATGTGATTGTGGATGAGATTCTGAACATCCGTAAGATCAATCCTGACCACACTCCTGCCGTGCTGGTTAAGAATCATGGTCCTTTCTCATGGGGAACATCGCCCGACAATGCAGTGTACAACGCTAAGGTTATGGAGCAGTGTGCCAAGATGGCTTTCGTAGCTTTCTCGGTAAATCCCAACCTCACTATGAACCCACTGCTCATCGAGAAGCATTATATGCGTAAGCACGGACCTAATGCCTACTACGGACAGAAGGGACAGAAACATTAATTATTAACTAATATAAAACTTTATAACAATGGCAACATTTGATAATTTCGAAATTTGGTGGGTAACTGGTGCTCAGCTTCTGTACGGAGGCGACGCAGTAGTTGCTGTAGATGGACACTCAAAGGAGATGGTTGACGGTCTGAACAAGAGCGGTAACATCCCCGTTAAGATAGTTTACAAGGGTACAGCCAACAGCTCAAAGGAAGTTGAGCAGGTAATGCTGGCTGCCAATAACGACGCTAAGTGTGTAGGTATCATCACATGGATGCACACTTTCTCACCTGCCAAGATGTGGATCAAGGGTCTGCAGCAGTTGCAGAAGCCTCTGCTCCACTTCCACACACAGTACAATGCTGAGATACCCTGGAGCGAGATCGACATGGACTTCATGAATCTGAACCAGAGTGCTCACGGCGATATCGAGTTCGGACACATCTGCACTCGTATGCGCATCGCACGCAAGGTGGTTTGCGGTTACTGGAAGGACGAGAAGGCTCAGAAGCAGATTGCCGTTTGGGCTCGTGTAGCAGCTGGTGTAGCTGATGCTCACAACGTACGCTGTCTGATGTTCGGTATGAACATGAACAACGTAGCCGTAACAGATGGCGACCGCGTAGAATTTGAGCAGCGTCTGGGTTATCACGTTGATTACTACCCAGTTTCATCGCTGATGGAGTACTTCAAGAAGGTAACTGATGCCGAGGCTGACGCTCTGGTTGAGGAGTACAAGAAGCTCTACACCATCAAGATAGATGAGAGCGGCGAGCAGGTTTACTGGGAGAAGGTTAAGAATGCAGCTAAGGCAGAGATTGCACTGCGCCGCGTGCTGAAGGATGAGGGCGCTACTGCCTTCACCACCAACTTCGACGATCTAGGTGATGCAGACATCGATGCACCTGACTTCTGCGGATTCGACCAGATTCCCGGTCTGGCTTCACAGCGCCTGATGCAGGAGGGTTATGGTTTCGGTGCCGAGGGCGACTGGAAGACAGCTTGTCTGTATCGAACTCTGTGGGTAATCCAGCAGGGCATGCCAACTGGTTGCTCATTCCTGGAAGACTACACTCTGAACTTCGCTGGTGACAAGAGTTCTTGTCTGCAGAGCCACATGCTCGAGATCTGTCCGCTGATTGCTACCGATAAGCCAAAGCTCGAGGTACACTTCCTGGGTATCGGTATCCGTAAGCAGCAGACTGCCCGTCTGGTATTCACATCTAAGACTGGTGCTGGTATCAAGGCTACAGTTGTTGACCTTGGCAATCGTTTCCGTCTGATTAGTCAGGAGGTAGAGTGCATCGAGCCTCAGCCAATGCCAAAGCTGCCTGTAGCTTCTGCTCTGTGGGTTCCACAGCCCACGTTCGAGATTGGTGCTGCAGCTTGGATTCTGGCTGGTGGTACTCACCACAGTGCTTTCTCTTACGACATCAACGAGGAGTACTGGGAGGACTTTGCTGAGATGACCGGCATCGAGTATGTTCGCATCAACAAGCAGACAAACATCGCCGATTTCAAGCAGACACTCCGCAACAACGAGGTGTACTACATGCTGAATAAAGCACTGCGATAAGCAAATCGCAAATATGATTAGGAGCACTAAAAATGGGTGCTCCTAATTAAATTGAACAGGCAATGTAAATAGATAAAAATAGTAAATATAGTTCCTAAATAAATAATTAATTGTATTTTTGCCGTCGATTATGGTACAAACAGATTCTATTTATTGGTATGGAATAACAGCAGCAGCTTATTTAGTTACCTGCTGGGTATTTTCTGTAGTAAGAGGTGTGCACAACTGTGGTACGCCCAAGGAGCGTAGAGCCTACATTTGGCCAGACCGCAAAATGCAAGTTATGATTTATCTATGCGGCACAGTTCTGTTGCCATATGTATTAAATCCACAAAATGAGGCAGCGTGGATTCTGATGAAATCATACTTTCCATGCACCTATTATTTTTACTGCGGAGCGCTGATTTTCTGCTTTTTTGGCACAGTAAAACAATGGAAAGTATGGAAAAAAGCCAATTTTATTGCAGCTATTATCACATTCTTAGCAATGGCACCGCTTATTGCCAATGCATGGTGGCCGTCAGGACTGCTTAGTCCAGAATTCGTCAAAGCATGGAACTATGTGGTGATAGTGGTAAGTATCATCATGATAGGCTATGCTAGTGTTGCTATGTGGCAAGTTATGAAATGGTTAAAAATAGCCCGCGAAGTAAACTATTCAAACCCAGAAGACTTTCCAACCGAATATGCACACCGCATGTGGTTAACCCCTATCATACTCACCCCATTTTTATGGCCAGCTTTCATCACCGACTCACCAAAAGTCATGGCAATTATGTGTATTCCATTAGCCATATTCAATATAGCCTTATTGTTGAACGTGATGCCTGTATGGCGCCGTGCTGCAATTCTTACTGAAGTTGATGAAGATGAAGCAGAGGCTGTCCCCTACGAAAACGATGAATTAGCAGAGGAACGTAGCAACAGAATAGCCACAGAAATAGAGAAGTTTGTAAATACAGAAGCTGCTTATCTTGATTCACATCTTGTACTGGAGCAGGTTGTAGAACGTTGCAACTTTAGTCGCAGATATGTTTCAAACGTGCTTACTGAACGTTTCGGTGGATTCTCCGACTATGTTAATGGTTTACGTCTCAACTACTTCGAGCAATATAAAGCACAACATCCAAATTCTACGGATGAAAGTGCTGCAGAGGCAAGTGGTTTCACCTCATATAAAGCGTATCTTAAAGCAAAAGAACGCTTACCGCAAAAATAACAATCAAAACTAATACAATATTATGACAGCAAAACAAATTATTGAGGCCGGTAAGGCCATCTTGGGAATCGAATTCGGTTCTACAAGAATCAAGGCTGTCCTCATCGACGAGGACAATAAGCCTATCGCACAGGGCTCACACGAGTGGGAGAATCAGTTGGTAGACGGTCTGTGGACCTACTCTACTGAGGCCGTTTGGTATGGTCTGCAGGACTGCTATGCTGAGCTCCGCAAGGATGTTCAGAAGCAGTACAACTGCGAGATCGAATCGCTGGCAGCTATCGGCTTCAGTGCTATGATGCACGGCTATATGGCATTCAACGAGAAGCAGGAAATCCTGGTTCCATTCCGTACATGGCGTAACACCAACACAGGTAAAGCAGCTGCCGAGCTGTCTAAGCTCTTCAACTACAACATCCCTCTGCGCTGGAGTATCTCGCACCTGTATCAGTGCATTCTCGACAACGAGGAGCACGTTTCTGACATCAAGTATCTCACCACTCTGGCTGGTTATGTACACTGGCAGGTAACAGGTCAGTTCGTACTGGGTGTTGGCGATGCATCAGGTATGATTCCTGTTGACCCGAAGACCAAGACTTACGATGCCACAATGGTAAAGAAGTTCGACGAGCTCATCGCTCCAAAGGGATTCTCTTGGAAGCTACTCGACATTCTGCCAAAGAGTCTGAATGCTGGTGATAATGCTGGTTTCCTCACTCCCGAGGGTGCTAAGAAGCTCGACGTCAGCGGCCACCTGAAGGCAGGCATCCCCGTATGTCCTCCTGAGGGCGATGCTGGTACAGGTATGGTTGCCACCAACGCTGTTAAGCAGCGCACTGGTAATGTATCAGCTGGTACATCTTCGTTCTCAATGATTGTACTTGAGAAGGAGCTGAGCAAGCCTTACGAGATGATTGATATGGTTACTACACCTGATGGCAGTCTAGTAGCTATGGTTCACTGCAACAACTGCACCAGCGATATCAACGCTTGGGTAGGCCTGTTCAAGGAATATCAGCAGTTGCTGGGTGTACCCGTTGATATGAACGAGCTCTATGGAAAACTGTTCAACGAGGCCCTGAAGGGTGATACCGACTGCGGCGGACTGATGGCCTACAACTATGTATCAGGCGAGCCTGTAACTGGTTTGGCTGAGGGCCGTCCAATGTTCGTACGCTCTGCCGGCGACAAGTTCAACCTGGCTAACTTTATGCGTGCCCACCTGTATGGTGCAATCGGTGTGCTTAAGATTGGTAACGATATCCTGCTGAAGGAAGAGAAGATCAAGGTTGACCGCATCACTGGTCATGGCGGTTACTTCAAGACAGCCGGTGTAGGTCAGCGTATGCTGGCTGCCGCTCTCAACTCTCCTATCTCTGTGATGGAGACTGCAGGCGAAGGCGGTGCCTGGGGTATAGCTCTGCTGGCTGGATACCTTATTAATAATAATGGAAAGAATCTGGCCGACTATCTGGAGGACGTAGTATTCGCTGGCAACACTGGCGTATCTATCGCACCTACAGCCGAGGATGTAGCTGGTTTCGAGAAGTATATCGAGAACTACAAGCGTTGTCTCCCAATCGAGCAGGCCGCTGTAGATAATAAGTAATGTGTATATGAAGAAAGTATTTATAGCAACTATCGCAGCAGCATTTGCCATCACGGTAAATGCCGCTGACCCTGTGAAGGCTACCATTCATGCTGATAAGGCCGGTGCCAAGATCAACAAGGAGATTTATGGTCAGTTCTCTGAGCACCTGGGATCATGTATCTACGGTGGTCTTTGGGTTGGCGAAGGTTCACAGATTCCTAACATCAATGGCTATCGTAAGGATGTGTTCGAGGCACTTAAGGCCCTGAAAATTCCCGTACTGCGCTGGCCAGGCGGATGTTTTGCCGACGACTATCACTGGATGGACGGTATCGGTCCAAAGTCACAGCGTCCCTCTCTGCGTAACAACAACTGGGGTGGTACTATCGAGGACAACTCATTTGGTACACACGAGTTTCTGAATCTCTGTGAGATGCTGGATTGCGAGCCATACATCAGTGGTAACGTAGGTTCAGGTACTGTTAAGGAGATGGCCCAGTGGGTTGAGTATATGACCAGCGATGGCGATACACCAATGGCCCGTCTGCGTCGTCAGAATGGCCGCGACAAGGCTTGGAAGGTTAAGTACTTCGGTATCGGTAACGAGGCTTGGGGTTGCGGTGGTAACATGACACCACAATACTACTCTGATGAGTTCCGTAAGTTCAACACCTACCTGCGTGATCAGGGCGAAAACCACCTGTATCGCATCGCATCAGGTGCTAGCGACTACGACTACGACTGGACCAAGGTATGCATGGATAAGATTGGCGACCGCATGCAGGGTATTTCTCTGCACTACTACACTTGCACAGGTTGGAGTGGTCCCAAGGGTTCTGCCACCAAGTTTGATACTGACCAGTACTACTGGGCTCTGGGCAAGTGCCTTGAGATCGAAGAGGTTATCAAGAAGCACAAGGCCATCATGGATAAGAAGGATCCTAAGGGCAAGATTGGTCTGCTAGTAGATGAGTGGGGTACATGGTGGGACGAAGAGCCCGGCACAATCCCAGGTCACCTGTATCAGCAGAACGCCCTGCGCGATGCATTCGTAGCAGCTCTCAGCCTCAACGTATTCCACAAGTACACCGACCGTGTAAAGATGGCTAACATCGCTCAGGTGGTTAACGTACTGCAGTCAATGATTCTGACCGATCAGGAAGGAACAGGCCACATGGTTCTTACCCCAACCTACTGGGTATTCCAGATGTACACCCCATTCCAGGAGGCGACCTATCTGCCAGTTGATCTTGAGAGTGAGACCATCCAGTGCAGCACAGAGTACTTCAAGGAGAAACAGAAGACTGCCGACAACACCACACGTCCTTGCCCACTGCTCTCTGCATCTGCAGCAAAGACTACCGACGGCGGTATCGTTCTAGCTCTTACCAATGTAAGTCTGGATAAGGCTCAGACAGTTGACTTCAACCTTGAGGGCTACAATGCCAAGACTGTAAGTGGCCGCATCCTTACATCTAAGAATGTTGCCGACTTCAACGACTTCACCCATCCTAACGTAGTTGCTCCTAAGGAGTACAAGGACGCAAAACTTAAGAAGAACGTCCTTTCGGTTAAGATACCAGCCAAGTCGATTATAGTTCTGAACATCAAGTAATAAAAATAAATCCTCGCCAATTGGCGGGGATTTATTATTTTGGTTCTACGTGTACTGCGATATGGGTTTCGGGACCGTAGTGCTGTCTTAACACATCCTCTACCTCCGAAGCCTTGTCATGTGCCTCGCATAGCGTAATATTACCATCCATCAGTATATGCAACTCGATAGCGTAGTGGTTGCCTAGTCGTCGTGTACGCAAATCGTGCGGTTCATCTACCCCCTGCACCGATGCAGCCAGTTGCAATATCTCGTCCTCTACCGCATCAGGCAGCGACTGCTCCATCAGGTCGCCAATGCCATTTCGCAGCAGATCTACTGACACCTTTATGATAAACATACCTACGATGATTGATGCCACAGGGTCGAGCACTGTCCACCGCTGTCCAAGAAATATTGCTCCGCCTATGCCGATGGCAGTACCTATGGATGACAACGCATCGCTACGATGATGCCACGCATTGGCCTCAACAGCCTGAGAATTAAGTTTGTGGGCTTTAATCATCGAATAGTGATACACAGCCTCCTTAAGCACTATCGATAGCAATGCAGCCCACAGAGCCAAAAGGCCAGGAGCCTCAAGTTCCTCGCCTTGTGCCCAGGAAATAATCTTGGTCAGTCCACTATATACAATGCCTACGGCAACTATCAGCAGAGCCACACCTATAATAGTCATTGCCAGTGTTTCGTATTTGCCGTGACCATAGTCGTGCGACTTATCCTTGGGTTTGCCGCTGATGTGTACAAACACCAGCACGATGATGTCAGTCACAAAGTCAGACAGCGAGTGCACTGCATCGGCTACCATAGCAGCACTGTGCCCCACTATACCGGCCACAAACTTAAAGAGCAGCAGTATCACGTTTACTGCTCCTCCAACCATCGTAACCTTATATATCTCCTTATTTCTTTCCATCACGTTGCATTTACATTACTTATATATAACAATCCCCGCCCCAAAGATAAAGGGACGGGGAATTATTATTTCCTTTCAGGTCAGAAGCATGTATTACTTCTTCTCCTCAGGTGCTGCAGGAGCCTCTGTTGCAGGAGCAGCGGCAGGAGCAGCAGCATCCTTCTGCTGACTAGCACCGAAGCCTGGCAGATTGTTAGGATTGGTTGCTGGAGCCTGGTAGTTCTCCATTACAGAGCTCTCGTTACCAGCCTGTGGAGCTACATAAGCGCAGCATACGCTAACCAATACCATGAAACCAGCGAGGAACCAAGTGGCCTTCTCGATGAAGTCGGTAGTCTTGCGAACACCGCCAATCTGGTTATAACCTGAGAACTGAGAAGCCAAACCGCCTCCCTTTGACTCCTGGATGAGCACAATGCCAATCATAAGCAGTGCAGCAACCACAATGAGAATTACAAATAATGTGTACATTTTTTTACTTATTTTTTTTATTACTATTTACTATCAATTTCTCTAAGAAACGTATCTGATCTGCAAAGTAAGCATTTTTTTTCGGATTTTCCAAACTTAATCGCCTAATAATTTCTAATGCTTTCGAATATCTGCCTTGTTTTATATAAATTCGTGCCAATGTTTCGGTAAAAAACTCATTTCCAACCTCATTTTCGTTATTTTCGGGCTCAAGTCGGGGCTCTGGACGATACTCTGTAGTATCGTTCAACTGGAACTTACCTTTGTCATCATTTATGAACGAATCTATAAGGTCTTGTCCGAACATTTGTGGTATCTCACCCGGCATCTTCTGAGGCTCCTCTGGTTCCACCTCAAGCAGGTACGAAACATAATCAACAGCGGCATCGGCTGGCGTAGGTTTGCGCTTGGTTTTCTGTGCATCAGACTTTGAGTCTTCGGGTATCTGATCAAGAAAATTGTCGATAAGAGCAGTTGTACGATCAGAAGCCGACTCGTTTTGGGGCGCAGGTTTAGCTACCTTGGCCATTGGGCGATACTCATAATGTCTGCCTTCTATCATATTGAATAGCACTCGGCGATCGGTAATATATGCCGAAGCACGACGCAGTTCCTCGTCGAATGTAGCATCGTGCAGCAGATACAGATTCTGTAGCATCAGCAGGCGGGCTGTCTGGAAATAAGGGTATAGAGCCAACAGCGATCGCAACTCGTAGAGCGTGTCGCGGTCCATCCTTTCAGGATGCTGTATCAGTTCTGTTATTCTCTCCATAAATGGTTTACCAGTTGGCTACGGCTTTGTTGAATATCTGATCGCAGAGGTCCTTTACCATCTGTGTCACGAGTTCTTCCTGAACGCTGTTGAGCGACTGGGTAGTCTCGTAACTCTGTGATGCCGAGAACTGCTGTTCGAAATCTTGTTCGTGTCTCTTATTATTGGTGAATCTTACGTTTACCGTCATCGTAAGCTCGGTCATAGCCGAATATCCCTCGGCACTCACCGCCTTGTTTCGCTGCTCGTAGCGTACTATCTCACCTTCCAGCTTCAGGTCGCCATTACGCTTTACCTGCTCCAGCTTGGTATGATTGGCAAATTGGTCCTTAAGCTGATTGTTGAACATTGGTCCCATCGGACCCCACACATAGCTACTACGGATAGGGAATTCGGCTATCTGTATGGTCTTGGTCTCGTCATAGTTGATGCTGGCGCCATTGAATGAATAGCTTACCTTACATCCACTGATGGTGGCCATTACCATAGCTACCAGCGCAAAACGTATATATTTACTGATCCAAGCCATATTGTTTCAATCTGCGATAAAGGGTTCTGTCACTAATACCCAACTCCTGGGCAGCTTTCTTGCGGTTGCCATGATTGCGCTCAAGTGCCTTTTCCAACATCTGCTTGCCCATGTCGTTAAGATTCAGGCTCTCAAGCTCCTGAGCAGGCTCGATATACTCCTCGGCGATAGCGTCCTCGACCGAGGTGATAGGTGCGGGATGAGGAGCGATTGGTGCCAGTGATGTGGTAGGCAACTGCTCCATAGCGGTAGGCTTTGTGCTCTGCACATCGTCCAACTGCTTCTTGAGTGCACTCATCTCGCGGCGCATGTCGTTCACATTACCACGAAGTTCGAACAATATCTTATATAGTATCTCGCGCTCGTTCTCAAAACTATGATCTCCACTACCCTCGCGATGTATGGTAGCAAGCTGTGTAGACTCCTGATCCTGAGGAATAAACTGGCTTAGCACCTGAGCCGTGATAGTACGCTCGGGCGATAGCACGCTAATCTGCTCAGTGATGTTCTTAAGCTGTCGCACGTTGCCTGGCCACTTGTAGTGCAGCAACAGTTGCTTGGCACCTTCGTCAAGCACCACACGATCCATCTTGTATTTCTCGGCCATCTGCAGTGCAAACAGGCGGAACAGCAATACTATATCCTCGCCTCGCTCGCGCAGAGGTGGCATCTGGATAGGTATAGAGTTCAGTCGATAGTACAGATCCTCGCGGAATCGGCCTTCACTGATGGCTTGACGTATATTCACGTTTGTAGCGGCTACTATGCGCACATCGGTCTTGCGAATCTCGGTACCTCCCACGGGGATATACTCGCCCGTCTCAAGAACACGTAGCAGTCTGGCCTGTGTGGCCAGTGGCAGTTCGCCCACCTCGTCGAGGAAAAGTGTGCCCTTGTTGGCCACACCAAAGTATCCTGGCGAATCGTTGATGGCTCCGGTGTACGAACCCTTTACGTGTCCGAACAGCTCAGAGTCGATAGTACCTTCGGGGATAGAACCGCAGTTGATAGCGAAGTACTTCTCGCGGCGTCGTGGCGAGTTATCGTGGATTACTCGTGGTATAATCTCCTTACCCACTCCACTCTCACCTACGATGAGTACACTGAGGTCGGTCGGCGCAACCTGCAGGGCTACGTCGAGCACGTGGTTCAATGCATCGCAATTGCCTACGATGTTGTACCTCTGTTTGATGTTTTGAAGTTCAGTTGTCTTCATTGAGCTGACAAAATTACATATTTTTTCTGAAACATCTGCAGTTTTGGCACAAATTTAACGGAAATTACTTAACTTTCTTGTCCAACTTGATTAAAAGTAGGCCTATTGCGGTCCAAATCAGTTCGCGCAGACGTACTAGCAGCGCCACAAAGATACCCGCATTGGCTGTCATGCTCAGACCCTCGGTCGACATCAGGAATCCACCCTCACGACCACCCAACTGTAGCGGCATGAAAAATAGCATGTTGGCAAACAGCGTGGTGAATGCGTATATCAGTATACACTGCGGGATGGTAACCTCTGGCATTATCACAAGCAGTATAAAGTAGATCTCGAATGTAGATGCCAGTCGGCACAGCAACTCAAGTATCACCGCAGCCTTAAACGTACGTGGGTTCTGATTGTGCAGTGCAGCTATCTGCTGGTCAACCTCGGCCAGCTTCTCGCGATTGCGCTCGATAAACGGCTGTGCCCACTTTTTCACCATCGGGAAGTGGCTCAATATCTTCATACCCGTCATGGCTATGCCTCGCTTATATCCACGCAAAAAGAACCAGATGGCCACCAACGCCACGCCTGCTATTATCGGCAGTAGCACATAGGTAAGCGGTGTCATCTTCTGCGTAAAAATATAAAGAGGTACGCTAAGCAGCCAGAACCAGAAGTGGCTGTAGATGTGGGTCATCACATACAGTATAACCGACGATGATGCACGCTGTGTACCGATTTTTGGCGACAGCGACATGATGCGATAAGGCTCGCCACCCATAAGTCCGCCAGGTGTGGCGTAGTTAAGCGAGAATGCTGATATAGTAATCTTGTACAGCCACCAAAATCCCACCTTACACTTACGGCACACTCCTTCTTCGTTGCCGATAGTGTCGATGATGAGATACCATGATGTGGTGTTTATCATATACAGGAACGCCCACAGCAGTATCACAGCAACAAACCAATAGCCTGCGTGCAGCATACCCTGCCATGCCTGGCGAAAGTCTAGTTGCGATGCCATTATTATAAGCACCACCAGTCCAAACAGAAAGAATCCGTTCTGATATTTCTTGTTCATCAGTTGTGTTGGCGATTACTTGAAAATATCCTTAGCTCTGGGCATTGCAAAACGTGCCTTGTCGCCATCCTCGCGCTTCTCGTGATACAACTTTGGCAGAGGATTAGCCAAAGGCTCGTCATAGTCTATGCGATGGCGATACATATCCACAGCAGTGTATATGGCCTGTCGCAGCGATGTGGGGTCGGCTATACCCTGTCCGGCAATCTCGAACGATGGTCCATGGTCGGTGGTAGTGCAGATGGCGGTGATACCAGCCTTAAGCTTCACACCGAACTCAGGTGCCAATGCATTGAATGGCAGCATGCCCTGATCGTCATACATAGCTAGAATACCGTCAAACTCCTCGTTCATATTGCATGCAAAGAAATCCTCTGCATAATATGGTCCGAAGGCCTGGATATTCTGCTTTTCCAGCTCCTCTACTGCAGGCGCTATAATCTGCTCCTCCTCGGTGCCGGGCTGTGGATTGAGCGACAGCACTGCGATACGAGGATTGTTAACACGGAAATCGCGCTTAAGACTATTGAAGAATATCTTAGCCTTGTCAACTATTTTTTCTACGCTAATAGCCTGGGCCACCTCCTTGATAGGCAGATGAGTAGTGAGCAGACCTATGCGCACACGATCACTAAGCATAATGGTCAGCGACTTATCATCACGATTAGGATTGGGGTTTGGCACTACAGGTCCCTGCACCAGCACATCGTAAAGCAGTTTCATCATATCGTCCTTGGCACGTGCCATAGCAGCCTTAGCAGCACGATCGCTCTCTGTAGTTGGCTTTCCAAACTCCACCGGCACCTCCTCATCTATTGCTGCCAGCAGGTTAACTCTGCCGTCGCGAGCCTCCTCAGCGTCTTTAATGATTGTAAACTGGGTTTCTATATCCATCGCCTTACGATGGAATGTTGCAGCTTTTGGCGAACCATATATAATAGGTGTACACATATCCAGCATCATGGGGTCCTCGAATGCACGGAGTATTACCTCGTATCCGATGCCGTTGGTGTCGCCATGCGTGATTGCCACGCGAACTTTCTTATCCATAGATATCTCTTAGAATTTTACGATTGACTATTCGACTGTTTCTTTGCGGTAGATAGCAGACCGCATGCTGCAAAGATGTCCTGACCGCGACTGGCCCTGATGGTGGTAAACACACCGTGGGCTGTCAGATAGTCGCGCAGCGATTCCATACGCTTCTCGTCGGCCCCAGGCAGATCCACGTTTGGTATCTCGTGGAATCTTATCAGGTTCACCCTGCAATCCAGCCCCTTTAGCAGTTTCACTATCTCACGGGCATGCATGGTGGTGTCGTTAAGTCCGGCAAAGCATATGTACTCAAACGAGCATCGGCGCTGATGACTGAAGTCGTACTGCTTGAGCAGTTCTACCACTTCCTCTATCGGCATCTGCTTCTCGGCAGGCATCAGCATCTGGCGCTGCTCGTGCAGTGGCGAGTGCATCGATATAGCCACGTGGCACTCACTCTCGTCAAGGAAACGCTTCAACTTGTTCTTCACGCCCACACTCGATACAGTGATGCGACGCGGACTCCAGGCATATCCCCATTCTGCAGTAAGAACCTCGGTTGCACGTAGTACTGCGTCCAGGTTGTCCATAGGCTCACCCTGCCCCATAAACACTATGTTGGTAAGCGTGTCACGCTCGGGCAGCGAGTATATCTGGTTCAGTATGTCGGCAGCAGTCAGACTACCCTCGTAGCCCTGCTTTCCGGTCTGACAGAACAAACAGTTCATCTTGCATCCCACCTGGCACGATACGCACAGTGTAGCACGGTCGCCATCGGGTATGTAGACCGTCTCAACAAAGTGTCCGCTAGCCACAGGGAACAGGTATTTGATGGTACCGTCTACCGAGCGCTGACAGTCTAGGGGAGCCATACAGCCCACCTGATATCCGGCAGCAAGTTTCTCGCGGTTAGCCTTCGATATGTTTGTCATCTCGTCGATGCTAGCTGCATGCTGCTGATACAGCCACTTGGCTATCTGCGCGGCGGTAAACTTTGGCATACCCAACTCCAGCACCACTTGCTGTAATTCTGCGGGTTGCATGCCTAATAACACCTTCTTTTCGTCGTACATCTTTACTTTTTGGGTGCAAAGGTAGAAAAATTTCTTGAATAATATGGTTTTCTCGGAAAATATTGCTACTTTTGCCTGCAATAAAAACAATTATTGCAGATAATGAGAGAAAAAATAGACTGTTTTTTGCCTTGCAACGACCTCGAAAGTGCCCGCGATGTAGTGGCGCAGATCAAGGGTAGCAAGACTATCCAACATATCTGTCTGCTGGTAAATAGTCCTCTCGACGAGGGCGACGACGCACTTAGCGACTGCCAGCAGATAGTAGTTTCAGACCTTACTAGTAGTCAGACTCTGGCGGCGATAGCCGATGAGGCTAAGGCCGAATACGCTCTGCTGCAGATACGTCCGCGACAGATACAGATGGGGCGTGGCGGGCTCGACCGCATGCTGCGCATAGCCACCGATTCGGATGCAGCGATGATCTATGCCGATCATTACGACCTTATCGACGGCAAGCTTCAGCCCCATCCTGTCATCGACTATCAGATAGGCAGCGTGCGCGACGACTTCGACTTCGGCTCGCTCATCCTGGTCAAGACCTCACTGCTGCGCACCTTTGCACAGCAGAACACCGACTACCAGTTTGCCGGCGTATATGCACTCCGACTGTTCCTTAGCCGCGAGGGCCGCATCTTCCATATCAACGAGAAACTCTACACCGAGCAGGAGACCGACACCCGCGCCTCGGGCGAGAAGCAGTTCGACTACGTTAACCCTCGCAACCGCGAGGTACAGATAGAGATGGAGCGTGCCGCCACAGCCCACCTGGCCGCTATCGGTGCTAAGATAGACCCATCATACTATCGCACACCCGACTTCAATGAGCAGGAGTTCGATTTCGAGGCATCGGTGGTAATCCCAGTGTATAATCGCGAAAAGACCATTTGCGATGCCGTCAACAGCGCGCTCAGTCAGAAGTGCAAGTTCAAGTTTAATGTCATCGTGGTCGACAATCACTCTACCGATGGCACCACCGAACTTCTAAAAGGATTCCACGACGAGCGACTCATCCATATCATCCCCGAGCGCCACGACCTGGGCATTGGCGGATGCTGGAACGAGGCCATAAACGACGACCGCTGCGGACGCTTTGCTGTACAGCTGGATAGCGACGACCTCTATTCGTCACCCAAAACACTGCAACAGATTGTAGACGCTTTCCATAAGCAGAATGCGGCTATGGTGATAGGTTCGTATCGCATGTGCGACTTCGACCTTAACACCCTGCCACCAGGACTCATCGACCACGCCGAGTGGACCGATGAAAACGGGCCAAACAATGCCCTTCGCATAAACGGCCTGGGTGCTCCGCGTGCATTCTTCACACCACTGCTGCGCCAGGTGGGATTCCCCAACACCTCGTATGGCGAAGACTATGCACTGGGGCTTATCTTCTCGCGCCACTACCGCATAGGTCGCATCTTTACCGAGCTATATCTGTGTAGACGCTGGGGCGGAAACAGCGATGCAGCCCTGTCGATAGATAAGGTAAATGCCAACAATCTGTATAAGGACCAGTTGCGCTCGCTCGAGATTCTGGCCCGCCAACAGATGCTTAAAGGCAAGCAGGAACTTCTGAACGATTCGCCGCTGATGCGATTCTTCAACCGCCAGCTCGAGAAGTGGGACGATGCACGTCGCCGCTATCAGGACCTGCGCAATGTGAAGACCCGCGAACTATCCGTTGGCACATCTACCATGAAGGTGCAGTGGAACCCCGCCCGCATCGTGTCGACCGGAGCCAAGATCGACAAGCAGACACTGGCCGAGCGCCCCTGTTTCCTGTGCGAGCAGAACCGCCCCAAGGAGCAGGTCAAGAAGAGTATCGACGGGCAGTACGATCTGCTGGTCAACCCATTCCCCATACTGCCCATACACTTCACCATACCTTCGGTCAAGCACGAGCCACAGCTCATCCGCAAGTCGTATGGCGAGATACATAAGTTGCTGTCGGAGTATCCGCAGATGATGGTGTTCTACAACGGACCCAAGTGCGGAGCATCAGCCCCCGACCATGCCCACTTCCAGGGCGGCACTTCTGGCGTACTGCCACTGCAGATGTCGTGGGGCCGACTCTCGCGCGACCTTAAGCCTGTGTTCAGTCTTAATGCCGAGGAAAGCATCTCGCTCATCGAAGAGTACCCCTGCCCCGCATTCCTCATCCACAGCAAGTCGGATTATGCCGACGAGCAGATGTTTATCCGCCTGTACGAGGCGCTGCCTGTGCCCGAGGGCGAGCCTGAACCAATGCTCAACATCGTAAGCTGGCGACACGAGGCCGATTACTACTCGGTAATATTCCCACGCCAGAAGCATCGCCCCGACTGCTACTACAAGGAGAGCGACGAGCAGTTTATCATATCACCAGGAGCACTCGATATGGCTGGATTCATTGTTACCCCGCGCAAGGAGGACTTTGAGCGCATCACCCCCGAGATAGCCCTGGGCATTCTCAACGAGGTGTCGCTCCAGCCTGATGCCATCCAGCAGGTCATCGCGAAGCTACAAGAGAGCAAACCCTCAAATCTCAATTCTAAAATCTCAACTAAGAAAGAACCCAACGTCACCGTGGGTATCGTCAGCGGCGAGCGCATATCGTTCAGCCTCAACAAGCCTTACATGGCCAAGGGCGAGGTTATTACAGGCAACCAGGTGGTTGAGTTCAGCGATGGCGGCATATTGTGGCGCGGCACTCAGTACCGCAACCTCACGTTCACGCCACAGGCCGACGATGCCTCGTTCTCGCTCAACGACGTAACCATCGGCGTAAACTTCCATTGGGAGCGCAAGGAGACTCAAACCTTCGAGGGCACCCTGCGCATCGTGGTCGAGGCCGATAAGATAGTAGCTATCAACGAGTTGCCAGTAGAGAAATATCTCACCAGTGTTATCTCCAGCGAGATGAGCTCTACGTCAAGTCTAGAGTTCCTTAAGGCCCATGCCGTAATATCGCGTTCGTGGTTGCTGGCACAGATGGAGAAGCGCAAGCAGCATGAGAGCGGTGGCGACAACTTCTTCTCGTTCACCAAGAGCGACCAGGAGTTTATCCGCTGGTACGACCGCGAAGATCACACCATCTTTGATGTATGTGCCGACGACCACTGCCAGCGCTATCAAGGCATCACCCGCGCCAACAACACCCACGTGGAGGAGGCTATCAGCCAGACTCGCGGACAAGTGCTTATGTATGGCGACGAGATATGCGACGCACGCTTCTCAAAGTGTTGCGGAGGAGAGACCGAGGAATTCCAGTACTGCTGGGAAGATACTCCTAAGCCCTACCTCGTGTCGTTCCACGACCCATACTGCAACACCAGCGACAAGCACACTCTATCGCAGGTGCTCAACGACTTCGACCAGGAGACTCCCGACTTCTATCGCTGGGAGGTAAGCTACACGCAGAGTGAGCTCTCCGATCTTGTGAACAGTAAGCTCAAGGACGATTTCGGCACTATCACCGACCTCATCCCCGTAGCTCGTGGCAAGAGCGGCCGCATCTGGAAGCTAAAGATTGTAGGCACCAAGAAGACACTTACCATCGGCAAGGAGCTCGAGATACGTCGCGCCCTGAGCGAGAGCCACCTCTACTCATCGGCATTCGATGTAGAGAAGGATGGCGACAAGTTCATACTTAAGGGCAAAGGCTGGGGCCACGGCGTAGGTCTGTGCCAGATAGGTGCCGCTGTGATGGGCGAGCAGGGCCATCCTTACGACGACATCCTGTTGTTCTACTATCGCGGAGCCGAAATCAAGCGCCTCTATAATTAATGTTTAATCTTTAATGTTTCATGTTTAATGAACAATAGAAATCCCTGGGCTTGGGTGCCCACACTCTACTTTGCCGAAGGCGTGCCTTACGTAGCCGTTATGACCATCTCGGTCATCATCTACAAGCGCCTTGGCCTGTCAAACACCGACATCACGCTCTACACCTCGTGGCTCTATCTGCCATGGGTTATCAAGCCACTGTGGAGCCCGTTTGTAGATATGCTGCGCACCAAGCGCTGGTGGATACTCATGATGCAGATACTCATCGCCGCCGCACTGGCAGGCGTGGCCTTCACCATACCCGGACCGCTATGGCTGCAAGGGTCGTTGGCATTCTTCTGGTTGCTGGCCTTTTCTAGCGCCACCCACGACATCGCTGCCGACGGATTCTATATGCTCGGACTAGAGCAGCACGAGCAGGCCTACTTCGTGGGCATACGCTCCACGTTCTATCGCATAGCCACCATCTTTTCTTCGGGACTGCTTGTAGGTCTGGCTGGTGTGTTGCAGGTACTCACGCGCAGCATAGCCTATGCCTGGAGCCTAGTGTTCTACCTCATTGCAGGACTGTTCATCGCCCTGTGGCTGTATCACAGCTGGGCACTGCCCCGCCCTGCCGAGGATGCCAATCGTGTGCAGAAGACCGCGGCCGACATCGTTAACGAGTTCTGGCAGACGCTTGTCACCTTCTTCCGCAAACCGCAGGTATGGGTGGGCATCTGTTTCATGCTGTTCTATCGCATGCCTGAGGGACTGCTGGCCAAGGTTTCGGCCCTGTTCCTGGTAGATAAGGTTAGCAACGGCGGACTAGGCCTAAGCGATGTAGAGTTTGGTATGGTTCAGGGCACTGTGGGGGTCATCGGACTCACTCTGGGCGGTATCCTTGGCGGTATCGCTGCCAGTCGCGACGGACTTAAGCGCTGGCTCTGGCCCATGGTCATGGCCATCACCATCCCCGATCTGGTCTACGTCTACCTGTCTTACGCTCTGCCGTCAAGTCTGCTGGTCATCAACATCTGCATCTTCCTCGAGCAGTTTGGCTACGGCTTCGGTTTCTCGGCCTATATGCTATACCTTATATATTATAGTCAGGGAGAACACAAGACTGCCCACTACGCACTGTGCACAGCCTTCATGGCCCTGTCGATGATGATACCCGGATTGTTTGCCGGCGCCCTGCAAGAGTCGGTAGGCTATCAGGCCTTCTTCCTGATAGTGGTAGTCTGCTGCGCCATGACTTACATAGTATCATCGCTACTAAAGATAGATCCAGAGTTCGGAAAGAAAAAAGCAGAGAATTAAATCTCTGCTTTTTTTATATTCCTGCACCGTCTTCGAATGCTACGTCTACTGCTTTACTCTGCAGTATCTTTGAGTGAGGCGGCACACTGTGCGTAAGCCAGATGTTACCACCTATGGTAGAATCGTGACCGATGGTGATACGGCCCAGTATCGATGCATTTGAGTAAACCGTCACGTTATTCTCTATTATCGGGTGTCGTGGCACGTTCAGCATATTTCCGTTTTCGTCATACTTAAAACTCTTGGCACCCAGTGTCACTCCCTGATACAACGTCACGTGATTGCCTATGATAGTTGTCTCGCCGATAACCACACCCGTGCCGTGGTCAATGGCAAAGTACTCGCCAATCTGTGCCCCCGGGTGTATGTCGATACCCGTCTTGCTGTGAGCCTGCTCGGTGATGATACGCGGTATTACCGGCACCTGCAGCTCGTGCAACTTGTGTGCTATACGATAGTGCGTCATCGTGTTCATCGATGGGTAGCAGAATATCACCTCGCCAAAGTTGGGCGCAGCCGGGTCGTTGTCAAACATCGCCTGTATGTCGGTATACAGCAGTCGTTTTATCTCCGGCAGAGCATCGATAAACTGCAACGCCTTCTCCTCGGCTATGGCGTACACCTGCGACTTGGTAGTGTTAGTCTCGCAGTCCTCGCAGAACTGCAACCCATGTGCTATCTGCTTAGTCAGCAGCGTAGTCAGCTCCTCCATCGCCACACCTATATGATACGCGCGTATAGCCTCGTCGGGCTGTCGCTTCTCAAAATAGTCGGGGAAGATGATGTTCTTAACCAGCGCCACTATGCGCTTCACCATCTCAACCGATGGCAGCGGAGCCACCGTGGCAGGCATCATGCCCACCTCCTTCTCAGTCTGCTTCGACAGCAGCGCCACATTCCTGCGCAGCGTCTCGTTTATCTTTGTCTTGTCCATACTTACTTTCGATATATCGGGGACAAAGGTAGTGCAAATCGAGCGAAATACCAAATAAAAAGACGTTTTTTTAATCGTCACCGCACACCGCACGCCGCAACTTTTGGTATTGTGAGTTACGCGTCGACAGAATAATAATAAATAATATAATTATTATATATAATATATATATTATAATATATATATTATATATAATAATTTAAGCAAGAACTTATAGCAGTGTAGGATATGCAAAAGTTGCGGCGTGCGGTGTGCGGTGACGATTTTGTCTATAATGAACGAACCAGCACTTTTCAAGCCATGATAAGTAACTTTACCTACCAAGAAGTTACGCTTCGTCGCGAATGAAGTTGATACAGAATGTTCTGCGTGCCACATCGTGCGCAAAGAATCAAGGATACACATTAAAACTTTTTTGCATTCCGAGGAGCATTTCGTGATATGTATCAAAAATACGACTATTTTTCGACATTTCAGGCGTAAACTTGGCAGACAATTAAAGTTTTTGTTGTATCTTTGCAGTGTTATTCAAAGTTATTGGAAATATAACATCGTTATTAATATAGCCTTTTGAAAATTTGAATGGCTGCGTCTGTGAAGATGCAGCCATTTCTGATTTTATGCGGATAGCGGTCAAGGGCGCTTGTTCTTGTCGCGTAGCTTACATGGGAAGTAGATAGACACCGTAGTGCCCTTGCCAGGGGTGGAATCAAGCGAGATCTCGCCATTCATGCCGTCGACAATGGCCTTACAGATGCTAAGACCAAGTCCTGAACTCTGGGTAAACAAGTTGAGCGACTCGTTGCCACCAAACACACTGGCTGCAACATTCTGCTTCTCGGGCGACATGCCCGTGCCGGTATCGCTTACGATGACACGCAGGCCCTGGCGTTCGTGCTCGTAGTTGATGGTGACGGTGCCCTCGGTGGTGTGGCGCACGGCTCCCTGCAACAGGTGCTTCATGAGCTGATACATAAGCGTGGTATCGAGTGTGCCCTTGCAGTGGGGCGACAGACTGCTGCGTACTACTACCGACACGCCCTCGGCGGCATCGCGCTGAGCCTCGCGGCGGTATGACTGCATGAGCTCGGCCAGGTTTACCTCGATGAGGGTAAAGGTCATCACATTACTCTCGATATTAGACAACTCGATGAGCTGCGAGATGAAGTACATGAGCTGATTGCCATCCTTGTTTATCTGGGTGAAGGCATCGGTTATCTGCTGGGGCTTCATATCGTCGATACCAATAGAGAGCACCTCGTCGCTGGTGGTGATGATAGAGTTGAGCGGATTGCGCAGTGCATGGCTGACGTTGGCCAGAAACACGGTCTTGATGTGCTCTGAACGGCGCGCACGCACCACCTCGTAGCGCAGCAACCTGATGTAATATCTACGCATCAGGAAGAAACACACGGCCACAACAATAAGTATAAGGGCCCAAATAACCAGGTACCAATAGATTATCATCACATTATAATTTTAAGTTCCGAGCGCAAAGATAGTAAATAATTGCGAAACTATCGGGTATTTAACAATCGTTAATGCCTACAGAGACAATATCTTGCTGCACACGGCCAGCGCAGAGGCCACGGTGGGCACATCGCTGATGACTACAGAGTGCTTGCCCTTGCCCTCGCGGAACGAGCACTGGCGGGGATACATAGACACGTACTGCAGTATGCGGCCGAAGGCTTCGCTCTGGAAGTATGGACTATCATCGTGCGACACAAAGTAGAAGTACATCTTCTGCTGCTTAAGCATGATTTTCTCGATGCCGAGCTGCTTGCCGGCCACGCGCAGGGGTACTACCAGTATGAGCTCCTCGCTGACGGCGGGGATAGGGCCAAAGCGGTCTATCAGGCGTTTGCGATAGACATCGAGCTGCAACTCGAGCTGGGTGCTGCCAGCCAGATTGTCGAGTTCGCGATAGAGCAGCATGCGCTCTGAGTCGCTGGGCACGTACTGGTCGGGGAAATACATCTCGATATCGCTGTCGAGTGCGCAGTCGTCGACCCAGGCGATGGCGCTGGTATCATCAGATCCTTTCGCCTTTTTCTCGGCCGAATTGGCCGAAGCAAGGAATTCGGGGTCTTCATTCTTAAGTTCGCTCATCGCCTGATTAAGTATCTTCTGATAGGTCTCGTATCCCAGGTCGGCGATAAATCCGCTCTGCTCGGAGCCCAGCAGATTGCCGGCGCCACGGATATCAAGGTCCTGCATGGCGATGTTGATGCCCGAGCCTAGGTCGGAGAAGTTCTCGAGTGCTTCAAGTCGGCGGCGACTCTCGGGATTAAGCGCTGAGAGCGGCGGGGCCAACAGGTAGCAGAAGGCTTTGCGGTTGCCACGGCCCACGCGTCCACGCATCTGGTGCAGGTCGGAAAGTCCGAAGTTGTGGGCACCATTGATGATGATGGTGTTGGCATTGGGTATATCGATACCGTTTTCGACGATAGTGGTAGAGAGCAGCACGTCGTAGTCGTAGTTAGAGAAGTCGAGGATAATTTTCTCGAGTTGTTCGGGTTTCATCTGTCCATGACCTATAGCGATACGGGCATCGGGCACATACTTCTGTATAATCTCGGCAATATGTGGCAGATCGGCTATGCGATTGTTGACGAAATACACCTGACCATTGCGACTCATCTCGAAGTTTATGGCCTCGGATATAATCTCGGGCGAGAAGGTATGTACCTCGGTCTGTATAGGATAGCGGTTGGGCGGAGGCGTCTGGATGACGCTCAGATCGCGTGCACCAACCAACGAGAACTGCAGTGTACGGGGGATAGGCGTAGCACTCATGGTGAGGGTGTCGACAGAGGTTTTCATCTGGCGAAGCTTCTCCTTGGTAGCCACTCCGAACTTCTGCTCCTCGTCGATGATGAGCAAGCCCAAGTCCTTGAACTTGACCGACTTGCTGATGAGTCGGTGGGTGCCGATGATTATATCTATCTTACCCTCGGCCAGATCCTTTAGCATGGCGGTGGTGTCCTTAGTGCTGCGTGCACGCGTAAGGTAGTCGACACGCACGGGCATATCCTTCATACGATTGCTGAACGTGCGGAAGTGCTGATAGGCCAGCACGGTGGTGGGCACTAGCACTGCCACCTGTTTGCCATCTACAGCGGCCTTGAATGCTGCACGCACAGCCACCTCGGTCTTGCCGAATCCCACATCGCCACACACCAGGCGGTCCATGGGGCGGGCACGCTCCATATCGGCCTTAACGTCCTGTGTGGCCTTTAGCTGGTCGGGGGTATCCTCGTAAAGAAACGATGCTTCGAGCTCGTGCTGCAGATATGAGTCGTGACTGAAGGCAAAACCCTTTTCGCGGCGACGCTTGGCGTAGAGTTTTATCAGGTCGCGGGCTATCTCCTTGATGTGAGCCTTGGTGCGCTCCTTAAGTTTCTCCCATTGGCCAGTGCCGAGTGTGGAGAGGCGCGGGCCCTCGCTACCATCCTGCGACTTATACTTAGACACCTTGTAGAGCGAGTGGATGCTCACGTAGATGGCATCGCCATGCTGATATGTGAGCTTGATCATCTCCTGATAGCCATCGCCCTGCGGCATGCGTACCAGTCCGCCAAACTTGCCCACCCCATGGTCTACATGTACCACAAAGTCACCTATCTCGAACTGCTGTATCTCCTTGAGTGTTAGCGCCATCTTGCCGCTACGGGCTTTGTCGCTCTTAAGGTTGTACTTGTGGAATCGGTCGAATATCTGATGGTCGGTAAAGAAACACGTCTTCAGATCGTCGTCGATAAATCCCTCGTGCAGTGTCTTGTCGACCGGGGTGAAACGTATGGCCGCATGTTCGCCCTCGCTCTCAGCACGCTGGGCAAAGATATCCTTGAGTCGCTCGTTCTGCTTGGGACTGTCGGCCAGAATAAATAGCTGATAGCCACGCTGCAGGTAACCATCAAACGACTGGAACAACATATCGAAGTTCTTGTGAAAAAGTGGCTGTGTGGTGACGTTGAAGCGGATGACTGCACAATCGGGCACCGACGAACGATGACCGAACTCTATGCGACGGAAGTCCTCGGCCTGATGCATGAACTGTGGTCCGGTGACGAGCGGCATACCCTCTTGGAATGCAGCATCGATGGCATCGCGCACAAAGAGATAATCCTTGGTGGCAATGATGGTATCAGGGGGCAACAGCGACAGAAACGGCTCCTGCACTGCATCGTTAGCCTCGAGTTCGGGCACTATCTCTACCCTATCACGAGCGTCGAGCGACAGCTGATCTTCAACCTGGAAGATGCGGAGAGAATCAACCTCGTCGCCAAAGAAATCGACACGATAAGGATATTCGCAACTGTAAGAATATACATCGAGAATGGAGCCACGCAAGGCAAACTGGCCTGGTTCGTATACATAGTCGACCTCGTGGAATCCTAGATCGCGCAACTTATGCACAATGTCGGCAACAGGCACCTCTTGTCCACGCTCTATTAATAATGTACGCGCGGAAAGAGTCTGTTTGGGTACAACCATCTCGGCCAGAGCCTCGGGATAGGTGACTATATATAGATTAGAATTAAGATTTGAGAATTGAGAGAGTTGAGTCATCACCTCGGTGCGAAGAATCTGCGAGGCAGGATCGAGCTGGCCGTACTTGATGGCACGGCGATAGCTGCTGGGAAAGAACAGCACACGGCGCTGACCCAACAGTTGGATGAGGTCGTGATAGAAATAGCCTGCTTCCTCGGCATCCTGCAGGATGAAAAGCAACGGTGATGAACACTTGGCAGCCATACTACCAAACAGCATTGGGGCACTGGAACCCAACAAGCCATCGAGGAAAATCCTGCGAACCTGGGAATTTCCTATCTCATTTACCAATACCGAAACCTGCGGCAACTTGGCGTAAACTTTCTCTAATTCTTCTATCTTCATCTCGAATACGCCGCAAAATTACAAAAAAAACTGTAATTAGTGCAATTCGTGCCTAAAATTCATTACCTTTGCACCGATTTTTACAACTAGGATTACAAAAAGAATAAAAGAATAGCATAGAAAATGATTAGCAAGCAAGCGCTTATAAAAACGGTTTCGCCCTACATTATCGTATACCTGATATTTCTAACGATGGTCATCGGGCTGCTGTGCGGATATCCTAAGACCGAGCTGCACATGATGCTGAACTCGCATCACACCAGCATACAGGACACATTATTTAAGTACTACACACAACTGGCAGAGTGGCCGCTATACGTATTGGCACTGATACCACTGCTGTACAAGAAGAAGATGATGACCGTGTACTATGCCATGAGCGAGGTGACGGGGGCTATCGTGGTAACGATATTGAAGTTATTGTTCCATGCCGATCGCCCGGTAAGCGTGTTTGAGAATTACCCTGATATGGTATTGCCACTGGTGGATGGCGTGAGGATGCACCACAGCAACTCGTTCCCATCGGGACATACGTCTACATTTTTTATTTTTGCCACGTGCTGCATGATTATCCTGGCATATCGCTATATCAAGGATGCCCAGCCGCACAACCTTAAAGCCAAGCTACAGTTTTACACATCGATACAGGCACTACTGGCCTTGGCTGCATTGGGCGGTTACTCGCGTATATACCTGTCGCAGCACTTCCTGATGGATGTGTGCGTGGGTAGCATCATCGGATTTGTGACGCCGTTCGTGATTTTCTTCAAGTTCCAAAACAAACTAGTAAAATGACATCATTATTCAGCAATATAAAAAAGATGCTTAAGCGGCCGATGTCGCTTATAGTTTTCTCGAGTATCATCAGTATCGGCACGCTGGTGGCATTCAACATACCATTCTTCCAGTATGTAATCGAAAACAGCAATGAGAGTACAATAGGTATAGTATGGCTGATAGCATCGCTGGTAATCATCATGTTTGCGGCTAACTTCATGATGACTTATCTCACCATGTTTTGCTTAAGGATATTAGGACGAATACTGCTGGCTATACTGTCGATTATCAATGCCACATCGCTGTATTTCATCCTGACCTATAATATCATCATCGATGAAAACGTGATAAGAAACGTGTTCAACACCAGATACTCAGAGGCTTCAGGATTCTTCAGTTTGTCGCTGTGGGTATTTATCTTTGTATTTGGCGTACTACCAGCAATTTACTGTCTGATACAGCCAGTAAAGATGGGCAAGGCCAAGAAGATGGGTAAGCTATGCGGCAGTTCGCTGGGTGTGATTCTGGTTTTTGCATTGCTTAACTACAACCAAGTGCTGTTTGTGAGTCAGCATGACACCGAACTGGGAGCACTGCTACAACCATGGTCGTATATCGTAAACACGATACGCGTAATCAGCATCAGCCAAGACAAACAGGCTGAGGAAATAAAACTGCCCGACGGAAAGATTACAGACAACGACAAAGCTGTGGTGGTACTGGTAATAGGCGAGTCGGCAAGAAAAGCCAATTTCCAGCTATACGGCTACAAGCGCGATACCAATCCACTGTTATCGAAAGTAAAGGATCTAAAAGTGTATGAGACTCAGTCGTGTGCCACCTATACCACTGCTGGCACCAAGGCAATACTTGAGCCAAAAGAGAGTGGCGACCTCTACGAAATATTGCCCAACTATGCATTCCGCACAGGTGTCGACGTGTCGTGGCGCACATTTAACTGGGGCGAGCCACCCGTACACATCGATGAATATCTGACACAGCCCGAACTAGCCAAGATATACCCAAATGTGGATGCCAGATACGATGGATTACTTTTTACGGGACTGCGTGAGCGCATAGAGAAGAGCCCGAATAATAAGGTGCTGATAGTACTGCACACCACCACCAGTCACGGTCCGCAATATGCCAGTAAATACCCCAAGGAGTTTGAGGTGTACAAGCCCGTGGCAAAGAACGTGGAAGAGGGCGAGAAGAATGTGGGCATGCTGGTAAATGCCTACGACAACACCATACGCTATACCGACTATCTGCTGAACGACCTCATCAACACCCTGCGCAGCATGACCGACAGAAAGACTGCGATGATATTCATTTCGGACCACGGCGAATCGCTTGGCGAGGGAAAGATGTTTATGCACGGTCTGCCAAAGAAACTGGCACCCAAGGAGCAGTACGAGATACCATTCCTAGTATGGACATCTGAGGGATACAGAGAGTATAGGAACGACCTACCCGCAGTACTGGAGCAGCACTACATTTTCCACTCGGTGCTGAACCTGCTGTCAATCCAGTCGCCTGTATACAACAAGGTTTTTGATATCTTTAAGCCTGCAATAACCAGTACGGATAAATAGTTTTTTCGCGATTTTAGGATATTTTCGTAGTAATTCGTGTGATTCGTGCATAAAAATGATTATCTTTGCACCGTTTAAAAATAAAGAAGATGCATCAGAGTGATAGTATAGTTATTATACCTACCTATAACGAGAAGGAGAATATCGAGAAGATTATCCGTGCGATATTCGCCCTAGAGAAGAGTTTCCATATACTGGTAATCGACGACGGATCGCCCGACGGTACAGCTGCTATCGTGCGCGGACTGATATCTACCGAGTTCGGAAGCCGACTGCACATCGTAGAGCGTAGTGGCAAACTGGGACTGGGAACAGCATATATCACAGGATTTAAGTGGGCGCTGGAGCGCGACTACGAGTACATTTTCGAAATGGATGCCGACTTTAGTCACGATCCCAACGATCTGCCTCGACTTTACGCAGCCTGTCACGACGAGGGTTACGACGTGGCCATCGGTAGCCGATATGTAAGCGGTGTAAACGTGGTGAACTGGCCCATCGGACGCGTGCTGATGAGCTATTTCGCATCTAAATACGTACGTATGGTTACAGGATTCAAGGTACACGACACCACTGCAGGATTTAAGTGCTACAAACGTCGTGTGCTGAAGACCATCGAACTGGACAAGATACGCTTTAAGGGCTATGCGTTCCAGATAGAGATGAAGTATACCGCATATAAGATAGGATTTAAGATTAAGGAGGTGAGTGTAATATTCGTGAACCGTCGCGAGGGCGTAAGCAAGATGAGTGGCGGCATTTTCGGCGAGGCTTTCTTCGGTGTGATGAAGTTGCGCTGGGACGGACTGACACGTAAATATCCTAAGATAGTTGAGAATTAAAAATTGATAATTGACAATTAACCAATATGCTGAAACTATTATATAGAATCTACCAATTTATTATATGTCTGCCGGGAATAGTGCTGATGACGATTATCACAGCACTCGAGGTGGGCATTGGCACTACAATAGGCAACGGACACTTCTGGGGATACTGGCCCGGACATATGTGGGGAAAGATTATCCTGAAGATGTTTCTGATACCCGTAAAGGTTGAGGGACGCGAGAATCTGGAGAAAGACCAGAGCTACGTGTTTGTGGCAAACCATCAAGGATCGTTCGACATATTCCTGATATACGGACACCTGAACCGCAACTTCAAGTGGATGATGAAACAGCAACTGAGAAAGGTTCCATTCCTGGGATACGCCTGTGCAAAGAGTCACCAGATATTTGTAGACAAGCGCGGCCCCAGCAAGATTCGCAAGACATACGACGATGCTCGCGAAATACTGAAGGAGGGATACAGCGTAACGGTATTCCCCGAGGGTGCACGATCGTTTACCGGCCATATGGCACACTTCCGTAAAGGTGCGTTTGCACTGGCCGACGAATTGCAGTTGCCCGTAGTTCCACTGACCATCAACGGTTCGTTCGACATACTGCCACGCATGAAGGGATTCAACTTTGTGAACTGGCATCCGATGACACTAACCATACATCAGCCAATCTATCCCGTAGGACAGGGACCTGAGAACGTAGATGCAACAATGCGCCAAGCTTACGATTCAGTGATGTCATCACTCGCTCCCGAATATCAAGGACTGGTAGAAAACCCTGACCAATGATAGCACGCGCACCATACCTGTTTCTGCTACTGGTCATACTGCCCGATGTGTACTTTGACCTGCACTACTGGCGCCATAGATTTACTGCTACGCGACGTATAGCATACTGGATTCCTACTGCAATTCTAGTCGGACTGACTCTGAAACTGACATACGAGCCAGAGTTCATACCCGACAACACCACCTTACTCTATACCTACCTACTGATGATAGGCCTGATAACAGCGCCTAAGTGGGCGTATGTGCTGTGTTCTGCAATCGGACTAGCAACGAGCAAACTGGTGCGACTGATTAAAGGCAAACATCGCAGGAAGAAGCCTAAGAACTACGGCAATCTGGTGGGGGCGATAGCTACTGTGCTGATATGGTATGTGGTGCTGTATGGTGCATATATAGGTTTCGAGAAACTGGAGATTAACCACCAGACTTACTCATCGCCCGAACTTCCCAAGGAGTTTGACGGATACAAGATAGTACTTTTCTCGGATGCCCACGTAGGTACTTTGAAGGGTGATAGGCAGTGGATGCTGAAACGTGCCGTTGACACCATGAATGCTCAGAATGCAGACATGATAATATTTACTGGCGACCTGCAGAACGTGAAGCCTCAGGAAATAGTTGAACACACCGAATTACTTGGTTCACTAAAAGCCAAGGACGGTGTGTACAGCATACTAGGCAATCACGACTACGACAAGTACATGCGTCCAACAGAAGAACGCGACCCGCTGCCATGTAAGGAAACTGTTGCACTGGAAAAACGCATGGGATGGTACCTGCTGATGAACGAGCACAAGACCATACGCAGGGGGAAAAGCGAAATCACTATAGCAGGAATGGAGGACGACAGCAACAGAAGGGGATATCCGTATCATGGCGACGTAAAAAAAGCCATAGGCAACGCAAAGGGATTTATTATCATGCTACAGCACGACCCTGCAATATGGCGCGTCATGATTCTTCCTGACAAGAGAGCACAACTGACACTGAGCGGGCACACTCACAACATGCAGTTCTCGCTGTTCGGATGGAGCCCCATGTCGCTACGTTGCAAGGAGAATTACGGATGGTTTAAGGAAGGCAATCAGTCGCTCTTTGTAACAGCAGGCTTAGGCGGGCTCATCCCCTGGCGATTCGGCGCCACAGGCGAGATAGTTGTCTTGGAATTAAAAAGTGTGCGCTAAGATTTGGAAATTTCCAACCACTTACGCAGCACTTCTGCAGGTACGCCACGACGACGGGCATAGTCCTGCAATTGATCTTCGCCTATCTTACCTATAGAGAAATAACGAGCTTTAGGATTGGATATCATCATGCCAGAAACGCTGGCGTGAGGTTTCATCGCACCACTCTCGGTGAGTCGGATACCAATCTGCTTCATATCCAGAATACCATCAAGTAGGAAATTCAGACTAGTATCAGGCAACGAGGGATAGCCTACTGCCGGACGAATGCCCAGAAAACGCTCTATCAGCATATCGGGGATAGAGAGGTTCTCATCTTTGGCATACCCCCATATCTCCTTGCGCACCTGTTCGTGCAGCCGCTCTGCCGCAGCCTCAGCCAGTCGGTCGGCAAGCAGTTGGGTTAGCATCTTCTGATATACATCATCATCGAAATCGGTCTCGAGTCCGATATCGACAGTGGTGGCGAATAGACCTATTTTTGATTTCACTTTACTGTCTTGTGGGGCAATAAAATCAGCCAGACACAGGTAAGGCGGTTTGCCCTGTTGCTGGCGCAGACACGGTATGCTACCCACGCGCACAGGATGCTTAATACCACAATCGGGACACAACTGCGTGCGGAAAATCACAATATCATCATCGTCGCTATACGCATCGAAGAGTTCGAAAACCGCATGAACCAGATACTTTTCTTCTAGTTCCTCGAGCTTGACAAGGGCCTCACGCTGCATGCGCAGCCTCTCAACCTCGTCCTTTACCTGCCAGGCATAGAAGTAGTAAACCCAGTTGATATAGGGTACAAGTTGTGATATGCGGTAGGTGAGTTTCATCTAAATTCAACGGGTTGTCCGATATAGTTGGTATCTACTATGCCGTTCTGGTATACGGTATGACCATTGCAGATAGTACGCTCGACACGCCACAGGTACATGTGGTTCTCCATCGGGCTCCAACCGCACTTGCTCTTAATCACATCCTTGGTAACAGTCCATCCGCAATTAGGACGAACCAACACGATATCAGCCTGATAGCCCTCACGCAGATAGCCACGATTGCGCACTTCAAACAAATCAGCAGGGCGATGACACATAAGCTCAACCAGCCGTTCGAGCGTAAGAATGCCCTTATCTACAAGTTCGAGCATAGTTACCAACGAGAACTGTATCATAGGCATACCACTAGCAGCCTTAGCACATCCACCTTCCTTCTGTGCCAAGAGATGTGGTGCATGGTCTGTACCAATCACTGCGATACGGCCATCAACCACAGCTTGACGCAGGGCATTGCGATCGGCCGCAGACTTGATGGCAGGGTTGCACTTTATGCGTGTGCCCAGCGAATTATAATCGCGATCACAGAAATACAGGTGTGATGGTGTAACCTCGGCAGTAATGCCATCAGTTAGCAATTCTAACTCCTTAGCGGTTGTAAGGTGGGCAATATGCAAGTGTGCATGATGCTTAGTGGCTAGTTCTACAGCCAGCTTGGTGCTCTGATAGCAAGCCTCTACGCTGCGTATCTCGGGGTGATGAGTCACCTTGGGGTCATCGCCATACTTCAGCTTAGCCTCGGCCATGTTGCGATTGATAATATCAGTATCCTCACAATGAACCATAATAGGCATCTGGGCTGTAGAAAAAATCTTTTCGAGCGCCTCGCGACGATCTACCAGCATATTGCCGGTAGAACTGCCCATAAAGAGTTTAATACCAGGTATACGATGAGGATCGAGCTTAGAGAACAGCTCTACATTATCATTAGTAGCACCAAAGAAGAAGCTATAGTTTACATGGCTCTTCTGGGCTGCAATCTTAAACTTATCTTCGAGTGCCTCGAGCGTGGTAGTCTGCGGCACTGTGTTGGGCATATCAAAATAGGTAGTTATGCCGCCAGCTGCAGCAGCACAGCTCTCGCTGTCAATATCAGCCTTCTCAGTGAGTCCAGGCTCGCGGAAGTGCACATGATCATCTATCAGACCAGGTAAAACAAAACATCCCGAAGCATCGATGACGTCGTCAAAAGATGCGTTCGGGATGGTGTCTCCTTCTACAATCTTAGTTATCTTAGAATCTTCGACGATGACAGTACCGTCGAATATGTTGTTCTCATTAACGATCGTTCCGTGTTGAATCAGGAGTTTCATTGGCTGGAGCTGTTGTGGCTGGTGTTTGTGGTACATCTTCTACAAGTCCGTTCTGACGGGCCTGAATCTCGTTGGCAATCTGATAGTACTGCTTAACGTATGGATCGGCCTTGAACTTCTTGGTTGCCTTGCTCATGATATCCTCAATCTGAGGTGTAAGGATAGGATACTGATAACCACTGGTAACCATCATAAACACACCAGGACCAAGCACATTGTCGCAGTTCTCCACGATAAAGTTGGTTACCAGCGAGTCTTCCTGCATAGCTATACGCTGCGCCTCGATAGAAAGCTTGCGGTTGATAACATCCTCTTCGATACCCTCGAGCAGCATCTGGCTCTGCTTGTGCGACAGCTCGTTGAGCTCGTTGCCCAACTGGTCGTGACGCTTCATAAACTCATAGAGCTTCTCATTGAGAGGCGAACCAGTAACTGTACGGCTAGTATTATCGATATGTATCTCGATCTCGCCCTTCTCAATGACAACGGGCATCATCAGCGGCTCATCGTCCATATAAAGATTAGCCAACTTGATAGTATCAAGCAGACCTGCAAATTTAAATTTTCCATGTACAACGTCGCACGAGTCAAGATTCTTAAGTTCATCGTTCACCATGGTTTTAAGGTATAGTTTGCTGCCATCGAGAGCTGACACCGAAGTGGTACCCTGGATGTTATATGACTCAGCGCACGATACGAATGTAACTGCTGTTAGTAATGCGTAGAATATCTTGTTCATAATTTATTGTTTTCGGCCGCGAAATTACAACTATATATTGAGGTATAAAAATAATTTTGCGCATTTTAAAACAAATGCGCAATCTTTTAATTATTTTTTTGCCTCTTTTTCGAGTTCGCTGCCAATTCTGTGCATAGAATACAATTGGAGAAGGGCTGCAATGAGCAGCACTACTACCCACTTGTTGTACACATATTCTATATAAGTAATGTAGCTCAAACCCAAGATAATGCTCTTGTTGGCAAACATCAGCACTGCTGCTACCAAAAACAGCACATCGCTTATAAGCATCATGCGACGCAGACGACGTATAGTGAAATTGTTACCCTCGTAACGCTGTAACATCTGCATAGAGGCAAAGCCCAGGGCTCCCAGGGCATAAATATATGGGGCACTACCCCAACCCAGCAGTGTAGTGCCCGCACCTACTGCCATCAGTATACCGCCAAACAGAAAAATGGCGGTCTGTATCTTATTCAACTCTCTCATTTGTCTCAAGTGGTTTTGCTTCGCGTTCGTCGTCGCTAAGCACAAATATATCTTCATCGTCGGCTTTCATGTAATAACGCTCGCGGGCAATCTTCTCCATCGCCTTGGGATTCTTGTTCAGTTCCCTTATCTGGGCCTGATCGCGCTCAAAGTCGGCGTTGTACTTTTCCTTCTCACGGCTTAACTCCTCAATACGCTGGGTGTTCTTGAAATGACTCCATATACTGTTGTCATCAAGGAAGCCAACCAGCAGTACACCAACAATGCAAACGACGGCATATTTGAAATATACCGAACGCCACACACGAAGAGCGTATGCCTTAATACTAACCAAAACTTTCATAATTTCATCATTTTGGCTGCAAAGTTACATAATTTTTGGCACGAATTACGCGATTTACACATTTTTTTGTATCTTTGCACCACGAAATTAAATTTAGCAATATGGAATATATCGTTTCGGCCAGAAAGTACCGTCCGTTGAGCTTCGACACGGTGGTGGGACAAGCAGCCCTTACCACCACGCTGAAGAATGCCGTGAAGAGCGGGAAGCTGGCCCATGCCTACCTGTTTTGCGGACCGCGTGGAGTGGGCAAAACCACCTGTGCGCGTATCTTTGCAAAGGCAATAAACTGCCAGACCCCCACTGCCGAGGGCGAGGCTTGTAACGAGTGTGAATCGTGCCAATCGTTCAACGAGCAGCGATCGCTCAACATCTTTGAGCTCGACGCCGCATCAAACAACTCGGTTGAACACATCAAGACACTGATGGAGCAGACACGCATTCCACCCCAGCTTGGCAAGTACAAGGTGTTTATCATCGACGAGGTACACATGCTCTCTACAGCTGCTTTCAACGCATTTCTGAAGACATTGGAGGAGCCACCCGCACACGTAATTTTCATTCTGGCCACCACCGAGAAACACAAGATTCTGCCAACCATTCTGAGCCGTTGTCAGATATACGACTTTGAGCGTATGACCATACGCAACACCATCGACCACCTGAAGCATGTGGCCGAACAAGAGGGCATAAAATACGAAGAACAGGCTCTGGCCGTTATCGCCGAAAAGGCTGATGGCGGTATGCGTGATGCCCTGTCAATATTCGACCAGGCTGCATCGTTCTGTCAGGGCAACATCACCTACGACAAGGTGATAGAAGATCTGAACGTGCTGGATGCCGAGAACTACTTCAAAATAGTAGACCTCTCTATTAATAATAAGGTGAGCGACATTATGGTACTGCTCAACTCGGTAATCAACAAGGGGTTCGACGGAGGCTTACTCATTCAGGGTCTAGCAAAGCACGTACGCAATGTGCTGATGGCCCGCGACCCGCAAACTCTGCCACTGCTCGAAGTGAGCGACCAGATGCGCCAGCGATACGAGGAGCAGGCCAAGCGTTGTAAGATATCATTCCTGTATGATGCACTAAAGCTGATGAATCAGTGCGATATCAACTATCGCCAATCGAGCAACAAGCGACTGTTAGTAGAACTCACACTGATACAGGTAGCCCAGATTACACAGCCTGCGGAGGAAGGCGCCAGTGCGGGGCGTAAGCCCCGAAGACTAAAATCCCTGTTTAAGAATCTGATTCAGCAGTCTCAGCCCAAGAAGACCACGGCCCCGCAGGTAGCCGCGGCTGAACGTGCTGTATCTACCCCTGCAGTTAATTCGGCCGCAAAGGCTGGCGGCATCACCAGCCAACCAGCGCCCGCTACCACCCGCACCATCAGCGGTATCGGTTTCTCATGGAATAAGCTTGGACAAAAGGATTCTCCTAAAAAGAGCGGTATGCAGATTATCCCAGGCTCAATCAACCTGCCCACAGGACAGGATCATACTAACGATGACCAATTCTCGCAGACCGATCTGGAATTCCAATGGATGTCGATGTGCAACCGCATGCCACAAAAGCTTAGCGGTATAGCCACACGCATGAAGAATATGAACCCGACAATAACTGATTTCCCAGCCATCGAGATAATGGTTGACAACGACTTGATAAAACAGGAAATCGAAGATATCAAGGGGAGCATTACCAAGACTCTACAAATATATCTGCACAACAATCAGTTGCATATTGAAGTAATTGTAAGTGAACAGCAAGAGATGCCGAAGATACTCAGTCGTAGAGAGCAATACGAAGAGATGGCAGAAAATAATCCTGCCGTAGCAAAGCTACAGCAGGCATTAGATTTGGAATTGGCCTGAGTCACACAGACCCAAGCCAATTTTATTTCCAGTTTATTACTCCCCAAGAATCTTCTTGAGCAGCGAGATACACTCGTCGCGGTTAACGGGTTTTGACAGGAATCCGTCGCAACCAGCCTTCTCTGCGGCAGTACGGTCACTGTCAAAAGCGTTTGCAGTCAGCGCAACAACTGGCAGATCAGGATGTTTTTCCTTAATCTGCTTGGTTGCCTCGAGTCCGTCCATAATAGGCATCTTGATGTCCATCAACACCAGATCGTAATTGCCAGCCTCAACCATATCTACGGCAATCTTACCATTCTTGGCACGATCGAACTCAAAGTCTTTCTTCAGCAGGTACGTCATTAGTACATAGTTGCTGTCATTGTCTTCTGCTACTAGAATCTTTTTCATAATTGTTCCATCTTATAATATTATACTTATTTTGCAAGTCTATCCTTCCACATCTTGCTCATGTCCTCCAGGGTCTTACCCTTTGTCTCAGGCACGAGTCGCCATACAAATACAGCAGCTACTACACAGATGATACCATAGAGACCATAGGTAAACCAGTGACCAAAGTCATCGCCATCGCTCAGGTGCATGTTGAACATTGGCACAAATGATGAGCTTACAATGAAATTAGAAATCCACTGGAAAGCAACTGCGATAGCAACAGCACCACCACGGATGGTGTTTGGGAATATCTCAGCAATGAGTACCCATGTGATTGGGCCCCATGAGAACATAAACGATGCAGAATAAATGAGCAGCGATGCTGCTGTAACAAGTGCAAGACTGTCGTTACCGAATGTAACGGCTACACCGAAAGCACCCAGAGCCATACCAAGCGAACCTGAGATGAGCAGAGGCTTGCGTCCCCACTTCTCGACAGTGAACACAGCCACCAGTGTAAAAGAGATATTGATGATACCCATGAATACTGTCAGCATCATCGGGTCGTCCATACCCATATCGCCAAAGATACGTGGAGCATAGTATAGTACAGCATTGATTCCTACTGCCTGCTGGAATACTGACAGCATGATACCTACAAAGATACACAAAGCACCATAGGTCATCAGTTTCTCGGTCTTTACCACCATTGTATCCTTGATATCCTGCAGAATCTGTTTAGCCTTCAGGCTACCGTTGATCTTAGCCAGAATACCCTCGGCCTTCTGGTCCTGCCCGATAGATACTAGATAACGTGGAGTCTCTGGTACGAAGCAGATGAGCAATGCAAAGAGACCTGCAGGCACAGCCTCGCTTCCGAACATATAGCGCCAACCAGTAGTAACGGTCCACTGTGCTGCAGGATTGATTGCAGCCAGACCCTTACCCATCTCCTCAACCAAAGGCTGGATATGATCGCCTAGGATGAAGAAGTTGACGAAATAAACTACCAACTGACCGAAAATGATAGCGAACTGGTTCCACGATACCAGCATACCACGGATATTAGAAGGAGCCACCTCACCGATATACATTGGGCAGATGGCCGAAGCCAATCCTACGCCGATACCACCTATCACACGATAGATATTAAACATGATAAGCAGCGAATAGGTAGGTGTGCCATGTTCGAAGAACAAGAACTCCGGCTCCATCGATCCGAGTGCCGAGATAAAAAACAGCAAACCGGCAATGATTAGCGACTTTTTACGACCCAGGTTAGTAGCAAGGAATCCTGACAGAGCCGATCCGATGATACAGCCTATCAGCGCACTAGCCGATGTAAAACCATGCCAGCCATCGGTATAGGCAAAATCCTTCGACTCCATAAAGAAAGCCTGTAATCCCTTTTCTGCACCAGATATAACAGCAGTGTCGTATCCGAACAGCAGGCCGCCAAGTACTGCGACCATTACGATTGAAATCAGGTAGGCCTTGCTACCCTGTTCTGTTTGTTGATTCATCATAATTATTTTTTTGTTTTAAGTTTAATTGGCAAGCTAAGTGTAAAGGTGGTGCCCTCGTCCGACGTTCTGTCGAGCTTTAGTGTTCCACCAAGTTTCTCTACAGTTTCGTGGCAATATGCCAAGCCAAGACCTAAACCTTCTTTGAACTCATCAACCTTGGTAAATCGGTTGAAGATGGTACCAATCTTATCCGAAGGTATACCACATCCAGTATCCTCGATGGTAAAGTAGAAGTATGTCTTATCTTTCTTCAGCGTCAGTCGGATGTAACCCTGGTCAGTAAACTTCGCTGAATTCTCCAGTATATTACCCAACATCTGCAACAGACTATCGCTGTTGGTAGTAAGCATCTTGTCGTCGCTACCCGTCAGGTCCACCAGTTCCACACAGATACGTGCCTTATCTACATCGGGCATTGCATCTATCGCGCGCTTACATATGTCGAGTGCATCAGTATCCTCCGCATCTTTCATCAGGTCTTTGGTATGCTCATTGGCCAGTGCCAGCATCTTGTTTACCAACGATGTAATATGGCGGGTATTCTTGCTGATGGTATCGGCAATACCCTTACGCTCGGCAGGTTCAAACTCCGAACCTTCCTCGGTAAGTACCTGCGTAAATCCATTGATGATGTTAAGCGGTGTACGTATCTCGTGACTCACACTGCGTATGAATTCTGTCTTCATCTCGTCGGCTGCTGCCACATGCTTGTAGGCCGACTTCAGTTCCCGGTTCTTCTTCAGCAGCATATCCTGATATCTACGTTTACCGTAGATGGTCATTGCCAGACCGATAATCAGCATCAGCGCCAGCACCATTGCTATCACCAACACTATGTTCATTATGCGTGCAGCCTTCTGTCCCTGGCGTAGCAACACCATCTCTTCTTCCTGCTTCTGTATGTTCTCAGCAATCATCACACCAGTAATCGAGTCGCGCATATGCATCAGATCGCGCTGAGTCATAAATGCTTTGTCATCAAATCCCTGATAGCGATAGATATCACAGCGCAACAAGTAGCGCTCCTTCATATTAGGCAATGTCTCTACTTCTGCCAATGCCTTTTCGGCATTACCATCCAACAAAGTTTTGTACACGCGCGCGTATGGTACAAATATGTCTGCCGTAGGCCCGCCATTCATACTCTCAGCTCTTTCTGCCTGCGCATAATTCTCGTAGAATCCCTTGTAGTCCTTCTGCTTGAACTTCACGATAGCCTTCACAGCGTATGCACTGGCCTTTCCGCGCCAATAGCCTTCAGAGCTCTTATGCTTCTCAAGCTCTTTCAGGTCCTCTTCCAGCCACTTCAGGGTTTCCTTGATATCGTTGTTAAGCTGTATGTGTGCCATCGCCAGATACAGAAAACTCAGTCCCTCGGCCTCGTATCGCGTACCTTTTATAAGTGCAATGGCATTCTGCAGTTCACGCACAGCTCCAGGAATGTTTCCGCACGCGTTGTATACGTGTCCAAGCATTTTCGGGGCCAGATACTGTTCATCCTTAGCTTCCCACTTTCTGCGCATCAGGTCATCCTTCATCGTGTTGGCTATGTGGTAGGCATCATGGATATTCATTCTGTCCAAATTATACATCACTCCACATGTCCACGACTCGTAGTATGCTTCATTGTCTTTATCCTCAATAGCATGGCTCTGATATGCCCAACAGGCAGCATACACCACCTTTGGGTCTTCTTGCGAACATGTCGCCCACATTGCTTCATGAAGTTTATGGTGCTCTATTGTATCCTTGCAATGCTCTGTCTGCGCCTCTATCTGGGGTGATGCCAGCAGAGCCGCAAGACTGATTATATATTTATTCCAATGGTTAATCATCATTTATTGTTGGGTTTCAGAAAATCCTCTGCAAAAGTAACGTTTTTCTTTTAATTCGCCAAACATTTTCCGCGTTAAAACGTTATTTTTTGTATAAACAACACCACTTTCGGAATTTTTATGTATTTTTGTACCCGATAACGACTAATTACAAACGAAATATGAAACATTTATCAACACTGCTACTTCTGGCTGCCAGTCTTACGGCTGGAGCTCAGACTCACGTTCTCGACGTGAACACTAAGAAACTAGGGGCACCCGTACAGCCTACGATGTACGGCATCTTTTTCGAGGATATCAACTACGCTGCCGATGGCGGGCTTTATGCCGAAATGGTAAAGAACCGCTCGTTCGAGTTTCCACAGCATCTGATGGGATGGCGTGCCTATGGCAACTTCGACGTCAAGAACGATGGGCCGTTCGAGCGCAATCCACACTATGTACGACTGAAGTATTCTGGTCATAGCGATAAGTTCACAGGACTTGAGAACGAAGGTTTCTTCGGCATCTCCACCAAGAAGGATGCCACCTACCGTTTCTCTGTATGGGCTCGTTGCCCAAAGGGAGGCAAGTCTACCCTCGAGGTTAGTCTAGTCGACAACGACACCATGGGCGAAGACCAGCGCTTTGCTACAGTAAAGGTAAAGGTTTCAGGCACCGAATGGAAAAAATACACTGCCACCATTACCTCGCCACGCACTGAGGCTAATGGTGCTCTCCGCATCTTCTTGGCTGGCGACAAGGCTACCACCGACGTTGAGCACATCTCACTCTTCCCTACCGACACATGGAAGGGACGCGAGAACGGCATGCGTAAGGATCTGGCCCAGGCTCTTGCCGACATGCATCCAGGCATATTCCGATTCCCTGGTGGATGTATCGTTGAGGGTACCGATCTTGAGACCCGCTACCAGTGGAAGAACACTGTAGGTCCTGTAGAGAATCGTCCACTCAACGAGAACCGCTGGCACTACACCTTCGGCTATCGTTTCTTCCCCGACTACTACCAGAGCTACGGACTTGGTTTCTTCGAGTTCTTCCAGCTCTGCGAGGACTTCGGCTCTGAGGCCCTGCCTGTTATTTCTTGCGGACTGTCGTGTCAGTTCCAGAACCCTGATCCCACCAAAGCAGGCGTGCATGTAGCTATCGACGATCTTGAGCCTTACATCCAGGATGCTCTCGATCTTATAGAGTTTGCCAACGGCGATGTAAACACCAAGTGGGGTAAGGTGCGTGCCGATATGGGGCACCCTGCTCCATTCAACCTTAAGTTCTTGGGGGTTGGTAATGAGCAGTGGGACTATGATGAGCAGCACGGCGGCTTCGGTCCAGTGTTCACAGCTCGTCTCAAGAAATTCAGCGACGCCATCCGCAAGAAGTATCCTAATATCAATCTCATCGGCACCACAGGTCCTAACTCTGAGGGATGGGACTTCGACCTGCTCCAGCCACGCATGAAGGAGCTCAAGGTCGACCTTTACGACGAGCACTACTATCGCAACGAGGAGTGGTTCCTTACCCACGGCCTGCGCTACGACTCTTACGACCGCAAGGGTCCAAAGGTGTTTGCCGGCGAGTATGCATGCCACGGTAGCAACAAGCACAAGTGGAACCACTATTATACCTCTCTGTTAGAGGCTGCCCACATGACAGGTATCGAGCGTAATGCTGATATCGTTCATATGGCCACCTACGCTCCACTCTTCGCTCACGTCGAAGGCTGGCAGTGGCGTCCCGATGCCATCTGGTACGATAATCTGCGCATGTTCAAGTCTGTCAGCTACTATGTTCAGCAGCTATATGCAATGAACAAGGGTACCAACGTGCTACAGCTCACCATGAACAAGAAACCTGTTGCCGGTCAGCCAGGTCAGGACGGTCTGTTCGCATCATCTGTATGGGATGCCAATACTGGCGAGGTTATAATCAAGGTGGTCAACACCAGCGATAAGACTCAGCCAGTAAGCATCCAGTTGCAGGGTATGAAGGGCGCTCGCACCGCACAGACCATCACACTGAGTCACAGCGGTATGGACGATGAGAACACTCTCGACAATCCTGAGAAGATCATACCTCGTCCAGGCACATGCAAGGTTGATGCCGGCAAGAGTGCATCACTGCTACTCGATGATATCCCAGCATTGTCATTCAGACTCTATAAAGTTAAAAAGTAATAAAAACAAAGCAAATCTCCCCAATTTTCGGGGAGATTTCTTTTTTAATTGTATCTTTGCAGCGCATAACAGCAATGTGATGCCCATAAAGGTGCACTTAACTGTGCTTAATTGGGAATGTGAGTGTGAATCTCCGACTGTCCCGCAGCAGTGAACTCCATTATGGCTCCTAAGCATCAACGCCATTGCCCGTTTGGACGAGAAGGCGCTTGGGAGTGGAGGAAAGTCTGAAGACCAGCCTTTTAATGGTAAAAAATGCCGAAAGCTCTCGATGTAAGGGCACTAGGCGATACATTTGTTTTTCTCGAAAGAGTTTTCTGACTCAGCGCTAGTTGTGCGCATACGTGTATTATTATATAAGTTCCCCAAGGGGAAGGTCTGTCGAGAGACAATGCCTTCTCCTTTTATTTTTTTACTATTTTGATACTAAATAGTTTTTTCTTTCAGAAAAAAGTTGTACTTTTGCAACCAACAATCTGTTTATTGTCAACTCGGATGAAGAAATTGCTCTTAACAATAGCTGTGGTCGCATCGGTATCTTTGTGCGCCAATGCACAAAAAACCAGTGAATCTTCTTTGATAGAGAAGGAGATCAAGGCCGACATCAATCGTGCCGCAGGCATGTTCTATGCCCGCAACACAGCCAAGGTACCCAAAGACACTCCCGCCCCAAAAGGCAAAAAGCCATTCTATATCAACCACTATGGCTGTCCCGGTCCGTTCTACCTCGACAAATCGGAGTATTACACCGAGACCTACGCTATACTGTCCAAGGCCGACACGCTAGGCAAGCTAACCCCACTGGGCAAGGATGTGTTTCGCAGAGTAACCATGCTCAGGGATGATGCATACAACCGTGATGGCGAACTTACAGCCCGTGGAGCCCAGCAGAGCCGAACATTGGTGAAACAGATGATAAAGCGTTTCCCCGATATGTTTACCCCACAGGGATACTATAGCGTACGCAGCACTGTAGACAACCGCTCCATCATGACTATGGAGGAAGGTCTGCTGCAACTATCGGCCATGCAGCAACCGATTGTAGCACGCAGCAAGGCATCGCTCCAGGAGAGAAAGTTCATGGATCCTATCGACAAGCAGCTTACCAACCAGCGCCTCGACTCGCTTACAAGCATCAGCTACGACCGTTTCACTGTACTCAACTCTAACGACGCACGTCTGATGCAGTCGCTGTTCAACGACCAGAACTACGTGCTGCATAATGTCGATGTCTTCAAGCTAGCCAAACAACTGTTTATTCTTGCAGGCAACGTACAGCACTCAGAGATTGCCGACAAGATAACGCTCTTCGACATCTTCACTCCCGAGGAAATACATCTTCAATGGCGCAAGCAGAATGCATGGCACTATATCAACTACGGCGGATGCACTCTCAACGGCGGCTATCAGGCCTATCTGCAGCGCACCACACTGCGCAATATGATACACATGGGCGACAGCGTGCTCAAGCGCAACAACCCACTGATGCACCTGCGCTACACCACCAGTCAGGTCATTATGAGTCTGGCTTGCCTGATGGATATCAACGGATATGGACTCCACACTGCCAATCTCGACTCGCTCGAAGACTACGGATGGGCCAACTACCGCATAGCTCCACTTGGCGGCAGCATTATGATGATACACTATCGCACCGACTGCAACGATACCGACGTATTGGTAAAGGTACTGCTTAACGGTGAGGAGGCACGCCTGCCCATCCAGACCGACTGCGCCCCCTACTACCACTGGAGGGACGTAAAACGATACTATCTGCGCAAGCTGTACAGATACGAGAACCGCAGAGCAAACATTAAAAATAGCAAGTGATATGAAACTCAAGATACTACTCGTCACAGCATTACTGGTCGCCATCCACTCTGCCTCTGCTCAGAGTGTCATCGACCTTATCAGGCAGTCACCATCGTATGCCTCGTGCAACTATCACACCTACCCCGACTCTATCACGTCCAAGCTTACACCTGCGCCCAAGGGCAAGAAAGCATTCTACATCTCGCACTATGGTCGCCACGGCTCTCGCTACATCAGCAACCGCAATGGATACGATACACCATACATCATGATGGTGCACGCCGACAGCCTTGATGAACTCACAACCGTTGGTCAAAAGGTGATGCATGAGATGAAATCTATCATGCACGACACCGAGGACCGCTGGGGCGAACTTACCGGATACGGCAAGCGACAGTTGCAGAACATCGGCCGACGTATGGTAGAACGATTCCCCGAAGTGCTATGCCCAGGCGCCAACGTTAAGTGCATCAGCACCGTTGTGCCACGCTGTATCGAGTCGATGGGATCATACGCACTGGAGATGCTACAGGCGTGTCCTAAGCTTAATATAACCATGCAGGCATCTAAGCGCACACAATGGTATATGAACTACCAGGACAACAAGCTGCGCAAGAAGTATATGACACCCGAAGCTAAGAAAGCCTACGATGCCTATGTAAAGCCACGTCTTGGCAACAGCCGACTGATGGAGGAGATATTCAAGAATCCTGATATCGTAGAGGAGTTTGTAGATGAGGAATACTTCACCTATTATCTGATGAAGATGGCCCTGTTCCAGCAGAACATCAGCTACAACCGCAATCCTCACCTGATAGAGCTGTTCAATACCGACGAGTTCTACCGCATGTGGCAGGTCGACAACGCCTTGTGGTACATACAGCACGGCGCGTGCAAGCTTAATGGCGGCAACCAGCCCTACAGCCAGCGTTACCTGCTGCGCCAGCTAATTGCCGATGCCGACAGCTGTATCCAACTGGATAAACCCGGCGCGCAACTGCGTTTCGGTCACGAGACTGTACTGCTGCCTCTGGTATGCCTGATAGGCGTAAACGGCTACGACCTTGCCACCGACAACCTCGACGAGCTCGAAGCTAAAGGATGGTGGTGCAGCAGCGTATTCCCGATGGCATCCAACCTTCAGTTTATCTTCTATCGCAGCAACATCAAAGACCAGGACGTGTTGTTCAAGGTGCTGTTAAACGAAGAAGAGGCCACACTGCCCATACAGACAGACTGTGCCCCCTACTATCATTGGTCGGACTTCCGCCAGTACTGCCTCGATAAGTTGGCAGCCTACAAGCGCTGAAATCCCTATTTCTTATTCGTAGTATAATCCAGTGCTGCGCCGATAGCGGTGCAGTACTGTGAGTATTTAGGTATATGGAAACGAATGTTGTACAGTGTCTCCAGTGCCGGGAATACCTCCTTGCACTGTGGCAACAGCGACAGATTGCCGATAAGCACAAAGTCGCGTATATCGCTGCCCAGCGATGCCAACCACGCTGCCGAACCAATGCTCTGCAACACCATGTGTATCAGTCCTGCAGCAATATCCTCCTTCGAGGCATCACTCTGCGCATTGGCAAAGTTACTGGCCGTAGTGTCCATCGTAAGTCCAGGCACAGGCACAGCGCTTATATCACCGATTGTCAGGTCGATATTGCGTATATTACCGTGCTTAGCCATCGTAGCCACCTGCTTAATATCACTGGTGTTCAGCAACAGTCTGGCCAGTCCGGCCAGCGTACCGCCACCCACGCCTATACCGCCAATGTGGCGCATATCGTTGCCGTCGCACTTCACAAACGATGTACCAGTACCCATCGACACCACTATCGTGTGGTCAAGCTTCGACTCGAAACGGGCTCCCAGTCCGTCGGCCACAAACTCCTGACTCTTGGCTGTAGGCAGTCCGTAGATAGACTGATCGATATAGGCCGAGCCTACACCGGTGAGCATCACCTGCTCTACATCCTTCAGGTCGATATCATTATCGTGCAAATATTTACCGAAGGCACCAAAAAGCGACGTAACAGGATCGGCAGCAGTTATACTGATAGGGGCCGACACCTTACCATTCTTGATTCCAACAATCTTGGTTGTTGAAATACCAACATCGATACCAATAACTATTCCCATAAGCAGTAATATATATATACGAAAAAACCCGGCTGCATTGCTGCAAGACCGGGCTAATGAAAGGAGGAGTGGTACCTCCAGGAATCGAACCGGGGACACACGGATTTTCAGTCCGATGCTCTACCAACTGAGCTAAGGCACCAACATTTCAATTTCGTTTTGCAAACATCCTTTCGTTGTTTTGCGGGTGCAAAGGTACGACTATTTTTTGAACCCACCAAACTTTTTAGCACTTTTTTACAAATTATTTTTTTACGAAAGTGGGTTCCACCCCTGTGCTTTTAACGTAAACTCCTGATTATCACGGGTTACGAGCACTTGGCCAAATTTTGCATCGGTTATGTGGCCGATTAGCTTTACACCGTCAACATGCTCAATTTTCTCATGATCGCCTATTGGCACAGTGAACAACAGTTCGTAATCTTCACCACCATTCAGCGCACATGTCGTTACGTTCATATTCATTTCTTCGGCCATCACGGCTGTTTGATAGTCGATAGGGATGTTTTTCTCGTAGATACGACAGCCCACACCACTCTGTTTACAGATATGCATCAGCTCGCTCGACAGTCCATCGCTTATGTCCATCATCGCAGTAGGACGTATGCCAGCCTCACGCAATTTCTCTATGATGTCACCACGAGCCTCGGTCTGTAACTGACGTTGCAACAGATACTCCTTACCGCTGAAGTCGGGCTGAAAGTGTGACAGTTCTTCCAGGGCGCGCTTATCGTTCTTTTTGCGGGCCTCTTCCACCTGCTGGTAGTACACACTCTTCTCGCGCTCTAGCAACTGCAGTCCCATATATGCAGCACCCAGGTCGCCACTCACGCATACCAGGTCAGTATCTTTGGCACCGCTGCGATATACGATATCCTCCTTGCGGGCCTCACCTATACAGGTTATACTGATGGCCATACCTGTAAATGATGATGTGGTGTCGCCTCCAATCACGTCTACACCCCACTTTTCGCAGGCCAGCTTCAGTCCGCTATAGAACTCCTCGACATCCTCAACCGTGAAGCGCTTGCTGATGGCCAGCGAAACTGTCATCTGGCGTGGAGTGCCGTTCATGGCGAAAACATCGCTTATGTTCACCATAGCACTCTTATAGCCCAGATGCTTCAGGTCTATATAAGTAAGGTCGAAGTGCACGCCCTCCATCAGCATATCGGTAGTGATGAGTACTTCCTTGTCAGGATAGCTCACCACTGCGCAGTCATCGCCCACACCCTTCTTGGTGCTATCGTTCTTTATCTCTATATCCTTTGTCAAACGGTCAATCAGACCAAATTCTCCTAATTTTGCTATTTCCATCCTTCAGTTGGGTGATCGGTATTAAACTTGTCTTGGTTATGAGCCTCAATACTCTCAGCACGGATAATCATCTCGCGCATAATGGCCGTCATCTTGGGCTGCGCCATGTTGGCAGCCTCCTGCACCTCCTCATGGCTTACCTCTACGGGCACATCGAAACCACCTAGATCAGTGATAACCGATATACCGAACGTCTTGATGCCACAATGGTGGGCAACGATTACCTCAGGTACAGTACTCATACCTACAGCGTCGCCACCAAATATGCGATACATCTTATATTCAGCAGGGGTCTCGAAAGTGGGACCCTGAACACCTACATACACACCATGCTGTACGGGAATATCAAAATCGTTAGCAATAGCATCGGCCTCGGCAATGAGGTTGTGATCGTAGGTTTCGTGCATATCTGGGAATCGGGGACCTGTTGGGAAGTTCTTACCACGCAGCGGATGCTCGGGGAAGAGATTGATGTGATCGGTAATAATCATCAGGTCGCCAATCTTAAAGTCGGGGTTCATACCGCCAGCAGCATTTGATACATACAGTGTAGTGATGCCCAGCTCGTACATCACGCGCACAGGGAAGGTGACATCCTTCATTGAGTAGCCCTCGTAGAAATGGAAGCGGCCCTGCATGGCCATGATGTCTACGCCACCAAGCTTACCGAATATCAACTTACCCGAGTGTCCCTCAACGGTCGACACTGGGAAGTTGGGGATTGTCTCGTATGGAAACTCGTATTTATCAGTTATTTCTGAAGCTAATTGTCCCAGACCCGTTCCCAGAACGATTGCCGTTGTGGGACTTGTTGTCATCCTTTCTTTTAGCCAGGATGCTGTTTCTTGAATTTTTGTGTACATAGCCTAATATTTTATTGTTAAACTCTTCTTCCTGACCTTGCATAATAACTATGCGCATCGGAAGCGTATATAGATTCTTTTTCACGTCATCGCTCAGCCCCTCGGCCACTGTCAGTCGTGTAGCATCCTTCTCGGTGGTCAGTATCATCTTGGGCTCTGGCATCTGGGCAAAGGTTTCGTTAATTGCCTCGATATCCTTGCGTTTAAAGTTATGATGATCGCCAAATGTCATTGGGGTTATCTGCGATTTCAACTTCTCCAGGTCGTGCATTAGTTGCTCGGGCGAGGCAATACCTGTAAGGAGCATGATATTCTTACTTCCGATATCCTTTAGCTCGGATAGTTTTTCTTGCCCGGCCAAGTCGGGATAAACCGCCTTCGGCGCATCATAATCATGGGTAGAGAAATACAGCTGCTGATACGGATACAACCTCATCGCCTTTGTTATTACTCTGAACTCCATCGGCTTCAGGTCCTTCGGACACTTGGTCACTATCACTATATCAGCTCTGTCCTTAGCTCTCACGGGCTCGCGCAGTCGGCCTGCCGGCAATAGGCGATCGTAGATTACTAGGCGATGATAGTCCACCAACAAAATGTTTATGCCAGGTTTAACATACCGATGCTGGAATGCATCGTCAAGCAATACAACGTCGACATCCAGACCGTTGCCATCATCTATCAGTTTGCTGATACCGCGTGTACGTTTCTTGTCTACGGCCACGGTTATATCCGGGAACTTTTGTTTTATCTGATACGGCTCGTCGCCAATCATACGCATTGGGGTGTCCTTGTCCGACAGAACAAATCCACCACTCTTGCGTTTGTATCCACGACTAAGCATAGCCACATTTACCTTATCCTTAAGCAGTCGGATAAGATACTCCACGTGTGGAGTCTTACCCGTGCCACCTACGGTTATGTTGCCCACCGATATCACCGGCACGTCAAACGAGCGACTCTTCAGTACCCCCATCTCAAACAGCAGGTTCCTGAATCCCACTCCTAAGCCGTAAAACCAGCTCAGTCCTAGCAGTTTCTTATTAATCGTTATAAAATCGCCTTCTACTCTCATTGTTTATTCTACACGCACATCATCAAGCATACGTGCCTGTATGCGACTGTTATTCTTAATATCATTACGAATCTGCATCAGTGGCAGATATGCATCGCCAAGCAGTTCGCGTAGTTCGCCATCCAGATACGACCCCTTGTTATCTTTAGCCATAAGAGCCTCAAACCATGAGGGCTCTGCGGGATACGATGCTGTATGATACTCCTTCATCTTGGCCAGGTCGGCAGCCTTCTTCACAGCGTCGTCAAGACTACCCAGCTTGTCTACTAGCTTTATCTTGATGGCATCGCTGGCCAGCCATACACGGCCCTGTGCTATCTCATCTACCTGCTCGGGCTTCATACCACGACCTTCCGACACAATGTTAAGGAAACTTTGGTAGCCACGGTCGATATGCGACTGCAGCTCTGCCATTATATCATCGGTCTCCTTGCCCAATACAAGCTCAGTCTCGTAGCCGGCATACTTATTGGTCTTCACACCATCGAATGTCACACCCAGCTTATCGGTAACCAGTCCGCTCAGGTTTGGTATCAATCCAAATATACCAATGCTACCAGTGATGGTAGTTGGCTCGGCAAAGATATAGTTGGCTGGCGAACTTATCCAGTAACCGCCCGATGCAGCCATACCGCCCATCGATACCACCACCGGCTTCTTGGCCTTAACCAGTTTCAGTGCATGGCGAATCTGCTCTGATGCCACAGCACTGCCACCGCCTGAGTTTACACGGAACACCACTGCCTTCACATCATCGTCATCGGCCAACGCGCGCAAGTCGTCGGCTGTGCTCTTGCCCACTATGCAGTGGCCACCGCCATCTAGCATATTCATGGCCTGACTGTCTACAATGCTACCATAAGCGTAGTATATAGCTATCTCTTCGCCCTTGTCTTTCTTCTTGTTCTTCACGTTCAGCATATCGGCCAGCGACAACTGGTTCACGTCGTCATCCTTGTCCAGCTTCAGACGTCCCTTTATCTCGTCCTTAATCTCCTCAGGGAACATTATCTTATCCACCAGTTTAGCCTTAACATAGTCCTCGCAGGCTGTGAATGCCAGCAGATGGTCGTTAACCAACTGATTCAGGTCCTCGACCTTAATCTTTCGACCCTCAGCCATCTCCTTCAGCCAGTAGTTCCAAATTCCTCCCAGATAAGCCTCACGCTGCTCGCGGTCGTAGTCGCTCATACCGGCCTGCGTGTTGCTCTCTACATAACTCTTATATTTTCCCACCTTAGCGCAAAGATACTTCACGCCAAGTTTGTCGTACAGTCCCTTATAGTACTCGCCCTTGCCGCCCAATCCACGCAGATCGATGGTACCTTCACCGTTCAGATATATCTTGTCGGCCACAGTAGCCACGTAGTACGATGCCTGACCGTAATTGCTGGCATAAGCCACTATCCACTTGCCGCTGCTCTTAAAGTCCTTCAGCGCGTCGCGCACCTGCTGTGCAGTGGCTGGACTGTCAAATCCCATCTGACCGCCCTCGATATATATGCCCTTGATATTCTCTTCGGCCTTAGCCTTACGTATACTTGTTAGCAGATCGTCCAGGCCTACTGCACCACCACCGTCCAAGCCCAACAGGTCGTCGAATGGAGTGCCCTCCTCAGCTCGCTCGGTGACAGAACCATCGAATTTAAGTACGAACACAGAGTTCTCCTTAACTTTGGTTTTAGCCGAGTCACTGGCCACCATACCTACAAGTGAAATAACGAAAAACAGCGTCATCACAAGGCCTAGAATCACAATACCACATATTGTGGCAAGGGTCATTTTCAGGAATTGTTTCATAAAAAAGTTTTTTAATTGATTACGTAATAGACTGCAAAGTTAGTGAATTTTATTGATACAACCAACTATTTAGCCGAAAAACTACAAAAAAACTGGTTATCATCACGACAACCAGTTCCGAAAAACAAACTACTTAAAAACTAATCTACTAAAACAAATCAAAAAAATTATTATTTGCGGGTGCAAAATTAGCGGGTTTTTATGAACCCTACAAATCTTTCGAGCATAAAAATACAGCAAATATTTTAAATTAACTAAAAATGGGGACGGATTCAACGATCCATCCCCAAATTTGTTATGCTAACTTTGCAAAATTACATCATTCCGCCCATTCCTGGAGCTCCACCCATTGGCATTGCAGGCTCCTTCTCGGGCTTGTCGCAGATGATGCACTCTGTGGTCAGGAACATACCTGCGATTGATGCAGCGTTCTCCAAGGCCACACGAGCCACCTTAGCAGGATCGATTACTCCGGCCTCACGCAGATCCTCGTACTTGTCGAGACGGGCATTGTAACCATAGTCGCCCTTGCCCTCGCGTACCTTCTGTACTACTACTGCACCCTCGCCACCAGCGTTTGTTACAATCTGGCGCAGAGGCTCCTCGATAGCACGACAGATAATATTGATACCAGTCTGTTCGTCGGCGTTGTCGCCCTTCACATCCTTCAGGGCCTCCTGAGCGCGGATGTATGTGGTACCACCACCAGCTACTACACCCTCTTCAATGGCAGCACGGGTAGCGCACAGAGCATCGTCTACGCGGTCCTTCTTCTCCTTCATCTCAACCTCGCTGTTAGCACCTACGTAGAGTACTGCTACGCCACCAGCCAACTTAGCCAGACGCTCCTGCAGTTTCTCCTTGTCGTATGATGAAGTGGTATTCTCGATTTCCTTCTTGATCTGAGCGATACGGTCCTGAATGGCCTGCTTGTCGCCGGCACCGTTCACAATAGTGGTATTGTCCTTGCTTACAGTTACCTTGTCACAAGTACCCAGCATCTCAAGCGTAGCCTGCTCCAGCTTCAGACCCTTCTCCTCGCTGATAACTACGCCACCAGTCAGTGTAGCGATATCCTCGAGCATAGCCTTACGACGGTCGCCGAATCCAGGAGCCTTAACAGCACAGATCTTCAGTCCGCCACGCAGACGGTTTACAACGAGTGTTGTCAGAGCCTCGCTGTCTACATCCTCAGCGATAACCATCAGTGGACGTCCGCTCTCAGCAGCTGGCTGCAAGATAGGCAGGAAGTCCTTGATGTTAGAAATCTTCTTGTCGTAAATCAGAATGTATGGGTTCTCCATCACGCACTCCATCTTCTCGCTATCGGTGATAAAATATGCTGACAGGTAACCACGATCAAACTGCATACCCTCAACCACACCGATATGTGTGTCGCGGCTCTTGCTCTCCTCGATGGTGATTACGCCGTCCTTGCTAACCTTACGCATTGCCTCTGCCAGCAGTTCACCAATCTCCTTATCGTTGTTAGCAGATACTGTAGCCACCTGCTCAATCTTATCGTAGTTGTCGCCCACCAGCTCAGCGCTCTTAGCAATGTGCTCGGTTACAGCCTTAACTGCCTTGTCGATACCGCGCTTAAGATCCATTGGGTTTGCACCAGCGGTAACGTTCTTCAGGCCCTCTGATACGATAGCCTGAGCCAGAATGGTAGCTGTGGTTGTACCGTCACCAGCGTCGTCGCCAGTCTTCGATGCCACGCTCTTAACCAGCTGTGCACCTGTATTCTCAAACTTATCCTCCAGTTCTATCTCCTTAGCTACTGATACACCGTCCTTTGTAATCTGTGGCGCACCGAACTTCTTCTCGATAACCACATTGCGGCCCTTAGGACCAAGTGTTACCTTTACAGCATTTGCCAACTGGTCAACGCCCTGCTTCATAGCGTCGCGAGCGTCAATATTGAATTTAATATCCTTTGCCATAATTCTCTAAAAACTTAAATCTAAACTCTAAATTACTTCTCAATTACTGCGAGTACGTCGCTCTGACGCATCATCAGATATTTTGTTCCCTCAAACTCAAGCTCGGTGCCAGAGTACTTACCGTAGAGCACTTCGTCGCCCTCCTTCAGTATCATCGCCTCGTCTTTTGTGCCCTGACCAACGGCCTTGATGGTTCCGTGGAGAGGTTTCTCCTTAGCTGTGTCTGGAATAATAATTCCGCCAATCTTCTCTTCTGCAGGTGCTGGCAATACCAACACACGGTCTGCTAGTGGTTTGATGTTCATAATTCTTATATTTTTTAATATTCAACTTATTCTGCCACCCATTCTGCCAAAACCGTGCCAACACCGCAACGTCTGACACATTGTCAGCGAATATGTCACATAAAACACAAGGGCACGACACCATCTACTAGTGTCGCCACCCTTACTGCGTTAGTTAGTCAAAATAATAGAATTATTTCATTATTAAGCATCTACATACTTAAGAGAAGGACCAAACTTATTTGTCTCCTTCTTGCTGTCCATCACGGTATAGATGAAAGTCATAATGAGGGTTACGAAATCAACCACTGGGATGAAGTTGAGCACAATGATCCAACCGCTGTGACCGGTGTCATGCAGACGACGTGTAAGAACAGCCAGTGATGGCAACAACAATACCAACCACAAGATGGCAATCACAATGATCCATGTAGTAAAGATACTATCTACAGAACTGGCCTGAGCTAGCAGGGCCTCATGCTTCTTCTCGTCGAACAGAGCGTCGACAATCTGCGACTCAAGGAGCGCACGCTGGGCAAGTTTCCACTGGAACAGATAACCAGCACCCGCAGAAACCAAATAAGGAATAATCCAGAACCACCAATACTCAGAGCGGCGAGCGCGGCCCTTAAATGTTACATACTTTTTGAAACATGTCGCAATAGACTCTACAAACGACATCATTGGAAGAGCTTTCTTCTCCATAACTAAAATGATTTATTGGTTAATAATATGATTAATCTATAAACTTACCAGTCTTATCGATCTTGCGCCAGTTGCCGTCTTCGTCCTGCACCCTGGCCTTGCCATGCTCAAATGGATATGCCTTCTTGAACTTGAAGGGGATGACAACCTTTTCCGTCTTGTCGATATAGCCAAAAGTCTTGTCGTCTTCCGACACAGGAGCCAGCCCTTCGCTAAAACTGCCTACAGAGCGATATTTCAAAGAGATGACTTCCTTACCAGTCTTGTCGATATAGCCGTACTTCAGCCAATAGTCTATCGACTTTGATACGACAGCCAGCCCTTCGCTGAACCAACCAGCCGAGTAATACTGGTTTGGGATGACCACCTTGCCAGTCTTATCGACATATCCCCATTTCTCGTCGTCTGTCTCCACAGGAGCAAGCCCGTCCTGGAAATAGCACACGCTACGCCACATCTTTCCTACCAGTTTGCCCTGCTCGTTGATGTGCCCCCACTTGCCGTTGGCGTCCTTAACACAGGCCAAGCCCTCAACGTAGTCGCACTGAACGGCCCACTTTTTCTGTGCATCGGCTGCTGTAGCCATAGCGAACATGGCAACCATCGCCATTACTGAAACTTTCATAAACTTTTTCATAACGTTTTTTGTTTAATGATTACTATTTTATTATTGATTAAGTAACTCTAATATTTTGCTTTTGATTTCGGTTGCAAAGTTACGGTAAAAATGACATAAGTCCTTCAGCAGAAAACGCGGAAAATTGTGCAGAATCTTTCAAAATGCTACATTTCATCGTATTATGTAACATTTTGCTTAATTTCACCACATAATCTAAAAGGATGGCACTTACAGTTCGTTCCGATGAGCCGAAAGACCTGTTCCGATTACTCGAAGCAATCGTTCCGATGATTCTTTCACCCCCTAAGGAATCAGTCGAACACCTCGTTAAAGCGATTCGAGCAACTCGTAGAAATGATTCGGACCACTCTTAGATGACCCGGCTGCAAAATACTCCATAGAAGTATGTACAAAGTCAGCCTCAGAATGCAAAAGTACTTAATACTATGTAAGAAAAGGGAAGTTATAATACGTTTTTCCTGCAAAACACTTGCAAGTTTCAAATAATCATCGTATCTTTGCAGTAATAAAACAATCCTATTAACAAATTGCAATGATGAAAAAGATTATGAATTGGCTGTTGGCCACCACATTGATTTGTGGCGCTAGTGTATTAACATCGTGTAAACAAGCTCGTGCTCAGGAAGACAATCCTGTACAAAAAGTCGAGAGCACTGAACTGATTCGTACCAGTCAGAGTTGGGACGGAGTGGAATTGCCTGACTACTTTGAGGGGCGCCCAGAACTGGTAGCCGTGAAGTATGTATTCCCTGCAGGACAGAAGCTGGGATGGCACCACCATGTAGCCATGAATTATGGAGTACTGGTACAGGGCGAACTGACCATCATAGGTCAGGATGGCAAAACAAAGGTTGTACACGAGGGCGAGGCTGTAGTAGAGATGGTTGGTACCATCCACCATGGTGAAAACCGTGGCACTAAGCCATGTATCCTCTATATGTTCTATCTGTCGCAGAAGGATCTGCCTCTGGCAGTTCAGCACCCAGATATTCCACTAGAGTAAGGTATAAAACAATAATCCCATCGCTCGTCGGCGATGGGATTAATTATTTACTGCATATCGTAAACTACTTGCATGAGTTGCTTGCCTAGTTCGTCAGCCTGCTCCATGGTCTGAGCCTCGCTATATACACGGATGATAGGCTCTGTGTTTGACTTACGCAGGTGTACCCAACGATCAGGGAAATCTATCTTTACACCGTCGATATCGTTGACCTGTGCTGTAGCATCCTTGGCAAACATCTCCTTGACCTTAACCAGGATAGCGTCTACATCGGTCTCTGGGGTGAGATCGATGCGGTTCTTGGCTATCTGATACTCAGGGAATGTAGCACGGAGTTCGCTGACCTTGCAATCCTTTTGTGCCAGGCTAGACAGGAACAGGGCAATACCTACGAGGGCATCGCGACCATAGTGGCTCTCAGGATAGATGACTCCACCATTGCCCTCGCCACCAATAACGGCGCCAACTTCCTTCATCTTAGTAGTAACGTTAACCTCGCCTACTGCAGCAGCAGTGTACTTGCCACCATGCTTCTCAGTAACATCGCGCAAGGCGCGTGTAGAGCTGAGGTTAGAAACTGTGTTACCTACAGTGTGACTGAGCACATAGTCTGCTACTGACACAAGTGTATACTCCTCGCCAAACATAGTACCATTCTCACTGATAAATGCCAGACGGTCAACATCAGGATCGACAACGATACCAAGATCGAATCCACCCTGCTTCATTTTGTCCATGATACCCTGGAGATTCTTTTCGAGGGGCTCTGGATTGTGAGCAAAGTCGCCTGTGCACTCGCCGTTAAGTATCTCGTAGTCTACACCAAGTGCCTTAAACAGATCTGGCAGGATGATGCCACCAACAGAATTGATAGTATCAACACACACACGGAACTTGCGAGCCTTGATGGCATCGACATCTACAAGCTTAAGTGCAAGCACTGAGTCGATATGGCGCTGGTTGAAGCTGTCGTCAATAGTAAGTTTGCCAAGATGGTCAACCTCAGCATAGTTAAAGTCCTCAGCCTCTGCCATACGCAGTACCTCTGCGCCATCGGCTGCTGTAAGGAACTCGCCCTCGCTGTTGAGAAGCTTAAGTGCATTCCACTGACGTGGATTGTGCGATGCGGTGATTATGATACCACCATCAGCACCAGCCATGCGTACTGCCAACTCTGTGGTTGGGGTTGTAGCAAAACCAATATCTATTACATCATAGCCCATGCCCATAAGGGTGCCCACAACAACGTTGCGAACCATAAGACCAGAGATACGGCCGTCGCGACCTACCACGATCTTCTTGCCTCCAACGAACTGTGCATAGGCTGTAGTAAACTTTACAATGTCTAAAGGGTTAAGCGTGTCGCCAGTGCGTCCGCCAATAGTACCGCGGATGCCTGAAATAGATTTAATCAGTGTCATATTACTTTATAAAAAATCGTTATGATTCTCGTTGATACGTGATTTCATAATAGTAAGGAGCAACATTGCTCGACGCAGTGGCGTGTCCCTGTGAATGAGGAACGATAAGACGCACCTTAGCGGTCTGATCGGTAGGCGACTGCGGACGCCCCACCTTGACGTAAGACAGGGGAACCAGCCAACCTGCAGGTACCGATGCACTGCCATAAGCGGTGTACATAACGCCGCTCTCGAACGATGCCGTGTATGAGCCACTAGAGCGCGACACCTGGATAATGTCAGGCATTCCCACAACCGACTTGCCATAAACAGCCAGATTGGCGTTGTTGTTGCAAACGGTCAAAGTATCATCGAGGATAGAGAACTCAGAGAAGCGACACACCAACTTGGTAGATTCGCCATCCTGCAGTATTGTGCCACAGCCCTCGCGTACAATCTGCATGTACACACCGCTCTTATCGAGCTTTACAAACTCATTGCGAGTAAGATTGGTGGTGTAGTTCTGCTGATTGAACTGATCCTCAGAAATGACAACGATAGAAGAGTCGGAAATGAACTTTGCTATCGCATTGCGCTCCTTTTCCTTCTTGTCGCCGTAGGTCTCGTAGTCGTTACAACTGCTAAGAACAGCGGCTAAGGCTATCATGAAAAACAGTATTTTCTTCATCTTATATTCATATTGATGGTGCAAAAATACTAATTATTTTGTAAACACCAACATTATTAGGCTACTTTAACTTGTTTTGATATGCTATAATAGCTTTTTTTGTGATTTCGATAGCCTCTTCAATGGTTCCTTCTACTTTTCCACCCGATGCATTAAGGTGTCCGCCACCATTAAAGAACTCTTCGGCCATAAGGTTGCAGGGGAAGTCATCGACTGAACGCAGACTTACCCAAACAAGGTTTGGCTTATCAGTATCCTCACGCAGCGAAATAGAGAGTTTTAGGTTCTTAATCTGCTGTGGGATATTAACCAAGCCCTCTGCATCACCCTTTATATAATTAAAGCGTTTCAGCTCATCGCGTGTAATCGAATAGAAAGCAGCATTACACTCTGGCATGTAAACCAGTTTCTCGTACATCACATAGCCCATCAGGCGGATGCGATTCTCAGAGTAGTTGTGATACACGTTACGATAAATGCGATCCTTGTCGATATTCTTGGTTAGCAACTCGCCAATGATGAAGTAGATCTCAGGACGAGAGCTATTGTAGGTAAAACCACCTGTATCGGTCATCATACCGCAATACACTGGCACAGCAAACGCCTTTTCGAGTTTATCGAAATCGCCCATCTGCCATACGATACGGAATACCAGTTCACTGGTGCTCGATGCATTTGGATGAGAGATGACTAGATCTGCGGCCACATCAGGCTTGAGATGATGATCGATGAGCACCTTCTTAGCAGGGCTATTGACGAGCGACAGCTCCATCTCATCGACACGACTTGGGGTATTGAAGTCGAGACAGAACACAAGGTCTGCTATCTTAAGTAGCATGTCGCCCTTCTCAGGGTGCTTGTCGTAACGTACTATCTTATCAGTATTGGGCAGCCACTTGAGAAAGTCTGGATACTGATCGGGCACCATCACTGTAGCATCCTTGCCACGCTGGCGCAGAAACTCGGCCCAGGCCAACGATGAACCAATAGCATCGCCGTCAGGACTCTTGTGACAAACCACAAGCACTGTCTGTGCATCAGAAATCAGCTGGTCCATCAGGGCCAGCTGATCATTACTCAATATGTCTATGTTCATTTAAAACAACTTGTTAGGATATACGCCCTCGTCGACAAGCTGCTTAATGCGTGCCACAGTAGCATCGCGGTCGGCTGCGTAGGTCACACCAAACCACTTGCTGGTGGTGTCGAGTACCTCAACAGTAGCAGTACCGTCGTTGATGAGCTTATTAACCATCAGAGGGATGAAGAACTCAGCCTTGAGGTTCTCGAGGTTTTTAGGATCGCTGAGGAACACCTTGAAATACTCCTCTGAATACTGGAAGTAGTCAGGAGTGAATCCCCACATATTCATTGATACAGGGGTGTTATCGTCTACAGCAACCCACTTACCGTCTTCGTCCTTGTAACGAACAGGCTCGCTGGCAGCACCTGCATTAGAACCATCAGCTGCACAACGTACAATCTCTGTGCGCTCTACTACTGTGGTAAGGTGTCCCTTGTCGTTCTTAGAGCAAACGCCACGAGCTACAGTACCATTCTCACTAAGAGTGTTGCCTACGCGAAAACCTACCATAGCATACTGGTTCTTGGCACCCTCTGGCAGATTAGCCAGATACTTGCCGATGACCATGAATGCATCGCGATTATAGAAGTCGTCGCAGTTGATTACGCAGAATGGCTCCTTGATTACGTCCTTACCCATCAGCACAGCGTGGTTAGTGCCCCAAGGCTTCTGACGACCTTCAGGTACACTGAATCCCTCTGGCAGAGCATCGAGTGCCTGGAAACATAGTTCGCACTTTACCTTACCCTCATACTTAGAGAGGATCTGCGTGCGGAACTGCTCCTCGAAATCCTTACGGATAACCCATACGATCTTGCCAAATCCAGCCTGGATAGCATCGTAAATACTGTAATCCATGATGGTCTCTCCGTTAGGACCCAGACCGTCGAGCTGCTTCAGGCCACCATAACGGCTTCCCATACCAGCTGCAAGCAGAAATAAAGTTGGTTTCATATACTATATCTTTTTTGAGTTATATTAATTTGCGTGCAAAGATACAAATAATTTTGGATATAAGAACAAAATCTGCGCAAAAATTTGTTTTAGAACGGATATCCAATAGCGAAATGCAGTGTATGGGCCTTACTGAAACTTGGAACATTAAAGTAGCCCGACTTGCCTGTATCGTATGGACAATGTAGGGCCAAGCCCCAATCCAGACGGATAACAAGGAAACCCATGTCGTAACGGAAACCAACACCTGTGCCAAGGGCTGTCTGATCGATAAACGACTTGACAGATGTTGGGAATGCTGCCCCATCGATAAAGTCATTATTAAGATCCCAAACGTTACCAGCATCAAGGAATATGGCGCCATTAAGATCGCCAAACAGCTTGGTGCGATACTCCAGGTTACCCACCAGCTTAAGTTCACCGTTCTGTATCAGATAGCACAACTGGCGACCCAGACCATCACCATTAAAGTCGCCAGGACCTATCTCGCGCACGCCAAAGGCTCTGATGGTATTGGCTCCACCTACATAGAAGTACTCGCTGTAAGGAGCCTCGCTGCTGTTACCGTAGTTATAGAGTATACCACCACTTAGATGGCCTACCAAACTCGACGTTGGCGTGATATTCCACGTCTTGGTAAAATCAGTTTCAAATCTCAGGAACTGCGAATATGGGGTCTTGAAGAGTGTCTTACCTTTCTCGTTGAAAGAGTGTCCGCCTGCATAGTCCCAAAGCGACAGCAGATTGCCCGACTCCTCGATGGTGAACTCCCAACGGATGGGGTGGCGCTGCGTGGTGGGACTGGTGTACATATAGGTATAGCGCATCTTAGGCGTAAACCAGTCTTCCATCGAAGCTGCCAGATATGGATTGGTAATAATGACAGAGTCGAACTTCTCTGTATGGCTGTTCATGTACTGATACTTAAGCGTGAGTGGTGAGAACTCATGACGGCTGTTGGCCGACGACTGCCAGCGATAGGTCCATTCGCCACTAACAATATGCATCTTGTAATACTCAGGACGACGTATCACATCGCTCGACACCTTGGCATAGGTAGTAGGTGTAGAATAGAAACGGCGACGGATGGGGCGTCCGTTCTTATCGCGACGCACACGATCACTATTATAGAAAGGTGCGATGATGCGTGGGAACTCTATCGACACATCTGCACCATACTGGTAGCTGTTCATATCACCGTTTGCTCCCTTTTGCCACTCGTAGTTTCCATGCAGGTTGAGGTCGAGTTTCTCACCAGCATGGAAGGCATTGCGACGTGTAAGACCGATCTTGACCTCAGGACCATAACGACCACTGGTACGGCCGATGGCATTTCCCTCAATATAGAAATCATATGGTTTGTCGAACGTACAGTTCAGTCGCAGGTCGAGTGTATCAGAATCTGTGCGAGGAGTGAACTGGAAGTCAGTGCTGCTGAACACACCTGTAGCATTAATCTTGCTGGCCGACTCCTGGTACTTTTCGTAGCTGAACTCCTGACGAGGACGCAAGCGAAGGTTGCGAAGCACCACTCTTGGCATGATGGGCGACTTCTTGCCATTGAAGTGGATGGTGAGATAACGACGCTTTACTGAGTCAGTCAGCACCTCACGTGCCGACTTGCGAAAGTTTACATCGAGCTTACCAATATACCACTTGTGCAGAGCGCCTTCAGGTATGCCGCTAGCCAACTGGAATCGCAGTTGTGTCTTATTATCCACGGCAAAGGTATCAGCCAGATATGATGCGTAACTGGGACTGTATAAGTAGTAGCCATTATTGCGCAGCAGGGTGCTGATGCGCGAACGCTCTGCATCAAGATTGTTGATACTGAATGGCGACTGACTCTTAATAAGGCTCTCCTCACTGGTAGAATCGATGAGCGCCTGTATAGGGGCAGGAAAGTTGACATAGGCCACAGAGTCGAGCGTAAATAGCGAATCCAGATGGACAGTATATCCTATCTTGCACTTCTTGGGATTCTTCTGTGGTACGAGTTCATAGGTCACGTCGCCACGAAAATAGCCATTGTTGCGCAGCACAGATCGAGCCACACTGCTGCGAAGCGTGGGGTTTACATTACTCATCAGCACAGGCGCCTTACCAAAGGACTTGGTCATCCATTTAGCAAAACCAGAATCCTTGCCAGAGAACTTATTATACACCCACAGATGCCACGACCAGGGCACAGTTATGGTACTACTGCCAAACAGCGATCCATTGGGCTGGGTGGCCAGTGCAGCCTCAACCTCAAGCTTGGTGTTCTCCAAGTGGGTGTCGTATGCCTCATTGTCATATTCCTTCTCGTCTTCATAGGCAATCTTGGTCAGACCTGTGAAGAGTTGATCATCGTCAGGTATATTCTTTGTCATCGAACATGACACGAGACAAAGAACTAGGGCTATATACTTTATTCTATTTAGCATTGGGCTGTCTGTTTATGGGTCTAACACTATCAGTACGCAACGTGTCGCGTGGAGTTGTGGCACGTGGACGTGGCATCATCACAGGTTGGTCCTTCTTCCAGAATGTAAGCACATCGACCAGGCTATTGAGCTTGCGACGCCATACAAAACCTAAGCCATACTCACCTGTGTAGCCTTCAAGCCAGTCGTACACGTTCTGTTTGTAGAACAGTTTCAGGTTCTTTGTGGCATCCTGGTTCAGGCGATACTCCATCGTAACATTATCGAAGAACGAATGGTTATCTCCACCACCTGCTCCCATTTCGTCATTATGACCAGACGACACTTTACCACCAAGTTCTATCTTTAGTCGATTGTTGAAGAATCGCTTAGCAAACTTGAACGAATAGTCTGTATGCATGGTTCCTGATGCATCTGTAGAGTTATCGATGCCCACACTCAGATCGAGTGTCTTCAGGGCAGAACCTGCGATGCTGTTGATCTCGCTCTGCAGGAATGAGCTCAGAGCAGAGTTCATAGAAAAACCGCCTGTATTGCCATCGGCCAGATACATGCCTGTGGTAAGCATGGCAACGGCCATCTTTCCTCTCTCCTCCTTCGACATAGTGGCAAGCTCGCCGCTTACGGTCTGATCCTCAGGTGCATCGATAGTAAACTCAAGTCCCATGTCATTCAGAGTCTTGGTGATTACTACACCACAATCGAACAGCACGGTGCGACTTACGCCAGCTTCGTTGGTAACATTCGACTTTGTGCGCTCTACGGCTGTGATGTTAAGTTTAGGATTCATAGGATCGCCAGTAAACTCTACATAACTTCCCTCCTTTACAGTGAAGGTCTTAAGAGGAATAACTGGCAGCGAGTACTTCATTTCGCCACTCGACAGCGTATAGCGACCTGTAAGGTTAATGCCCTCAGAGTTGTACTTCATTCTCAGGTCGCCACCACCCATAATGTCTACATAGTTAGTCTCATCAGCATTCAGATCGCAGACGATGTGGGCACCTTGCGACACGTTGATTGTCAGGTCGATATTCAGTCCTGACGGTGTGGGCTGGGTAACAACCGTCTGTGTAGAGTCGCTGAAGTCAGTAAACTTAACCAACTCGTCCAGACGTGTATCTGTGCTCAACGGCGAGTCGAGCAGCATGTATGTCATATCTGTAGAGCCAAGCACATCCAGACGTCCACGCATACTCAAGCTCTCAAGCGGTCCTTGTAGTCTGGTCAAGAAGTTTACATAGGCCTTACCCCATGCTATGCTCTTGGCCTGTCGTTTAGAATCGATAAGCAAGAAGTTGCGAGCTCTCACACGCATATCCATCATGATATGCTCTGTATCGCTAAAGTCGATGCTACCCATCAGGTTTAGCAGGTCGTTGTTGCTAGAGCGCAATCCAAAGTTCTCGAGCAGCAGTTTAGAACCCACGATACGCACAGGGTCGTCGTCGAATCGCATGCGTACGCCGTATGGCACACTAACCAGATAGGCAGAGTCTACAAACATCTCACCGTTTACCTCAGGATGGCTGGTGGTACCACGTATGGTTACACTACCCTCGCCATAGCCCTCAAGACCAACCAACTGATCAGGTACGAAACCATTGACCAGTGATAGTGGCAGACGAGTCATAGTGAAGTTAGCATCGATAAATCCTTCGCCCTCGCTCTTGTAGATACCGCTAAGCATACCAAACTCTTCATCGTCGAGCATCAGGCGTGCCTCTACAGCGTGGGTATCATCCTCCTTCATCAGATATACCAACTCAGTGCTGATATTACCAATGGGCGATCCCTCATAAGTCATCTTCTGCACACCCATATCAGATGCTACAGATATGTTCTCATTCTGATCCTGAATTATGTGGTAGTCGCCATTAAGCTTACCTGTGATTCTAGGCAGATATGGTATCACAGAGGTCAGTTCGCCAAGATCAAGCTGGTTGATACTCATAGTGATATCTTGCAGCATGGTAGAATCCTGGTTCTCTGTATATAGCTTGATACCAGTCTTGTCGTCGGCTATCAAATCCACCTTTGCCTGCAGGCGCTTGTTGCGGCCCATAAACAGATAGTTATCTTTATTCAGGTTGAACACCTTGTAGCCTATCGTTGGGCGTTCAGGCATCAGCTTGAATCGTATGCCATCCTCCTCCATCTCAGCTGTTGCGCCCAGGCGTACGCCCATTCTGTCGTGCTGGTCGAAATATCGCAGGCCAAACAGTATGCCATGCTGATGGATGGTACCATCCACCAGTGCATTAAACACAAACTGAGGATTGCGCTTGTTGTTGCGTATCTGTCCCTGATATGTCAAGCGTTCGCCCTTCTGTGTCAGGTTCAATCGTATGGTATCGATACGTGTGCTGTCGTAAACCAGCGAGTACAGATAGCTCTTGCCATTGATACCTGTTGTAGGCGATGTGGTTACATCGAGCATCAGTTCCTTGAAGTTGATGTCGAGTGCCTTCATCAGATTGGCTACTGGGTTATCGCGCTTACTCTCTACGTGGAGTTTCATCTCAGGCAACATACGCTTGATGGCAGCTTGATCGATAATACGTTTGTCGAGCTGTCCCATAACAGAATCGCCAAGCATGGTCAATCTGTTAAGCAGACGCTCATAGTCGCCACGTGCATCCAGTTTTACTATGAAGTCGCCACTCTGTATGCGGCCGATAACTGTGTCAGGCGTAGTATTGATGTGCAGGCCGATAAAGTCAGGTCGCAGAGTTTCCTTCTGTCCTTCGATGTATATCTCGTCCACCAGTCCTGTTACCTTGTGGGTGAGTTTCATGTCAGACACCACATCTACAGAACCACATAGTCCTATCGTCAGTGGATTGTCAACCAGTCGCATCTGGTACAGGTCGGCTCTGTCAAGGTCGGCACTTATTGTGGCCATCAGCTTCTTGGTGTTAAGCAGTGCGTCTACTCCTACAGTTCCATTAAACAGCTGGTTATGTCCAGTTACTGATGCCAGTGCATGACCATTGGCCAGAGTAGTTTCTGCTGTGATGTTCTTCAGGTTCCAACTGCCATATTGCAACTGGTGCACCTTAGCGCTGGCTGTTAGCTTACTCTTGTTCGACAGGAAGTCTGTGCCATACCCCTTTGCCTTGATGTCTGCAGTGCAGGTGTAGATAGAGTCGCGTGGCATAAAGTGGTGCAGGTTCAAGCGATTGATGCTGATGTCTGCATCATAGCTCATTGCCTCTGTCAGCAGGTCGCCCTTGGCATTGGTTGGAATGCTGGCAGTGCCTTTCAGCTTCACAGTGCCAGCCCCCTCATGTGCAGTCAGGTTGGTGGCATATCGTGTGCCGTCCACATTCAGCGTGCCATCCAGCTGCATGCCGTTTGGTATGCGATAATCGCGCATCATGGCAGGATCGGCCAGTGCCAGTGCAAAGTTTATGTTCTCTGTCCTTGCACTCAGCGCTATGTCGGCCTTCATCTTAGTAAAGTCTGTCACATTGTCAGCCTTACCACTAGCAGTCATGTGAAAAGCTGATGGCAGATGGATATCAAGGCCAGTAAATGTCATGTGCTGCATGTTGCCATTGATAGAGCCCTTGATGCTGATGGGATGGTTAGGATAGTTGCGCACAAACTGCTGTGGCATGCCGCCCATAAATCGCATCAGGTCCTGCTTGCCTATCTGGGCATTCAGACGGAACTTCATGGCACCTGGATTCAGATCGTCGAAGGTATTGAAGTCCATCGCCAGTTCTGTCTCAATCTCTGTGTCAGGCGTCTTCAGTTTTAGTTGTGGTATGGTGACACGCTTGTCGTCCATGGTTACCTTGGCCGACAAGTGACTTATCTCCAGCCCACTCTTCTCCTTTGCTCTCAGGTCCTTTATTATAAGAGAGGTGTTAGGTGCCATGTATTCTATCGACTCCAGTCTCAGATTGATATCGCTAAGCGCCAGATGATTGTAGTCCAGTCCGTCGATAGCAGGCTCAAAACGATTGTCGTAGTTCAGTCGGCCGTCATGCCAGTCCAGACTTCCCACCTTATATATATTATTACCCAGGTCGGCCAGCACGTCGCGTGCCACTGCCCTACCCATGTAAGCCTGCGCATTAAGCGTGTCGCCAGGCAGGTGAACCATGAAGTCACTCTTCAGGATACTCACTGAATCAGCATTTACTATCCACTTCATTGTTGATTCTGTGGTGTCTACAGCCGCTGTATCGCTTAGTGCGATGTCCAGTCGTGCTTCTGATAGTCGTGCTCCATTCACCTCAGCTGTCTCCTTGTCGAGGTCGATGCCCTTTGATGAAAGCCAGAGTTCTTGCAGTTCGCCCTTTATCCTCAGGTCGCCTATAAAGCCGTTGGTGTTAATCTTGGCCTGTGTCATCGATAGCTCGTCGATAACCACACTACTCTTTAGCAGTGGTAGCAGGCGAACGTCGCACACCATCTTCTTTACGTCAGCAATGGTGTCCGTCTGATTAGCTATCGAGTCATTAGGATGCAGTGCGCGAAAGCCCTCGATGCCAAGGTCTAGTGGGAACTCCAGACATACGTGCTCTATAGTGATGTCCATGCCCGTCTTCTCAGAGGCTATGGCTGCCACCTTCTTCACCGCCCAGTTCTGCACTGGCGGAAAGTAGATAAGTGCGGTTAGTATCACAAAGAGCAGTATGGGCGTCAACACCGCTATACCCAACCACTTCAGTGCCTTCTTCATTTCTTACTTAGGTGCTATAGCCTGCCACAGCGCGTCATTGGGCAGTGGAGCTACAGCGGTTATGGTTACCTTTGATACAGGATGAACAAACTCAACACGGCGCGACAGTAGCGATATGCTGCCGTCAGGATTGCTGCGTGGGGCACCATACTTCAGGTCGCCCTTGATGGGACAGCCCATGGCTGCAAGCTGGCAACGTATCTGATGATGGCGGCCTGTCATAAGCTGCACCTCAAGCAGAGTGTAGTTGTCAGAGTGTCCTATCGTGCGATACTTCAGTATTGCCTTCTTGGCGTTTGGACGCTCACGATCGTATGCATAACTCTTGTTCTGCTTCTCATTGCGCACCAGCCAGTTCTCGAGTGTGCCCTCAAGCTGCTTGGGCGTATTCTTTACTATTGCCCAATACGTCTTGTGCACCTCGCCCTCAGCAAACATCTTGTTGAGTCTGGTCAAAGCTTTAGATGTTCTGGCAAAGACTACAAGTCCTGAAACAGGACGATCCAGACGGTGCACTACCCCCAGAAAAACGGCTCCAGGCTTCGCGTACCTATCTTTAATATAGTCTTTCACCAAATCAGAAAGGGGGCGATCGCCAGTTTTATCACCCTGCACGATCTCCCCACTCTGTTTGTTTACTATTATAATATGGTTGTCTTCGTATACGACTTCCATACTCTTAATTCTAAATTCTAAAAATCTAAATTACATGTTCATACCACCATCAACCTGGATAACCTGACCGCTAACATAGCTAGACATATCAGAAGCCAGGAAGGTAGCAACGTTGGCGATATCCTCAACCTGTCCACCACGACGCAGAGGAATCTTGTTGCACCACTCCTTGCGGATGTCCTCAGGCAGAGCAGCTGTCATAGCTGTCTCGATGAAACCAGGAGCGATAGCGTTTGCACGGATTCCCTTTGGTCCCATCTCCTGTGCGATACTCTTAGCCAGAGCAATCAGTCCAGCCTTTGATGCAGCATAGTTAGCCTGACCAGCGTTACCATGTACACCTACTACTGATGCCATGTTGATGATAGAACCACCACGCTGACGCATCATTACAGGCACACAAGCGTGGATGAAGTTGAATGCACTCTTCAGGTTTACTGCGATTACAGCGTCCCACTGCTGCTCAGTCATGCGCAGCATCAGTCCGTCCTTGGTGATACCTGCGTTGTTAACCAGGATATCGATTGAACCAAACTCTTCCTTAACGGCCTTCACTACCTCCTCAGTCTGAGCAAAGTCGGCTGCGTTTGATGCATAGCTCTTAGCCTTTACACCCAGAGCAGCAATCTCCTTCTCAGTCTCCTCGTTAATCTCGAGGTCGGTGAATGCGATGTTACAGCCCTCAGAGGCATACTTCAGTGCGATAGCCTTTCCGATACCGCGTGCAGCACCTGTAATCAGCGCTGTCTTACCACTTAATAATCCCATAATTCTTTTTTAATTTTTAATTCTAATTATATTTTCCAGTTTTCTTTATTTTCTCTGCAGTTTACCCAGCGCACCATATACCACCTTGGCCACCTGGGGCTTGGTATCCTCCTCCTTCATGCCGTGTGCAATACGTCCATATATATAAGGTACCTCCAGTCCCTTGATACAATAGTGGGTGATGTCGGCCACCAGGTCCACATTGTCTATGTCGAACTCACCGTCTTCCTTGCCTTCAGCATACACCTTGCGAAACAGTTCTATCTCTGCATCGTCAAAGTGGCGACGAACCTTCTCTACCATCCAGATGTTTCTAAAGAACTCTGCACGCAGGTTACCATTGCGCACTACCGTCTCTCTGATCATGCTCAGATGAGTGTAGATCAGCTCGATGATTTTGTCCTGCGGACGTATTCGACGTGCTGCCACTTCATCGAGTTTGTCGCTCAGTCGCTCCAGCTCGCTCTCTATCACAGCATAGTAGATTTCCTCTTTCGACTTGAAATAGGTATAAAGCGTACGTCTACCCTTGCCTGATTGCAGGGCGATGTCGTTCATCGTAGTATTCTCCAGTCCATTCTTTGCGAATAACTGGCGTGCTACGTCAACCAACTTCTGTCTGGTTTTGGATATGGACATGACTGTTTCCTCCTATAATTTTTAAATTGCACACATTTCTATAGTGTGCAAAAGTAAACTATTTCTTTGAATTACACAAGAAAAAAAGGAGAAAAAGTGCAAAAAAGAACTTTTTTCTAAAAAAATGCCACAAATATTTGGTCAATTCAAAAAATAGTCGTACCTTTGCACCCGCTTAAGAAAAATAACATCGCGGAGTGGAGCAGTTGGTAGCTCGCCAGGCTCATAACCTGGAGGTCGCACGTTCGAATCCTGCCTCCGCAACTAAAGAGGAGGAAGCAAGCTGAAAGGCTTGCTTTTTTGTTTATATATCACCTGGATTTTGAGACAAAAAAATTATCCGATCGTCAGGTCCTCGAACCCTTGACAATCGGATTTATAGGGTAATCCTTAATTCATTCTGGCTAGTACTTTCTTGTAGTACTTGTTAGTAGCCCTAATACTGTACTTCATTCCTCCGTTCCAAGAACGTATAGCCTTCTCGACGTTGTTCTCTGGATTAAAGTACTTCTGGATTAACAGGAACATCTCCTTTGATTTCTCCACACTATATCGGTCATCTAGTGTGTAGCGCTTGTTACTCTTCTGTTTCTGCAGGATGTTATTGCATTCCTTTACAAGTACTGGAGTAATCTGCATCACGCCTACTGAGTTACCACTCACGGCACGGGGATTTCCTTCGCTTTCTACTTGAATAATCGCATCCATCACTGGATTCCAGTCAAAGCTCGATTTCTTATTCATGCTCCATATGCTATCTCCAGCCGCAGCCGATAAAGACATCATAAAAAGAGCCATCAAGCTAAGAACTGCTCTTTTAATAAAACCAATCATAATTTTCTATACTTTAGGCGGCTGTCCTCGACGGACAAAACCGCGTTATCCTTTAGATAAATTCGTTGAAATTGAGAGTTTCGACATCACATCGAAAAAGCGTTCAAATTAGCGCTTAGTTACGCTTAACCGGTGCAAATATACGACGAATATGCATACGCTCCAAATATTTTTAGAACTTTTAACTAAATCTGTGCACGTACACGATATAAATCAAGAAATATTCACATTAGTCCAAATCGACCACTGTGATACCAGAACCACCAAACTGAACGTGCTCATCTCGATAGTGCGACACGTTGGGAATAGTGGCCAGATACTGACGTATCAACTGGCGCAGAATGCCTGTTCCTGTGCCATGTAGAATGCGCACGCGACTCACTCCTACCAGTATGGCATCGTCGATAAAATAGGTAATGGCATTGATAGCTTCATCGCCGCGCATGCCACGCACATCGATGTCTTGCTTGAAGTTTAGTTTTCTGTTGTCTATCACGTTGCGAGTATCCTTCGACACCACACCATACGATCCTGCTATATTGCTGTTGCGCTCCTCAGCCTTGGTCATCTGTCCCTTTGGTTTCTCAGCATGCTCCAGTCGCTCCAGTCGCATCTTGGTCTTCATGCCGCCAAATATTACCACAGCCTTATTGCCATCTATGCTGTCGATAGTACCCACACTAGTCAGGCCCTTGATACGTACTGTATCGCCAGCTGCCAATGGCGCCTGGGCAGATGGACTTGCAGCTACAGTCTGACCAGCACTTGCGCTGGCAGCTGATTCTGCCGCCTTATTGGATTTCTCCTGCTTGCGCTTTTCTCTGCGCTCTTTGCGCTCTTGTATCTGGCGCATCTTCTTGGCTATAGCCTCGTCAGTGTCGCGTGTATCCACTGCAGCTATCTCCTCCTTAAATGTATCCAGTTCCTCGCGTATCTTGCGCGTGCGCTCCTTTTCTGCCTGAGCCTCACGTATCTCGCGTATGGCGTTTTCTATCTTCTTATTGCTCTCGCGCAGCAGTTCCTCTGCCTGCTCTCTGGCCTTGCGCAGTATTGCCTTGCGCTCTGCCTCAATCTCCTCCACAGCAGCCTCAAGTCGCTCGCCACTGGCTTGCAACTTCTTCTCGTGCTGATGGATAGTCTGACGCTTGCCCTCCCAGTAGCGCTTGTCGCGCACGATGTCCTGCAGATACTTGTCGCTCTGTATGTAGTCCTGTCCTACTATGTCGCTCGCATCCTTTATCACCTCCTCAGGTATACCAGTCTTGCGTGCTATCTCGATGGCAAAGCTTGAGCCTGGCTGACCTATCGACAGTTGGAACAGCGCCTGCATCTCATGTCGATCGTACAGCATTGCTCCATTCACCACACCCTCATGGTCCTCAGCAAAGTGCTTCAGGTTCTGATAGTGGGTGGTTATCACGCCAAAGGTCTTCTTCTTCCAGAACTGTTTCAGCATGGCCTCTGCTATGGCGCCGCCGATGGTGGGCTCTGTGCCGCTACCAAACTCGTCGATAAGCAGTAGTGAGTGTTCGTCGGCCTGCTTCATCATCTGCTTCATGTTCATCAGATGACTGGAGTATGTACTCAGGTCGTTCTCAATGCTCTGCTCATCGCCAATGTCGATCATTATACTCTGGAATATGCCCACTGTCGATCGCTCGCTTATGGGGATGGGCAGACCACACTGCAGCATGTACTGCAGCAGTCCTACCGTCTTCAGGCATACTGACTTACCACCAGCGTTTGGTCCGCTGATTAGTAGCAGTCGCTTTTCGCGCTTCAGCATGATGTCGAGCGGCACCACATGGCCGCCTTTCTTCTCGAGCGACAGTTGCAGCAGTGGGTGCACAGCACGTATCCAGTCGATTACAGGTTCCGCCTTCACTGTTGGCTCATAGGCCTTGGTAAGTTCAGCCCACTTGGCTTTGGCCTGTATCAGGTCTATCATGGCCAGCAGCTGATACGAGTCGATTATCTCGCGCACGTGCGGGCGTACCTCATCAGTAAACACTGTCAGTATGCGTATCACCTCGCGTCGCTCCTCAGCCTCCAGCTGGCGCACCTTGTTGTTGGCCTCTACTACCTCAGTGGGTTCTATAAACACAGTCTTACCTGTGGCACTCTCATCGTGCACTATACCGTTTATCCTGCGCTTCAGTTGCGGCTGCACTGGTATCACCAGTCGTCCGTCGCGCATGGCAGGTGCGGCATCCTTGTCCACCAGTCCGTCTCGCTGGGCGGCATGCAGTATAGTATATAATGTACGCGAGATGCTGCCTTGCGTCTTCTCCAGGTCGTGGCGAATGCTCGCCAGCGTCATCGATGCAGAGTCCTTTATCTTGCCAAATTTATCCAGTATCGAGTCAATGCGACGTATCATGGCTGGGAATGTAGCTACGCCATCAGTCAGTCTGTACAGCGCAGGATAGGGATACACCACTTCGCCATTAGGCTTCTCGTCGCCATTACGCTGCAGAAAGCGCACAATGTTGGCAATCGTCTCGAGCGATCGGCGCAGGTCCCACACCTCATCTTCCTCCAGATGGGTGTTCTCCAATCGTATGCGCGCAATGCTCTCGCGCACGTCAAAGAAGTATTGCATGGGGAAATCGTCGTGTTCACTAGTCAGTCTGCGAAACTCGCGTACCTGCGACAGCAGTTCGTTTACAACAGTAGTGTCGGCCGAGAAGGTCATTTCGTCAACTTTCTCCTGCCCCAAGGTGCTCTGGCAACGTGCCTTTAGCAGCCTTCTAATCTCATCGAAACCAAGCTTACGCTCGAAGTTATTTGGATAAATCACGCTGCAAAAGTACTCATTTTTAGGCAAAAAACAGAGAAAAACACAATTTATTTATAAAAAGTTGGCAAAAAATTTGTTTGTTTCAAAAAAAGTCCGTACCTTTGCACCCGCTTTCGAGACAATCAGAGCACTGGAGAGATGGTAGAGTGGTCGATTACAGTAGTCTTGAAAACTACCGTGCTGAGAGGCACCGGGGGTTCGAATCCCTCTCTCTCCGCTAACAAAATTTGAGCAGTCGTTTGACTGCTCTTTTTTGTTTTCGAAGACAGAGGGTGTCTCACCCCACGGTTGGGGGGTTGGTCGATTTAGGCATTTTTTTATTCAATTATTCTGTTATTTCGATTTTTTTTATTAACTTTGCGGCGTTTAAGAGGGATATAATAATGACACGATTACATAAAGGACTGATAATCACTATTTTAACAACAATAGCGCTGGTGGGTTGCACTAAGAAGGAGCAATCTCACAACTTTGCTGATGCTGACGGCTACAACACGGCCGACTCTATCATATCGGCTATCAGCGACGAGCGCGACTGGGATAAATTCCTGGCTGCATGCGATAGCTTTGAGCATGCTGGCGACATTTCTAAGGCCAGATCGATATTCTATAAGACTGTGGCCCACAATCTGCTGGGGCAACATCGCAAGGCGCTCAGTCTGTACAACCAACTGGCTGAGATCGATGTAAAGGAACTGAAGAACGAGGCCGACCTCGAATCATACATCTATACTTATAAGGACTACGTGCGCATGCTTTGCGATATGCGCCGCTACGACCGTGCACTGCGACAGGCTCGCATAGCCGACCGCAAGCTTAGGTCGATAGGTTACAAGTCGTTTACTGACCATCAGGACATCGCCCAGATCATTGGCGAGTGCCAGCTATGCCTGGGCCAGACCAATGAGGCTTTGCAGCACTTCAACCGTTCGCTGGTGGCCATGCAGCGCCGACTGCTCACCAATCATGGCTCAATCGACCTGCGCGAGTGTCAGAAAACGATGAACGCCATCGCCAATGTGCTGATGCGTCGAGGTATGTTCGACCAGGTGGCACCATGGCTGGAACGCCAGGATTCGCTCTACATCAGGGCCACACGAGTGCCTGATCGCGACAGTGTGTATCTCGACGAGATGAAGTCAGAGATAGAGTACATGCGCGCCATGCTGGCCACTGTACAGGGACACGGTTATGAGGCCGAAAGGGCCTACGCTGCATATTTGTCGACCAACACCGCCAAGAAACCTGGCAACATCATCAACAGTTGTCGCTATCTGATGGCCTCAGGCCGCTATCAGGAGGCAGCGACAAACTACGCCCAACTGGATAAATTCATGCATGAATACGGCTACGAGATCGACCTCGAGAACATAGGCCGTTTCCTGATACCTAAGTACCACGTCAACCTGTTGGCAGGCCGTCGCGACTCTGCACTGCAAGTAGCCACACAGATAGCCAACTCGTACGACTCAGCACTGGTGCGCCAGAAGATTATCGATGCCGACCTGCTGGCCACCGTCTACGACACTGAGGGCAAAGAGCGCGAGATAGCAGAGCAGCGCGCCAAGCTCAGTCATCAGCGCATGCTGTGGGTGCTGGGCGCTGGTATAGCCATGATCATCCTGCTGCACATCCATCTGATGCAGCGCCGCAAGGCTTTCAAAAAGCTTAATGAGACCAACCGCAAGCTGGTAGAGGCCAACGAGCGCGCTGAGGAGTCGGCTCGCATGAAGACCAAGTTCATCCATCAGATATCACACGAGGTGCGCACGCCACTCAACGTGCTGTCAGGCTTCACCCAGGTGCTGGCCTCGCCCAATATCGAGATAAGCAGCGACGAACTGCAGTCTATCAGCAAGAAGATAGTAGAAAACAGCGAGCGCATCACACATCTGGTCGACAAGATGCTCGACCTGAGTCTGGTAAACAGCGATGCAGCCATCGACTGCAGCGACGTGATCAATCCAGCCGATGCAGCACGCACAGCCGTAGAGCAGAGCGGCATTCGCAACGCCAGCCACCTCGACTTCAGCCTGAATATACAACCAGAGATCGAGGATATCAAGATAGCCACCAGCCGCAAGTGCTGCACCAAGGTGCTCACACTGCTGCTCGACAATGCCATCAAGTTCACCCATCCCCTAGCCTTCCACAGTCGCAAAGCCAACCACTATAAGGCTCAGGCTTCACTCAGTCTTAGCAAGGTGGGCAACAGCATACTGTTTATTGTCGAAGATACAGGCGTTGGCATCCCAACCGATCAGGCAGAGAATATCTTCAAGGAGTTTGTTCAGCTCGATGAGTATAGCGATGGTACAGGTATCGGCCTGTCGATAGCACGGCAGCTGGCACGCCACATGGGCGGCGACATCATGCTCGACACCGCCTATACCGCTGGCGCGCGTTTCATAGTAACACTGCCTTGTCGAGACCTTTAAACATCTCGAGCAGCTGCGCTCCACGATCCTTCACACGGTCCACTTCCGATTGGAATTGCTCAGGTATCTTAGTGCCTGTGTACTCATCCTTGCCCTCATGGTTCTTGGCGTTGAAACGCAACAGCCGTTTGCCGTCCATCCATAGGCGCAGTTCGTATGGATACATATTACTACCCTCCACGTCAGGCGTCTTGACGTAGATGAACAGCAGATTACCCTTCTGGTCATACAGATACTCCTCATAGAACTCGCGTGCAGCGTAGTTATACTTGCTGCTGGCAAAACTCAGGCATCGCGGTGGGTATATCACGTCGTCGCCATCCTCCAGATAGCCGTACCACAGGCGTATGCGCTCATTGTGTCCGCCAGTGCCAGGCAGATTCTGATACACGTCCAGGTCGATATACTCCTTGGGCAGCATCGTCTCGCCGTCCTTGTCGGGCGTCATCTGCTGCATCACCTCATGCACTCCGTTATAGCGCTCACGTATACTCTGCACAGTGTACTTCTGTGCCATGGCAGCCTGAGCCACCACACATAACAATAGTGTAACTACAGTTTTCTTCATATCCATTCCTGATTTTATCAAATGATGCACTGGTGCACTGGTGCACTAGTTATTACAATTTCTTTGCCCAGGCGATGATGTCGGCCAATACCTCTTCTGCGATAGTTTCTTCTATCTGGTAGTACTCGTCAGGACGACCTGTGGTGCAGTGCTGGAACAGGTGGTTCAGACCTTCGTACTCTTTTATCACCGTCTTCTTGTTCTTAGGCAGCAGGCGGCGCAGCACTGGAATGCTCTGTGCGGATGGCACCTGACAGTCCTTAGTGCCGTTGAGCGCCAGCACTGGGCACTTGGTGCTGGCGATATTCTCTGTGGGGTCGTAGTCCATAAACCACTCCACCCATTTGTTGCCCTTCATCATATTGCGCAGATACTCCATGGTGATGCCCTTGGCCAGCGGACTGCCGCTGTTTCTGGTCTGATACAGCAGGATGCTGTCGCCCTGAACAGCAGGACCTGCCAGCGACACGATGAAGTCTACCTTCTTCTGTGCACCCAGCATAAAGGCTATCAGTCCGCCCTCGCTGTGGCCCAGCAGTCCCACCTTCTTGAATCGCTTCTGTGCACGCAGCCACTCTATGCCTGCAGCGGCATCTTCTGCCAGGTCGGCGCTGGTGGCATTCTTCATATCGCCACCCACCGACTGACCTGTGGCACGATCGTCGTATCGCAGTGTAGCAATGCCAGCGCGCGCCAGGCGGTCGGCTATCACTGCAAACGGTTTGTGGGCATATACCTCTTCATCACGATTCTCAGGGCCGCTGCCTGTCACCATTATCATCACGCACTTGGCTCCACCCTTGGGCACTGTCAGCGTGCCGGCCAGTGTAGCGCCTGCCTTGGCGTTGGTAAATGTCACCTCCTCTGTGGTATAGGGGAATGGGGCCTTGGGTGTCTGAGGGCGTTTTGGCCCGTCAGGCGATGTCTCCTTCATGTTGAGCGGCAACTTCATACCTGCCTGGGTGAAGGTTCCCTCCAGACGGCCGTCGACATAACGTGCAGCGTATGAGGCACCAATCGACTTGACACTTATCTTTATCGAATCCTTAGTCAACAAGTCGACAGTGGCAGGGATGCCTGCTGCCCCTTGCAGAGGACTGTCGAGCGTGCATTTGCCGTCAATCAAGTTCAGCACTATGGGCAGTTTCTGCCCCATGGCTTCCAGTTCGCCACTCCAACTTCTGCGCACCTCCTGTGCAGTAGCTGAAAGGCCTATACAGGCTAAAGTTAGGGTTAAGAATAGTTTTTTCATTAGAAATGAGTTTTTATATAAATCAACAATGTAAGGCCAACGATGACCACTACCCACTTAATCAGTCGGTCCTTGTTCTCCTTCTTATAATCATTGAAGTGGCATAGTTTGTATATCCAGTCTACAGCCATCAGCACTATGCCTGCTAGCATTACGAAAGCCGTAGCGCTACGAGTCATAGAGATAATAGAGGTATGCTTTACCAGTATGTTAGCAATGCATCCTATGACAAACACCAGACCACCTACATAATAGATATAAGTTGTAAATTTCTTCAGTGTCATAATCGTTTATTTTGCTTTCTGGATGAGATAGATGAATACAAAACCAATGATGCCAACTACTACCACAATGCCTATACTCAACACTTTCATCAAAGGCGAGTTGGGACCAACAATAGCTATTGCGAGGCTCATTAAGGCCAATCCGACAGAAAGGATACGAACCATACGAATAGACAGTTCTACCTGACGGATATTTCGCAGAGGAATGTTAAAAAGGTTGATATGACTCGGCGAGTATGCACACAGCAAACAACCGATGATGATAATGGAAAAAACGCCCATACCAATCCAATCGTCGGTAGTATTCAGTCTTTGAGCTATTATCGACACAATCCATGCGCTCAGCAATATGATGAGAGCGGCCACCTCGAAGATGGTGCCCTCGAGTGTGCGATATACTTTTACTTTTTTTATGTCAAATTGTTCGTTCATACTTATTCTAATGGGAATTTACGTACAGCTAATGCTTTCTTTCTATTCATCATTGTTTTCTTCGTTTTTGGGTTCTTTCTTCTTTTTAGGTAGGCGTTTGGCTTTGCGCAGGGCCTCTGTGATGATCCACTGCAGCTGGCCATTGGTGCTGCGGAACTCGTCCGCAGCCCAGGCCTCTATCGCGTCCATCGTGTCGCTATCAACACGCAGGATGAAACTCTTAGTGGATTTCTTTTCAGCCATTAATATTTAATGTATAATGTTTAATGTATAATGTTTAATGATTCAAAGTACCAGTGTTTACTACTGGCTGAGCGTTATCGTCGCCACAGAGCACTACCAGCAGATTGCTAACCATGGCAGCCTTCTTGTCGTCGTCGAGCTCAACAACCTCCTCGCTCGAGAGTTTATCGAGCGCCATCTTAACCATTGATACAGCACCCTCTACTATTTTTTCGCGTGCAGTGATGATAGCGCTAGCCTGCTGGCGGCGCAGCATCACAGCTGCAATCTCAGGAGCGTAGGCCAGATAGTTGATACGAGCCTCAACCACCTCGATACCTGCCAGTGCCAGGCGCTCGTCGAGCTTCTGCTCAAGCTGTTCGTTTATCTCGTCGGCACTCGAACGCAGGGTGGGCTCGCCAGTCTTGGTATCCTCATCGTCGTAGGCATACTGACCAGCCACCTGGCGCAGGGCTGCATCGCTCTGCACACGCACAAAGTTCTCAAGTGCGTTCATCAGTCCCTTGGTGTCGCTGCCAACGGCGTTGGGGTTCGAAGCCATGGTCTGTGTATCAACCTCGAACAGTGCTTTGTAGGTGTCCTTCAGTTTCCAAACCAGCACTAGGCCTATCATCACTGGGTTACCAGTCTTATCGTTAACCTTGATGGGCTCAGCGTCCAGATTGCGTGCACGCAGGCTAACCTTCTTGGTGCCATAGAATGGGTTGATCCAGAAGAAACCTGTCTGGGCGAATGTGCCAGAGTACTTACCAAACCATGTGGTAACGCGCGCCTCGTTGGGCTCCAACTGCATGTGGCCGCACCACATTATTATATTTACGATGATCATCACGCCGCAAAGGCCAAGCAACCAGCCGCCCTGCGAACCACCAGTAGCGTCGAGCATAATGATGCTCTCAACGATACCAACAATCGTCAGAATCAGAACTGCGATATTTACAAACAGCATCAGGAATCCATTCATTACTGAGCCTTTGAACTCAAACTCTTTTGTCTCCATAATCTTAATGTTTAATTGGTTATTGATTTTTATTTTGATATCATTTTGATATCGCAAAGATATGAACTCTTTTTGAACTGACAATGGATTTCTTCAAAAATTTAACGATATTTCAGAAAAAAGTAGTAATTTTGAGCTTTGCTCGAAGATAGGCTGCATCTCAGAAAAACTCAAATATATTTGGTTTTTCGTTCGATTTGCACTATCTTTGCACCCATGAACGTAAAAGAGATAGAAAATAAGCGTATAGCTGTGCTGCTTTCAGGCGGTGTAGACAGCAGTGTGGTGGTGCACGAGTTTGCCCAGCTGGGCCTGCACCCTGACTGCTTCTATATTAAGATAGGTCCTGAGGAGCAGGAGGAGTGGGACTGCTCTAGCGAGGAGGACCTCGAGATGGCTACTGCCGTGGCCCACAAGTACGGCTGCAAGCTTGAGGTGATAGACTGCCACAAGGAGTACTGGGACCAGGTGACACGCTACACCATGGACAAAGTGCGCGCAGGACTTACACCTAACCCTGACGTGATGTGCAACCGTCTGATTAAGTTTGGTGCGTTCGACGAGAAGCGTGGCCACGACTACGACCTGATAGCCACAGGCCACTACGCCATGACAGAAACCGACGAGAACGGTGATAAATGGCTCTGCACCAGTCCTGACCCAGTGAAGGACCAGACCGATTTCTTGGCACAGATAGCCGACTGGCAGCTTAAGAAGGCACTCTTCCCCATAGGCCACTATGTGAAGGATGAGGTGCGTGTGATAGCCGAGCGCGAGCACTTGGTTAACGCCAAGCGCAAGGACTCGCAGGGCATCTGTTTCCTTGGCAAGATTAACTATAACGACTACATCCGTCGCTACCTGGGCGAGCAGCCTGGCGATGTAATCGAACTGGAGACTGGCAAGCGCATTGGCGAACATAAAGGTCTGTGGTTCCACACCATCGGCCAGCGCAAGGGCATGGGCTTTGGCGGAGGTCCTTGGTTTGTGGTAAAGAAAGATGTGGCTAATAATATATTATATGTATCGCACGGCTACGATCCTGAGACAGCTTACAAGGCAGACTTTCCTGTTAAGGACTTTCACTTCCTTACTAAGGAGTTGCAGCCCACAGACGTTACGTTCAAGATTCGCCACACACCAGAATATCACCCAGCCACACTGGAGTGGACCAGCCCAACGGAGTTCACTGTGCACTCTAAGGACAAGATTCATGGCGTGGCCCCTGGCCAGTTCTGCGTCATCTACGATGCAGACCATCATCGCTGCCTAGGCTCTGGCGAGATTACGATATAGCAAATGACGCACTGACGCACTGGTGCACTATTGATAAAAGAAAGCCCCCGCCATTGCTGGCGAGGGTTTTTCTGTTTCTAGGCTCCTACACAGCTGGTAGCTCCTAGGGCGGTGACGATGGCCGTTGCAATCGATGCAATCACCTGAACGATAAACTTGATAGTTTCCCTCTTGCTCATAGTGCTTCAGTCTCCCCTTCTCAAGTCTAGTTCTGGTCCATGCCACTGTTGTCGTCGTAGCCGCCGCCAGTGTTGCCAGAACCGCTGTTCGAACCGCTGTTCGATGCGCTTGCCTCGTCGCCTCTGGTCAGAGTCTCCACGTTGATAAACTCAGCCTGCTTAAGGAACTCGCGACTAGAGATGTTCATCTCCTGCTCCTGCTCTGGCATGAATCGGATGTGCAGTGCCTTCAGGTGGGTGTTCACGTTGAACTTGTCCTTCTGGTCGGCTCCGCCCTTCTGGTTCTCGATGGTGCAGTAGAAGGTGCCCAGACCGTCTATCTTTACCTTCTTCGAATCGAGCAGCATCTCGATCAGGCACGAACGGAACTTCTCCAGTACTCCAAACACCACATCCTGGGTGTAAACAGAGCCGTGCTCACTGATGTGCTTTGCCAGTCGGCGCGTGTTCATAGTCTCAAGACTCTTCACGTAACCAAACCACTTGCCGAACGCCTTCGACTTGTCTGCCTTGTTTTGCTTTACTTCATACAGAATTTTTGCCATAAATTATAATCACATGTCATTCGTATTGACATGTGCAAAGGTACTAATAATAGTGATGCAAACCAAGCATTTTTCCACTTATTTTTGATAAAAAATACGTTGCCGTAACACACGATGCAGTTTGCCGTAACACACGCGATAGTTTGCCGTGATACACCCCTGCCGGCTAGTGCATCAGTGCATCAGTGCAGCAGTGCGTCATTGGCATTCTGCATGGTGCAACACCGCCTAATATCTTATATATATTATTATATATATTATAATATATATAATAATATAAGTATAATGCCACACTTCTACCCAGCCCGCCGCGCATAGCAAAACATCAAATGACGCTCTGGTGCACTGGTGCACTAGCATCTCAGAAAAACCCAAATAAATTTGGTTTTTCGTTCGATTTGCACTACCTTTGCAGTCGATTAAATAATAAGAAGAGAATGATACGATCTAAATTATACCAGCGATGCGTCTGGCTAGTCAATCTACTACGCCAATACAACAAGCTGACACTGGCCGATATAACAGAAAAGTGGGAGAAGGACATGGTGACCGATGGCAAGAATTTGGACCGCACCACGTTTAATCGCCTGCGCGATGGCATCCTCAATATGTTTGGCATCGTCATCGAGTGCGAGGAAAAGACCTACAAGTACTACATCGCCAATCCAAAAGTGCTGGGCGACGATACGATGGAGGGATGGATGCTGTCTACACTCACAGTGAATGCTGCACTAACCGACAGTCTTAGCCTGCGCGACTATTTATTATTAGAAAATGTACCTGCCGGTCAGGAGTTTCTGCAGACCATTATACAGGCCATCAAGACCCGCCGCCGCATCCATATACAATATCAGAAATTTGGCTGCAAAAGCGGCGAAAAACTGATTGCGCCTTACGCTCTGAAACTGTTCCACCAGCGCTGGTATCTGCTATCGCACACTGGCAACCACTTTGCCACCTACTCGCTCGACCGCATGCAGAAGGTGCAGATAACCGATGAGCCGTTTGAAATGCCAGCCGACTTCAAGCCAGAGTCTTACTTCACTGAGTACTTTGGTGTGCTGACCGACGAGACGCCCATGGCCCACGTGGTGGTGCGCGCCTATGGCAAGACACCTAACTACCTGCGCACACTGCCGCTGCACCACTCGCAGCGCGAAATCGAGTCGACACATGACTACACAGACTTTTCGTTCGACATCCGCCCTACGGCAGATTTCTTGGGCGAACTCTTTTCCCACTGCCCTAATTTAGAGGTGCTAGAGCCCGCCGACTTACGGCAGAAGATGAAAGAACAACTAGCAGAAAATCTTAAAAGATATTAAAATTCAAGGGGGTGACACAGTTTTTGATACACCCCCTTTTTTATATTTGCCACCGATAACTGAATGTCGAACTAAAATTTATAAAGTTATGGTAGCAATATTTTTTCTTATCGTGATGACTATCGCCCTTGGCAGCCTGTTTAATGACTATATGGGAGGTGCTAGCTATGGCAAGTAATGACACTATCTATGGCGAGATGACCGCTGAGGAGGCTCGCTATTTCGAGGCTGAATGCAAGCGATTTCCATGGCTGTCGCAGGTCACCATGAGCGATTACGACCTGTGCAGCAGTATCGATCGTGACATCCGTCCAGGCGTATCGTTCAATCTGTTTTCAGGTTGGCGCCTGCACTACGGCTGGGTGTTCATCAACATCCTTAAGTACTTCTACGAGCACGGCGAGTTCAAGCACTTCGACCACGGCTACATCGACGGCCAGGCCGAGTACATCCTAGCCCTAATCATGCGCACCCACGGTGCCGATCCTACCCAAGTCCAAAACGTACTATCACACCAGACCAATTTCCAATTCGTCCAACTATTCTAATAGGAACCGTTATGAACACTTTCATCGACAAATCTCTCACCGCCCTCTTCCGCCTGGCCTGCCGCATCACCACCAAGCGCTCACCCTTAAGCGATGGGCGCACAGATGATACAAAACCCAAAGTAATCAGGTTCTCTCCTAATGATATATTATAATAGAAAAACGACCGCCGCTCAGAAGAGTGACGGTCGCTATATTTCTAGCAGAGAGCAACTCTGCCAAGTTTATCTATATCAAGTTTTACACTGATATTCATAGCCTTGAATAGCTTAAGAACAGTAGCAAAGGTAAGATTCTTACCATTCTCAATTCTTGAAATTTGCGCTTTTTGCACGCCAACCATTCGCCCCAACTCTTCTTGTGTAAGATTCTGCAGTTTACGTGTTTCTCTAATGGCAGCGCCAATAGCATAGAGTCTCAATTCTTCCTCATATGCATCACGCTCAGGAGTGCCGACTTTACCAATCAGCTCATCCTTCGATTCCTCTAATGTAATAAACTCCTTATTCATTTTCTTTCTGTTCTTGTTTGTCCTTAAAATACAATTCTCTAATCGACAGTGCCTTGTTTATTTCCTTTTGGGGTGTCTTTTGAGTTTTCTTAATAAAGCCGTGAGTGGCTATCACTAGAGTGTCTACAGGTCCTGTTTTATCCCAAAATGCCAGAACTCGATATTTTTTCTTGTTAAACAATGTACGAAACTCCCAGATATCAGTATCAGCCAATTTCTTGAATGCTTCAGGATCGAGCAAAAGACTTGCTCTGTCGAAGGTCTGATATATCTTGTCGCGCGTCTTTTTATCGAGACTAGCTAGGAATTCTTGTGCGCCTGTGTGCAATATTACATTGAACTTCTTTTGCAATTCCATTATTATTGTTACTATTTAATGATGCAAAAGTACACAAAAGTTTCGAAATATGGAAACTTTTTGGAAGTTTTTTATTGTTTTACGCGTTTTTTCCATGAAAATATTTACATTTTAAGAATAAATTCGTAGATTTGCATCGTGTTCAAGTAACATCTGTATATGTATAACTAAAAACTATTAAGAATATGAGTATCTTATAGCCAATGCATTAGGTCTCAGATTCTCATTGGTAGTCGGCTAAAAAGCCACATTTTTCTTAAAAGAGCTTAAAATAAATGGGGGTGACACAGTTTTTGATGCACCCCCTATTTTACCTTTGCTGCCGTATTTAAAAACAAATAATAATTAAAAAGGACAAGAGATTATGAATATTAAGATGAACACTAATGGTTTTTCAGGATCAGAACTGGATCCAATGATTGAGATGGTTATTCGTGCAATTGTTAAGCGCGTGGCACATAGGGCTATGGATGAGTGTATGGACATGGTGCGCGAACTGATGGCGCAGCGACAGGAGAAGGGCACTCCTATGCAGCAACTAACCAGGGCAGTTTATGAGGGCTCGCACCTGTTCTGGGCGGCGTCGGCCTGGGCTGTGGTGTATGGCGTGGCGCGAGATGTGTGTGGCTACAAGGGCACTGTGAGCGACTTTGAACGCAATGCATCGAGACTTAAGATGCCTGCCAACTTCGACTACCCATGCACTTGCAACAAGGTGAATCGTACTATCTGCGACCACGCGTACATGCGCCTGCACGTAAATAAGTGGAAAGAGTATGGCGCATCAGACAGAGAGTTGGCATTGCTCGACTTCCTAATGGCTAGAATCGAGAAATAGCACAATCGCATGCATAAGCTTATGCACGTTTGATGGTAAAACATACCTAAAAATCCGCAGACCTACCTAAACCTCTGCACAACGCGTTCCAAGTAATTGGGGCGCGCTTTTTTTATGTCTACTTTTGCACCGTCGAAAGGACAAAACAACGAATTTAAAATGATAAAAGTTATGAAGAAAGAACTAAAGAAAATTAATGTGATGACCTTGCGCAATGGATATGCGCTGAAGGTGGACGGTGAGAGTTACATGTACTACAATCAGCAGGCGCTGCTCGAAGGAATGCTAGTCCGCATAGGCATGGACCGACAGGACGAGATGACCAAAGACGATCTGCACGCGATGGTAGAGGCAATCAAGGATGGCAGCGCCATAAAGCAACTGCAGGAGCAGATAGCGGCGATGCAGACCACTAACGAAGACCTGCGCCGACAGATTCGCACGCTGAAGCGCCACGCTAAGAGAAACAATAAGAACAACAACGATTAATACGATAAAAAAAGAAAAATATGAACACAAGTGAAACATTGATTTTGAAATTGAGAGAGTTTGAAGGTCTGCGTCTGGAGGCTTACAAGGATGCAGCAGGAGTACCAACCATCGGCTACGGACACACCAAGGGCGTGAGAATGGGCGACAAGATCACCCGCTGGTGGGCCATCGAAACACTGAAGAAGGACATCGAGGAGGTAGCACAGCAGGTAGACGAACTGGAGGTGGCGCACACTGAGGGACAGATGGACGCACTGGTATCGTTCGCATTCAATCTGGGCATCGACCGACTGCAGCGCTCCACCCTACTCCGTCTGATTCGCCAGGGAGCCAGCAAGGCCGCAATAAAGCGCGAATTCAAGAAGTGGGTGTATGCCGGCGGCGAACGAATGAAGGGACTGGAGCGTCGTCGCGACTGGGAGGCAAAGAGATTTTTCGAGTAATAACTGATAATGCAAGAAGTACTGATTAAAGACGAAAGTGTAGTAATGGAGCGCCTGATGAAAGGCGTACGTGTAGAAGGCCGCATATGGCTGGAGAAGACCACCAGCGGCGCGTGTGTAATCTGTTTCGAGCGATACAACCGCCGACCGCGCACAATGAGTGCCGACTGGCTGATACGTCGCAACGACCATGGCTGGGTAAAGGAGAGTGCAGAGCGCATCAAGATTTACGAGAGCATACCAAAGATGCTGGGCACAGCGCGCGTACTGGCCATACTTGACAACGAGCACAAGGCCACAAAAGATGCACTAATCGACCGCGAACTAGTGGAGTTCTGTTAAGCCTATGTTTTGTTACCAGAGTAACTTTAGCAATCCCACACAGCCCGTTGACGAAGCGCAGTTCTATGCGCTCGTCAGGGCGGGCAAGTGGAACGAGAGCATCGACCGATATCGAGAGACTCACGATGCCAGACTGAAGCGCAAGCTGCCAGCATTCATCTTCCAGGCCACATTCGACGAGACCACGTCGGCCAAGGGGCGCACAGGTGCATGGCGCAAGCAGGCCGCCACAAGGCTGAACGGACTGGTGGTGATGGACCTGGACCACATCGAGAGTCCACTGACACTATATCAAGGATGGGTGGATCGTGGACTGGACTGGAAGGCACTAGGCATACTGCTTATCTACATCACACCCAGCGGCAAGGGACTGAAGATAGTGTTTAAGGCGAGACTGGACTGGGGCAACCTGATATCGAACCAACACCAGATGGCAAAGATGCTAGGCGACGATGTGGTAGTGGATGAGGCATGCAAGGATGCATCGAGGATGAGCTTTATTTGTAAAAATTCAGACATTCTGTATATAGACAAGGAGATATTTGAGTATGAGAACAAGGAGTATGCTGAGCGATATACTGCTCTATATCGCGACGGTCATAGCCAGGCTGAGAGAGAGGATGAACCGCTCGAAATGACAGAGGGGTCAGCCGAGGAGGAAACCTACAACGGCATGCCAGTGAGCGAGATTATCAGCAAGTGGCTGCAGGGCGTAGACCTGAACAATAACCGCCACAACACACTGGTAGACCTGGCAAGCCATCTGCGATACGTGCTAGGCAAGAACGCCACCAAGATAACAGAGGTGGTGATGACACTGCCCTGGGTGCAGGACCTGCAGCGCGAGGGTGAAGACGTGGCCGGCACAGTGCGATCGGTGATGGACTTTAAGTACCACGAGTACATGCCCAAGCGCCTGCGCGAGGCGGTTGCTACACCACAGCAACGTGGCAATGAAAATATCTCACAACAGCTATGGACGTGGGGCGAAGAGATAGAGGCACTGATGCCCTACTTCCCAGCACTCAAGGACATGTGCAAGGGACTGAAGCGCAACCAGTATCCAGCAGCGATGTTTGTAGGCGGCGGACTGATGATGACGCTGATGACACGCTGCACCTATCGATTCTACGCCCGCCCAGAGGAGTTGCGACGACTGAATAACTCGACACTTATAATAGGTGATCCAGCCAGTGGTAAGAGTTTCGCCACACGCCTGTACAACCTGCTGGCAGAGCCCATCATCGAGGCCGACAAGGCTGGCAAGGATGCCATCAACGCCTATCGAGAGATAACCAAGACCAAGGGCGCCAACAAGGAGAAACCGCCCAAGCCCAAGGTAATAGTGCGTGTGCACCCAGCGCGAACCAGTAATGCACAGTTCATACAAGACATGGTGAACAGCGTGGAAGAGGTGGACGGCCAGCCGATGCAGCTGCACATGCTGACGTTCGACACAGAGCTCGACAATACCATCTGCGTGCAGAAGGGTGGCAGCTGGATAGACAAGATGAGTCTGGAACTCAAGGCATTCCACAACGAGTGGGACGGTCAGGCATACTCTAATGCCGACTCGATACTGCAGGACTTCTACGTGACGTGGAACTTCATCTACACAGGCACGCCCATAGCACTGAAGAAGAAGGTGAACGAGCAGAACTTTGGCTCTGGTCTGTCGACACGATTGACATGCATACCGCTGCCATCGACCAACTTCAAGATGCTTACACGCGAATCGACCATCGACTACGAAAGCGACAACCGTCTGCGAGAGTGGGCCAAGAAGCTTGACAAGACCAAGGGCGAACTGAAGCTGACGAAGATAGTGGACGAACTGTACGACTGGACTGCACGCCGCATGGCCGACGCTGAGGAGAACAACTCGAAGGCCGACGAACTGCTGCTTAAGCGATGCGCTTATCATGGATTCAACTTTGCAGCGCCCTTCATCATGATGCGCCACTGGTGCCAGCTGCACCAAGACGGCGACTACTGGTGTGGCGAGTTCGACACTGACGAGGTGGACTGGCAACTGGCTGAGTTGATAGTTAACATACAGTACGCCTGTCAGCGACACTTCTTTGGAGCGATGGCTGAGCACTATTTTGAGAATCAGAGTCGTGAAGCCAACGTGAACGTGCAGCGCCGCCAGAAGACGTTCGACGGATTTGAGCGACTACCAGAGGAGTTTACAAGCGACGATGTGATACGTGTGTTCAGCTTGGCCAACGATGCTACCGCTCGCAGCAAGATAAGCCGACTGCAGTGCGACCATCTGATAGAAAAGGTGAGCGACGGCCGCAGCAACACGCAAGGCAAGACTGTATATCGCAAGACTGGCATAGTGATGCTATAAAAACGGATAATCCCCCGCCAAAAGGCGAGGGATTTTCTTGTATCTGTTTGTGCATCAGTGCACCAGTGCATCATTTACAAATTCTTCTTAGGATAGAGGGCGTCCCACCATGATGGGTCGTCCTTAAGCCACTTCTGGAACCAGGCCATCTGGGTGGCTAGCCACTTCTCCTTCTTGTTGTAGTCGAGTATGTGGTGATTCTCGCCCTCAACCTCAACCAGCGATACCTCGCGGCCAAGCAACTTGAGCGCAGTAAACATCTGCAGACTCTCGATGAGTGGCACGTTGGTGTCGGCATTGCCATGCAGCAACAGCAGTGGGGTGTGAATCTTGTCGGCATTGAACAGTGGGCTCTGGTTTACATACAGCTGGCGATGGCTCCATGGATAGCTGTTGGCCATACACACCTCGCTGTAGTTGTAGCCCCAATAGCCCTCGCCCCAGTAGCTGGTGTGGTTGGCTATACCTGCATGGCTTACGGCAGCTGCAAAGATGTCGGTCTGCGTCTGCAGATACTGGGTCATAAATCCACCATACGATGCACCCATACATCCTATCTTATCCTTATTGATAAATGGATGCTCAGCGCAGATCTTCTTCACGCCCTCGATGATATCCTCGGCAGGACCCTGACCAGCGGTGTTTACGTGGCGCGATGCCCACTCCTGACCAAAACCTGTAGCACCACTTGGCTCAAGGATATAGGCTACATAGCCCAGCGAGTTCCAATACTGTGGAGCGTAAGGCGACTCAAAATATCTTGACACAGGCGAGCAGCCGCCATAGTAATACACAATCATAGGATATTTTTTGCTTGCATCGAAATCCTTAGGCAGATACATACGGCCATAAACCTTGTCGCCTTTAGAGTTGATGAAGTTCCAGTCCTGGCAAGTACCAATCTCAGCATCGCCCAGAGCCTCAGCACCAGCAAAGTAGGTCTGCTGCTTCTTACTCTTCAGGTCGAACACATAGGCCGATGCAGGCTCCATGGTCTTGTACGACAGATAGGCCAGTACAGGTGCATGGGCAGCCATATCGAAACGGTATGCATAGTCGCCCTGGATGGGCAGTTTGGTAATCTTACCCGTCTTAGGATTAAGACTAAACATATTTACATAATCGCGATCCTCGGCCGAGAAGTAGATCTGTCCGTCGGCCCACGACCAGTCTATACGCTCAATGCTAGGATTGAAGTCCTTGGTGAGTGGTGTAACCTGCTTGGTGGCGATATCGTAGAGGAACAGCTCGTTCTCTGTCATGCTAGGTGTGATAGTGGCAGGCAGCTGGCAGCCGATGCGATCGAAAGCCTCAGGATTGCCAGTAAACAATATCTGCTTGCCATCGGGCGAGAACGAGCCATTGCCCAGGAACTCTGCACCTACAAACAGGGTGTCGACCTTCAGTGTCTTGGCGTCCATCATAAACACATCGCTCACAGCAGTTGGGCGCTTGCTCAGGCGAGAGCGGTTGCTGATAATGAGCAGCTTAGAGCCGTCTTGCGAGATGTCTGACAGATACTCGCCCTTGGTGCCAAAGGTGATGCGCTGGGTGATGCCAGTGGCGATGTCGTACTTGGCCAGATAGCTGCGAGTGCGCCAGCCTGGCTGACGGTCGTTCATCTCAAGCACCTCGAACACGTCCTTATCTTCCTTAGGTCCTTCTTCCTCGAGAGAGTAGATAAGATAGTCCTCGTTAGGAGCGACGGTGTAGCCGCCCTCAGGCACATTATATGCAAAACGTGTGCGAACGCCTGTGCGAGGGTCGACACGATACAGCACGCGCTTGTTGCCGTCCATCTCTTCCTCAATCCATGCTATGCTCTTGGGCATCCAGCGGGCATTGCTCTTGGGCTGCGAAATAAGCTTACCAGTCTTAACATCGCGCAACTCATAGCTCCACACGCTGTTGCCACCACGTGCAGTGGTCTGATAAGCCACACAAGCCAACTGACCGTCGGCCGACAGACTGATGCCACGCACACGGCGACCGTCAGTCAGGTCGTGTACCATATAGGGATGGCGGCCGTCGAGTGTGTAAGCGATAGCCTCAGGGGTGTCAAAACAAACCTTGATAGAGTCAGTATCCTTAGGCTCGGCCAGATACTGAATAGTGAAGGTGTGGTGCTCAGGGGCAAGTTTAAGTTCGCCACCAGCCTCAACGCCATCGATATACAGCTTAGAGTGCTTAGGACCCTTAACCTCTATCTTGCCCTTAAGGTAGCTGCTGTTGTTGACATAGAACGACAGCAGACCTACGCTCTTGCTATCGCCCAGCGATGGCAGCACAGCGCCAGAGAACTTGCCTGTGGCCTGCGATGTGAGCGCGATGGCACCCATCAGCGAATTGGGGTCGAACTTCTGACCCTGCACATTGACTGTATCCACACCAAAGGGTGCAGCCACAGCGTATGGGCCAGCAATATTAAACTCAGTGACAGCGGTCTTTACCTGCGCCATCGATGACAGCGCACAGTTAGCCGCGAACAGTACAAATAATACTTTCTTCATTTAATGTTTAATGTTTAATCTTTAATGTTTAATGTAAAGCCTAGTACGCCTCACGATACTTGCCCTCGTCCTTATCATTCAGCATCGACAGGTACGACTGGTATCGGCTTTCGGCTATATAATGGTCTTCGAGCGCCTTGAGCACAGCGCATCCAGGTTCGTGGGTGTGGGTGCAGTTAGAGAAGCGGCAGTCTTGCGAGAAATGGAATATCTCCTTGAAGTAGCTGGTCAGTTCCTCTGGCTCCATATCGAACGTACCAAAGCCTTTGATGCCTGGAGTGTCGATGAGGAAACCCCTGGACTGGCTGAGTGGCAGCGACGGATCGATAGGTATCATCTCAGAGAATGTGGTGGTGTGCTGACCAGTGTTGTGAGCGTCGCTAATCTCGGCCGTGCGCAGACTGGCGCCTGGCACCAAGCGATTGATGAGCGTGCTCTTGCCCACTCCACTATTGCCGCTTAGCAGTGTAATCTTATCAGTGAGCAGTGGCTGCAGGGCCTCTACCCCATCGCCAGTGCCTGCTGATATCTGATGACACTCGTAGCCGATGGTCTGATACAGATTTACCATAGCTGCTTGATAGCGCAGCATGTCCTCATCGAGCAGGTCGGTCTTATTAAACACCAGTATCACTGGCACGCGATAAGCCTCGGCCGATGCCAGGAAACGGTCTATAAACGTGGTGCTGGTCTGTGGATTGGCCACAGTTACCACCAGCATGGCCTGGTCTACATTGGCCGCCAGGATATGACTCTGCTTAGAGAGGTTGATACTCTTGCGAATGATATAGTTGCGACGGTCTTCGATCTCAGTTATCCAGTCGCCCTCGCCCACCGTCACACGGTCGCCCACAGCCACAGGATTGGTGCTGCGTATGCCCTTAAGACGGAAGTTACCTTTTATCTTACAATCAAGAAGCTGGCCATCGTCTGTCAAGACGGTGTACCAGCTGCCTGTATTCTTAATAACAAGTCCACGCATTTAGACTGTCATTATCTCCTTGTTCTTAGCCGTAATCAGGTCGTCGATCTTCTTGATATACTTATCGTGCAACTTCTGCAGATCGTTCTCAGCGTCCTTCTCCAGGTCCTCTGAGAGTCCGTCCTTGATGGCCTTCTTAAGTTTTTCCTTGATATCACCACGCACGTTGCGCACCTCAACCTTAGCCTTCTCAGCAATCTTGTTGCACTGCTTGGTAAGGTCGCGACGACGCTCCTCTGTGGGCTGAGGGATGTTAAGGCGGATAATCTCGCCGTTGTTCTCAGGTGTGATACCTACATCGCTATCCATGATAGCCTTCTCGATGTTACGAATCTCCTTGCGATCCCATGGCTTGATGGCTATGGTACGAGGATCGGGCACACTCACGTTGGCCACCTGGTTCAGGGGCACCTTGCTGCCATACACTTCTACGCGTACAGCATCGAGAATAGCCACATTGGCGCGGCCGGCGCGAATACGGTTCAGCTCCTCTTCAAGATACAAGGCAGCCATCTCCATGCGCTCTTCACTCTTGCTTAAAATTTCTTTTACGTCAACCATAATTTATGTACTTTTAGTCGTTTTCTGATGACAAAAGTAAGGTTTTTCTGCGAAAGTACCAAATAATTGTGTTTTTTTCGTTCAAAAATTTTGTTATTTATACAAAAATAGCTAACTTTGCGGATGTTTACTACCATACTTAGAGCACAATAGATGTATACTGAGATATTACATAATTACGGTTACCTGATAGCAGCATTCCTACTTTCTGCTGCCTGTATGGTGGTATACAACAGGTTGACATACTACAAACAGCGAAGGGTGACGCGACGCCTGCAACGACTAAATGCGCAGCTATCACTCATAATGGATGCCAACAAGACAGGTGCCTGGACATACGATATCAAGAAAAACCAATTTAAGGTAATATCTAAACACGATCTTACAGAAACACTCTACACTCCATTCGAATTCTCCAAACGATGCAATCGCGATGACTTCTTGAATATCGAGAGGGCTATCGACAGCATAATGAACAGAGAGATACTGACAGATACGATGACAGTGCGCAACGATCCAGCCGAGGGCGAGGAACTGAAGTACTACGAGATAACACTATCAGTGCTGCGACGCAATCGCAGAGACATGCCAATGGAGATACTGGGCACACAGCGCGACATAACACAGGAGACAAAGCGTGCTGAAGAAATCAAGAACCTGATGCTGAGGTCGCACACCGTGTTCAACTCGTCGCTGGTGGATATGATATACTACGACGCCAAGGGCTATCTGGCCGACCTGAACGAGACGGCCTGCAAGACGTTTGGAGTAAAAGATGCCCAGGCGCTCATAAAGCGTGGTATGAAGATGAACGACATACCATCGTATAGAGACATCGACGTACAGACGCTGGAGCACACCACCCTGTCATCGATCACTGACATAGCCCAGGTGAAGGCCACTGACGAGCGAGTGCCTGAGGTGACAGTGACCAGCAAGATGTACTACGAGGTGATGCTGGGCCCAATACGCGACCAGCTGAACCACCTGATGGGAGTGATAGCCGCAGGACGCGACATAACAGAGATGGTAGAGTCGAACCACAGAATGAAGGAGTCGAACCGACTGATCGAAGAGCGCACCAAGGCCCTGCAGCAGTACGTAAGAGACATAAACTACTCACTCGAGGTGAGCGAGAGCCGACTGATAAACTATTATCCTGACTGCCACGAACTGGAGATACTGAGCGACCTGAGCGGACCAGGCAAGCGCATACCACAGCTGCACGCAGTGGCACTGATACACAAGGACGACCAACGCGCCGCCAAGAACATCATAAAGCGTATGGACCGCAGACACCTGGGCACCATATCAGAGACACTGCACACCAAACTGCAAGACAAGCAAGGGCGCGATATATACCTGAACCTGAATGTGATGCCTATCACTGACAAGGCTGGCCACGTGACCCACTACTTTGGCATACTGCGCAACGATACAGAGATGGCCCACACAGAGCTGCGACTGAAGGAGGAAACGGCCAAGGCGCAGGAAGAAGAGCAGCTTAAGAACACATTCCTGCTGAATATGAGTTATGAGCTGCGTGTGCCACTGCAGGCTGTGATAGGATTTGCAGAACTGTTTAACACAGAGCACGACCAGAACGACGAGCGCATATTTGCTGAGGAGATAAAGAAGAACACTGACGTGCTGCTGAGTCTGATAAACGACATACTGTTTATATCGCGACTTGACGCCCACATGATAGAGTACCACTATGAGACATGCGACTTTGCATCGCTGTTTGAGGGATGGTGCCAGCTGGGCTGGAGCGACGTGAAGCAGTCGATACCACGCACCATAGAGAACCCATACCAATCGCTGGTGGTAAACATAGACCCACAGAATCTGGGACAGGCCATCAAGAAACTATGCGCCTACTCAGGTATGTGCGCCAACCAAGGCGGCCTGAAGGCCAAATACGAATACCTGCACGACGAGTTGATAATAATCGTGGAGGACACTGGCGTGGGTATGGATTTCGACGAGGTGCCAAGAGCCTTCGACCGCTTTGCGCGCGAGGGCAAGCACAAGCGCATAGGCACTGGTCTTGACCTGCCTATAGTGAAAGAGATGGCAGAACAGATGGGCGGCACCATCGACGTGCTGTCAGAACCAGACAAGGGTAGCACATACTTTATGAGCATACCCTGCGAGATGATAAGTTATGTAAAGAAATAAAACAGCGTAAGCATGCAGATACTGATAGCAATACTAACCCTGATGGTCATTATCATAGGAGTGATACTGAACCGCATAACGCTCTACAGCATTCGAAAGAAGACTGAGAGGGCTAGGGATATTGCCACCATCATGCAGCACACGCTTAACGATAACAACTATGTGACCAAGCTGAGCCTGAAGGAGCGACGTGCAGATAATATGTATGGCGACTTCCTGCCACCTGAGGGCATGACTTACGAAGAGAGTCTGCTATACGTTCACCCTGAGGATAAGCACAATTATCAGAACTTTATGAACCGCCTGGTGCGTGGCGAGAAGTCTACTGAGACCTGCTATCGCTGGGACAAGAGCCTGAGTCTGCATCTGGGCGACTGGCACTACATGAGAGTAGTAGGTGTAGGCGAGTATGACGAGAGCGACAGCAAAGTACCACTGCACCTGTACTGCACGCTATACGACGAGACAGAACAGCGACTGCAGCAGAAGGAGGAGATGGACCTGACAGACCGCTATCGCAAGCTGTTTGAGCAGAGTATCGTAGGTCAGGCGTTCTACGACAAGGAGGGCCACCTGCTGACGGCCAACCAGAAGCTGCGCGAGATACTGAAGTTTAAGGGCGAAAACGACCCATTCTACTATCACTACACACTGTTTGAGTTGCCCACCTTCCGCTATCTGCTGCGCAAGGACGCTGTAGACGACCTGTACTTCTGCACTCAGACGGTGATATACGAGCGCGACGTGAATCTGGTATCAGAGATACGCGTGCACCCCATCTACCACGACAACCAGCTACAGATGTTTACGCTCTACATACGCGACATAACCCAGGAGCGCGAACTGTATCTGCAGCACAAGCGCAACCTGCAGCAGATAAACAGCACCAACAGGCACATCAAGGAGTATGAGACTGAACTTAAGTACCTGATGGAGAACGTCGACATGCGATTCTTCCGCACATCGTTCGAGAAGCGCGAGGTCTACCTATATAAGGAGATGAGCCAGCCTGAGATGGTCTTGGGATTTGACGATGTGATAGAACGCTTCATGCAAGGCGGATTTGCCCAGGAACTGCAGAACCCATTCGAGCTGCTGAAGGAGCCAAAGTCGAAACTCTGCCATATGCACTCACTATTCCACGACAACAGCGAACTGGAGTGGAACTTCATCGACAGCGTGCCATACTATGACGAGAATGGCACCCTGACTGGCACATACGGCGTGGTGCGCAATGTGACCAAGCTGATGGAGAAGCAGGAACTGCTGAAGCAGGAGACTGAGCGCGCCAGTCAGAGCGGTATGCGCAAGAGTACGTTCCTGGCCAGCATGAGTCATGAGATACGCACACCACTTAACGCTATCGTAGGATTCAGCGATGTGCTGGCCACACAGGACACACCTGAGGAGCGCGAACACATACTCGACGTGATAACGACCAACTGCGACATGCTGCTGCGACTGGTTAACGACATGCTGGCACTGTCGTCGCTCGAGAATGGCGACATTTACATCAAGCCGGCACGACTCAACTTCACCAAGTGTTTTGCCGATGTGGCAGCATCGCTGGCCAGAAGGGTGCAGAACCCACTGGTAGAGTACATAGTAGACAACCCCTACCCCAAACTATACACCACGCTGGACGGCGGACGCATACAGCAGGTGATAACAAACTTTGTGACCAATGCCATCAAGTACACCCACAAGGGGCACATCAAGATAGGCTATCGCAAAGAGACACGCCACGATGCAGAGGGACTGTACATCTACTGCGAAGACACTGGCGACGGCATACCAAAGGAGCATCAGGGCAAGGTGTTCGACAAGTTTGTAAAACTGAATGACTTTGTGCAGGGCACTGGTCTGGGTCTGAATATATGTAAGGTGATAGCCGACAACTGCAAAGGCGACATCGGCGTGACATCTGAGGGCACAGGCTGTGGATCGACATTCTGGATATGGATTCCATGCATAGAAGAAAATGAAGAAACAACCTAATGATTATGAATAGATATAGAATATATGCACTACTCGTGGCCTGCCACCTGGCAATAGGCAGCGCACACGCTCAACAACAACCTGAACAAACACAGGACAGCGCAGTGGTATACACAGACAAACGACCACTGGTATACGAAGACGCATGGGACCTGTGGCCATACGTATTTCTGAACGAGAACGGAGAACCTGACGGGTACAACATCGACCTGCTTAAGATGATATTCAAGGAGCTCGACATTCCATATATCATACGTCTGCGCCCCACACTTGAGGCACAAAAAGACCTGAAGGAGCACAAATCGGACCTGATGCTGCGTATGGATGCCGACTTTGCAAGACACAACTCATCATACGGACGCGCCATAGTACAGATATTTACACACAGTCTGGTACAGCCCAAAGGCAATGGAATTAAAGCATCCACAGGCAAAGAACTGAAAGACTATCCAGTGATAGTGCATGAGGGCAGTTTCAGCCATCACCTGCTGATGGAAAACCAGTGGGCAAAGGAGATTATACCCTACGACGACATGAAGGATGCCATACAGCGAGTAAGTGCTGAAGGCAAGGGTGCAATACTATGGAACTCGATGTCGCTGAAGTGGCTGATGACAAAGTATCATACAGACAATCTGGAGATTACACCATTCGAGTTTCCATACGGCGAGTACAAATTCTTCTCGAACGACCAACATCTGCTGAACCAGCTTGACAGCGTGTACTCGTATCTGCGAGCCAACGACCAACTGTCAGCGATACAGAATAAGTGGTTCTATCCTGAGCGACAGGAAAGTGGTATCCCAGCATGGGTATGGGATATGGTGCAGTGGGGATCGCTGATAGGTATAGCACTGATAGTGTACTACACATTCTTCAAACTGCGAGAGCGCAAGATGAAGAGACAGATTGCAAAGGAGAACGAGCGCCTGTCGCTGATAATACGTACCAGTAACGTGCGGTTCTGTACATATAATGTAGAGACGCAGCACTTTGTAACCATGGACTCATCGGGCAATCCTGAGCGATCGTACTCGCTGATAGAGTATTCGCATAGGTTTGAGCCGTCAGACTTTAATGAAGTGACACAGGCTCTGCAAAACATAATAGATGGCAAGCAGGCCAATGCCACGCTGCAGATAAGGGAGTACGACAACGACCTGATACACTACAGCAACTACACAGCCAACCTGACAGTGCTACGCAAGGACAGACACGGCAAGCCACTGATAATCATCATATCAAAGAGTGACACCAGTCAGGACCGTCTGCGACAGGAGCAGACCAAGGAGTCGATGCTGAGATACCAGTCGCTGTTCAACTCGGCCCTGGTCGACATGGTGTACTACAATTCTGAAGGCTACATCACTGACATGAATACCAAATCGCTGACTTCAGCAAATCTCGACATCAAGGATATACGCAAGCAGAAGATACACCTGCGCGACGTGCTGGGCATACCAGATCTCGATATCGACAAACTGGAATACTTCTATGCCACACAGCTATTCAAATCGCCTGACGATGAACGTACGCTGAACAAAGTGCTTAAGCGCAAAAAACTGTACTATGAGTTGCAGGTTATTCCCATACGCGATAAGTATGGCAATCGCATAGGATTCTTTGGTTCAGGTCGCAACGTGACTGAGGCTGCCAACTGGTATCTGAAGGTTAAGAAGAACTCGAACGAGCTGCAGGAGATAAAGGACGAAGTGACCACCTATGTGCACAACATCGACTATGTGCTGCAGGTGGGAGGTATTAGTCTGGCACGCTACAATCTCGACACACATATACTTACAGTGTTCAGCGAGGTAGGCAAGGCCAGATACACAATGACACAGACCAGAGCCCTGTCGTTTGTCGACAGCTCGTCAGAGAAACAAGCCCTGCGCGTGCTCAACAAGATGGACAATCACCAGAGAGGAAGTATTCAGGCAGAGATAAAGACATGCATACGCAGACGCGATGGCATGCCACTGCATCTGTCAGTAAGCTTCGTACCAACATCGAAGGAAGGCGACTTCACAGAATACTTCGGCCTGATACGTGACATCAGCGACATTAAGGCTGTAGAAGAGAAACTGGCGCAGGAGTCAGTACGCGCACAAGAGGTTGAGACAGTGAAGAATGCATTCCTGCACAACATGAGCCATGAGATACGTACACCACTCAACACCGTTGTAGGATTCTCTGAGCTATTCGAGATGGAGCACTCGGCCGAGGACGAGGCTGTGTTTATCGATGAGATAAAGGAGAACTCAGCATCACTGCTCAAACTTATCAACGACATTCTGTTCCTGTCGCGTCTGGATGCTGGCATGATCAACATATCGCCACAGCCAGTAGACTTTGCCAGCCTATTCGCAGGTCGCTGCGCATCAGTATGGGACAACCACAAGATAGAAGGTGTGAACTACATGATCCAGAGTCCCTACAAACAACTGGTGATTGAGATAGACGAGCCACACATATCGATGATAATCAACAAGATACTGACCAACGCCATACAGTACACCACCAAGGGCTACGTGTTGGCACGATATGACTATATAGCCGACCGCTTGATAGTATCAATAGAGGATACAGGCTGCGGCATAAATCAGGAGGCAATAGGTAATATCTTTGGCCGATTTGTTACAGGCGCCAACAGCGGCTCTGGACTGGGACTGAGCATAAGCCATGAGCTGGTAAACCACATGGGCGGCAAGATAGAGTTGACATCGACTGAAGGCAAGGGTACCACAGTATGGTTCTCGATACCATGTAAGATGATAGAAATGGAACGCAACCAATAATAACACTAAAGATTATGATGATCAAGAAGATATATATACTAGCCATTATAAGTATGCTGGCACTGTGCCATACACACAGCGCCAAAGCAGAATATCTGCGTGAATATACCAAGGAGAAACCACTTGTAATCGTGGCCGACTGGGAGTTTCCTCCATACGAGTTCAGAAACGATATGGGCGAACCAGACGGATATAACGTTGAAGTGCTCGACGCCATACTGGCCAAGCTTGACATACCCCACTATTACGTGATGAAGGAGTGGTATCTGGCCACACAGGCATTCGACAACCGTGAGGCCGACCTGATACACGTGCTGAAGTTTAAGTACGACAAGCCCCCCTACTTCTACACTCAAAACATGATAACATATTATAATGTGAGAGCTGTACGACTGAGAAGCACTCGCCCGCTGAAGCACATCAGCCAGCTGGGCCCTGGCGACACGCTGACACTGAAGAAGAACGACTATGTAGACCTGAAGATATCAGAACGCAAAGACAAGAACTTTACAGTAGAATATCACTCGCCACGCGAGGCACTGATGGGCATACGCAGCGGCAAGTACAAGTACTACATGTGGGGCGAACAGCCACTGAAGCAGAAGGTGAAGGAGCTGGGACTCGACGGCATAGAGTTTGACGATACAGACATGCCATCAGGCGAGCTGCGCATAGTAGGATACGACAAGGAGCTGATACAGGCCATCGACGACATGTATGCACGACTGGAACAGGCAGGCGACATACAGAAGATACGCGACAAGTGGTTCCACCCAGAGCGTGTACACAACGACGCATCGCCCATGGCACTCATCCTACTGATAGCCATCGCCATGGCTGCCATCGTGATAATACTGTTCACCCATATGATGCGCGTTAGGGTTAAGAAGGCCGTAGAGCAGTCTATCGACATCAACCAGATGATGACTCAGGCACTGCGCTCAGGAAACTTCTATGTGATAGAAAACGATCTTGAGGCCAAACGCATACGCAATACCTATGGCGACATGCTGCCCAAGGACGGACTGAGTATCGAACAGTTTATGGACCGTCTGCCCTATGAAGAGAGAGAGAACTATAAAGAAGCCATGGAACAGATGGCACGTGGTGAGAAGGAACTGGGATCACTGAGGCGCCGATTCAACAGAGGCACTGACAAGAAACCAGACTGGCGCTGGCTTGAGGGCCACGCTGTGGTGGAATATCAGGACGGCAAGCCACGCTACGTCATCACATCGTTCAGAGACTATACCCACCAGATACTGGAGGAGCGAATGAACGAGGAGATAGCCAGTAAATATCAGAGCATGTTCGACAACGGCCTTATCGCCATGTCGTTCTACGACAAGAGCGGATCACTCATCAACGTAAACCGTCGTATGAGCGAGCTGTGCGAGTTTGACAAGGAGGGCGAAGAGTACTTCCGCAAGATGAACCTGTTTGACGTGCCACTGATTAAGGGCCAGTATACCAAGAGCGACGATGAGCCGTTCCATGTATGCCAGCGCATGTTCTATCCAGAGATAGGCATCTACAAGTATATCGAGATAAAGGTACACCCAACGTTCGACGAAGAGGGCAAACTGCAGTTCTACGTTACTACAGCACGCGATATGACTGCAGAGCGCAGCCTGTATCTGGAGCAGGACAAGCACGACAAAGAACTGAGTAAAGCTACCAGCGATATCAAACTGTATGAGGAGCAACTGGGATATCTGCTTGATACATGTAAGATGTTTGTGTGGACACTCGACCTGAAAGAGCGACTCATCCACTTCAGCTATAGCGGCCGAAAGACTGACTACACCAAGTCGCTGGAAGAGTTCTTTGGAGGTGTTACTGATGAGTTTAGCGCAACAGCACTAAAGGACGCATTGGAAACTATTGCTAATGCAAGGGAATACAACAAGACCATCCACTTCAAATACACCTTCATCAACCCTGGTCCAGTATGGTATGCCATAAGCGGTATTCCTAGTACTGATGAAAATGGAAATGTGTATAAGTATTTTGGTGTGGCGCGTAACATTGATGCTCTGATGGAAGCACAGCAGCGACTGAAGGACGAGACCCAGCGCGCTGAGGAGAGTGGTAAGATGAAGGCTGCATTCCTGGCTAACATGACACATGAGATACGCACACCACTGAATGCCATCGTAGGATTCAGCGATCTGCTGCCTGTGGTCGAGAATCATGACGAGCGTATGGAGTTCATTCGCATCATTCGCAACAACTGCGACATGCTGATGCGACTGATCAATGATATCCTTGAGGCATCGAACGTAGGACAGTCGCTTGCCATACAGCCGGAGGAGGTTGACTTTGCCAAGGTGTTCGACGATATCTGTCAGACACTACAGCAGCGCGTAGACCAGGCTGGCGTGCTGTTTATCAAGGACAATCCTTACGACACGTTCCCAGCCACACTCGACAAGGGACGCATACAGCAGGTGCTGACAAACTTTACCACCAATGCTATCAAGTACACCCACGAGGGCCACATCAAGGTGGGTTATCGTGAGCAGGATGGCGGCATATACTTCTACTGCGAAGACACTGGCGCTGGTATACCTAAGGACAAGCAGGCTGCAGTGTTCGAGCGATTTGTAAAGCTGAACGACTTTGTACAGGGCACTGGTCTTGGTCTTAGCATCTGTAAGGCCATAGCAGAGCGCTGCGAAGGAAAGATAGGTGTTACGTCAGAAGGCGAAGGTCATGGATCTACCTTCTGGATGTGGATACCAAAGAAATAGAAACAAAAAGCCCTCGCAAAACTGCGAGGGTTTTCTGATTATTTAGAAGAGCAACATTCGCTCAAAATAGTACATTATCATACCTGCGATATAACCTGCAAAGGCTACCCAGGTAATCTTCTTCATATACCATCCAAAGGTAATCTTCTCAAGACCCATTACCACTACACCAGCAGCAGAGCCGATGATGAGCATTGAGCCGCCCACACCAGCACAGTAGGCCAGCAACTGCCAGAAGATACCATCGATAGCCATATCGCCAGCAGCAGCTACAGGATACATACCCATGCAACCAGCCACCAGAGGCACATTATCAACGATAGACGACAGAACACCAATAATACCTGTTACAAGGAAGTGGTTGCCCTCGAAAGTGGTATCGAGCACGCCACCCAGCATGGTCAGCACGCCAATCTCCTGCAGCACTGCTACAGCCATCAGGATACCAAGGAAGAACATGATGGTAGAAAGGTCGATCTTTGACAGCAAGTCGCTTACACGCTTTGCCATTGTATCATCGTCAGAGGTGTTATGGTGGAAAATCTCAGTAACAGTCCACAGCAGACCAAGAACCAGCAGGATGCCCATGAATGGAGGCAGGTGGGTGATGGTCTTGAAGATGGGCACAAAGCACAGACCGCCTACACCAAGCCAGAAGATGATGTCGCGCTGCGACTTAGTGAATGTGCTAACATCGGCCTTAGGCAGATTCTGCTCCTTATCAAACTTGCCCTTGAGCTGGTACTGCAGTATAAATGCAGGTACAAGCATAGATATGAGCGATGGAACAAATATCTCTGTAAGCACACCCTGAGTGGTGATTACGCCCTTAATCCAGAGCATGATGGTGGTAACGTCGCCAATGGGCGAGAAAGCGCCTCCTGAATTGGCTGATATCACAACCAGCGCAGCATAGATAAGACGGTCCTGACGACTCTGCACCAACTTGCGCAGCACCATAATCATTACGATACTGGTGGTGAGATTGTCGAGGATGGCCGACAGGAAGAAGGTCATAAAGGCCATTCGCCACATAAGTTTGCGCTTAGAGCGAGTCTTCAGCGTGTCGCGCACAAAGTTGAAACCACCATTTGAGTCCACGATTTCTACGATGGTCATGGCTCCCATCAGGAAGAAGAGTGTACCTGCAGCATCGCCCAGATGGTGCTCGATAACCTCAGAGATGTGATGCATCACATCGCCACCCAGAATGCCTGGATAGAACGAAAATGGATCGAGCATGAGCAGTGTCCAGCACAGCACACACATCAGCAGCGCAATAGCTGCCTTGTTCACTTTCGTCAGGCTCTCAAGCGCTATACAGAGATAGCCTATACAGAACACTGTGACAATAAGAATTGCTAATGTTGACATTTGAATTTGATACTTTATTTTATTAATTATTTTGAATTTGGCTGCAAAGGTACGAATAAGTGAGGGAAATACCAAATTAAATCAGGGTTAAATCCAAATAAAAGTTGAAAAGTTTGCTGCTTACCAAAAAAGTTTGTATATTTGCAGTCCGATATGAACAATGAACTTAATAAAGAAGTAAAATGGAGCGCAAACGTGGTCCTGGCCGACGCCGACTACGTTGATACTGTTGCGTTTAACCTCATCGTGAACTTTGAGAGGATGATAGGACGCCGCATACCACAGGCCGACATAGCCAAGTGGCTGGACTGCATAGCACTGGATGGCGGCATAAGGGATGGCGAGAACGAGATACAGGTGATACTGATACACAATAAGGACAAGCAGCAGATGGACAACTTTGTGCCAGGTAACTATGCCAGCGACCTGACAGGCAAGGCATTCAAGGACCATCTGGGCGAGTTTACCATCAACTCCTACCACACTGAGGGACTGGCCAAGAGCGGCGATTTCTTTGGCGAGGTGCTGGAGTTGGTATTGGCACAGAAGGACGTGAAGCGACTGATGGTGATACCAAACGCAGAAGATGCCTCTATATATAATAATGTACGCGAGGTACTGCGCAAGGCTGATGATGACGAAAAACGTGTGACAGTGTTCACCATGCAACCCTCTGCAGGAGGCAACTATCGCCAGGAAATCCTAGGCTACTCGCTGATGGCAGCCCTGGGTATTAAAGCCGATGAGATTAAGGATTAAAGAATTGAAAGATTGAAGAATTAAAATATTTATAGACTATGGCAAAAGTATTAATGATTGGCGCAGGTGGCGTGGCTACCGTTGCTGCATTTAAGATCGCTCAGAACGCTGACGTGTTTACAGAGTTTATGATTGCTAGTCGCCGCAAGGCTAAGTGCGATAAGATTGTGGAGGATATCCACAAGGCTGGATATAAAATGGACATCAAGACAGCTCAGGTAGATGCTGACGATGTAGAACAGCTTAAGGCTCTGTTCAACGACTTCAAGCCTGAGTTGGTCATCAACCTGGCCCTGCCCTATCAGGATCTGACCATTATGGACGCCTGTCTGGCATGTGGCTGTTCATATCTGGATACAGCCAACTATGAGCCAAAGGACGAGGCTCACTTTGAGTACTCATGGCAGTGGGCTTATCGCGACCGCTTTGAGAAGGCTGGACTTACAGCCATCCTTGGTTGTGGTTTCGACCCAGGCGTAACCAGCATCTATACTGCATATGCTGCTAAGCACCACTTCAAGGAAATTCAGTATCTGGACATCGTAGACTGTAATGCTGGCGACCACCACAAGGCATTCGCCACCAACTTCAACCCAGAGATCAATATTCGTGAGATCACCCAGAAGGGATTGTATTGGGAAGATGGCAAGTGGGTAGAGACTGAACCACTGGAGATACACAAGGATTTGAACTATCCTAACATCGGCCCACGCGACAGCTATCTGCTGCACCATGAGGAGATTGAGAGTCTGGTTATCAACTACCCCACCATCAAGCGTGCTCGCTTCTGGATGACATTTGGTCAGCAGTACCTTAAGCACCTTGAGGTAATCCAGAACATCGGCATGAGCCGTATCGACGAGGTAGAGTATGAGGCTCCACTGGCTGACGGCACAGGCACAGCTAAGGTAAAGATTGTACCTCTGCAGTTCCTGAAGGCCGTACTGCCCAACCCACAGGATCTGGGCGAAAACTATGAGGGCGAGACATCTATCGGCTGTCGCATTCGTGGTATTGGTAATGACGGCAAGGAGCACACCTACTATGTATACAACAACTGCAGCCATCGCGCAGCCTATGAGGAGACTGGCATGCAGGGCGTAAGTTACACCACAGGTGTACCAGCCATGATTGGTGCCATGATGTTCTGCAAGGGCCTGTGGAAGAAGCCAGGCGTACACAACGTAGAGGAATTCGATCCAGATCCATTCATGGAGCAGCTCAACAAGCAGGGACTGCCCTGGCACGAGATCCACGACGGCGATCTGGAACTTTAATCAATTGTAAATAGTAACTCATAATATAGTAAAACTAACTATGGCAAAAGAAAAAGAAGAGGCATTGACCCCTCAACAGGAAAAATTAAAAGCACTGCAGGCCGCCATGTCTAAGATCGAGAAGGACTATGGCAAAGGCTCAATCATGCGCATGGGCGACGAGCAAGTTGACAACGTAGACGTTATACCTACAGGATCGATAGGACTTAATGCTGCTCTGGGCGTAGGAGGCTACCCCAAGGGACGTATCATCGAGATATATGGTCCTGAGTCATCAGGTAAAACCACTCTGGCCATCCACGCTATCGCAGAGTGTCAGAAGAGAGGTGGTATCGCTGCCTTCATCGATGCAGAGCACGCTTTCGACCGTTTCTATGCAGCCAACCTGGGCGTAGACGTAGACAACCTCTACATCTCACAGCCTGACAATGGTGAGCAGGCACTCGAAATAGCCGACCAGCTTATCCGCTCAAGCGCTATCGACATCATTGTAATCGACTCTGTAGCAGCTCTTACTCCTAAGAAGGAGATCGAGGGTGATATGGGCGATTCTGCAGTAGGTTTGCAGGCACGACTGATGAGCCAGGCTCTGCGCAAGCTCACATCTACCATATCAAAGACCAATACCACATGTATCTTTATCAACCAGTTGCGTGAGAAGATTGGCGTGATGTTTGGTAATCCTGAGACTACCACTGGTGGTAACGCACTGAAGTTCTATGCATCAGTACGTCTTGACATTCGCAAGGTCACGGCCATTAAGGATGGCGACGAAATCGTTGGTAACCAGGTACGTGTGAAGGTTATCAAGAACAAGGTTGCTCCCCCATTCCGCAAGACTGAGTTCGAAATCACCTTTGGCGAGGGTATCTCAAAGATTGGCGAGATAGTAGACCTGGGTGTAGAGTACGACGTAATCAAGAAGAGCGGTTCATGGTTCAGCTATGGCGACTCAAAGCTTGCCCAGGGACGCGACGCAGTAAAGGCTCTGTTGAAGGACAATCCAGAGCTGTGCGAGGAACTTGAAGCAAAGATAATGGAAGCTATCGCTAACAAGAAATAACAAAAAAACCCCAGCCAACCGGCTGGGATTTTTATTTTATTCCAGTGGCGTACCCTTGCCACTCAACCATCCTTTGTCGGGCTTAACGGCATTCGACTTCTTAGTTTTCTTGCCATTACCCTTCTTGTTTGTCTCAGGATTTACACCAGGACCATAAGGGCCATCAGCCACAGATGTCTTCTTGACTATGCCTGAGCCGTCAAACTGCACAAACAGCAGCTTGTTGTTAGAACGCTCATATACCCAGTAGTATACGCCACCATTAGAGTACTCTACATAGTTAGCCTCACCAGCTGCCATCTCTACCTCGTCGCCTGTCATACCAATACCAACGTGTCCCTGACGAATCATAGCACGGCTAGCCTCGCTGGTAACAACTTTCTTACCAGGACCAGGAGCAAATATAGCTCCAAAGAACTCATTCTCCTTACCCATATCCTGAGCCTTGAAGTGATCGAGCAAAGCCTCAACATAGAAGAAGTTACCTGTGGTGGTATTTCTAAGCTTAACTGAGCAGAAATCGTCATTCTTATGTGGAGTAATCGACATCACGTTGTACTCAGCCAGTCTGGGGATAGCCTGCTGCTTGCTGCTAACCTCGTTCAGCATCTTGACAGGTATCTTGGTGTGAACCACCTTACCAATGAACTGCTTGTAGTTTCTGGGACTGATTGACATAATGTCATCCATCAACTCAAACGAGTTGTTGAACAGATATTTTGCCTCATCTGCCACAAACTCATCATCGCGCATGCCACAGTTGGTCTTACTCATCGCAACATTCTGGTAGAACTGGTTGCCATCCTTATCCTCTACGATAATCTTGACAGGATAACGACGCGAGCCTACACCCACAGCCACAACCTTAACCTCCATATCCCTGTCGACCTCAACATCCTGATAGCCCTCGCCATCGTACTCAGTGTCTATACGATAGTGCTTGGTCTTGGTATACAGAGTCTTGTCGAGCAGTTTCTCCTTGGCAATGTCGACATCACCAAGATACGCTAGTGTGGGCACACCTGTCTTCTGGAAACAGTAGTCCTCAAACGATCCGTAGCCGATCTCATAATAGTAGGGTTTCTGGTCCTCCTGACATATAAAGTCCACACGTGCGTGTCCATCCTTGCTCTCGCTGTGCCCCTTATATATCATAGTCTTATACTTCAGTGTCATGTTGCTCACATCCTTACCAGTAGCCGCGTCAGTAAATGTTCGCACCACCAGGTCGTATTTTTCAGGCATCACCATAAACTTCATGCCATCCTCCCAGTCGCACAGACTGTGGAACTTAAAGTTCTGGCTGATAAAGTCCTGCGACTCCTCCTCCTCTTCCTCTTTAGCTTCGGCTATAGCATCCTGCATAGCCGTCATGGCACTCTTCTTTACGCCCTTAGTCTTAACAATATAAGGGTTGCTCTGTGCCGATGCTGTCAAAAAGGCAAACGACAGGCAGGCCGTAAAAATCATCTTTTTCATGACTATCGATAGTTTTATAACGTTATTCTGCCTGCAAAGATAGGTTATTTCAG